>Ga0315281_10001148_pt1 | contig 38762 bp, 38 predicted proteins | sample YL17G07_0_MG_FD_204540 | JGI IMG/M metagenome (GOLD analysis project Ga0315281, IMG submission 204540) | Sediment microbial communities from Yellowstone Lake, YNP, Wyoming, USA - YL17G07_0 | ecosystem: Environmental > Aquatic > Freshwater > Lake > Sediment | place: USA: Wyoming | collected...
ACGATAGCTATAACTGCAGTGACTCGCTCCTTGGCGTCCATTGAAACTAGATTAACAATAGGCATACCCCGGGCTGTCCGGGAGCTTTCCCTGGGGATGTCATAACACTTCAACTGGAATACGCGTCCCCGGTCGGTGAAGACAAGCAGGTTGTGGTGGGTGCTGGCGACAAGCAGTTGCCGAACGGTGTCTGCCTCCTTGGTCTCCATGCCTATGATTCCCCTGCCCCCACGATGCTGCTGCCGATAGACGTCTGTGGCTACTCTCTTGATGTATCCCCTATTGCTCAAGGTTACCACCATCGGCTGTTTGGGGATGAGTTCTTCGTCGCTAAAATCCCTGATTTCCTCATCGCTGATCTCAGTGCGCCGAGCATCACCGTATTTGGACTTCAGTTCGCCGACCTCATCCTTGATCAGGAAATCTATCTTCTTGGGATTGGCCAAAAGGTCCTCAAGGTAGGCTATAGTTTTGAGTACCTCCGTATATTCATCGGTGATTTTCTTGCGTTCCAGGGCTGCGAGACGACGCAACTGCATCTCAAGGATAGCCTGCGCCTGAATCTGGGAGAGTTTGAATTGCTTCATCAGGTTTTCGCGCGCTGACTCTACAGTCTGGGAACGGCGTATGGTGGCGATAACCGCATCCAGGTTGTCGAGAGCGATCTTGAATCCCTCGAGGATGTGAGCCCGTTCTTTGGCCCGCGCCAGGTCGAATTTGGACCTGCGGGTGATGATCTGGCGACGGAAGTCAACGTAGTTTAGGAGAGCGCCTTTGAGGGTGATCACTTTGGGCTGACCATCTACCAGGGCCAGCATATTGGCGAAGAAGGAGGACTGCATCGCAGTATGCTTATAAAGGTTGTTGAGAATCTGTTGCGCCTGCCCCTCTCGCCTTAGTTCGATGACAATGCGCATTCCCTCTCTATCGGACTCGTCGCGCACCTCAGAGATTCCATCGATCCTTTTGTTCTTGGCCAGATCAGCGATTTTCTCCACCAGCGTCGCTTTATTGATCTGATAAGGCAACTCGGTAATCACTATCTGGTACCTGCCCCCTTTGGCAGCCTCCTCGATATGCGCTTTGGCCCTGACCACCATCCTGCCGTGGCCAGTAGTATAGGCGCTACTTATCCCTTCTCTCCCCTCCAAAATGCCACCTGTGGGGAAGTCGGGGCCTGGAATCAGCTTGATGAGGTCATCGATGCTGGCCTCAGGATTATCGATCAGGTAGGAGATGCCATCGCAGAGCTCGCTGAGGTTATGCGGTGGGATATTGGTTGCCATGCCTACAGCTATGCCGGCAGCGCCGTTGAGGAGCAGATTGGGCAGCCTCGCCGGGAGAACCATGGGCTCTTTGAGGCTACCATCGAAGTTCGGGGTGAAGTCGACGGTGTCTTTCTCGATATCGGCCAGTATCTCTCCGGCGATGCGGGAGAGCCGGGCCTCGGTATATCTCATCGCCGCCGGGGGGTCATTGTCTACGCTGCCGAAATTGCCCTGTCCATCAACCAGCCTGTACCTCATGGAGAAATCTTGCGCCATACGCACCATGGCATCGTAGACTGCGGTATCCCCGTGTGGGTGGTATTTGCCCAGTACCTCGCCGACTATACGTGCGCTCTTCTTGTAGGGAGTGTTATGGTGCAGTCCCATATCGTTTAGGGCGTAGAGTATTCTACGTTGCACGGGCTTCAGGCCATCGCGGACATCGGGCAGGGCTCGAGAGACAATGACGCTCATGGCGTAGTCGAGGTAAGAGTTTCTCATCTCGTCTTCGATCTTGACTGGCCTGATCGTTCCGATGTCCATGACTTAGTCCTCCAAGGAGTTGTCGCTTTTTAGGAGTTCAAACCAATTCAGCGCACAATGGCAATAGTTTATCACGTTCAGCGCCGTTCGTCAAAGGGGGAGGGGGCCATAGAGTTGGCTATTAGAAGTGATACTGGTGTTTAGAGGGGTAGCATTGTGATGAGGGAACATTACAGGGGCGCACATCACCAGAAATAGGGCGTGCCCAGCGCTCTGATCTGTGCAATCAGTATCATTATCTTAGCGATGATTTCAGCTATTATCCGCCCGGCGCCGGTACCTACGAGGGCAGTGATCGTTCGGTCCCAGTATTTGGTAGACCAGGCAATGAAGGTGTCCCAATCAGCCGCAAAGCCATCCGGCTGTTTTTCAGGCACATCGCCCCCTGGTGTTCGCAACACTATGAAACACACCCTGGCTGTTTTGAAGGACTGCCCTTCCGGGTTGGGCAGGGCGAGCAGGCCCGAGGTCATGATATAGAACTGGGTATCATTACCAGTTATCCAGGTTCCAGTAAATGTAGATGACTCTCCCGTCACCTCTTGCCTGAGGTAAAACAGCGATCTCACCCTGCTGCCGTACAAGTCAACGGGGACTATCTCAGGGGTAGCATTGCCTACCTGGAGTGTGAGATTGCCCACCGCATGCACTGAGAAGCTCTGGGAGTCATTCCCCCGTTCAACTACTGTCGCATACCCAACCAGTGAGGCAGTGGCGCCATCGCCGTAGTTGGTGCACCATGCCCATCCCTCAAGTTCAAGATGGATAGCGGTAGTGAAGGTGTAATAAGTATTGTTACCGGGGCTGACCGTGGCCGTGTCCTCCGAATTTGCTGAAATTACCTCGTAGTAATACAAAGTATCTGGAGTGAGTGCGTTAAGATTGAGCACATGGCTTGTGGTAAGATTGCCACTGGATGCCGGAGGAGAGCCTAGGGCAGTGGTGTTCCCATAGTTAACTGTGCTATCTGTTTGCTGGTCGGTAGTCCAGGTGATAGTGGCTGAAGTGTCGGTTATATTTGAGGCACTAACCCCGGATATCGTAGGAGCTAACAGCATTGTGGTGAAAGTGTAATAAGTACCATTACCAGGACTCGTCGTGGTGTTTCCTTCTGAATCCGTTGAGCTTACTTCGTAGTAGTACAAAGTATCTGGGCTAAGGTCCGTCAAATTTACGACGTGGTTGGTAACAAAAGCGCTGTCCGAGGCTGTAAGACCCGGTGGAGAGTCGTTCCCGTAGTTAACCGTGCTGTTGGCTGCAATATCGGTGTTCCAGGTGATAGTGGCCGTAGTTTGAGTGATATTCCCTGAGCTAACGTCTGTTATTGTGAGCGGGCTGGCCGAGGCGGGGACAGCTAACAGCCATAACAGGAGTAATGCCACTATTACGGCTATCGCCGGTTTATGCTCTCGCAATCGAGCTTTCGACCAGCCTTTCATGTTCTCCTGCCCATTCCCAATTCGCCAGCAAGGAACCCTCGGCAATTACGCTGCTGCGCTTGCCGTTTATGTAAACTGACTTTCCCGCCTAATCTTTGCTTGTATAATTCGAAGTGTAGCAGAAAGAACGTATATGGTCAAGTTATGTAATATGATTTTGTCTATTAATCTCTTTTCAGCCCCCTGTATCCCCCAAGCATGGGGGATTTTAAGACTGGGGGACACCCCCAGACCCCTGGCATCCGCCTACGGCGGACTGCACCTCCACATCAACCCCTGATTAGTTAGTGTCATTGCGAGTCCTTACTTAAGAAGGACGAAGCAATCTCATCGTCTTCTGCTTTTCCTAACCTTGGGATTGCTTCGTCGTCCGCCCAGGCGGACTCCTCGCAATGACATGAGTTTGCCTCTGCCTCCGGTCATGGTTTTACACAGTGGGTGGAAACTGAAGTACCGTTTGATAAGCGACCCTTTAATGCTTATTTGAGGGTGTTAAAAAGGAGCAGGATACCTTGGGAAGCTGGACTGAGTGCAAAACTGGTTACTGGGACTAGTTAATAATGGGATGAAGCGAGGAGAATGAAAAGGTAGCTAATCAGAGATTCCTGGTGGCAATTTAAGAAGACTGGCTTTCGGGGGCTACTGGGGTTGCTCCCATCTAGCTATCACAGGAGGGTTGCTCCCGCTATCAAGAAGGTAGGAAACTTCCATCACTGAAGCTGACACCGGCACTATCCATAGGATGTTGCCGGTGATTGTTACCGAGGGCGACAGACTAGTATTTTGGTATGGTTCGCTAAAGCGGTAGTCGCCGTATGTTTGGTCCTTGTATAGGTGCCCTGCGGAGTCGGTGAGCCAGAAATACGATGGTCCTGTCCAGAAAGAAGTGTTGCCGATGTTCTTGCATGTCACGGTTATGAATATGAAGACCTTTCCGGAAGGTGCATTAAATGTCTCACTGGATGAAATGGTGTAGGAGCTCATCCTCTCCGTGGAAGAGACCCTGACTGTTCTGTCGGGCCCTGTTGCCCATATGTTTTCTCCTACGCCAAAAGGTATGACAATGGCATTGGCGTGTATCGGAACTGGCGTAGAAAGAGGCTCTGATGTTGATTTGTAAGCACATGAGTAAATGCCCCAGGCAGGCAACCCAATGACCAGAAGCAAGGCCGTTATGAGAATTACTTTTCCCCATACACAGAGGCCAGTTGGTCTGGGACGGTCTTCTACCGATGGCTTTGGTTCAGGCTTCGGCTTAGGCTTTGCTTGTAGTGTTGGTCTAGTCGAGGGTGCAGGTTTGCGTGGAGTTCCAAATGGCAGGAATGCATCACAGGACCTGGTATTGGCTCTGACCTGCATTCCATATTTAACGCCTGCGTGTCTCGCAGTGGTACAATCGAAGAACTTATCGCCTTTTTTCGGCTTGAAGTTTTGACAGTTACCGCATATGTTGCTGCTCATGACCTGCTGCTTATGGGCTGGATCCTAGCATTATTGTGCAAACAGCGTAAGTCATCCATGGTTTGCCCTATATTGTCACGTACTGAGCACTTAGACGCAGCCTTCCGGGGTTGGCTAGGGAATGGGATTGTTGACAGCCATATTCGCCAGCACCTGCGCTATGGATACTGCATCATGTGCCAGACTATTGACAAGGTTTGAACCTATGGGCGTCAGTGGCGGGGAAGCCCCCAGGTTTACTAAACCACCGAGGAAGTTGTTGACTATGTTCAGCGCGCTTACTATGAGACTCGCCAAGGTATCTGGCATGATAGTCGTTCCTTCAACAATCTAGGCTATCACACATAGCATAGCACGATTATGAGAATTGTTCAACGCAAGTATCGCCTCACGTTCTCATATGGCTAGAACAAGCTCCAAAATTGGGAGGTAAAGTTAATATGATGATAGATTGGTGAACAATCATAGGCTCTTTGGCTCTGCGAAATGCCACACTTGGTACTAATCCGTTCTGTGTTGGTTCGATTAATAGGGGAGCCGCCACACGGCCAGCACAGGCGGCGAACCCTGCAAAACGCAGAAGAGCTGAAGGCCGGTAGCCGTTTCTAGCACGTTAAACGCGAGGTAACCATAGTCTGACTGGCCGGAAGCAAGTGTCCTGCTGGGATAGGATTTCTTGACGCCGTTGTAGCCGATGGAAGGCCATACACGATCTAATGAGTCCTTAATGTAGAAATCCTGGTAGGATATGCCCAACGAGGCCTCCTGCCCCACATTGGTGACTGAGACTTCTAAGATTACGAATACGGTGCCAGGTGGTGCAACATTGTAGGCGGTGCTAAACCGCTGCAGAAAGGGTTTCTTATACTCGCTCACCTTCTCGGTGGAGATGGCGGTGAGTACTTCCCGCGAGCTCTGTGCAGATTGCCCCAACTCGTAGTACATGGTCACGGCAGGTGGTGTAGGCTTGCTACCACAACCCGACCCCGAGGTGAGCATCAGGGCCAAGATGCCTGTAAGCACTATCGCCGGGAGGATTATTTTTGTGACACGCCTCATCTCTTCATCTCTGGCTTAGTCGCTTTATGACAATATTATAACACGATCTATTTGAAAGCGTCAGTACCTTTGCCGCGCAGGGAAAAAAGAAAGGGGGGAAATATCCCCCCTTCTTTACCGTCTCTCTGAAGCCCCAAGGACGCTTCAGTGCACAACCTACTAAAATCGCGCGAACCTTGTTCGCAAAAATAGAACGTGCCCGCCGAATATGCACGGTCACCGCCTAGAGGACGTTCAGGAGGCGGGATACTGCGGTGATAATGGGGCCTATGGCGTCGATCCAAGGCATAACAAAAGCCGTTAAAGCCGCGGTGCCCATGTGCATTGTTGCGCCGTTGCTACCGGGGACTACCAAGTTGACCTGCTGGTTGAGCAGAAAACCCATCGCCTGCAGGGGTCCTACCAATGTAGCGATTAAATTATCTAGCTGTTCTAACATCTCTTCTCACCCCCTTTCTGTATGCTCACGCCCCCCCCTTGGAAGGAAGCTTAGAGCAATATCGTTAGTACTACGGGAGTAGTACTAACTTGCTATAGACTATAGCAACTTTATTACTAGTTGTCAAGAGGCGACTTCCTTCTGGCCTCTTTACTATTCACCAGCTAGTTAACTTTTCCTGCCATTTTTGCGTAATTCGGTAGCGAGCAGCCTGTGGGCAGCGAGCAGGACTCTCGACGGTATTGTCCATGCTCAAACCAGACACTATACGGGCCCCTCGGTCTCGTTTGAGCGGGAGCACCACTCGGGCTAACGAATTGCATTGACACGGGACACTGGCAATGAGAGGTGACCAGATAACTTCATGTTGACATGGCTAAAGCGCGAGTTTAGAATAATCAAAATGGCCTTGCAGCAAATAATATCATCTCTGAGTATGTGGGCCGAGTCAGTTGCTCTCGGCTGCGAAGCCTTGGCGCGGAAGCTTCCGAGATTACCCAGTAGATGGACTCTGCTGCTTTCTATTGTTGTATTGGCGGCAGTCGCTTCCTTATTACGCTGTTTACATTTGGTTAATACCAGCTATTACTATATTTTAAGCCCCGATTCCTACTTCTTCCGCTGGTTGGCGGGCAGGGTCATGGCAGGAGAGGGGCCTCCGCTTGATTCTACACCTGAGGGCCTCTCTCTCTACAGCCAGCATAACGGATTGGCTTATCCCCTAGCCTATACCGCCAAAGCTATAAGCTCGGTTATTGGCATATCGTCCGCGGACGCTCTGGCTTTGGCAGCTAAGGCTCTGCCGCTGGTCATAGCAGTCGTGAGCATGGTCTTGATATATCTATTGGCTGCTAGAATCTTCAACCGCCGTGTGGGACTGCTCTCTGCCGTGGCCTGGGTGTTCTTAGCCCATCCTATTTACTTCGGGAGCGCAGGCTTTATTGACCGTGACGCGCTGAGTGTGCTGCTGTTCATAGTCGGCGCTTTCCTTTTCTACCTCGCTGGTACGTGGCATATCAAGGTATGGGGCAGGGATGTGGGGTGGCTCATTGGGGGAACTGGGGTGCTTGTTGTGGAGGCTTTGCTTTACTTGGAGTGGAGCGCTGCGGGCGCGGGGCTCTTGCTGCTAGTTATAGCGGTATATTGGACAGTCAGGTTCGTATTGGGGTATGCCGACCGCATGGAGTCAGAGCCGGATATGAGACGAAGACTCACTGCCTCTATACGCGATGTCGATTGGCGGCCCTTGGCTCTTATTGTAGTGGCAGACATATTAGTGGTAGGCTTGAATTTCCACTCGGCTCCCTTTTGGTACAACGAAGCTATAGCGATAGTCAGAGGAGGGGTGAACGCTGCCAGTGAAGGGCAGGGTTTGTCGGTCGGCAATTTGATTGCCTATCAGGTTTTCTTGATACCCATGGTGATTGCGTTATACATTGGATGGAAAAAGCGTGCTCGGAGCAGCATCTTTGTCGCCTCGTGGTTCCTCTCTATGTTGCTTGCCAGCCTGTGGTCCATTCGTATTGTGATTTTCGCTAGCCCGGCGGCCTGCATGCTCTCCGGTGTGGGTTTGGCTTTCCTCTGGGACTGGGTGAAACGGGGGCAACTTCGCATGTTCAAGTGGGTTGGCATGGCTGCTCTCATTGTCCTTGGGGTCTCCAGTTCTGTCACCTTTGCTTGGGCAGAGCCTTTAGCCTATAGCGTGAGTCCTGATCGTCAGTGGCAAGACGCTTTGGCTTACCTCAAGGACGAAACACCCAAGGGCTCGGTCGTAATGACCCAGTGGACCTGGGGGTACTGGATACTCGACCTGGGACAACGCAGGTCGGTGGTGGACAATGGCTATTATGGCTATACCGTAAAAAGCCTGAGCGATGTGGGGCTTGCCTACTACACCACTGATCCCGCAGAGGCGGCACTGATCATGAGGAAATACGGGGCCAGCTACCTCGTTTTCCCCGTGCTTGACCGGCAGGCAGCATCACTTATCATGGGGTGGGCTAACGTGGGTGAAGGGCTCACCAGTTTTCCGGGGGATTCTCTGTTTATGCAGAGCCTCAACGGGGAATTCCAGTCCGGAGGCGGGCTTGAGGTAGTGTATCGCTCTGCCCCGGGACCTAACTCTGCGACTCCTTCTGAGCCTGAGGTGGTCATACTGGGTTTGACTCAGGATTAGGTCACTCAAATAGCGTTGTGTTTATTCGTGGTTTTCACGGGACAAAATTTAAAGAAGAGCATGAACTAATGATACGCTATCACTGATTCGACTAAGTTGACGTGGCTTGAACTGAAAGGTAAAATAGCAAAAATGCCATGGCGCCAAATAATATCTTCTTTAAGCCCGTGGCTCAAGGGGGCTGCTGTTGATGGGAGTCTTCCGAGCAAAGCTTCCCAGAATCCCCACCAAATGGATTCTACTGCTGTCTGTTGTCGTACTGGCGGCAATTGCCTTCCTAATACGCTGCCTTCATTTGTTCGATGCCAATCACTACTACATTATCAGCCCTGACTCCTACTTCTTTGACTGGGTAACGCAGGGTATCATGGCTGGTCAGCCCCCTCCAGCCAGTGCCGGCGGTGAGGTTGCATATACTCTGCACAGCGGATTGGCTTACCCCCTAGCCTACCTTGCCAAAGCCGTAGGATACGTTTTCGGCTCGTCGCCTGCCGAAGCCCTTAATTTGGTATCCAAGTTTCTCCCCCCGGTCATGGCAGTTATAAGCGCTATGTTGATATATCTTTTCGCTGCTAGAATCAGCAACCGACGTGTGGCCCTGCTCTCTGCCGTGGCCTGGGTGTTCCTGGCCCATCCTGTTTACTTCGGGAGCGCAGGCTTTCTTGACCGCGATGGGTTGAGCATGTTGTTGTTTATGACAGGGGCCTTCTTGTTCTACCTCTCTGGTGTATGGCACATCAGGATACGGGACAGGGATGTGGGGTGGCTAATTGCAGGGGCTGGGGTGCTTGTCATGGAGGCTCTGCTCTACATCGAGTGGTCCTTTGCTGGCCCGGTGCTGTTGCTGGTAGTTATAGCGGTATATTGTGTGGTTCAGCTCCTGTGGCGGTATCTCGACCGCATGGAGGCAGAGCCAGATATGAAACAAAGGCTGACTGCATCTATACGCCACGTCAACTGGAGTACATTTGCTCTCATCGTGGTAGTAAACGTATTGGTGGCAGGCTTGAATTTCCACCAGACTGGCTCCTGGTACGGCACTGCTATAGATATACTGCGAGGAGGAGGAACGGCGTCTGCCGGGGAAGCGCAAGGTATAGGATTGGGTGACCTGATTGCCTATCAGCTTTTCCTCATACCCATGGCACTTGGGCTCTACTATGCGTGGAAAAGGCGGGCTGAAAGCGCCATCTTTTTCTCTTGCTGGTTCATCAGTCTTTTAGTTATGGCTATATTCGCCAGACGTGTCCTGCTCTTTGCTGCTCCGGCGGCTTGTCTGCTCACCGGCGTGGGTTTGGCTTTCCTCTGGGACTGGGTGAAACGGGGGCAATTTCCTATGTTCAAGCGGGTTGGCATGGCTGCTCTCATCGTTTTGGGGCTCTTCTATTCTTTCGCGAATGCTTGGTCATTGCCTACAGCCTACGGCATGAGTCCTGATCGTCAGTGGCAAGACGCTTTGGCTTACCTAAGAGAGGCAACGCCCAAGGATTCGATCATAATGAGCCAGTGGAGCTGGGGATACTGGATACTGGACCTGGGGCAACGGAGGCCTGTGGTGGACAATGGCTACTATGACCATGATACAGAAAGGCTGCACGATGTGGGGATTGTTTATTATACCACTGATCCCGCGGAGGCAGCCCAGAACATGAAGAAATACGGAGCTAACTATCTCGTTTTCTCTGAGCTTGACCTCAAGAACGCGCCAACTGTTATGGGTTGGGCCAACGTGGGGAAAGGGCTTGCTAGTTTCCCGGAGGATTCTCTGATTGTACGCAGCCTCAATGGGGAATTCCAGTCGGGAGGCGGGCTTGAGGTAGTGTATCGCTCTGCCCCCGAACCTAACTCTGGGACTCCTTCTGAGCCTGATGTGGTCATACTGGGTCTGACCCAATCTGGGATGCCCTGAGTCCTGTTGCCCACCATAGCTCTTGGTGCTATAATGTACAAAATTCGCCTTAAGGCTGTGCAGGTGATGTAATGGATCAAGAAGAAGAAAAAGGTTTGTCTGGGCCCAAGCCTAGATACGTTTGGGACCCAAAGAAGCTGGCCTGGGTTGAGATAACGGAGGCCGCGACAGAGGAGCCTGCGAGTGAAAAAGCTGCTGTCGAACCGAAGAGTGATGAGGTGCTGGAGGAGGCTAAGGTAGAAGCCAGGGCAGAAGAGGTCGCAGGTGAGGCTGTAGTAGAAGGCGCTCCGGCTGAGGCAGTAGCGGAGGCGGTGGGGCCACAATACAGGGGAGCTGGGATCAGGCTGGTAGCGTTCATCTTTGACGCTATAGTATTGATGATTATCGGTTACTTATTTAACCAAGTGTCTGGATCTCAGTCTCTTATTAACGCAGCCTCTGGCGAAGCAGTAAACAGACTCACGTGGCAAACAGGGGTGTTTATCGGCATTCTCTTGGTCTATTTCGTGGGCTTCTGGGCATGGCGCGGACAGACTCCGGGCAAGATGCTGATGGGAGCAAAAATCGTCAAAAATGATGGTGGTAAGATTGGCATCGGCAGAGCTCTGCTGCGATTCATTGTTTATTTCCTTTACCTTATGGTGGGCGGGTTCGGCCTGCTCGCTTTGGCTGGTGCTACTATCGTTGCGCTTGTGATAGTTGCCTTGAACAAGAGAAAACGGGGAATTCACGACTTTATCGCAGGCACGGTGGTTGTAGATAGTCGTGCTCCCGCGCCTCAGCTTGTGGAGGCCGAAGCTTCCAGCGCGAGTGAAGTGTCTGAACCTCCTGTCGCAAGCGAGCCTGAGACCGACAAGCAAGAGTAAGTTTCATCCTGTTATGGTTTTTTAACCTCTATTTCTACGAAGAGCTAGAAGACATCTGTCATTGCGAGCGAAGCGAAGCAATCTCTAGCCCTCTTGAAGTAGCTAACGTGAGATTGCTTCGTCGTCTGCCTCAGGCAGGCTTCTCGCAATGACATGTGAAACAGTGCCATGAGGTTGTATATAAGACTATCTAAGTAGGCAGTTCAATGCGCGTGGCGATGTATTACAGCAACAAGGACATCCGGCTGGAGGAGATGCCCATCCCTCAGATTGGCCCCGGCGAGCTGCTGATGCGCGTGGAGGCCAGCGGCATCTGCGGCAGCGATGTGATGGAGTGGTACCGCATCCACAAGGTGCCTCTGGTGCTGGGGCATGAGGTGGCAGGGGTGGTTGTGGAGTTGGGGGAAGGGGTGAGCCGCTACAAGGCGGGAGACCGCATCATTGCAGCTCACCATGTTCCCTGCAACACTTGTCATTACTGCCTCAGCGGACACTATACTGTGTGCGATACCCTGCGCAAGACTAATTTCTACCCTGGGGGGTTCGCCGAGTATATCAGGCTTCCTGCCATAAATGTAGACCGCGGGACGTTTACGCTGCCCGATGAAGTGTCGTTTGAGGAAGCTACTTTCGTGGAGCCGGTGGCGTGTGTGCTGCGCGGCCTGAGAAAGGCTGGCTTAAAGCCAGGCAACAGCGTGCTCGTTATCGGCAGCGGCATCGCAGGGCTGTTGTACGTTCACTTAGCACGTGCTCTGGGGGCAGGGCGCGTAATCGCGACAGACGTGGTCGCACACAGGCTAGAAGGGGCGCGGAAGCTTGGCGCCGATGCGGCTCTGCACGCTGAAGAGGATGTGCCAGCCTATCTGCGAAAGGTGAACGATGGCCGCCTGGCGGACCTGGTGATAGTGTGCACTGGGGCCGAGTCTGCTATTGCCCAGGCACTCAAATCGGTGGAGCGCCATGGAACGGTTCTATTTTTTGCGCCCACGGGCCAGGGTGTGACCTTTCCTTTGTCAATAAATGACATTTTCTGGCGCAACGACGTGATCCTGACAACCTCTTATGCCGGCAGTCCGGCAGACCACGCAGTGGCGCTGGAGTTGATACGTGCTGGCACGCTGCGCGTGAAGGAGATGATCACTCACAGGCTGGGCCTGGCGGAGACAGGTCTGGGCTTCCGTATGGTTCTACATCCCGAGGAGTGCAATTCTATTAAGGTCATCATTCAGCCCCAGAGGTAGCGGCAGGCCTTCAGAAATAAATGAAGCCAGAAGCATTTCCATGCTCCTGGCTTTTATTCTGTGTTCAAACGTGAAGCTAATCAGATGACGGCAGAGGCCTGGGCTGCTGGGCAGTCATGGGCTTGCCGCAGCACTCAACCGCCCCTTCGCCTGCTTTGGTGATGAGGACCTCTGTATTGCAAACCTCGCAGCGGAACCTTCTACCTAATAGATTCGGCATTTTGTCTAAGACTCCCTTCTTGCTTCTATGTACGCTCGAACGTTGCTCTAGGTCTTTTTCTCCATGGGCTGTTTGCAGCAGACCACCTTGCCAGTACCGGCTCTGGTGACGATCAGCTCAGTGCCGCATTTGGCGCAGCGATATCTCTTACCCATCTCGTTAGCCATATGTGCACCACCTTTCAAAGTACGATTGCTAGGGTTATTATAATTTTGCCCTGCTGGGTTGTCAACTTCTGTGAAGCTTCTTGAGGTCGTTTAGAGCCTCTTTTCAACCACCTAAATCCCCCAGTTTTGGGGGATTTTAAAAAGTGGGGGATACCCCCAGCAAAGGGGCTTTGCCCCTCTGCACTCCTCAGATAATAGATAAGTAACGGGGCTCCTTGACGCTCAGTGAAGGTGCTGCTATTATCGCTTTGCCAAAACCTGCGCACGGGATAGAGAGATGAATTTCATAGATAAGCTGCTAGGCGCGTCACGAAACAACAGGAGCTTGCTCTGTGTAGGACTCGACCCCGATCCGAAGTTGATGCCAAAGCTTACCACCTTTGAGTTCAATCGGGAAATCGTGGACGCGACCTCGGACCTGGTATGCGCATATAAGCCTAACTTGGCCTTCTACGAAGCCATGGGCATAGAGGGACTGAAGACACTGGAGAAGACTTTGGCGTATGTACCCAAGGGGATTCCCGTCATAGGAGATGCCAAAAGGGGCGATATCGCTTCCAGTTCCGAGGCATATGCCAGGGCGCTGTTCCAGACTTTTGGCTTCGATGCTGCTACGGTTAACCCCTACATGGGCCATGACTCTATCGCTCCCTTTATCGCCTACGCAGATAAGGGAGTGTTCATTCTGTGCAAGACATCAAATGCTGGCTCTGCCGATTTCCAGGAGTCTCTCTGCTCTGAGGCGTCCGCTACCAACACCAGGCCTTTATTCGAGTTGGTAGCGCTGAAAGCCAGGGAGTGGAATACTCAGGGTAATATCGGCCTGGTAGTCGGGGCAACCTATCCAGAACAATTGAGAAGAGTGCGTGGGCTTTGCCCTGGGCTTCCTTTGCTGATACCTGGAATCGGAGCCCAGGGTGGTGATCTGGCATTGGTGGTAAGGTATGGTGTAGATGCGAACGGTGAGAAAGCGATCATAAATTGTTCCCGGCAGATACTCTACGCCTCGAAGGGGAATGATTTTGCCCAGGCAGCGCGGCGTGAGGCGCTGAAGTTGCGCGACCAGATCAACGAGTATCTAGCCACTCGGCGGTGACTTGATGGAGATAAGTCTGGGTGATATCGTGCGGTTGAAGAAGAAGCACCCCTGCGGCAGCTACGAGTGGCAGGTTGTGAGATTGGGTGCTGACATCGGGATCAAGTGCCGCGGATGCAACCGCAGAGTACTGCTGGAACGGCGTGAGTTCGAGCGGAGGGTGAAGGAGTTTATTTCCCGCGGTGAGCAACGACTCAGGACTGAGTGAGTCAGCGTGGTGACAAGGCAATAGTAGTTTGACAATCCTGGGAACGAGGTTGTACCATAACTAGAAACTGGTTTCTATTCCTCCATTATCATGAGCATCAGCCTAAATGTGAGGTAAGGATGGGATGAAGGTTCTGGTAACCGGCTCCGCTGGTATGCTGGCGAAGGACCTCATTCCCCTCCTCTCAAAGCGGGGCCATGAAGTCCTTGCCCCACCCGAGGACAAGCTGGATATCACTAACCTGAGGGTGGTTAAGGACGTGGTGGATAAGCTGACGCCCGAGCTTATTATCAACTGCGCCGCCTATACCAATGTGGATGAAGCCGAAAGGCAGGAGCACCAGGCGCTTATGGTTAACGGGCTAGGGGTTCAGAACCTGTGCTTGTTATGTCAAGAACATGATATTCCTCTGGTCCACTTCAGCACGGACTACGTCTTCGACGGCACGAAACCAAGCCCTTACACCATTTATGACCAAACCAACCCCGTAAACGCCTACGGACGATCCAAGCTGCTGGGCGAGAAATACATCATGTGGCTTCTCGCGAAGTTCTACCTCATCCGCACCAGTTGGCTCTTCGGGCTTCAGGGCAAGAACTTCATCGAGGCCATGCTTGAGCTCGGGCAAAAGCAGAAACAAGTATCCGTGGTCAACGACCAGAGAGGATGCCCTACCTGGACTCGCCACTTGGCAGAGGCGACTATCTCCCTTATGGAGACAGGGCGATATGGTATCTATCACGTAACCAATTCCGAGCCTACCACCTGGTTCGACTTCACCAGAGAGATATTCAGCCTTTCGGGAATAAACACTGCAGTGATGCCGGTAACCTCAGAGCAGTTCCCCAGGCCAGCCAAGAGGCCTGCAAACAGCGTGCTCGACCACTTCCCGCTCAGGGAAGTCATAGGCAGGGATATGCCATCGTGGAAAGAAGCCCTAAGAGAATATCTGGCGCAGAGGAAAGAAAAGGCAAGGCCATGAGATTGCTTGTCACGGGAGGCGCTGGCTTCATCGGCTCCAACTTTGTTCCGTACATCCTGGAGAAGTACCCTGACTATGAGGTGGTGAACCTGGATGCTCTCACATACGCCGGAAGCCTGCAGAACCTCAAGGAGGTTAAGGACAATCGCAGGCACAAGTTTGTCCAGGGCAGGATCGAGGACGGCAAGCTGGTGGACAAACTGATGAAAGGCATAGATGTGGTGATTAACTTCGCCGCTGAGTCCCACGTTGACAGGAGCATACTCGAGCCCCAGGTGTTCATCAGCACCAATGTACTGGGGACCCAGGTATTGCTCGATGCGGCGCTGCGCCACAAGATAAAGCTGTTCTACCAGATTTCCACAGACGAGGTCTATGGAGCGCTCAACCTGGGCACAAAGAAGAGGTTCACCGAGGGTTCCCCCCTCCGTCCCAACTCCCCCTACTCTGCCAGCAAGACCTCAGCCGACCTGCTGGTCCGGGCATACTATCATACCTATGGATTGCCGGTGGTTATCTCTCGCTGCAGCAATAACTATGGCCCAAAGCAGCACCCTGAGAAATTCATCCCCACCGTTATCCTGAATGCTCTGCACGACAGACTTGTCCCGATCTATGGTGATGGCCTCTACGTTCGCGACTGGATTCATGTCCTTGACCACTGCCGTGCTATAGACCTGATCATGCACGAGGGCAAGCCAGACGAGGTCTACAATATAGGCGCCGACAACGAGCGAGCAAATATAGACCTAGCCAGGCAAATCCTCAAAATCCTGGGGAAGCCCGAATCACTGCTCACATCGGTGAAAGACCGAGCCGGACACGACAGGCGCTACGCCATAGATAGCGCCAAGCTGAGGCGCGAACTCGGCTGGAAGCCTTCAACTCCCTTCGATAAAGGCCTTATCGAGACCGTCCACTGCTATACCGAGGCTGGCATCTGAAGCGTTGCCATCAAACCCTCGCCTGGCTCGTTGAAGGCGTGTTTAATGCTCGCCAAGATAGCACAATCTGCTGATCGAGCAGCCCGCGGGGGCTAAAGGCGAGGTATTAAACCAACCGATGTGCACCTACTCCAGTCAGTGGCCACCGGCTCAATCCCCGCAGTCTACGAATTTGATTGGCTCTGTATCGCCAATTGTGATAAAATGACACAATAAGCTCTCAAGAGGAGAGGGCTAGCTGTGAGAGCTCAATCGAGGGGAGCCGCGGACTAGTGTGGTCGAGTCGGTGTTTACAGGAAAGCTTAGTTAGCCTGGGGCATTATGAGTAGCGAGGATAAGGCAAACCAGACGGGAGACCGCACAGCATCAAAAGCAGCATTAAAAGCTGCGACCCGGGCAGCGAGCGGATGGATGCCGGCCAAGTTGCGCGAAGTCTGGAGATACCGTGGACTGCTGTACGTGCTTTCGCTGCGAGAGATCCAGATCCGGTACAAGCAGTCAGTCCTGGGCTTAGCCTGGGCTATGCTCCAGCCTCTGATCCTCATGCTGATGTTCACCCTCATTTTCTCGGTCTTACTCAAAGTCCCCAGCGATGGCGTTCCTTACCCGATCTTCTCCTACAGCGCCCTGCTGTTCTGGACATTTTTCTCTACCTCGCTCAACAACGCCATTCCCAGCCTGGAGACGAACGCTCAGTTGATCAAAAAGATATATTTCCCCCGCGAGTTTTTCCCGATATCCTCCGTATTCGCCGCCATATTTGACCTGGTCATCGCAGCTATCATCTTTCTGGGCATGATGTTCTATTACCACGTTCATTTTACCCTGAATATTTTGTATGTTATCCCTCTTCTCATGATCCAGACCATCTTTACCATGGGCGTGTGCTTCATTTTCTCAGCGTTGAACGCCTACTATAGAGACATAAAATATGCCCTACCCCTGGTCATCCAACTGTGGATGTATGCGTCACCCATAATATATCCCGTCAGCACTATTCCAGCAAGATTCCAGACATACTATGCGCTGAATCCGATGACGGGGATAATAGTGAGCTATCGCAACGTTCTGGTCAAAGGCGGCCCCCCGGATGGCTTGTACATAGGTGTAGCCGCTGCAGGAGCGGTGTTCCTCTTCATTGTAGGATATCTGTACTTCAAACGCATCGAAATGACATTTGCAGACGTCATATAAGCACATTGGGAGTAGTCTACCTGATGTCTATCATAACTGTCGAAGATGTCTCGAAAAGATACCGAAAGGGGCAAACGGGGTACCACACGCTACGCGAGGATCTGTACAATTTAAGCGGCAGTCTATTTCATCTCAGAAAAAAAAGACTGGAAGACGCTGACGAGAAACATATCTTGGCATTGAAGGATGTCAGCTTCCAGATAGAGCAAGGGGAAAGGGTAGGCGTCATTGGCCGCAACGGGTCGGGCAAGACCACCCTGCTGAGGCTTCTGGCAGGAATAACCAGACCCACCCACGGAAAGATAGCGGTCAAAGGCAGGCTAGGAGTGCTCATTGAACTGATGGCCGGTTTTCATCCTGAGCTTACAGGCCGAGAGAATGTCTACCTTAACGGTGCCATAATGGGGATGACCCAGAAAGAGGTCCGGCGCAAGTTCGACGAAATCGTCGCTTTCGCTGAACTGGAAGACTTTATTGACACGCCTATCAAGCGCTACTCCAGCGGCATGCACGTCCGGCTTGGCTTCGCTGTAGCGGCTCACCTCGACCCCGAGATCCTGCTGGTAGACGAGGTGTTGGCGGTGGGCGATGCCGCTTTCCAGAAGAAATGCCTGGGCAAAATGAGTGTTGCAGCACAGGAGGGACGGACCGTGGTGTTTGTGAGCCACAACATGACTGCGGTGAAGAGCTTGTGTAACCGGGCAATCTGGCTGCAAGATGGAAGGGTCAAAGAGGACGGAGAGCCTGGTATCGTAGTATCAAAATACTTGGAGACGTCCTCATCTATAGTGAGTGGAAAGGTTTGGAACGATGCGGCTACAGCGCCTGGAAATGACAGGGCGCGTGTCCATGCCGTGCGATTTGTGGATGCCGACGGCCGATCTATGACCTTGGCTGACATTGAGGACCCAATCATGGTCGAGGTAGAATACTGGGTCCTAGTCCCCGGCACTGTACTGAATGTTTCTATTTCTCTGTTCAGCCAGGAGGAAGTCTACGTTCTCGCCTCTCCATCGATTACTGACCGTAACTGGTATCAGCGGCCCCATCCGGCGGGCCTGTTTCGGAGCCGCTGCACGATACCCGGGAGATTTCTCAACCAAGGCCAATATAGATTAACAGCTTTGTTGGTTGAAAGTGTTATACGTCCCAATATCATTGCTCAACTGGACAAGGTTGTTACGATAGATATGATTGACACGGGAGCTAGCCGAAAAGGCTACTTTGGCTACTGGGGAGGTGTAGTACGCCCAGTGCTGGAGTGGGAAACGGAGTGTCTACACACGGTATAGCTACAATTCGCAGTTGTTTTGACCTGCGGTCAAAGTGTATGGACTCTACGCCTAGCTATGTGGTGGCTGGGGAGAGGTAGCGATTAAGCCGAAGATGAAATCAATAAGAAATGTAGGTAAACATTTCCCACGCATCAGCACCTTGCTCAACAATTCACTCGACTTTGCATGGGCAATTACCCATAACTATCTCTATCCAGGCAAATCCAAGGATAGACTCATAATTCTTGATGATATCTTCCCATCATTGCTGGCTGCATTCAGAATAACCGAATACAATGCCTATCTAGAAACATTCGAAAGTGCGGAGGTTCACTCGACGGGATCCGCCTTCTTTTTAGCACGTGAAACAAGAAGCTTTCCACAGGTTGTCGCCGAGTATGAACGGTACTATCCTCAGTTCAAAAAAAGGGTCTTTAAATTCAATAGATGGCGAAATCTGCAAAGTAGGTTGATGTACACTGTATTCCTCAATAACGCCTTTTATTTTGCTGATATGATTGAAAAATACAATGTTCCCTTTGTATTCACTCTCTATCCAGGTGGAGGATTTCAACTAGGTATAGAGGAATCCGATCGTAAGTTGTGTAGAGTTTGTTCATTGCCAAATTTAAAAAAGATAATAGTGACACAAAAAGTATCCCGCGATTACCTATTGGAAGGGAAATTCTGTGACTCAGATAAAGTTAAGTTTATCTATGGTGGAGTTCACCCTTTGGACCGCTTAACCAAAAACATGGTGCCTAAGAAATATTACAAACAAGACAAGAACACATTTGATATCTGCTTTGTTGCCAACAAATATATGGAGAGAGGCATTGACAAGGGGTATGATGTGTTTATTGAGGTCGCAAAGTCATTAAGCAAAATGCATAAAGACATGTTCTTTCATATTGTTGGCCCATTTAACCCATCCGATATAGATATAACAGCCTTAGGGGATAAGATAAGATTCTATGGAATTAGAAATACTGATTTCTTCACGGAGTTCTATTCCTACATGGACATTATTCTATCGCCAAATGCTCCATTTGTACGCAGACCTGGATCCTTTGACGGGTTTCCTACTGGGGCTTGCATAGAAGCGGGATTGTGTGGGGTCGCCGTCTTTTGTGCGGACATTCTGGGGCAGAACATTGCTTTCAATAATGGTGAGGAGATTGTAATCATATCGCGAGATATACAAGATATATGCAAAGCAGTGGATGAATACTATGACAGTCTTGACAGTCTGTATAAGCTTGCTCAAAAGGGGCAAGAAGCCTTCAAAAAAGTATATGACATTAAAGCTCAAATGACCCCAAGGGTACAAATCTTATCGGACCGGATACCAATAGAGTTTGTGAAAAGGAGTCGATGAAGATATATAATATCTTGGTGTTTCCTGGTGGAACGGAGTTCGGACTCGAAATCCAGAGGGCACTTTGTCAGTGCAAGTAATATTAAAAGAAGACAGCTTCTAAGATCGCGAGCATAGCCTATGAGTAAAGAATTATTTATTTTCGGAACCGGTGGACTCGCTAAAGAAGTGACACAGCTGGTGGAAGAAATTAACGCAGTGGCTACAGAAAAATACGATGTTAAGGGATACGTAGTTACCAAACCCATAGAGCCCTTCTTCCGTGGGAAGGAGGTGAGTTCTGAAGAAGAATTCTGCGCGTATCTCAAGAAAGGCCATCAAGCAAACGTTGTTGTTGCGGTAGGAACACCATCGGGTCGACGCAGAATTATCAATAGTTTCAGCAGCTATGACATTCATTACCCATGCCTGATTCATCCGTCGTCTAGATTGAATCCTTCGATTAGTCTAAAAGAGGGTATAACGATATGTGCTAATGTGATTTGCACTGTTGATATTGCAGTAGGTAGGCATACATACATCAACTTTGGTTGTAGCGTGGCACATGATGTGTACATTGGTGAATTTGTTCAGGTTAATCCTATGTGTGCTATTTCAGGTAGAGTAAAAATCGGAGACAATTGTACGATTGGAGCTGGGAGTATTATTTTGCAGGGTATAGAGATTGGGGCAGGCAGTACGGTTGGTATCGGTTCGGTGGTATTAAGAAATGTCAAGCCAATGACTACGGTCTTTGGTAACCCAGCAAAGCAATTGCCTTTGAGGGAAGGCATTCAGAACGAGTAGCGGCTTCAATTGTTCAAAGTGTGGAGCACGGAGATGGATAGGAATACCATCCTTAATATAGTCTATAATGTGATGTCAGAACTAAACACCGATCGTGGAGAAGATAATCAACTTGTAATGAGGGAGAGCACGGTTCTTGTTGGCCCTGATTCAGCTCTGGATTCTCTTGGATTGGTCAATCTAATTGTTGGCATAGAGGAAAAGGTTACGGACAAGTTAGGCTTCGACTTAGACCTCACTAGTGAGGGAGCATTGCCACAACCCGGCAGCCAGTTGCCTGAGAGCGGTCGTTCTTTGCGAACTGTGGGCGCACTTGTAGATTATATTGTCATTCTTCTAAAGAGGTAAGCAGTGAGTGAGAAGGGATATAGATGCTTACTAGTATCTGATTTCACAATGGATAACCTTGCAGCTTGTTTAGAGAATGAGCGTGACTTTCCAAAAGTTAGCTGTGCGATTGCACCCTTCGGTCAAGTTGTGCAAGTGTTGATAGACAATAGCCTCAAATTCTGGGAGGATAATCCCGACTTCGCGGTGATTTGGACGCAGCCCCATAATATCATCGAGTCGTTCCAGAGATTTCTCGATACAGCAAATGTACAGGTTGAGGAGATCCTCAAGGAAGTAGACCATTATTCCAAACTATTGCTGGGCATTCAGAATCGGGTCAGGTTCATACTGGTTCCGACATGGGTTTGTCCCTCCTACGACAGAGGTTATGGCATGTTAGACATGAGAAGCAAGGGCTTAGCAAACACTTTGATGCGCATGAACTTGCGTCTTGCCGAGAATCTAGAGCATACATCTAACATATTCTTACTAGATACCCAAAGGTGGACAAATACCGCAGACAAGAACGCTTTCAATCCCAAATTATGGTATATGGCCAAGATTGCTTTTGGGAGAGAAGTCTTCGTAGAAGCAGCAAAGGATATGAAAGCAGCGTTAAGGGCTATGACCGCTGGCTCAAGGAAGCTGCTGATTGTGGATTTAGACGGAACTCTATGGGGGGGGATAGTTGGAGACGACGGTTGGGAGAATCTGAAACTAGGTGGACATGACTATGTCGGTGAAGCATATCGTGATTTTCAGCGTTCCTTAAAGTCACTAAAGAATAGAGGTATCCTACTAGGCATTGTGAGTAAGAATGACGAGACAATAGCTTTGGAAGCGATAAAAAGACATCCTGAGATGGTTCTACGTCTGGATGATTTTGCTGGGTGGAGGATAAATTGGAGGGATAAAGCAGAGAACGTAGTCGATCTGGTGACAGATCTAAACTTGGGACTCCAATCAGTAGTCTTCATTGATGATAATCCTGCTGAGAGAGCGCGTGTCAGAGATGCATTGCCCGAGGTTCTTGTTCCCGAATGGCCAGAAGATAAGATGCTGTATAGGGCCACCTTACTCAGCCTTCGTTGCTTCGATACGCCATCTATTGGCAAGGAGGACCTCGAGAGAACAAGCATGTACGTAGCAGAACGACAACGCAGGGAGCTAAGAAGTAGTCTTGAGTCACTGGACGAGTGGTTAACTGGTCTGGGAACAGAAGTAATAGTGGAAGAACCGACTAGCGCTAATCTGCAAAGAGTGGCCCAGCTTATGAATAGGACCAATCAAATGAATCTAAGCACGAGAAGACTGACAGAAACAGAAATACTGAATTGGGCAGCAGAAGAGAATCACAAGCTTTGGACTTTCTCTGTTTCAGATAAGTATGGACAGTCAGGGCTGACCGGTGTCGCTAGCTTAGAGGTGGAAAAAAGAGGGGGGAGAATTGTGGATTTCGTGTTAAGCTGCAGAGTCATGGGACGGAGAGTTGAGGAGACCATGCTTTATGTCATAGTGGAATATGCTCGGTCGATAGGACTTGACTATGTATATGCAAAGTATATCCCAACCAAAAAGAACAATCCTTGTCTGGAGTTTTGGCAGAGATCAGGGTGGGAATATGATGCGCCCCTATCGACTTTCAAGTGGCAGCTAGGACATCAATACCCTCTGCCAAATTGTATCAACATCAAATAGGGTGATGCCTTGGTTAAACTCAATTTCTTTGGTGATAATGCAAAACTTCACCATATTGGCATTGCTGTTAAGTCAATAATAGATGCCAGTCCATCCAGCAAGGTGGTTATAGACCACATGCAGAATGTTGCTGTTGCCTTTGTACTTGTTAACAATGTAGTAATTGAACTTATTGAGCCGCGCGGAAGAGATTCTCCCGTATACCAGAGCTTGAGAAAGGGGCTGAAACTTCTTCACATGTGCTATGAAGTCCCAGACTTGACACTCGCCATAAATCATTCCAAGCATTTTGGCTTCCATCGCATTGCAGGACCGACCCCAGCCGCGGCATTTGAAGGCAGAAAAATAGCTTGGGTCTATAGTAGTAAATATGGGCTTTTTGAGCTGCTCCAAAGTTCAAATTAAAACTAATTCAGCGAATTGAATTCAAATCAGTAAAGGCAATATGAAGCAAAGCATGTCTGATTTGGCTATTTTCGGGGGCCCCCCTACCTTCCAAGAAAAACTCCATGTAGGCCGTCCCAACGTTGGAAACCGGCAGCGCTTGCTGGAGCGCATCGACGGCATCCTTGACAGGCGGTGGTTTACCAATAATGGCCCGTATGTCCAGGAATTCGAGCAGCGGATCGCTAAGATGGTAGGTGTCAAGCATTGCATCGCGATGTGCAATGGCACAGTTGGGCTGGAAATCCTTATACGCGCCACTGGTCTATCAGGCGAAGTTATCGTCCCCTCTATGACATTCATCGCTACTGCCCATGCCCTGCAATGGCAGGAAATCACGCCCGTTTTCTGCGATGTTGATCCGGAGACTTACAACTTGGATCCAAAGTGTGTCGGGAAAATGATTACGCCTCGCACCACCGGGATTATCGGCGTCCATTTGTTCGGTCGCCCCTGTGATACAGAGGCCTTGGCTGAGATAGCGAAACGTCGTAAGCTAAAGTTGCTCTACGATGCTGCTCATGCCTTTGGCTGCTCGTGTAAAGGGCGTATGATCGGCAGCTTTGGCGATGCCGAAATGTTCAGTTTCCATGCCACCAAGTTCTTCAATACTTTCGAGGGTGGTGCTATTGTCACAAATAATGACGAGTTGGCAGGCAAGATGAGGTTAATGAAGAACTTCGGTTTTGCCGGATATGACAATGTCATCTACATCGGCACCAATGGCAAGATGAGCGAAGTATCGGCGGCTATGGGGCTCACGGGGCTTGAGAGCCTAGAAGAGTTTATTAGCGTCAACCATCGTAACTACAGAGAATACAAGCGTGAACTTGAAGTCATTCCAGGGATCAAACTTATGAAATATGACGAAGCAGAGAAATGTAACTACCAGTACATCATCCTCGAGGTTGACGAGGAAATTATCGGCGTTACCCGAGATCACCTAGTCGAGATATTGCACGCTGAAAACATACTGGCGAGGCGGTATTTCTACCCTGGCTGTCATATGATGGAACCTTATCGATCCTATTTCCCTCACGCTGCTTTGATATTACGTGAGACTGAGCGAATCGTGAAGCGCGTCTTGGCCCTGCCTACAGGCACGGCTGTGGGGGAGGAGGAAATCCATAGAATCTGCCAGATTTTGAGATTCGTCGTTGATAATGGCGCCGAGATACGTCGACGGATGGGAAATGCATAGGGGTCCAAATCTCAAGATGTGTAAATCTCATGGATAAAAAATTGGCGCTGGCGGGGATCCGCGAACGAGCACGAAGAGTCAATCTTATAAGGTGGATGTATGGAGAAGCTCGGCGAGTGAGCTATATACCTGGATTTCTGTGGGCGGAGGCGTGGTACTGGCGCTTGTTTCTAGCCGAGTTCGTCTGCCTGAGGTGGGGGCGGTGGAGATATGGGCATCTGTATCAACAACGCGATAAGAACCCGTTGGTGAGCGTAGTTATTCCTACCCTCAACCGGGGCAGATTGCTGGTGGAACGGACCTTGCCCAGCATCTTCGCCCAAACCTACCAGAACTTCGAAGTCGTGATTGTGGGTGACCACTCCCCGCAGGAGACTGTGGACCGGATTTCGCAGGTAAAAGACCCGCGGGTGAGATTCTACAACCTCCCAAAGGGTGGCAGATATCCCAAGGACCCGCGGCGCCGGTGGGCAGTTGCAGGGTCTGCCCCGGTGAAGAAGGCAGAGGAGATGGTGCAAGGTGAGTGGATTGCTCCGCTGGACGATGACGATGTCTTCACCGCTGACCATATAGAGACCCTGCTGCGCAAAGCGCAGCAGGGCGACTACGAGTTGGTAGCTGGCGCATTCATGGAGGAGAGAACCCCTGGAATTCTAACATCAGGTATTGATCCACTGAGGAACTGGACATTTGCAACCCGCTCGATAAGGAGCAGTTGGCTATACCGCTCTTACTTGCGCTGTATCAAGCTAGATCTGCACTGCTGGAGATATAAGCTAAACGGCGATCAGAGCATAAAGAAGCGCTTTTTTCGAGCTGGTGTAAGGATGGCGTATCTTGACCATATCGTGACGCATAAGCTGATTGCTCCAGGCGCAAAATTTCTGTATGCCGGCCAAGCGCTCGACGCCGCTCGCCACGAAGCACACGACTAACAAAGGAAAGGAAGGACTGGCTATCAATCATAGTTGAGTGTTATGAATACAAGCCCAGGGCAAATTGAAATCCTTTCCGTATCGCTATTGAATTCTGAGAGAGCACTCGTGGAAGAAATGCGCGGGGTCAGTGAAGAACTGGGCATCAGTCTGGGCTGGCACTATTTGCTCGACCTGAGCTGGGCAGCCCGCATGCTGGAAGCTAGCCCGAGCATGCATGTAATGGACGCCGGTGCTGGTGTTGGGGTCATGCAATGGTGGTTGGCAGCGCAAGCGGGGTGGCGCGACTTCTTGCCGCCAAAATTGCAGTGGCAGTGGCATCGTTGGCCCAGAAAGGTTTACAATGCTATACGCCGCACCATGGCCAAAGAACCTGCGCCACCGAGTGACCGAGGTAAGTCACAATTTATAATCAAGACCTGGCCAATATGCCTGATATCCTTGACGCTTCGTTGGATGCAGTGGTTTCCGTATCGGCCCTTGAGCACAACCGGCCTGATGACCTGCGCGGTATTGTCAAAGATCTGATGCGTGTTATTAAGCCCGGTGGGAAATTGGTGGCCACGCTGGGAGCAGCAAAGGGGCAGGACTGGTTCCACGAGCCCTCAAAGGGCTGGTGTTATACGGAGGGCACTGTACGCGATATATTCGAGCTGTCGAACGTTTGCCCCTCGAACTATAATCGTTACGATGAGCTATTTGCCGCGCTGAAAAACTGCGCTGAGCTGCGTGGCAACTTGGCGGATTTTTACTTCAAGTCAGGCAACAATGGCATGCCCTGGGGAATCTGGAAACCCCAATGCCAGCCGGTAGGAGTGGTGAAAGTAAAACCATCATGAGTGATATTCATTCTCTGCAATGCTCAGTTGTGATTCGCTGCCGTAATGAAGAGCAGCACATCGGACGGCTGCTCAGCGGCATCTTGCAGCAGAGTGTCCAGAGTGTGGAGATTATCGTGGTGGACTCAGGTTCCACCGATGCTACCTTATCTATCGCCGCTCGCTACCCGGTAAAGATTCTGCACATACGGCCAGAGGAGTTCTCTTTCGGTCGGTCGCTAAATACAGGCTGCCAGGCTGCAAGGGGCGAGTTTATCGCCATTGCCAGCGCTCATGTGTACCCAATGTACAAAGACTGGCTGGAAAAGCTGCTGGAACCGTTTTCTGATCCCAAGGTAGCGCTGGTCTACGGAAAACAGCGGGGTGGAGGGACAACGAAGTATTCTGAACATCAGGTCTTCGCCAGATGGTATCCTAACCAGTCCAGGCTGAGCCAGAACCATCCTTTCTGCAACAATGCCAATGCTGCCGTTCGCCGGGCGCTGTGGGAACGTTTGCCATACGATGAAACATTGACTGGCCTGGAGGATATCGACTACGCCAGGCGTGTCATGGAATCAGGGTACAGAATTGCTTATGCAGCAGAGGCCGAAATTCTGCATGTCCACGACGAGACCTATAACCAGATCTATAACCGCTACCGACGGGAGGCTATTGCCATGAAGCGTATCTTCCCACACGACCGGTTCACCCTGTGGGACTTCACGCGCCTGTTCACAGTCAACCTGGTAAGTGACTATCGCCATGCCCGGCGAGAACGGGTTCTGGGACAAAACCTGTCCAGCATCTTTCTCTTCCGGCTGATGCAATTCTGGGGCACCTATCGTGGTTTCAGGCAGCCCAGCCCTGTCACTGATCAGCTCAGACAAACCTTTTACTATCCGAACAGTTGGAAGCGTTCTCGGCCTGAAACCGCAGAGCTTGAACAAGGGCGCCGTATTGACTATACTGGGAATCCAACGGAGGGGGAGGTTGACAGGGATCATTGATATCTCGGTGCCTTTGCAATCAAACATGCCAACATGGCCTGGTACTACCGGTTTCAGGCTCCTGGCAGTGAAACGCATGGCGAGTGGGGACTCAGCCAATGACTCTCGAATTGAATGCGACATCCATGCAGGTACCCATGTGGACGCACCCTGGCATTTTCTGGAAAACGGTTGTACTGCTGAGCAATTGCCTCTCGATATCTTGATAGGCCCCACCACTGTAGCCTATCTACCAGACGCCGCTATTATAACCCCAAGCGAACTGGCTGGGCTTCACCTTCTAAAGTCCACAAGGCGCCTTTTGCTACGCACCCGCAACTCTGGGCTATGGGCAGCAGGAGAGAGCGAATTTAAAAAGGATTATGTGGCGCTGACACCGGATGCCGCCCAATGGTTGGTGGATCGAGGAATTCGCTTAATCGGGGTGGATTATCTGTCAGTACAGAGATATGGCGATGGGCCAGACACACATAGAATTTTGTTAGAGGCGGGTGTGGTAGTTCTTGAAGGTTTGAACTTGGCCGAGGTGCAGCCAGGAGCATACGAACTTCTCTGCTTACCCCTTCGTCTCGTTGGCGCCGAGGGAGCGCCGGCGCGTGCTGTTCTGAGAAAATTACCGCAGCAGAAGCGAAAAAGGAGTCAAAACTAGCGTGTCAACGCCAAACTCCAAATCACAACTCAAAATCATTGCCCTGGTGCCAATGCGTCACCACAGCGAGCGCGTGCCGGGGAAGAACTATCGCCCCTTTGCCGGCCAACCGCTCTATCACCATATCATTCGCAGCTTGCTTGCATGCCCGCTCATTACTCAAATTGTCATTGACACTGACAGCCCTAGGATTTTGGAAGATGCATCAAAGCATTTCCCGGAAGTGAGGCTGATTGAGCGGCCAGAACACCTGAGATCAGATAATATACCGATGAATGATGTCCTGCTCCACGATGTCAGCTTGTTCCAGGCTGATTTCTACTTGCAGACTCACAGTACAAATCCTTTGTTGCGTGCCGAAACAATCTCACGGGCAATCCACTTGTTCCTGGACAGGTATCCGATGTATGACTCGCTCTTCTCAGTGACTAGAATACAGAGCCGCCTGTGGGACAGCCTGGGACGAGCCGTCAACCATAATCCAGCAATTCTGCTACGTACCCAGGATTTGCCGCCGGTGTATGAGGAGAACTCTTGCCTCTATATCTTCACGAAGGAAGTGCTGCAGAAGCGACACAATCGCATTGGCGAAAGGCCGCTGATGTTCGAGATAGACCGCATCGAATCCTGGGACATCGACGAAGAGCCAGACTTTCGCATAGCTGAAGTCCTTTATACCGGGCGCGAGAAGCTAAAATGAAGTGGCGTGTGCTGATTACGTGCCCACAGCTCCAGCAGACCATTGACAGATATAGAGGACTTTTTGCTCAGCATAGCATCGAAATCGAACTGCCTCATCTGGTACAGCAGTTGAGAGAGTCCGAGTTGTTAGAAATCATCGACCAATTTGACGGTGTAATTGCTGGCGATGACGAATTCACAGCGAGAGTGCTTGAGAAAGGCAAGAGACTCAAAGTGATTGCTAAGTGGGGAATAGGGGTTGATGCTATCGACTTGGACGCTGCTAAACGGCTGGGCATTCACGTCACTAATACCCCCAATGTGTTTGCCGACGAAGTAGCTGATGTGGTCATGGGTTATGTCATCTTACTGTCGCGGCAACTGCATAAATTGGACCGCTCGGTGCGCAGCGGAGGCTGGGCGAAGATACGAGGAATTTCACTGCGTGGCAAAACGCTTGGAGTGATAGGTGTAGGCAGCATAGGTCGGGCAGTCGTGCGGCGAGCCCTGGTTGTAGGCATGTCTGTTATAGGTTACGATGTTGCGCCTATTCCCAACTCTTTCACCCAGCAAACTGGCTTGATGGTTGCAGACCTGAAGAAATTGTTGCAGACTGCAGATTTCATTTCTCTCAGCTGCAATCTGACTTCCACAAATCGCCATATGCTAGGCCCCAGCGAGTTTGCTCTCATGAAAAACGGAATCTATATTATTAACACCGCCCGTGGTGCACTAATTGACGAAGTAGCACTGATTCAAGCTCTTCGTGAAGGCAAGGTTGCTGGTGCAGCCCTGGATGTGTTCGAACGAGAACCGCTTCCAATAGGCGCCCCTTTGCGTCAGTTTGACAATGTCATCTTCGGCACACATAATAGCTCGAACACTGCTGAGGCTGTGGAGCGTGTGAATGAGCTCGCTATCCGTAATCTATTAGAAGCACTGGAGACCAGAGTATCTTGACCAAAGTAGTCATAATAACAGGGGTGGCAGGCGGTATCGGCAGCGCAACCGCGAGGGCTTTCGCCGATGCCAGGTGGCATGTCATAGGTATCGCTAGACAGAAAGTAAGCAAGCTGGCCAGCGTCCATCATTTTATACTTGCTGATGTATCCGACGATAAGGCTTGGTCTAGAATCTTTAAGGAGGTCTTCGAGAAGGAAGGGCATTTGGATGCTTTGGTTAACAATGCGGCCATTCAGATATGTAAACCGCTAGTCGAAACAGAGCCTGATGAGTGGGATGCTGTTATGGCGTCAAACGTGAGGTCGGTTTACTTGGCCATCAAGCACCTCTATACCCTGATGAAAGGCCGAGACGCTGGTATCGTGAACGTGAGCTCAGTGCACGCGATTGCTACCTCAGCAAATATCGCAGCATATGCAGCCAGCAAGGGAGCATTGCTGGCTCTCACACGCGCGTTAGCTGTTGAGCTAGCGCCAGACAGGATAAGGGTTAATTGTATTCTTCCCGGTGCCGTTGATACCCCCATGCTCCACGCAGGCCTGACCCGGGGACATTTGCATGGTGCAAATGTAGAGGAATTGATGAAGAACCTGGGAAGACGCACAGTAATGGGTCGAGTAGGACGACCGGAAGAAATTGCGCAGTCTATCCTTTTCCTGGCAGATAACAATCGCTCCTCGTTCATGACAGGCCAGGCTCTAATAGTTGATGGCGGAGCGACAGCGAGGTTGAGTACGGAATGACTACAATGATACCTTCTCCGATTAAGCGTGTTGCGCACTTTGTTCTGGGTGATAGCCGGTACAGCGAGCTGGCAGACTTTTATTTTGAGGTGAGCGAAAAGATAGATTCGAGATATCGAGCTAGCATAAAGAGGATGCGAACCTTGAAAGACAAACATAAGGGAGAACGTTGTTTCATCATCGGTAACGGCCCCAGCATAAAGAATACCGACCTGAGCTTGCTCAAAGACGAGAGAACATTTGGCCTGAACCGAATATACTTGCTGTTCGACCAGATAGGATTTCCCACCACTTACTTTGTATCTGTTAATAAGCTGGTTATTGAGCAGTGTGCACATGACATTGAGAGCTTACCTTGCCCAAAATTTGTTAGCTGGAATTCCCGAGATTCAATAAATTTCACCAAGGATATGATGTTCTTGCACTCCCGGCCTGAGGTCACGTTCTATGCAGATATTACCAAGGGCGTATGGGAAGGGGCAACCGTAACCTATGTGGCAATGCAGGTAGCCTACCACCTAGGGTTCGATAAGGTCATCTTAATCGGCGTAGACCATTCCTTTGCGACACAGGGCAAGCCTCACACCACAGTGGTTTCACAAGGCGATGACCCTAATCACTTCCACAGCCAGTACTTCGGGAAAGGTTTCCGCTGGCAGTTGCCCGATCTGGAAACTTCCGAGCTGGCATACCGTATTGCTAAGTATCAGTTTGAGGTCGCGGGGAGGGAGATAGTGGACGCGACGATAGACGGCAAACTACAGGTATTCCCCAAAGTCGACTATCTAACGTTATTCAAATAGCAAAACAGACGCTTTATTCAGCCCGTTATTGGGAGACCTACTTGCCCCGTAACTAGCTTATCCCTGGCAAAAAGAGGGAATCATGAAGAAGGCTTTAATCACAGGCATAACAGGCCAGGATGGCTCTTATCTCGCTGAGTTTCTGCTTGATAAAGGCTATGAGGTACATGGAATCATCAGGAGGTCGAGCACCTTCAGTACCGCCCGGATAGACCATATCTACGTTGACCCCCATGAGCCGGAGGCCAGGCTTTTTCTTCATTACGGAGACCTTTCCGATAGCACTCAACTCACTAACCTTATCTATGGTGTAAGGCCTGATGAGATCTACCACCTCGGTGCTCAGAGCCATGTGAGGGTTAGCTTTGATACGGCTGAGTATACCGGTGATGTGGTGGCCCTGGGCACTACGCGTATCCTGGAGGCTGTTCGTCAAAGCGGCATAAAGGCTCGGTTCTACCAGGCTTCCAGCAGCGAGATGTTCGGGCTCTCTTCACCCCCTCAAAATGAGCAAACCCCTTTTCGACCAAGGAGCCCCTATGCTGTGGCTAAGGTTTATGCCTATTGGATGGTGGAGAATTACAGGGAGGGTTACGGCCTTTTTGCTACTAATGGCATACTGTTCAACCATGAGTCGCCGCGCCGTGGAGAAACCTTTGTCACCCGGAAAATCACTCGCGCCATCGCTCACATCCTCGCTAAGAAGCAGAGATACCTTTACCTGGGAAACCTTGAAGCGAAGAGGGACTGGGGTTATGCTCCGGAATATGTAAGGGCGATGTGGCTTATGCTGCAGCAGAAAAAGCCCAGCGACTATGTTATAGGAACAGGTGAAACCCACTCAGTGAAGGAATTTCTTGTTGAAGCCTTTAACTACGCTGGTCTCGATTGGCAGGAATATGTGAAGATAGACCCGCGCTACTTCAGACCGCTTGAAGTAGATATGCTGGTAGCAGATGCCTCGAAGGCGAAGAAAAAGTTGGGCTGGGAACCGAGAGTGACCTTTAAAGATTTGGTGAAGATAATGGTTGATGCTGATATGGAAGCTCTGGGCTTGAAATCCCCCGGGAAAAGCAAGAAGATACTCGCGAAGTATGGAATGAACTCGGTTGACCGGGCTTTATGCAAGCCAGGGAAAGATGAGATAAGGTGAAGAGCTGGCTTGCCACCAAGAGAATTGTGGTCACCGGAGGGGCTGGCTTTCTGGGAAGCCATGTGGTTAAAAAGCTGGCGGACAGAGGGTGTAAGCAGATTATTATACCCCGCAGCAAGGATTACAACCTTGTTGAGATGGAGGCTGTGAAGAGGCTATATAAAGACTCAAAGCCTGATATCGTCATCCACCTCGCTGCCAGGGTGGGGGGCATTGGCGCGAATATGGACAATCCAGGCAGCTTCTTTTATGAGAACCTCATGATGGGCGTGCAACTGATAGAGCAGGGGAGGCTCTCAGGAATTGAGAAGTTTGTAGCCATCGGAACAATCTGTGCCTATCCTAAATTCACCCTGGTCCCATTCAAAGAGCAGAACCTGTGGGACGGCTACCCAGAGGAGACCAATGCCCCTTACGGATTAGCTAAGAAGATGCTTCTGGTTCAATCGCAGGCTTATCGGCAACAGTATGGCTTCAACAGCATTTATCTTTTGCCAGTAAATCTCTATGGCCCTGGCGACAACTTCGACCCTGAGTCCTCCCATGTCATTCCCGCTTTGATTAAAAAGGTCTCTGATGCCAAGGTTAAAGGGGAGAAACGCATTGTGGCTTGGGGCAGCGGCAAACCGACCAGGGAGTTTATTTATGTTGAAGACGCAGCCGAAGGCATAGTCTTAGCCACAGAGAAATACAATAAACCCGAACCAGTTAATCTAGGAGCAGGTTTCGAAATATCGATTAAAGACCTCGCGGAGTTGATATGCGAACTTGCCGGTTTCAATGGTAAAATTGAGTGGGATACTTCTAAGCCTGATGGGCAACCAAGAAGACGCCTGGACACGAGCCGAGCGAAAAAGGAATTTGGCTTCGAAGCCAAAACAGATTTTAAGGAAGGCCTCAAAAGAACGATAGAGTGGTATAGACACAGATTTGGCACATAAACCAGTTAGTATGCGAAACAGCTTAAAATGTCTTTACATTGGCTCGCACGGCTCAGGACAGGAAAGTGGCTAGGATACGCAATCGTTGATTTTAGTTGATGGAGTTTCATGAACATGAGATTCAGACTTCTGGGAAATTTGGCACCTCTCTATTCCGGACTCATTTTCTCTCTGATATTGCTTACGGGCAAGATTCCATCTCAGACAGTCAGAATATTTGTGTATAAGCGGTTTTTTAGAGTAAGTATGGGGAAGAAGGTGGTTATTTACGGAGGTGCTGAGATAAGAAGCCCCAGCTTGCTATCCATAGGCGATTATTCAATTGTCGGCCATAGCGCAATTCTAGATGCCCGAAACGGAATAGAAATTGGAAGGAATGTAAACCTTTCGACCGGAGTTTGGATATGGACATTAGAGCATGACCCTCAGGATCCTGAATTCAAAACAAAAGGTGGAAAAGTCATTATAAAAGACTATGCATGGATAAGCTGCCGTACAATCATATTGCCCGGTGTCACAATTGGTGAAGGAGCTGTAGTAGCTGCGGGAGCTGTAGTCACAAAAGATGTCCCAGATTATGCCATAGTATCTGGAGTACCAGCGGCAGTAATTGGAACAAGAACAAAAGGTCTGAGGTATCAGTTAGGTGGTTTTATCCCCTTTGTTTAAAATCTAACAACTGATAAGATGTGTTATATTAGTTGCAAAATTGTTTAGCCATGGTTTTCTCCGATGGGAAACAGAATAGATGTAATGGAATCGCTTGGCCTCAATACTAACTCTCTTTGATAATAAAGAATTTTTCATCAAAGAAACCATATTGAGCGTGCGAGGTAAGGGCTTTCCTCAAATATATGAGGTAGATTGAATTATGAGCTGCCTAAACATATCAGAGCTTCCCTCACCTCCGCGGGGAAGAAAAGGCTGGCCCTGGATTGAAGAGGGCTCGCAGCTTCCAGGAAAAATGCCCGATGGCCAACCGTGGCCCAAAATAAGCATAGTTACCCCCAGTTATAACCAAGGACAGTTCATAGAAGAAACGATCCGCTCGGTTTTACTTCAAGGCTATCCCAACCTGGAATACATTGTCATAGATGGCGGCTCGTCTGACAACTCCGTTGAAATCATTATGAAATACGAAAAATGGCTTACGCACTGGGTTTCGGAACCTGACAAAGGACAAAGCAATGCCATAAACAAGGGCTTCGGTAGCGCAAGCGGAGAGATCTATGGTTGGTTGAACTCTGATGACTACTTGTTGAAAAACGCTCTGTTGAACATAGTCAAGGCGTATCGTACGTCGCCAAGCGCTGGGGCATGGTGTGGCGGGAGTTTATTCGCCAACGAACAGGGGAAGAAGATCGCTGTACGCTGGCCGGCTCGCCTGGATTTGGAGAGCATTGCTAGGTGGAACAAAAATAGCTTTGCCCAGCCAGCGTGCTTTTTCTCGAGAAAGGCCTGGCAAGAATGCGGACCATTAGACGAAGCTCTGCACTATGGGATGGACTTCGACCTCTGGCTCAAGATCGCAAAAAGGTTCCTTTTTGCGAAGGTAAACGCAGTGCTTGCATTCGAACGTCTTCATAAAGGTTCGAAAACGCAAAGAGATTCAGGCCTGATGTATGCTATGCAATGCGTGATACAAATACGCCATGGTTATGAGCGCTTCGCTATTCAGGATATCAGTATGTGGATGGATGAGTACATAGCATTAACGCGAAAGCTTGGTTTGATTTCAAGATTCCCTCTTTTTCGGCCGTTCAGGCCACTTGTTCGCATCGCTTGGAGAAAATTCCTAGGTTTCTAGCAGAAAAACAGTAACGCACTCACATTTAATAAATTGTGATAGGGCTTGTGAGGGTGATTTGTGAGAAAATGACCAGTTAGAATGATATCAAAAAGGTTTATGAATTGAGCTTTAAATTATATCAATATGTGTTGCCAAATCAAAAAACCTCAGGGTTTGGAGAATATTGGCGCGGTGAAGAAGTCAAAGAGCACTTAACATTAACTCAGTATCAAACAATTCTTCCCACATTCCTCAGACTGTTGCCAAGACAGGGCAGAATCCTAGATGCTGGCTGTGGGCTGGGTAGATGGCTCATCTACTTGTGGGACCTCGGCTATACTATTCAAGGCATGGATGTCTCAGCAGACGCTCTTAAAGCAATCCGAGACTACAATAAATCCATTCCACTTTGTCAAGGAGATGTTGAAAGCGCTCCCTTCGTCAATACTTGTTTTGACGCGATTATTTCACTCGGTGTCATTGAGCATTTCGAAGCAGATCCAAGTAAGGCACTTAGAGAAGCCCACAGGTTGCTGAAGGAAGATGGAATACTTCTGCTCACAGTGCCATATCAAAACCTAATCAGAAGACTCATTTACAGCCCTTTTATATTGTTAGTCGGGAGATGGTGGAAGCTTTTAGGTCGTCGCCGTCAATTCATGGAATATAGATTTTCAAAGAACGAGATCACTGATTTTGTCAAACAGGCTGGATTTCAAGTGCTACATGTTGAAGCTGATGACTTCACTCCACCAAAGTCATTAGGAATATATTCAGATTGGTCGTGGTGTATAGGAAATCGCGATGTGAGATGGGAACTTAATACGGTTGGAAAGATACTTATGCGCTTTTTGGGCCTTTTCCCACTGTGGCTATATTGCTCTGGTATACTAGTTGTGGCAAGAAAATAGCGGGGATACTCACAAGATTGGTAGGGTTATTCCTGTATTCTAATTATTACAGATTGTCCCTTCTTGTGGAAGCAAAGGATAATTTCGATAGGTTATATACTTAGCATTTTTGATGCAGCAATATCATAAATAAGGTTTAGGTTTTTATTGATTTTTTCGACTGGCCAATCCCACCATTTGATCTTTAATAATTTATCTATTGTTTCTTCATCAAACCTTTTTTTGATTAGCCGAGCTGGATTACCTGCAACAATAGAGTATGGTTCAACATCCCGCGTAACCACAGCTCTGGCAGCAATCGCAGCGCCATCCCCTATTCTTACTCCAGACATGATCATTGATCCATAGCCAAGCCAGACATCATTGCCAATAACTACATCACCTTTTGAGGTTGCTCCAATATCCTCTTCTCTTAACGTTCCTGCCTCGGGAAAATCGTCCACGAAGGCTCGAAATGGATATGTAGTCCCCAGATCGACCCTGTGGTTTCCACCAAGCTGTACGATTACCCCCAATGCCACAGAACAGAACTTGCCAATCCTCAGCTTTCTTCCTGGGTGTCCAATTACTAAAGGGATCCCGTATGTGAATTCACCAATTTCACAGTCTTCCCTTTTAAGGACATCTCTTGTGTACCTGATATATCTCGAATTCTTTGGTCTTTTCCTTCTTGGAGAAAAGGGATTTAGCATTATCGATAGCCTGTTGATGGCATTTTTCACTTTCATATTTGACACCTCTGAGGCATTGTATCATACTTAACTTGCTTTATGTAGTCCCGCGTCTACAAGGCTATGAGCAATTCGCCATGGAAGACATTAGGCAATTGATGAACGGGTGCGTCTACCTAAAAAGAAAAATCGAAAGAGTATCAAGATTTCCCTTAGTTCGACCAATTAATCCTATTGCACGATTCATCTGGAGGAAAGTATTATAGCTACAACTTGAGTGATACCCTCCCATTTTATAGGGATTAGTGATTTGGTGAGCAGCACTCCAATTTAGGCCAGCAAACACGGAAAGTCATGAAGGTATCCTTGAATGAACATAGCAATTTTGTCCCCGATGGAGGTATTGCCAATACGTGGAGGTGCGCAAACTAGGATATTCAATCTAGCCAAAACTATGTCGGATATGGGGGAAAATGTCTATCTTGTTCATAACTCGAAGAGCAAGGATGTAACACGACTCGGTAATTTGAATATCTTGAGCTTTCCACTTGCTCCATTGACGCTGCCCGGGTGCTCATACGTTTTCCACCAATTGGTTTTCGCCAAAAACTTCGGAAACATCCGTGGCAAAATTGACGTGGTTCAGTGCGAATTCCCTTCAAGTTTTCCCTGGGCGTACCTTGCCAAAAGATTGCATGGGAATCCTCCTATAGTCCTTGATGAACATGGAGTTGAAATCAAATTTGCCAGAGAGGTCTATTTCGATAGGCCAGGTTTGCTTGTAAGGGCACGTACCTTATTGACCGAGGGTGCAGCTGTAAACTTGTCTAACCATATCTTCACCTGCTCCACAGTGGATGCGAGTCAACTCTCCCGAATATATAAACTGCCGGAAAGCAAGATAACTGAGATACCCAATGCTGTAGGCAAAGAGTTTTTTGAGGATGTTCGCCGGCACGAATTTGAAAAGCCAACAATACTTTTTGTGGGGGGATTCAAGCATCCTCCCAATTACTACGGGGCCAAAGCAGTGCTGGATACAATCCTGCCCTATGTTACAGAAAGAGAGGGTGACGTTCAATTCGTGTTCATTGGAGAAGAGCCACCATCATGGCTTCTAGGTACGGATCATGTGAAGGTCTTAGGCCGTGTTCCGGATGTCCGGCCATTTATAAAAGGCGCAGACATATGTATATCCCCTATATTCCAGGGCTCTGGCACACGGCTTAAGATATTAGAGTATATGGCTTTAGGAAAACCGGTTATTTCTACTTCAAAAGGGGCGGAGGGCATTGAAGTTACCAATAACTTCGATATTGTCATTGAGGATGACCTGGAAAGGTTTTCTGAACATGTCCTCTCGCTCTTACGGGACAAGCAAAAGGCTGAACTCTTGGGTGTGAATGCTAGAAGATTGATAGAACAAAATTACACTTGGCAACGGGTTTGCGAGAGAGCGATTGATGTCTATCGAAAGCTGTTTCAGACTAGACGCCATTCGAATTTACTATAGCAACTATAAGCGATTGATGTCTGGCAACTTTGACATCAATCTGCCTCTGTTTCTTTTAAAATCCGCATACTACCATCTTTTTTCTAAAAACATATTTGCTCACCATAATACGACTATAGTAGGGATAAGAAATATCGAGACTTATGGCAGGTTATTAGTTGGTGTATCAGAGTTTGCTCTTGCTGATAAGCGTGATAGAACCGTCTTGAAGATCCATGGGAAATTGGTAATTCAGGGAAATGTCGAAATAGGAAAAGGATGCATACTTCTTATAGGTAAAGGGTCTGTTTGTACTCTCAAAGAATGTCATTTAACGGGAAAGACTAATCTAATTGTTAGACATGGTCTTGAGATTGGTAAAGGGAGTGTAATTGCATGGGGGTGTGAGCTAATGGACGTAGATTTACATACCATTGAGTATGAGGGCAGGACAGAAGAAGATAATGCGATCGTAATTGGAGAACATGTGTGGGTCGGAAGTCACGTTAAAATATTAAAGGGTGTACATATTGGAGATAATTCCGTAATAGCAGCAAATGCGGTGGTACCAAAATCTTTTTTGGAAAAGAATGTCTTGATTGCAGGTAATCCTGCCCGAATTATCAGGAGAGGCGTAGAATGGCACTAATTATCGTCTATATTAAGTCAGACTCAATCTACGACAAGAGATATATCGGGCTGGAGCACAAAAGACCTAAATGAACTAGGATTTACTAAATAACGGGCAAGGTCTGATGGTGGTCTGCCAGAAGGTGTAGTGATGACAAACCCCAAGGTGTCCATCATAATTCTCAATTGGAATGGCCTAAAAGACACCATAGAGTGTCTGGAGTCGCTGCGCAAAATCACTTATCCTGAC
>Ga0315281_10001149_pt1 | contig 38760 bp, 45 predicted proteins | sample YL17G07_0_MG_FD_204540 | JGI IMG/M metagenome (GOLD analysis project Ga0315281, IMG submission 204540) | Sediment microbial communities from Yellowstone Lake, YNP, Wyoming, USA - YL17G07_0 | ecosystem: Environmental > Aquatic > Freshwater > Lake > Sediment | place: USA: Wyoming | collected...
TGGTGCGAAAACTCTCCGCTGCAGGTTTTGAAAGCGACGAGATTGACCGCGCTCTGGATTGGCTCAGCGACCTGCAACGTCTCTCCAACGAGCAAGATTCCGAGAACCTGCTCAAGAGCCGCTCTCTCCGCTTCTATACCGAACCTGAGTTGAAGCGCTTCAGTAGTGAAAGCCGCGGTTTTCTGACTTTTCTGGAAGGTGCCGGCATTCTCAACCCCATGCAGCGCGAATGGGTGATTGACCGGACCATGGCTTTAAACGAAGAAGACGTGACGCTGGATGAAGTGAAGTGGATCGCTTTGATCGTGTTGTGGAGCCAAGAGCAAAATCAGGATTATCTTTTTCTAGAAGAGCTGTTGTTTAGCGAACAGCCGCGCCAATTACACTAAATAACCTAGCCGTTGCTGCGGCGCAATTACTTCCCCTTATGCATACCCAACCCATACAGCCGCCGTTGCTCAAATTTTTGCTGCTCTCCGCTTTTTCGTTCTTTATCGGCACCACCCATGGCGTGCTGCAAGTCATCCCTGCAGTCCGCGTCTGGCTGGACTCAATTGGCAGCCCTTATGGCGGACCCGGCCACATGATCGACCCATTGGCTCACGCCCACATCAATCTGGTGGGCGGCGTGGTGCTGCTGGTCATGGGGGCGACCTATTATTTGCTACCCATTTTTTCAGGCAAGCCACTCTACTCCTGGAGGATGGTCAATCACACTTTTTGGTGGACCGCCGGTGGCGTGTATTACTTCTACACTGCGCAAATGATTTTTGGGGTCTGGGAAGGGCTGTTGCTCACCTCCAACCCAGCGGGTATTCCCGCTGTACACAAGTTTTATGGGCCGATCATCGCCAGCTCCGGGATGATCATGGAAGTTGGATTTTTAATTTATATGTTAAATATCATTCTTACCGTCAGAAGCGCCCCGAAATCTTCCTAAACATATACGCGGACTGGCATCAATCCGACAGCGTGAGCGGGAACCGAAGAACCCCCTGCTCTGCCCCGCGTTGTATCTTCACCTGCAACACGGATCGCTCTCCGGAACCCAATTTCACCGCACGTCGATAAACACCGATCTGCCCGTCCTGGATCGTTTGCTTCCACTCGTCGCGATCACTGCTGCGCAACGAAACGATCAGGTTGTGGACGGGTATCCCACGCGCCCCAGTAAAAATAATGATCGCCTCTGTCATGCCAGAACGAGGGGGACTAGGCCGGGTGTCGAGACGCACCTCCACATCCTTCCATTGTTGAGGGGGAATAAGCTGGGCCTCGGGGCCGCCACTGCAAGCACCGAGCAACGTCACGCCCAGTACCAGCAAACTTAGACGTATATCTCTGCCAAACAATACTTCACCAACCTTGAATGCGCTCACTCCTTTTCGCCGCCATTATTTTTGTGGGCCGGATCTGCTTGCTGATCGGAGTCCAGATGGCCCGCTCTATGCGAACCGTACATATTCACCATGTAATACACCAATACTGCTCCCGCACCGACATAAACAATGGCGGCCAAAAATCCCCAGTCCACCCACGGCCGCTCATAACCAGGCCGGTTGCCCCAAAATGGCAGACTTAACCCTACCGCAACCAACAGCACTGTCACGACCACCGCAACAAACCAATAGGGCACGCCCCTCTGCGATTCGGGAATCTTTTCAACCAGTTCCCAATCCTCCAGTCCGCGCTTAGCCAAACGTTCCTCATCCGAAGCGTAACCAAAATGGTCGCCGGGTTTCTCCCCCCACTCGGACTGCACGGCCAACATCTCATTCGGTTTTTCCTGATCTTTATCGGTCATATAATTAAACCCTTAACTGGATAAATGTTGAAGCCGGAAGCGACCCGTCCAGCCATCCGGCGCCCGAACCTCTACCAGCACTGGATAGAGCCCGCGACGCAGCCCGGGCAAGATAGAGAGCGTAACCGAGGCTCGTCCGGCACGGTCAAGCTTCACCGTCCGAGTGCTGAGGTTAAAGCTCCCCGGTGGCAATCCCTCAACTCGCACGCTGAGTTCAGCCGGGCGGTACAGCTTGTTCGAAATCGCGATGCGGTAATCCAGCACCTGAAGACTCTGCGCAGTTTCCGCCCGGTATACAGAAAGATGGTAGGGTTCATAAGACCACACCCCCCACACAAACATAGCCGCACCCAGAATGGTGAAGGGAGCAGTCCAGCCAAAGCGGGAAAACAATGACATGGCGTTGTTACGCAACTTGATTACTTTGCCTTGCTTGCGCTCTCCCAATTCGAAGCGCAGCAGGCCGGCTGCGCCTTTTTTTGACTGCAACTGGTTGCACGCGTCGATACAATCTCCACAATTGATGCAGGTATCGTAGGTCTCGGTCTTGCGTGGATCAAGGTCAATAAAGCAGGCCGTGGAGCAATAATTGCACTTGGCACATTCGGCCGATCGGCTGGCATCATAGGTTACATGCAGGGTCTGCTTGGTCCGGAAGGAGTGCTGCCAAACTTTATAGACGCAAGAAAAGCGGCACCAGAAATGCCGAATTACCGCAATGTCCAAAAAGATAATCAGCACGCAGACGGTATAAATCCAGTGCAAGGAACCCGCAAGCCTGGCATCCTGCCGAAAGGAAATGAATGACCAAACCACATCAGGGGGATAAAAGTAAAACAAGGGAATCAGCGCAACCAGCATCGATGCTAGCAGAAACGATGCCCCCAGCAGTAGCCAATTCAACGCTTTGTTTTTGGCAGCGGCAATTTGCGGTGCCTCGCCGTCCAAACTCACTTCCGCCCGCTTGCCAAGCAGCTTGCGGGTCATGTGGTTGGCCCATTCCGCTAGGGTATTCTGCGGACAAGACCAACCACAAAAGGCGGTACCAGCAACTGAATATAGGGAAACCAGGCCGCTCGCCAGCATGATCCATAGCCCGGAAATCAGGAAGAAATCGGAAAACCAGATTTGCCGGTCGAGCACGACAAACGCACCGGCCATCGGATCGATACGGAATAAACCACTCGCGGGAATCAGCGCCGCCAGCACCAGCGTCAAAACCTGCGCCGTTCTGCGCTTCCAGCGAAAACCTGAACTGACCTTCCCGGGACCGGGACCGATCACTTTTACCGGAATACTGGAAATGGATTTATTGATGCTGGTGGACATGAATTGGTCTATCGGTTTTCGCCAAGCTTGCTGCCCAGCGTTTGCTCAGCAACTTCCCGGTCGAACGGGGAGATCCCTTGCAGTTTCAAGCGGTATTGCGTCGCCGCTTGTATGTTGCCCGCAGCATGCTCCAGGTGCCAAAGCGCGCGCACGGTTTCGACATGGTCCGGGCTTACTCGCTGGATGCGCTGCAAGGCCTCGCGTTCACTTAAGCCGCGCTGACGTATTTGCGGTAATAATTCCAACATAGTATCAGCCAGCGCATTAGCAATCCAGCGATCACGGGGATTGGCCTGATAGGCCATACGGGTCAAGCGACTGGCCTCGGCCCCACCGCCCTGGATAGCGGCAACCCACGCCCGAGCCACCAGATCGGTGGCGACGTAGGCTCGTTCGAAAACCTCTCGGTCAGTTGGCAGCACCCCAAGTAACTTCATTGCCGCATCAATATCCGGACGTTGCCGCAACAAACGCGCCAGCAGCCCATCCAGGCTGACATCCCCGGCATAACGTGCACGTGGCAAACGAAACTCGATATACGGCGCCCACTCATCCTGGATCGGGCCAACGCTGTCCGGAATCGGTCCCCAGTAACGGCCGAGCCAGGTCCAGCCTCCTTCATTGCCGGTTACGGCTGCTTGCTCGACCTCCGACAATCGCTTCAAATTTTTCGTTAGCGCCGCCGCGCCGCCAAAGCGCTGCTTTGGCCCCACCAATGCGATGTGCATGCCATCCATGAACAACTGCGCATCAGGGAAAACGCGATGGAAAGTACGTAACACAGCGGCGAAAGATTCCGCATCGAACTGGTTAAGCGCCAGCCACTGGACGAAAATCCCGTCGTCGCTCAAACGTTCACGGGCACGTTGAAACTGCTGCACCGACAACAACGAACTCAACCCTGCCAGGTCGGGATGAAACAGGTCGCCGATAATCACGTCGTAGGTTTGCCGCGTTGCACTCAGAAAATGCTTGGCATCGTCCCGCTGCACGCTTAGCTGGCGCATCACATTGCCGTTGGCTGGCGCAAACCAGGTTCCTGCAGCATTGATTGCGCCTTGGGATAGTTCCACCGCAGTGCGCTCCAAACCGGGGAAAGGCAAAGAGCCCCCGGCAGATATTCCCGTCCCCAACCCAAGAAACAACACTGACTGCGGCGATGGGTGCAGCAACAAAGGTAGCCGCCCCTGGTTGGCTTGAATCTGCACCGCACTGGGCTCGGTCGAAGCATCCATGCGCTGCAAGTCAGTCATCAGGAGACGCTGACCATCCGCCTGCTGCACCACGTGGGTAAGGGAAACCGCGTCTTCATAAAGAGATAAATCTCGACTATGCGCCTGCCCCTGCGGTAGCAGTTCCCGCACCTGCGGCAGGTGCCACAGGGGCAGCGCAAGCAGCGCAAGCACCGGCAGCGCCAGCCACACTGTGCGAGATTTTGCCCAGATCAAGCCAAACCCCGCCAGCAGAAGGCCTGCCACTGCAACCGTTGCACTGGTGCCCAACAGGGGAATTCCCACAAATCCGGCCAGCATCGCCCCCACGGCTGCGCCCATGGAATTGGCACCATACAGCCAGGCCCCCCCCATTCCGCCGTTACCGAAGCGTTGATTAAGCATGGGCAACCAGGCGCCAAGCGCCAATGTCACCGGCAGGGTAAACAGACTCAACGCCAATGCTTGCGCCCACAGGGCACCCGCAAAAGATGCGAATTGTCCATGCTCGATCCACGCTGATACCCCGGGGAGCGCCCACAGGCTAAGCAAGGTAAAAACACCCCCAGCAAGCGGCAAGGCCGCGAACAACCATGGCTTGGCAAATCGCGGCAGGAACAGGCTGCCGAGCGCTATACCCAGCAAATACACCGCCAGGATCACAGCCAGCACATATTCGGTACGCAGCATGACCATGCCATACAGCCTGGTCCAGCCCACTTCCAGCATCAGGCTGGCCATACCGATGCCGGCATACGCAACCAGGACGTTGAGCGGTGGTCGAATTTCTGATTCTGTAGATGAACGTGCGGGTTGCACAACCAGGTGGCCGAAACGTGCGAGTAACACCCCCCCCACCCCTACAGCGAATCCTGCGGCTGCGACGATCCGGATCGAAACAATCCACCCCAGCAAGGGCAAGCTCCATAAAGGCAGGAGTGCCCCACACACCGCTCCCAAGGCGTTCAGGCCATAAATCATTCCCAGGGAAACGGGGGTAGGCTGGATCGCTTTCAGCACCAGCGCAAAACCTGCCCCCATGGCGCAGGCCGGAACAGCAAGCAGGAACAAAGCAACTGCACCCTGCAGTGCATACCATTGGGAAAGAGTAAGTTGCGCAGCCAGTACCTCTACCCAGCCGCCCGCCCCTTGCAGTAATGCGGGAAGCAGCAGTGCATACAAGGCAACTGATATCTCGAGTGCGGCAAAGAACAGCAACGGCTTGCTGGTCCGAGCGGCCCAGCGTGTTCCGATCAAGCTACCCAATCCCAACCCCGCCATAAACGCTGCAACCGTCAGCACCACTCCGAAAATACTGACGCCAAATTGCATAGACAACATACGCGCCCACAAGACTTCATAGGCGAGACTGGTTACGCCTGAAATCGCATACAGCAAAGCCAAGCCCCAACCCCACAGAAGCTTGTGCGAAATGTAAATACGCTCAGGGTGTGAGCGGGCGCTGCACATAGACAACCGATTTAGAACAGAATGGAAGAGGGAGAAATAGCAAGGGGAGCAATCTATTCGGCAGAATGATGTTTATCGTTAGATCCAAGCTGAAGTTGGGTTCGCCGTGCCCTATCTAGAACGGGTAAAACCAAACCAAGCCCACAATCACATGAACAATAGCCAGCGAGATGCTCAGGCCAGCAAACACCATGTGCAGTACAAACACCTGTTTGCCATACACACCCATGGCGATACCTAATGCCGCAGTAGTGAGGAGAATGAAAAGTAACGGCACCCCCAACAGAAACATGATGCGGTGCTTTTGTTTATCGTTAACCGCAGTTATTTTTTTCTGCTCCGCCGCTTTCTCTTGTTGCTCAAAAGATTGCATGACCCGCGAACTGTCATTCTGCTGTTCTTGCGTTGCAGCCCTAACCGGCATCGCCGCCGGCAAGAGAAGCGCTGCGGCTAAAAACAATCCTATTATTTTGCTGAGCAGCTGCATGGCCGGATCATTCCTTCGGGGTATTGCGATCTGCTTCCCCTGATTCGCTATCCGCCTTACGCGCGGCAGAGACCCACGCCAACACCGCCATCAGGATGAACGGGATGAAAATCATGATCAGCAGGAACAGGAAAATGTACCAGGGTGTCTCAATAGTAACGTGCATGAAACGGTAGCTATCTACAGCGGCGTGTGCTGTGCGCGCCCCAAGCGTCATGATCGACAACAACAAAATTCGCAATCCGGTATGACTCATGATTTCTCTCACTTGTGTTGCTCACCCACATCCGCAGCACAGCGAAAGCCGTAAAAATCTGAGGCGTAGTTAGGCATCGAATAGTGGCGATGATAGGATGCGGTGGAGAATGGATCTCCTTTCCAGGAGCCGCCACGCAAGACTTTATAGAGCTTGTTCACTACCACCTGGTCAGACATTTTCATGGCACGATCCTGCGCCGATAGGGTCTGCGCCACCTTGCCCTGAAACAATTCCGCAGGCGCATCCGACCCCTCGTATGGCACGAAATCATCTTCCATCCACTGGTTGACGTTGCCGGCCATGTCGAGCACACCATACGGACTTGCCCCGCGCGGATAGGTATCGACTTTGGTAGCGGCCCCGACGTTGTAATAAGTATTCAGGCGAGTAGGGTCCATGCCATTACCCCACGGCCAGCGCCTCCCATCCGTACCGCGCGCCGCCTTTTCCCACTCCATCTCATACGGCAATCGTTTGCCGGCCCACTTCGCATAGGCCGCTGCATCGTGCCAGTTGACCATGGTGACTGGATGCAACAATTCACCTTCAGGAATTTTCCCGCTCTTCCAGTGCAACGGCGGCCGATGTCCGGTAGCCGCTACGAAACGCGCAAACTGTGCGTTCGTCACTAAGTATTTGTCGATGCGGTAAGCTGGCAAAGTCACCGAGTGTTGAGGCTTGTCTTGGACATCGGCGCGCTCCAGGTCAGAACCCGCCACGAATGGACCGGCCGGGATGACAACAGTGGTATCGAGATCGCGCCATTTTTCCGCGCCTAGCAGAGCATTTGCCTCCGCCACGGTGTAGCCAGCTACGTGAGTCTTGCCATGCTCATTTGATTCATGCAGTGCGATATCCTCGCCGGCTGCGCGGATATGGGAAGCCTCTTCCTTCAAGTCGTAGCCAGCCATGTTGCGCATGTCGGTCATGCGGTTCGACCCCAACTGCACCACGTGCATGCTGCTGCCAATCATAACCAGAGCGATGCAAGTAAACAGCGTGGCCGACAAGAAGCGCTTTCTGCGTTTTCGATCTGCGGGACTAAGCTGCACTTTGCCCGCTTTGGCGGGATCGATCATGCTTCAGGATCAGCTGGCATGGCCGCTGAATTCTCTGGCTCAGGAGGAGGTCTTGTGCTGCCGTAAGTATCCTTGATCATGAATTCGCCGATCACGCCACCGATAGCGGCAGCTTCCATCGCGAGGATCACAAAGAATCCCCACCATCCGAACGGGTTTAAATGACTGCCTTCCGGCACGCCGCTCAAGTAGGCAATTTCGACATAGCTGATCGAGCGCACGATGAGCGGGGGAAAGTAACAAAGCCATTTTCCCCCAAGACCAAAGATCAGGGAAACCACAACACCCACCACAAAAGGCACGAAAAATACGTCTAGTATCCAGGCGAAACTAAACGTCGAAAGACCGTAGAACAGCTCCATTTTCACGCCCAGCAGACGATCCCCGAAGTGATTCAGGGCGCACCCCACCAGCAGTGCGACTGTACCTTTCAGATAACGAGGTTCGGTCATTTCCGATACTCTTTCCCGGTTAATTTTTCGTACTCGGATTTTTTGGTTTCTTCGAGATACCAGTCCTTCACTTTGAGACTGGCCAGATAATTGGCCAACAGGCGCCGCTCACCCTCGGGAAGCTGAGCAAAGGAAGGCATCTTGTACTCGCGCTTGAGGCGCGAGGGTAAAATTGCCTGGGGCGAGGGGGCCGACAGATATTCGTAAAACCAAGCCTCACTGCGCAATGAGCCGATCCCGTCCAGCATGGGTGCTGGCACAGATTGCATCTTGTCCCGAACCGTCCAGAGGGAATGACAACTTTTACAACCATATTTCCGATACAGTTCGGACGCTGCCTGCACCACGTCAGGTGGTGCAGCGGTGTAAAACGGGATGCCCCTATCCCGAGGCTGCCCTGCGCGATCCCACAGCATCTGCCGTCCCACGGCCACCACGGCCAACAATCCGATAATGGCGAAGACCGCCTTTTCACCTTTTTTCATGCTTGCGTGCTTTTTCCTCAGCCATCCGCGCCAAATGTTTTTCCCTGCTCGCCATCTGCGACTTCATCACTTCCTGGCTTTTAGCAAATTCCTCGGGGGCCATTTTATCCTGGTCATCCTTGTCGAAGATTACGTATTTGATGTCTTCATCAAATTGCTCATTCTGCGAGCCCCAGTAAATCCAGAAAATTACCGCTAAAATAATCAATCCCCCCATAACCAGCCACAAGTAAATAGTCCAGCCGTCTGGGAGAGTTTGAAAAAAGTTCATCATAAAGCAAGTCCTTGAGGGGAATAATCAGAAAAGAACGCCGTTTACCATTTGCGTGGCTCCGAAAATCACTGCCACAATGATTCCCAGAAAAATCGCACCGAACATCAACTTCTCACCCATACGCATTCTTGTCGGCCGATTTTTACTGAACAAGAATGCAAACACAATTCCGGTAAACACCGCGATGCCCAACAGCAGGAAATAAAACACCCCTACGCTGAATTCCTGGCTGCGCATTCCCTCGATACTCAGATCAAGCTTGGGCGATATATCCGAACTTATCCCGGCAATCGAATTATTGGCAAGGATAAAAAATGACACGGCCAGGGAAGTTGGTCTCATGAAAAACATACTAACGACTCTTTAATACTTTCTGACATTTTGATCAACATATTACGACAAGCTAGAAGTAAGTAACCGCAATCTAGTTAAATTTTTGCGATCATTTTGCAGGTACACATTTACTTTCAGTAACAATGCAGCCTGACATCGAGCTGCCGTAATCTATTCCACAAAAAGAGATGCCGCCCCGAAGAGCGGCATCCCAAGTTTCTTAACCGTCGCAGTCAGTTATACGACAGCCACCCTACTCAGTAGTTCTTGATCTGAGGTGATTTTTTGTCGTAATGATCAACAAAAAAGCTATATAAAAAAGGGCAAGTATAGGCAACTGTAATTGCAACAAGCATCGCGTACGGGCCGTAATCCATATCAATCATGCAAGTTTCTCCTCAAAAGTCTTCGTTTTCGGCTGGCTCGAACCCGAATAGGCTCGAGCCGCATTTCCCTTAGTGGTTGCCGTGTTTCGGCTGCCAGGTATTGGGAGGAAGACGTTTTACCGTAATGACCACACCCAGAAAGAAGGTCGTCAGGTAGAACACGTCAATGGTGTATCCCCTGTCCCACCAAGGCTGCTTCCGCGTCTTCGTCACACCATCCGCTTTAAGAGCACCCTCGAAATTCGCGATGACAACCTTATCACCAACCACCGTGTACTCATCCAGATCAACGCCCTTGGCCATCAACGCCTCGACCTGGGGCCGGATCATGCGTAAGGAGTCCATGGTCAGCGGGTGCCGCTCTAGCTGAGCATCCCGAGCTCCGCCTTTGTTCATCGAGACTATCTTTGCCATTGCAGCAGCGTCATCCTGGATGGCCATAACCTCTGGTGTAGCCATGGACTTGACGTAGGCCTCGTAAAGACCTGCGGTCGGACGCTGACCCCACAATGGAGCGGTGATCAAAAAGGCCGTGATCACGGTCAGCACCACCAGGAAAACAACTGGCACTGGCAACCGGTTATTGTCCTCGGTTAGCCCACCCAGGCTTTCTGCCTCCCACAACTTCTTGTCTTTCTCGTTCTGGACTTCATCATTAAGCGAATGTAGCGGTTTATCAAATATCCAGGCCATTTTGTCTGCCCCCCTTATTTTAGACTCAGCATATAGTCAATCAGAGCACGAATCTCCGAATCTCTCGCAAAGGCAGGTACATCGGGCGCCATCACCCGGTGGCCTTCACGGTATTCGATATATTCGGCGCGCCATTTGTCGAAATCAATTTTTTGACCGTTAACATCGACCTCGCCCCACAAATAATCAAAGCGCGGCATGATCGAATGCGGTTGAACCAGGCGCGGGTTGAAGAAGTGCAGCATCAACCATTCCTTGGAGGCATTGCGCGAACCAACGTGCAGCAAGTCGGGCGCCTTCCGGTCGGAACCGAACGCAGTTGGCGACTCACCGTTGAAATCGCCCAGCATTGGCGGCGCCCCAAACGATTGCCAATCCTGCGTCTGCTCCGGCAGCAGGGTATGACACCACCAGCAGCCTTCACGCACGAACATGGTCTTGCCCATCGCGGCATGGGAAGTGTCTTCGTCCTTGGCGACACCCATCACATCTGCAGGACTCCAGCCTTTGGTCGCCGACAGGTTCTCAATGTAGCTGGTTTGAGCACCCTGAAAGTCGCCCTTGCTCATTGCAAACACTGCGCCGGTTGCCTTGCTGGCTTCCTTTATGCGCCCTATGCCAAGACTCAAATCCTCAAGCCCTTTACCCAGGTTTTTTGGATGCAAAACACCGTTAGGCATTGTTGTGCCGGGTTGATAGACATACACGTACATCGGCTCCATCGGCTGGCCCGTTTTAGGATCAGCTTTCAGCAGCACCTTGACCGGCCTGTGATGGCCTTTCAGGAACGGGTCATCGAAATTGAAGCCTGAGTCCCAACCCGAAGTCAGCGCCTTATCCAAACCGATGTCGGTAGACGCCACTGCGGCAATATCAAAACTCGGTAAAAACAAGGTGATCATCATTGACGTGCCCAAGGATAAGGCGAACATCCTCGAGCCAATCTTATATTCTCTAAAAGCCATATTTATCTCCTTCCAGCGTGCTTTGGGTTAGCGCTCGTAAGCCAGTTCGTGCGGCAAACGGCCATCTGGAACAACGGTTCCTACACGGGCAGTCATCCACATGTTATACAACCAGAGGATGTTGCCCGAGAAGACCATGGTGCCGCCTACCCAGCGCGCGATCATGTATGGGTGTTCTGCAATCACGACGTCAATGTATGGCACTTCGTAGATCTTGCCCGCGCCCTGGATCAGGCCCGCGATAGTCATGGAGATCCAGTAAATGGTAAAGCCGATCAGCAGCAGCCAGAAATGGAGGTTGCCAAGGGTCAGGGAATAGAGCTTGCGCTTGAGCAGGGTTTGCAATCCAAAGTACACCGCAGCAGCCTCAAGGAAAGTCGAGAAGCCAAGCAGCGCCAGATGGGCATGCGCCACAATCCAGCCGGTACCGTGAATATACCAATTGATCGCACGCGTTTGCTGAAAACCGCCCTGCATGTTCAGGGGGATCGCCATCAGGCAACCGGAAATGGTGAAACGAATTTCCAGGTTGTCCACGAACATATGCCATTTACCTTGCATGGTCAGCAGAATGTTCGAAACGAATGCAATCGCCGGCACCAGAATCAGCACGCCCTCAACCGAGGCGAAAGATTTCAACCACTCAGGCAGTGGCGAGGACATCAGATGGTGCGCGGCCGGCGTGGAGTAGAACACCACCACGGACCAGAAGTGCAAATGCCCGATGCGGTGCGAGTACAGCGGATTGCCGGTAACTTTTGGAATGGTGTAGTACGCAATTGCAGCAGCAACCGGAGTAATCCACAAGCCCAGAACGTTATGTGCGAACCACCAAGTGAGGTAGGCTTCGGTCAAACCCGTCAGATGGAAATACTCTGGCAGGTTACCCACCAGGAACACGATCCCCACCATGAAAACCGCCGAGGCAAAAAACCAATTGGTGGTATAGATACCCTGAGTGCGCCGGTTGATAACTGTCATCCAGACGTTCATACCCAGCGGGACTACACAAAAGAACAAGATGTACAGGTCAATCGGCCACGGAAAGTCAGAGTACTCGCGGCCTGAGGTGACGCCATACCATAATAGCGTTAGCGCCAGTGACAGCCCCACATTCCAGAGCATGCAGTTCCACAAACCCAACTTCTCGGACCACAACTTCGTATTTCCCAGCGCCGGGGTGATGTACATCATCGCCATGGCAAAGGCCATGGAGATCCACCCGATAATGACAGCATGCACGTGAACCTGGCGCATGTGTCCGAAAGCAAACATAGGGTTACCGGTCACGAAATCCGGGAACGCCAGCTTGGCGGCATTAAAAGACCCCAATCCGGTACCGATAACAAACCAGACAATGGACGAAAATCCGAAGAAAATCGCAGCGGAACCGCTTGGAATGTCCTCGTTTTTGGCAAATAAATATTTAAGCATGCTACTTCTCCTCCAGCTCGAATTTATGGCTAGTGATTATTTTGGCCGTCACGTTTATGCGGCTTCAATATATACCACGACAGCAACATGCTTGAAAAAGCCAGCATAAGGCAAAAAATACCCCCAATTAAAGCCATGGTTACCCCCTATTTTGTGAAAAACGAAACTTGACGGTGCTTAAGCGGCGAACCAGCTAACCTGCTTGCTGTTCTAACGCGTCATGGCGGCTCAGGCTGGCAAACAGCATCGCCACAAAGGCAAAACCGAAAACCAACATACTCCAACTCATGAAACCGTTGAAAGTTGTCGGGATATAAGACAGGGAGCCTTGACCGCCCCAATCTTCAAACGGGCCGCGCCCGACGAAGCACATGACCGCAGCGCCAAACACGCTGCCGTTGCCCATGCCTGTTAACATTCCCGCAACTATGATGGCCCAAGTGGACCGAGATGTGATGGACCTTTTCCCCATGCCGTGCTCCCCCGTTGTTCAAATTATAAAACTCGAAATGCCGAACAAAATTAAGTAGTTCTGGAGGCGGATGTCCCCAATTCACTCACTTCACATATGAACTAGACCTTCCCGCTGGTGGCGTTTTATAAGCCTTTTCGCCCTTTGTTCACACCAGAATCCAGCACATAATAGTGGTCGCACCAAACCATTGTCAAGCGCTTTTAATATAATGCTTGCACCACTTCCGCGTACTTTGTTTCAAATAAGTAAAATACCAGTTGTTGAGTATTTTGTTAGGCTATTTAACCAAGCGCCACAGAGGTGTCCCCACTGACAAATATGAATTGCTGGAGCCAGTCATTCATTGGCTCTTTCTGCTTCACGGCCCTTGGGTTCTAAGTTACAATATGCGGGCTTTTGAATCACCCTTCTTTGGATAGCCATCCCACTCGTATTGGGTGGATAGCACAGGAGCACATCCGCTCCGGAACTCTCGAACAGGCGCACTAAAATCAAGATGCGCTTTTCGCTGATCTGAACGCACCAAACATTATGAATAATTTGCTTGACCGAATTCCACAACGCTACTGGAGCTATTTAGCGCTCTGCCTGTGGGGCGCCTTAACCTTCCAGTTGCTGCACAAAACCCCCTTTGGAATTGACGAGGGTGCGGCCCGGTCACTGTTATTGATTTGGTCTGTAGTGGATCAAATTGCAAACCCCGTTGTTACTTTAGGCGTGCCGGATTTCAGGGTGGTGTTTCTGGCTCCCATCGGTTACCTATGGACGGGTAGCCTGATAGCCGCCAAGGTGTTCTCTCTGTTATTGATGGCGGGCGCTGCTTGGACATTTCATACCTGGCGCCAACACAGCGGCGAAAGTGAAAGCGCCTTGCTGGCTTCCGGCCTCCTGCTGATTTCGCCATTAGTCGCAGACCAGATTGACAGCATTTCTGTAGGGCCTTATCTATTGTTGGTCTTTGGGCTGGGTGCGTGGCTGGATCGCATGTATCGGGAAAAGCCCCTGGCTTTCGGCGGCATTTACTTTACCCAAATGCTTCTTTGTCTCATAAGCGTTACCCTCCATCCGGCTGGCTTGGCCTACCCAGCTGTTTTGGCGTGGTCATGGTACAAGCAGCCACTGAACGAGAAACAACAGAAATATTTCCTGGGCGGCATTGCCACAGCAGTGATGTTTGCGCTGTTTTTGACATCAGGCTGGCGTAATGTCACCTGGTTCAGCAACCCTCTGCCGAGTCTCGCTGATTCCGTAGCGGGGCCGCTCATAGCAAACAATGCGGCTGGTACCTGGAGTGTTGGTGGCGGAATACTCGCCGTCCTGTTACTCGTCGTTTGGCGGCAGCGTGCGATCCTGTTGGGCGATTTTTTAGGGCGCACCCTGATTATTGCACTCGCGACCGGCGCGTTGGCCGGTGACGCCACCTGGGGAATGCTCGCATTAGCGACCTGTTTATATTGGGGGTTCCCCTTGTTGTTGCGTGCTAACATGCCAGGCGGTTTTTTGGGGCAACGCGGGGTCGCCTTGATACTCGTCTTCGCGTTCTCCACCCTGTTCATGTTCGCAGACAAGACGCGCTATCAACTGGTTCAGCATGAAATGATGGCGCCCAACGACCAATTGATCAAAACTCTCGTCGAGCACACCGACGCCATCAAGAAGGCGGAAGAGGCGGATCCGGGCGCCGCCCCTCCTACCAAAAAATCGCTGCGCGTTGCCAGTCAATGGCCCGGCCGCACCATGGTAGCTTGCCGCTGCGACACCCTACCATTGCCGCCATCCGTCAAAAATGAGCAAGCGCTTCTTGCCATGCTGCGTGGGATCAATTTCCTGATATTTGATCCACGAGATATAAACAATCGATCTCTCGTCCGCCACCTTGCCCTGCTGGCAGGGGAGACCGAAACAATTGCTTTGGCGCAAGGCGGCGTGATTGTTCAAGTGAGAAAACAACCTCCCGTCAAAGTGCAGCAGCAGCCCAAAACGTAACACTGTATTAAAAAATCCAGAGGAATTGGTACGATGAAAGAAACGTTACTCTATCTCTCTGTCGGAATCAGCTTCCTGATCGTGCTGAGCTATACCATACACATGTTTGTAGGCGGCCTGGTAAGCACCAAAACAGAGTATCTGCTGATCGCTGCAAGCTGCCTGATTGCCGTCGGCGTAATGGGGTTTATGGCTAGAGATATCATTCAGCGCCGCAAGGGGCAAAAGTAGCAGTGCCGTTGCCGCACACCGTTACTCGCGGCTATTTGAAATTGCCGCGCAATGTTTCCTGCGCGGCCTGGTACTGCGCGGCATCAGAAAACTGCCCTTTGTGAAAGACAAATTGCAGCCGCTTCCCGCTTCCGTCCAACCCTGACAGGCCAAAGGAACGCCCCGAATAGTCGGAGTAGAAGCGCTGATCCTTCACCAGATCAATATGCCCCCCATTGCGTAGCGTCAGCCGGATATTTTGCTTGGACACTTCCAGAGAAACCGGGGCCGACGGTAGCAGCATAAGCCGCGTCTTGAGGATGCGGTTGGCTCCGACAATGAAGAAGAAACTGGCCAGGAAGGAAAGCACATAAGTCAGGTTCTGGTCTCCCCCATACCAAAGTTTGGCGGCCATCGATGCAAGCGCGCCTACCGTTGGGATATACAAGAGCAAGTCCCAAACCATGCCCTTATGGTCTTGCGCCAATGCAATGCTGATATCACTCATCTGAAAGGATCAACCCGGCAAAGGTGATGCAAGGCCTTTCGGCAACGATTGTTTGATTGCTTCATCCATTTCACTATAGAGCATGCGCCCCGCCCGCTGGAAACGCACAACCCCGCCTTTGTCGATAACAAAGGTCCAGGGGTCACCCATCACCCGATAAGCCTTGAAAGCCTGAGGGTTCTGGTACTGATCCATGTGCAGGAATAGAACTTGCGTATGGTACTTTTCCAACAGGGCCTTGACGATTTGCAATTGCGCATCGCAGACGGTGCAATGGCCAGGAGTTGCAAACTCCAACAAGATCGGCTTGCCTGTCGCCAGTGCTTTGTCGAGAGAATACTGATACATGCGCGCATCGGGTTGGCGATAGGTAGTGATCTTGCTGAAGTCGCCACCCACATCGGCTAGCGTTTTAGTGGGCAGGCCGGGCGCGGGCGAACCGACCGCCAAACCCGACTGAAAGTTTGGTCCGCAGCCAACCAGACCGGTCAATACCAGGCTGCAAGCCAACAAATGGAAAAACTGCTTGCTCATTGGCGCTTTTCCCAACCGGCCCCAGTGCGGAACAGGTTATAGCCCCAAATAATGTTAGCCAGCAGCACCATGGTGCCGAAGATGCCGACGAAAGCCATTAGATGACTGACCAGCTTGTCATCATTCAGCATTCCACCCCCAACACCTGCCGCAGTAAAAAAAGCCACCATGCCAATCAAGCCGAAGTTATGCATCCAAAAATGGATTTTTACCAGTGGCACGCTGTAGATAGGCCGTTTCGCCACATTTGGCACAACGTAATAAAGCGCACCAAAAATAGCCATCTCAACCCATCCCAACAAGTTAACATGAGAATGAGCCAACACAATGTAATGCCCGTATGGGCCATGTATGAAATTACGAAAGGCCGGAATGCCGCCCATCAAAGCGCCCCACGAAAAACCGATAATGGCATAAATCACACAACCATAGACAAACCACAAGGTGTAGCGGGTAAAGTCCTGGTTCTTGATTGGGTTATCAGTGGCTTGCGTCACGGCGTCCCTCTTTGTCGTCTGGTTTCATCTGCCCGCGAACGTCCTTATACTGGTTTTTCCAAGTGTCCGGAGCCCAAAGTCTAAGCATGCTGTCGATAAAAGATGATTTTTCGCTGGGCGGTTGTACTGCCGCACCCGAGCCCTGATCCGCCTTCAATTCCGACACAAAGCGTGCAAGGGCGCGCAGGTCTTCATCGGGGAGATCTGCAACCCAAGCGGCTTCTTTCGGCGCCAACCCATGATCGACCGTGTGCACACGGTAGGTCTTTTCCGGATTCTTGAGAAAACTATAGAAATAGTCATAGCTGTATCTTGACCCACGACCATCAAGATTCAGACCATTATTGGTTCCGTTACGTAGCGCCCGGTGGCATGCAGTGCAGTTTTTAAACCGAAAAATTTCGGAACCGCGCAGCCCTTCGGCTGAAAAATCGAAGTGCGTAGTGGTCTCGTACATTGGTTTATCCATATGGAGCCTTACCCATTCCATGGCGGCAAAACCGATTACGGCCATTACCATGAACGCACCAAAGACCCCATACAGGATCTTTTCCCCGGTTTTCAAGCCACGCCAATTGAACCGCATCCAACCTACCCCCACTTATCTATCCCGTTGCCAACGAAGCATTCTGTGAACGCCACCGGCAACACCCCGCCTGAATTAGTTCATGCAGTGGGCAGAAAGTTCATGCTTTAAAATAACAAACCCCGCGCCAGAAAATTACCGCAGCGCGGGGTCAGGATTTTGCTACTAAGCTACACGCTTACAAAACAGTGTGCTTTATTTCGCCTTCCACTCACCGGTATGCTCCTTCAGAACCGCATTGAGCACAGTCTGATTTTCCGGCTGCCGTGAATTACCCATGGTTGTTGTGGGTGCAGAAGACAGGAAAGCAGCAACGTTATTAATGTCTTCATCGGACAGGTTTTTAGCGACCGCGCGCATCTGTCCAATCATGTCGTTGGATCGTGAACCATCGCGCCATTTTTTGAGTTGGTTAGTCAGGTACACGAATTTTTGCTGGCCGATCATCGGGTAGATTGGATCGACGCCGCGACCGTTGTATCCATGACAAGACTGGCAAGCGGGCGCTTTATTCATCACCCCGTATTGCACCAGAATCTGTCCCTTGTAAGCATCACCAACTTGCTTGCCTTCAGCCTTCAATGCTTTCAGGTCTGAATAGTCCGCAGTCGATACCAATGTATTGACGTATGCCGAAACATCGCGTCTGTCTTGTTCGCTTAGTGCTTTAGCGAAACCGTTCATTACGCCAAGCGTGGTATCAGTACGCTTGTCATTGGCAAAATCGGTCAGTTGCTTAATAACGTAGGGGTACCCTACATTAGCCAGCCGGGGGGTGCCCATCGCATCCATGCCCATGGCCTTATCACCATGGCAACCCATACAAGCCGCAGCAGCCCCTTTTCCTTCGGTGAAAATCTTTTTCCCGTTAGCAACGTCAGCAGTAACTTTACCGCCTTCTGCAAAACTCGCCCCCGAAAAAGTCAGCATCGCAATCGCGGCCAAAGACGCCGGCACCAGCACAGAAATAAATTTACGCATGTGCATCCACTCCCCCATTATTAATTTTGGACTGCTCCGACCACTTAACCAACCCTGTGCTCGGCCACCCCCGGACATGCAAAACAAAAACCAATGGACCCATGCCCTTGATTTTGATTACACCGTCAACCATCCGGACTCAACGATTTTTCTTAACCAGATAAGCTACAAGACTAAAGAAAAAAGTAAACCACCCGAGATACATCAATAGAACCTGAGTATTTCCGACATCTGGCTCAAACATTATTCAGTTCCTCCATTTATGATTTATTAAGTGACCGCACAAGTTATACGTTTATTTTATAGTCCGGGATTCTAACACCGCAAATCCGAGAGTTGCAAGAGCCCTTTCCAAGATAACATTGATCATTTACGATGATGATATCTTTTTAATACCCGAACCTAACCGGGGCATTCCAATGATTCACTCCGCCCTTGCGCAATGAAAGTGAATTGGATAGACTACTGCGCAGCAGGTTAGCATATGTAATCCCGTTCCGGGAAACAGAACAACGAGATGGAGGAGATAAGCAATGGATTTTCTAGTCCCTATAGTCCTTTTTGTAACAGGTATTGTGGTCTCGGTCAGCATTTCAAGCGTCGGCATTGACTTGCTCGCGAAGAACCAGAAAAAATAATATTGATCCTGTTTTATTAACAAAGGCCCGGTATCTACCGGGCCTTTGTTATTTGTAGTCCACCCAAGCGAAACGAGCTTTTTCTTGCCACTGGGTGATTTTGTTCTTATTATCTTGCGCTTCCTCCACCCACCCATCACTCATTACGAATGTCCTCTCTAGTCATCGTTGAATCCCCGTCAAAAGCCAAGACATTGAAAAAATATCTTGGCGATGACTATGAAATTCTTGCCTCTTACGGGCACGTCCGTGATTTGATTCCCAAACAAGGGGCGGTCGATACCGAGCAAGATTTTGCCATGAAGTACGCGTTAATCGAACGCAATGCCAAACACGTCGACGCCATCACCAAGGCGGTCAAGCAGGCTGACCACATCCTGCTGGCAACTGACCCGGACCGTGAGGGTGAGGCGATCGCATGGCATATTGCAGAAATCCTGAAGGAAAAGCGTCTGCTCAAGGGTAAAACCATCAAGCGCATCGTTTTTCATGAAATCACGCAGGGCGCGATCATGGCCGCGGTGGAGGAACCGCGCGATATCGCGATGCCGCTGGTGAACGCTCAGCAAGCCCGGCGTGCATTGGACTATCTGGTTGGCTTCAACCTTTCTCCATTGCTCTGGCGCAAAATTCGCCCCGGCTTGTCTGCGGGTCGCGTGCAAAGCCCGGCGCTGCGGCTAATTGTAGAGCGTGAAAAAGAAATCGAAGCATTCACGAGCCAGGAATATTGGTCGATTCACCTGGACACCGCCAAGGGAAAACAAAAATTCGGTGCCAAATTGTTCCTGTACCAGGGACAAAAGTTGGAGCAGTTCAGCTACACCTCCACCGAACAGCAAGCACTAGTAGTAGACGCACTGAAAGCAGCCGGGGACAATGCGGCAGTAACCAAAGTCGACAAGAAGCGCAAGCAACGCCAACCCGCCGCGCCTTTCACCACCTCCACCCTGCAACAGGAAGCCGTGCGCAAGCTTGGCATGACCACCGATCGTGCCATGCGCACCGCCCAGCAACTTTATGAAGGCATGGACATCGGCAGTGGAACAGTGGGTCTTATCACTTACATGCGTACCGATTCGAATAGCCTTGCCAATGAAGCGGTAACCGAGATTCGCGAATACATCACGAGTAGTTTCGATGCCGAATATCTGCCGAAGGCTCCAATTGCTTATAAAAGCAAATCCAAGAATGCGCAGGAAGCCCACGAAGCAATCCGGCCCACTTCTATTTTGCGCACGCCCGATTCGGTCAAACAGTTCCTCTCAGCGGACCAGGCCAAACTCTATGAGATGATCTGGAAACGGACCCTGGCCTGCCAAATGACACCGGCCAAGTTCGATACCGTCAGCGTTGATATCGCTGTCGGCGGACCAGACAACCTGTTTCGCGCCAGTGGCCAGACCTTGGCCTTTCCAGGTTTCATCGCGGTCTACCTGGAAGGCGAAGATGAGGTCGAAGGGGAGGAAGACGAGGCAAAGCTTCCTCCGCTCGAAGTCGGCGACAAGCTCCCACTCAACAAGCTCTATGGCGAACAACACTTCACTCAGCCGCCACCGCGCTATACGGAAGCTTCCCTGGTCAAGACACTGGAAGAGTTCGGCATCGGTCGTCCGTCGACCTATGCCAGCATTATCTCCACTCTGCAAGATCGCGAGTATGTAAAACTCGACAAAAAGCGCTTCGTACCCACTGACGTGGGCACGGTAGTCAATAAATTCCTGACCGAGCATTTTACCCGCTACGTCGATTATGACTTCACCGCAAAGCTTGAGGATCAGCTGGACAACATCGCCAACGGGAAGGGGGAGTGGATCCCATTGTTGGCTTCCTTCTGGACGGGATTCAGTCAGCTGGTCGAGGAAAAGAAAAGTGTCTCACGCAAAGATGTCACCCAAGAGGTCATGGATGAGCTTTGCCCAAAATGCGGTCAACCGCTCACCTCGCGCCTCGGCAAGCGTGGCAAGTTCGTCGGCTGCAGCGCCTATCCGGAGTGCGATTACACCCGCAGCCTGACCGGCGAAGCCGCGTTCGAAGCACCCGTAGTAGTAGAAGGGCGGGTATGCCCACTGTGCGAGAGCGGGCTGGTCATCAAGTCCGGCCCCTACGGCAAATTTATTGGCTGCTCGGCTTACCCCAAATGCAAATTCATTGAGCCCCTGGAAAAACCCAAGGACAGCGGCGTCACCTGCCCACAGTGCAAAGAGGGTTCACTGATCGAGCGCAAGAGCCGCTACGGCAAAATTTTCTATTCCTGCAACACTTATCCCAAGTGCAACTATGCAGTATGGAACCCACCCCTGGCCGAACCCTGCCCGAATTGTGCATGGCCGGTTTTGACCCTGAAAACCACCAAGCGGCGCGGGACGGAAAAAGTTTGTCCGGTAAAGGAGTGTGGCTATTCCTTGCAGGTTGAGCCGCCGGTAGCATAACCATTGATGGACGACACTGCGCCCCAGTAAGCAACATCGGGGCACATTCTATTTACCAATGCAGAAGTTGGAAAATATTTCTCCGAGTAGATCATCCGCGCTGAACTCGCCGCAAATGGTGTTCAGCGCGTTCTGTGCCAACTTCAGCTCTTCCGCAAGAAACTCCAGTTGCCGGAAATTTTCACTCGCCAATTCCAGGTGCCTCCGGGCTTGATGCAGCGCCCGTAAATGGCGTTCGCGCGCCATGAACACACCTTCTCCACTCGGCTGCCAACCTGCCAGTTCAAGCAGAAAATCATGCAGCAATTCCATCCCCACCCCAGTCTTGGCTGACAAATAAATCTCTGTGTGTGTGTCTTGCCTTAACATGCGCGGCGGTTGTTGCTCCAGATCGATTTTGTTGAATACCTGCACCACTGGCAACGCTGCCGGCAGCCTCGCCAAAATGGCCCGGTCAGCCGACGCCACACCTTGGGCGGCATCGATCACCAGCAGCGCCACATGCGCGTGTTCCACCGCAGCCCAGGTACGGGCGATGCCTATGCGCTCGACCTCGTCTTGGGTTTCGCGCAAGCCAGCGGTGTCGATAACATGAATAGGGATGCCCTCGAGCTGAATGCTCTGGCGAATGGCATCGCGGGTGGTCCCGGCAACGGGCGTCACAATCGCCACCTCCTCCCCCGCCAACCGGTTGAGCAAACTGGACTTACCTACGTTTGGCTGGCCGATCAGCACGACCGTCAAACCTTCGCGCAGCAGGCTACCTTGCTTGGCTGTTTGCATGACTTGGTTCAAGCGTAATTGGATGTCTTGCAGTGCGCCATGCGCGTCCGCCTGTTGCAGGAAATCGACCTCTTCTTCAGGGAAATCCAGCGTTGCTTCGACCAAAGTGCGCAGCTTGATCAGCGCATCCACCAAGCCACGTATCCGTTGCGAAAATTCGCCTTGAAGGGAACGCATGGCGCTTCGCGCTGCTTCGGCAGATGCAGCGTCGATCAGATCGGCAACGCTTTCCGCCTGAGCCAGATCGAGCTTGTCATTGAGATAGGCACGCCGGGTAAATTCGCCCGGTTCAGCCAGCCGTGCGCCCAGAGAAATGCAACGCTGCAACAACAATTGCAGTACGGCCGGTCCGCCGTGCCCTTGCAGTTCGAGCACATCATCGCCGGTAAAAGAATGCGGGGCGGGGAAATACAGGGCGATGCCCTGATCTATGGCGCAGCCATCCGCCTCAAAAAAATTGCTCAGGGTGGCATAACGTGGGGGAGGAAGCTTACCGAGTAAAGCACGCGCAATTTCAGGCACCGCCTTACCGGAGAGGCGTACTACACCGATGCCCCCTTTACCCGGAGCAGTGGCGATCGCTGCTATAGTGTCAGCGTTTGACATTCCCCGCCTGGGCATTCTCCAGACGACGCGTGATGTACCACTGTTGCGCAATGGAGAGCACGTTATTCACTACCCAGTACAGCACCAGACCGGCCGGGAAAAAGAAGAAGAACACACTGAAAGCAATCGGCATGACCTTCATCACTTTCGCCTGAATCGGATCGGGCGGAGTCGGATTGAGGCGTGTCTGGATAATCATGGTCGCACCCATGATGATCGGCAGCACGTAGTATGGGTCAGGGGTGGACAAGTCCTGCAGCCACAGCATAAAAGGCGCCTGGCGCATCTCGACACTGGCCAGCAACACCCAATACAGCGCAATAAACACAGGAATTTGGACCACTATCGGCAAGCAGCCGCCCAAAGGATTGACCTTCTCTTCCTTATACAGCGCCATCATGGATTCATGCAGGCGCTGGCGGTCGTCGCCGTGTTGCTCCTTCAGTTTCTGCAGCTTGGGCGCGAGTATGCGCATCTGGGCCATGGAACGGTAACTTGCCGCAGACAGGGGGAAGAACACCAGCTTGATCATCACAGTAAGTAGAATGATCGCGACACCCCAGTTATCCACCAGCTTGTGTATCGATGAAAGCACCCAGAACAGCGGTGATGCAATGACCGTCAACCAGCCGTAATCAACGGTAAGCTCAAGCCCTGGCGCCAAGCTGCTCAATTTATCTTGATCCTGCGGACCCGCATAAAGAGGCACCGCAATCTGCTTGGTCGCGCCAGGCTGCACAACCCCCACCGGAACTATCACCCCGGCCGCATACATTCCTTCACCCACGCGCTTGGTGTAGAACTCCCGGCGCATATCTTTCTTGGGGAGCCATGCGCTCAAAAAATAATGTTGCAGAATGGCGATCCATCCGTCCTGGCTATAGCGCGGATAATTGATTTTTTCCTTGTCGATATCAGAAAAATCCACCTTCTGATATTTTTCCTTGTCGGTGTAAACGGCCGCACCGGTATAGGTACTGACGAATTTCGGATCCCCTGCCGGTGGGCTGCCATTACGCAACAATTGGTAGTATGCAAAAGGATCCAGCGCCGCACTGGTTTGATTCTGAATTTCATAAGCCACGTCGATGACATAGCCACCCCGGTGGAACGTATAGATCTTGGCAACCTTGATGCCTTTCCCATCCGCCCATTCCAGCCTGACCTTCAGTTCATTCTGGCCGGAGGCGAGGTTATATTCGCCGGCAGATGATTGGAAAACAGTTTTGTGAGTAGGCAATCCGGCACCAATCAAGCCGGCCTGGGCAACATAAACCTTGCCACTTCCTTCCTCTAGCAAAACGAAATTCTTCTCCGGGTTCAGCGCATCCTTATGCTGAAGCAACTCCAAACGGCGCAAATCTCCGCCATTGGTGTCGATTACCGCATTTAGCACGTCGGTCTTAACCTTGATCCGGCTTCCGTATTGCAGGACTTCCCCAGCCACAGCCGGGGGGGCCGCAGGCATGAGTTTCTCGCCGGGCACGGGAGTGGGGGTAGGAACGGACGCTGGTGCGCTTATGGTTTTTTGGGCCACATCCGCAGGATGCTGATCCTTCTGCCATGTATCCCATAGCATCAAGATACCGAATGAGAAAACCACAAATATAATTAGGCGTTGCGTGTCCATAAGCGGCTTATTTTGAAATAATTGTTTTAAGGAAGCGGATCAAAGCCACCGGGGTGCCAGGGATGACAGCGCAATATCCGCTGCCCCGCTAGCCGAGTTCCCTTCAGCACACCGTATTTTGCGACCGCCGAACAGGCATACTCCGAACAGGTAGGCGTAAACCTGCAGCGCGGCCCTATCAGCGGACTGATAAGGTATTGGTACAGCCTGATTAGTCCGATGAGCGCGCGCGACATTTGCCTAACTGGGAATAAAGTCTTTGTAATTCCTGCACAACCTCACCAAAGGAATCCTTGTCAAACGGTCGCTGGGCACGCACCACCACATCAAGACCGGAAACTGCCTGTGACCCGGTACGAAAACTTTCCCGAACCACACGTTTGATGTAGTTCCGTGCCACCGCCCGCCGCACAATCTTTTTAGCTACCACCACGCCGAGCCGTGAATAATCTAAACCATTCGGCCGAGCAAAAGCTTGCAGATATGCGCCGCTTACGACGCACCTGAAACGAAAAACGGATGAAAACTCATCCGCTTTTCTAAGGCGCCTACTCTGCGCAAAACCGTCCAGGCCAGTAACCGTAACAACTCGCTTAAACGCTGAGTTTGGCTCGTCCCTTGGCTCGCCGCGCATTGATTACTGCGCGCCCACCAGGTGTTTTCATCCTGACCCGAAAGCCGTGTGTACGTTTGCGTCGAGTCACTGACGGTTGATAAGTTCGTTTCATTATTTTCCTCGTGGCACCGACAATGTAAAACGCATTATTAGACCCTTTAAGCCGCTTCCATGTCAAGCCTAAATTTGTTCAAGCGCCTGTGGATAAGTCTGTCCAAACCCGTTAAAATGCGTTTTATTGAATTAGCTTTTTTCTCGCTTCCTCCGCCCCGTTTATCAAACTGAATCCACCGAATCCAAGGGAAGATGGACAATTTCTGGCAAGCCTGCCTGAGCCGTTTCAAGAATGAGCTTTCAGCACAACAATTCAATACCTGGATTAAACCACTGCGGCTGGAAACTGCGCAGGATTCCCTTCGGCTCATCGCACCCAACCGTTTTGTACTGCAATGGGTAAAAGACAAGTTTTTGGCACGCATTGAAGAAATTGCGGGTGAATATTCCACCGCCCCCATGCAGTTTGTGCTTACGTTGGAAGATGCTCCTGCCGAGAAAGAAAGAAAAACAACCCAGACTCTACCCACTCAGCAACCGGCAGCAGTTAATTCCTCCAAAAAAGAGCATTCCCGGCTCAATCCCAATTTTACCTTTGACACTTTTGTCACGGGTAAAGCCAATCAGCTGGCTCGGGCTGCAGCGCGCCAAGTTGCTGAACATCCTGGCGTCGCTTACAACCCTCTATTTGTGTACGGTGGCGTTGGTTTGGGGAAAACCCATCTGATTCAAGCGATCGGCAATTATGTTCAAGAACAGAACAGTGCCGCTAAAATTAGCTATATTCATGCGGAGCGTTATGTCTCAGACGTAGTGCGCGCCTATCAGCACAAAGCCTTCGACGACTTCAAGCGCTACTACCATTCCCTTGATCTGCTATTGATAGATGACATCCAGTTCTTTGGTGGAAAGAACCGGACGCAGGAAGAGTTTTTTTATGCGTTCAACGCCCTGACTGAAGCGCATAAACAGGTCATCATCACCTGCGATTCATATCCGCGAGAAATTGCGGGTATGGAGGATCGCCTGATCTCCCGGTTCGGCTGGGGCCTGACCGTAGCCATTGAGCCGCCCGAATTGGAAATGCGGGTTGCGATCCTGCTTAAGAAAGCTTCCGCGGAAAATGTTAATCTAGATGAAAATACGGCTTTCTTTATTGCCAAACAAATTCGCTCCAACGTTCGGGAATTGGAGGGAGCGCTTAAACGCGTTCTGGCCTACTCCCGTTTCACGGGTCATCCGGTTTCCCTGGATTTGGCAAAGGAAGCACTGAAGGATTTACTGGCCGTGCAAACACGGCAGGTTTCGATTGAGAACATCCAGAAAACGGTCGCTGATTATTACAAGATAAAAGTAACCGAAATGTATTCCAAGAAGCGCACCCGGATCATCGCCCGGCCACGGCAGGTAGCCATGGCTTTGGCCAAGGAACTGACTTCGCTGAGTCTGCCGGACATTGGTGATGCCTTTGGGGGAAGAGACCATACAACGGTACTTCATGCGTGCAGAAAAATTGTCGAGCTAAAGAATATAGATCAGACGATTGAAAAAGATTTTAATGTGCTGCTCCAGATTTTGAGCAGTTGATAGTTAATGTATAGATTGTACATAACTCATGCAAACTCACTGAGGCACGATATAGCCCACAATGTATGCACAGTAGTCATGGTCTTTATACAGGACATTACTTATCACGCAGTAATATGAATTTAAACTGTTTTTATTACTTAGTCCCAGCAAGTGCTTTGCTTTAACTATTAAGTATTATATAAATTAAGGTAATTAATTATGTTATTAATTGAAGCTGACAGAGATGCGCTGTTAAAACCATTGCAAGCAGTTACGGGAGTGGTTGAACGACGTCACACACTCCCCATATTGTCCAATGTGTTGATCGAGAGATCGGAGAATCATCTTTCTTTCTTGGCTACTGACCTCGAACTCCAGATCACGACCTATACCCCGTGTAAGGAAGCACAAGCAGGGTTTTCCCTGACGGTGTCTGCAAAAAAACTCCTGGATATTTGTCGGGCGTTACCTGCCAACACCCCGATCAAACTGGAAGGTCAAGATAGCCGGTTGCAAATTAAGGCGGGAAAAAGCCGATTCAATCTGCAAACGCTGCCTGCTGCGGATTTCCCCAAGATCACCCCTACAGTAGACTTCAAAAGTACAATTCGCATTAGCCAAAAACTGTTGAAGCATTGTTTGAACCTGGTTCAATTCGCCATGGCGCAACAAGACATTCGTTATTATCTGAATGGCCTGTTGCTGGTTGTAGACAGCGAGGGGCTGAAGGTTGTCGCAACCGATGGGCATCGGCTCAGCCTGGCCAGCGCGCCCTTGGAAGGAACGCACGAACCCATGGAAGTGATTCTTCCGCGTAAAGCCATTATTGAATTGGTCAAATTGTTGGGCGACAACGATGATGAAGTGACGATTGATCTTGCTCAGAATCAGGTCAAGTTTGCCTTTGCGGACATCACCCTGGTTTCCAAAGTGGTGGATGGAAAATTCCCAGATTTCACCCGCGTCATTCCAGCCGATTACCAGAAGGTTTTCCTCATTCCACGGGTAACGCTATTGCAGGCATTACAGCGGGCAGCGATCCTTTCAAACGAAAAATTCCGCGGGGTGCGCTTGGTGTTGACGCAGGATAATTTGAGCATCATCTGCAACAACAACGAGCAGGAAGAAGCGCAAGAGGAAGTTGATATTTCTTACGAGGGCGGTGCATTGGACGTAGGTTTCAATGTGACCTACCTGCTGGATGTACTCAATAATTTGGAAAGCGAACAAGTGAGCTGCGCCTTTGGCGATGCCAACAGCAGCATGCTGATTACCATCCCGGGTAATGTCGGATTCAAGTATGTCGTGATGCCAATGCGCATTTAATCTTCGGGAAAAGTTGCGAACCCGATTCAATTACTTAGAGAAACTTATGAGCGAATACAATTCAGACAGCATCAAAATCCTGAAAGGGTTGGAGGCGGTACGCAAACGTCCTGGTATGTACATTGGCGATACCAGCGACGGCACGGGACTGCATCACATGGTGTTTGAAGTTGTAGATAACGCCATCGACGAAGCGCTTGCCGGTCATTGCGACGATATCCACGTTGTTATTCATTCTGACAACTCTATCAGCGTGCAGGACAACGGACGGGGCATCCCCACCAGCATCAAGGAAGACGACGAATTCAAGCGTTCCGCAGCAGAAATCGTGATGACCGAACTGCATGCCGGCGGCAAGTTTGACGCCAATTCGTACAAGGTTTCCGGCGGTCTCCATGGTGTGGGCGTATCGGTGGTAAACGCACTTTCGGAATGGCTCAAGCTCAGGATCTGGCTGAATGGAAGTGTGCATCAAATGGAATTCCGTGATGGCGCTGCAGTTGAGCCACTAAAAATCACAGGCGCAACCGAGCGCCGTGGTACCGAGGTGCATTTCATGCCGAGCAAGGAAATATTTGGTCTGGTGGAGTTTCACTATGACATCCTGGCCAAGCGCCTGCGCGAGCTGTCCTTTCTCAATAACGGCGTAAAAATTGAGTTGATAGACCAGCGCGATGGCCGCACCGAGAATTTTGCCTTCATCGGCGGAGTGAAAGGTTTTGTCGAGTACATGAACCGCTCCAAAACGGTATTGCACCCGAAAATTTTTCACGCCTCAGGGGAAAAAGACGGCATCGTGGTTGAAGTCGCCATGCAGTGGAACGATTCCTATACCGAAACCGTGCAGTGTTTCACCAACAACATTCCGCAGCGCGATGGTGGCACGCACCTGACCGGTCTGCGCTCGGCCATGACCCGCACGCTGAACAGCTTCATCGAACAGAATGAGATTGCAAAAAAGGCCAAGGTTGAACCCGCCGGCGACGATATGCGCGAAGGTTTGACCTGCGTCTTGTCGCTCAAATTATTCGAGCCAAAATTTTCTTCCCAGACCAAAGATAAACTGGTGTCCAGTGAAGTGCAGCCGGCGGTGCAGGAAGTGGTTGCCGCAAAACTGTCGGAGTTCCTGCTGGAAAATCCAAGTGACGCCAAGATAATCGTGTCCAAAATTGTTGATGCGGCTCGTGCCCGTGAAGCCGCCCGCAAAGCCCGCGAAATGACGCGGCGCAAGGGTGTGCTGGATGGCATGGGGCTGCCCGGCAAGCTGGCGGACTGTCAGGAAAAGGATCCCTCCCTGTGCGAGGTTTACCTGGTCGAGGGTGATTCCGCAGGCGGCTCCGCCAAGCAGGGCCGCGATCGCAAGTTCCAGGCCATCCTGCCGCTCAAGGGCAAGATCCTCAACGTGGAAAAAGCGCGCTTCGACAAGCTGGTTTCCTCGCAGGAAATCGCCACCCTGATCACCGCCCTCGGCACCGGCATCGGCAAGGACGAATACAACCCGGACAAGCTGCGCTACCACCGCATCATCATCATGACCGATGCGGACGTCGACGGCTCCCACATCCGCACCTTGCTGCTCACTTTCTTCTACCGGCAAATGCCGGAACTGGTGGAGCGCGGCCACATCTACATCGCCCAGCCGCCGCTGTACAAGGTCAAGCACGGCAAGAGCGAGCGCTATCTCAAGGACGAGCACGAACTTAAGAACTACCTGCTGGAGCAGGCCCTGAGCGATGCCGAGCTGGTTACCTCGGCCGATGCCCAACCCATGAGCCGCGAGGCCATGGAACTGGTCGCGAAAGAGTACCTGCTGGCCGAGGCCGTGATCGACCGCCTGAGCCGCCTGATCGATGCCAACCTGCTGCACGCCTTGCTCAAGGGCGCCGCCATCGATTTGTCCGACCTTGCCCGTGCGGAAGCCAGTGCCGTTGTCCTAAGCGATCTGGTCGCCAATCCCGAGTACCGCATCAGCGCCGAATACGACGAACGCAATGAAGGCCACCGCCTGGTGATTCGCAAGTTCCATCACGGCAACATGCAAATCACCTACCTCGATCGGGACTTCCTGGAAAGTGGTGACTATGTGCAGATCCAGAAAACCGCTCATGTGCTGAACGGGTTGTTGGGCGAGGGCGCCTACGTGCGGCGCAAGGAACAACGCTGCGCAGTTACCGAATTCAAGCAAGCATTGGACTGGCTGCTGGAAGAAGTGAAAAAAGGCCTGGGCATCCAGCGCTACAAAGGGCTGGGCGAAATGAACCCGGAACAATTGTGGGAAACCACCATGGACCCCAAAGTGCGTCGCTTGATGAAAGTACAGATCGAAGACGTGATCTCCGTCGACGAAATGTTCGTCACCCTGATGGGCGACCAGGTCGAGCCACGCCGTGCGTTTATCGAGACGAACGCGCTGGGGGTGAGGAATCTGGACGTTTAGGTTTTGTAGGAAACGTTATGCGCACTACTTATTTCGATTAGGACGATATTCTCGTCATTCGATTGTCAGACAAACCCGTAGTCCGGGAGGCGTCGCAAAACTGGAACACGCACATCAGCTATGCTGAAGATGGTAGCTCGGTGGAGGTGGTTTTGCTGGAAGCCCGCGCCAATGGAGCGTATCCTCCGGAAGTGCAGCATGCCCGCGCAGCCTGAGCGCAAGAGAAATCACCGGTGCAATTACGACGGCGCCCTATGCGGGCAAAAGGGGTCAATATGGAACGCATTGTAAATCTGCATATCGAAAAATTGCCGGAAGGTGTTTACCTGGCTACCAGCGATGAGGTGCAAGGCCTTGTCGCCCAAGGGCGCACGATTCAGGAGACCATAGAGATCGCGCGCGATGTGGTGAAGAAACTGCTGGAAGCTCAGGAGGAAGGTAAAGGGGCGCCGCTGCCACCAGCCCGTGACGTCTTTGATTACCCGCTTATCGTGGGCGCTTGATGGGGCGGCTTGCCGGTTTCAGTTACCGGGAGATCGTGAAGCGCTTAAAGCAACTTGGATTTGAATTCGACCGCCAAGCAGCGGGCAGTCATGAGATTTGGCACAATCCGGCCACGAACCGTTACACCACTATCCCGAATCACCCGGGTGACATGCCGGAAGGCACGCTCAGAGCCGTTCTCAAGCAGGCGGCCATTGAGCCGGAAGCATTTTTGAAGCGGTAATATCTTTCCCGTTTTACGCTGCGCGCGATGGTAAAGAGTTAAGCCGCAAAACGGCTAACCAAGACTAAGTTACAGGCGGCCATATCGTGTTCGACCCCTTAATTGTACGTTTGTACCTCATCATCAGCCGTCATAAGCACTATCCATGACCACATCAAAGCGACTAGAAACTCCGTTCTGGAGAGAATTTGAGCAGCTCGTCGCGCGAATCGAGCAAGTGCTGGCGGGCGACAAAGTTAAGATCACCTCACCGGACCGTATACGTAGCGTAATCACTGGCCGAAAGCGCGAGGTAGATGTGTCTTTGCGAACAAGGGTAGGTAGCTCTGAGGTTATCGTCACAGTCGAATGCAGAAAGCGCAATGCAAAGCAGGACGTAACCTGGATCGAACAACTCGGAAGCAAGAAACAAGCAATCGGCGCAGCCCGAACTATCGCTGTAGCTTCCTCAGCGTTCTCAAAGGATGCGATCCGCGTAGCAGAGCATTATGGGATTGACCTTCGCGTTCTATCGGAGATCGGCGATGCAGACATGCATGGTTGGATCCTCCCTAGTTTCGTGGTGCATGTATTCAAGCAATGCGATCTGATTGAGCCGCCGGAGATCATGTTCGACACGCAACAAGGCGATGATTTTACGTCCCGCTCTCCTATGGAAGGAGTCGAGGGTGGCGCAACTACACCTGATTCTCCTGTGTTCATGACCCCTGATGGGGAGGCGCTAACATTGAATGATTTATGGCTCCGCGCGGACGACCAGCTCAAAATCTTCGAAGGAATACCAAGAGACGACAAGGTACACATACGCCGCATAAGCCTTACGCCGAGCGACAGTTTGAAGCTCCGTACTCGAGTTGGTGAGCGCAAAGTAAATTGCATACGCATGGCACTTTCTCTCCGATGGAGGCATGAACGAATCGCGCTAGACACCGCGAAAATTGTTTCATACCAACCTGCGAATCCATTGGATTTGATGCAACCGCAGGTTCGCGCCGAATTCGAATCAAAGGAAGCAACGAACTCTAATGTGTGCTTTGGCATGCAGTTTCAACCAGGAGAGGATAATGTGTCTTTCACCGTTCAACTCACACCGGGGAAGAAGGCGTGACTACGAACGCCCTTTCAACCGGTTAAGTTAATCGGCGCGCGTCAGAAAAACACCTAATTTATGGGCGCTTATCCCTATTAGCCATTGAAACAGAACACGTAATTTATATTTTTATCGCCTTGTGTTTCACGTGAAACACCGCATTCCCCCAATCGCTTACACGCCCCTTTGATTTGACGTATCATTACACCTCTTCTGATTTCGCAATATTTGGCAATGAATTTTCCCCGGCAGTTTGACGTAATTGTGATTGGTGGCGGCCATGCCGGCACCGAGGCGGCGCTTGCTTCGGCGCGCATGGGCCTGGCTACATTGCTGCTCACGCATAACATCGAAACACTGGGGCAAATGTCGTGCAATCCGTCTATCGGCGGTATCGGCAAGGGGCATCTGGTAAAAGAGGTGGATGCCCTGGGAGGGGCCATGGCGGCCGCGACGGACGAGGGCGGCATCCAGTTTCGCATCCTGAATTCGAGCAAGGGCCCGGCGGTTCGTGCCACGCGTGCGCAGGCTGACCGGGTGTTGTACAAGCAGGCGATTCGCCGTCGCCTCGAAAACCAACCGAATTTGTGGCTGTTCCAGCAGGCGGTGGACGATCTGACGCTGGAAGGCGAGCGTGTGACCGGTGTGGTGACTCAGCTTGGGTTGCGCTTTTCGGGGCGGACGGTGGTGCTGACGGCCGGGACTTTTCTTGCTGGGTTGATCCATGTTGGCCAGTCCAACTATCAAGCTGGGCGCGCCGGAGACCCGCCCTCCGTGAGCCTCGCGCACCGTTTGCGCGAATTGAAATTGCCGGTAGGCAGGCTTAAGACCGGCACGCCGCCGCGTATCGACGGGCGCAGCCTGGATTATTCGGTAATGCAGGAGCAGCCGGGGGATGACCCCGCGCCGGTGTTTTCCTTTCTCGGCGATGTGGGCCAACACCCCCAGCAACTGCCGTGCTGGATCACCCATACCAATGCCCGAACGCATGAAATCATTCATGGCGGTCTCGATCGTTCGCCGCTCTATACCGGGGTCATCGAGGGAGTGGGCCCGCGCTATTGCCCGTCTATCGAAGACAAGGTGGTGCGCTTCGCGAGCAAGGAGTCGCACCAGATTTTCGTGGAGCCAGAGGGGCTGACCACCCATGAAATTTACCCCAACGGTATTTCCACCAGCTTGCCGTTCGACGTGCAGCTGGAGCTGGTGCGTTCGATCCGCGGTTTCGAGAATGCGCATATTACCCGCCCCGGCTACGCCATCGAATATGACTATTTTGACCCGAGCGGCTTGAAGAATTCGCTCGAAACCAAGGCGATCCAGGGCTTGTTCTTTGCCGGCCAGATCAATGGCACGACCGGCTATGAAGAGGCGGCGGCACAGGGTTTGCTGGCGGGCATCAACGCCGGGCTGTATGCGCAGGGCAAGGATGGATGGTGCCCACGCCGCGATCAGGCTTACCTCGGCGTGTTGGTGGACGATTTGATTACGCGCGGCGTGTCCGAACCCTACCGCATGTTCACCAGCCGCGCCGAATACCGGCTGCTGCTGCGCGAGGATAATGCCGATTTGCGTCTGACCGAGATCGGCCGCGATTTGGGTGTGGTGGACGATGCGCGTTGGAATGCTTTTGCAGCCAAGCGGGACGCAATTGCACGCGAACAGGAACGGCTCAAGGCGACCTGGGTGAATCCGCGCCTGCTGCCGCACGCCGATGCAGAGCGGGTGCTGGGGCAGGGTATCGAGCGCGAATATGCTTTGTATGATCTGTTGCGCCGTCCGCAAGTTAATTACCCCAGCTTGATGACATTACCCGGCGTCGGGCCGGGAGAGGCCGACCCGGCCGTGGCGGAGCAGGTGGAGATTCAGGCCAAATACCAAGGCTACATCGAGCGCCAGCAGGATGAGATTAATCGCCAGCAGGGCAACGAAGCGTTGCGTCTGCCTGATGGGCTGGACTACGCTACGGTGCATGGCATGTCGGTGGAGGTGCAGCAGAAGCTCAACAAATTCCGTCCCGAAACAATCGGCCAGGCATCGCGCATATCCGGCGTGACCCCGGCTGCGATTTCTGTGTTGTTGGTCCATCTCAAGCGCGGCGCGTCTGCTGCAGAGAAGAAAAGCGCATGACCCTGCCGGTTAAACTCGCGCAGGGCGTGGAGCAACTTGGCGTGGCAGTCAGTCCCGAAACGCAACAGCGACTGCTGCAATACGTTGCTTTGCTGCAAAAGTGGAACAAGACCCACAACCTGACCGCCGTACGCGAACCGCTGCAGATGGTGACGCGGCATGTGCTGGACTCGCTGGCGGTGCTGCCGCATTTGCAGGGCACGCGCCTGATCGATGTTGGGACTGGCGCGGGTCTGCCGGGTATTCCACTGGCTTTGGCGCGCCCCGATTTGCAAGTGACGTTGCTCGACAGCACCCATAAAAAGACGGTGTTTCTGCAACAGGCATGCATCGAGTTGCAGCTAACCAACGTCAGCGTGGTGTGCGAGCGAGTGGAGGCGTTTCAGCCACAAGACAAGTTTGATAGCGTGATCTCGCGGGCATTTTCCGACTTGGGTGAATTTGTGAAGTTGGCGCGGCATCTGTGCGCGCCCGGTGGCGCGCTGCTGGCGATGAAAGGGGTGTATCCCTATGAGGAGTTGGCCCTGTTGCCGGCGGATGTGGCAGTAGAACAGGTGATTCCGCTCGATGTTCCGGGGCTTAAGGAACAGCGGCATTTGGTGGTGATAAGGACGCAGTGATGGCAAAAATTCTAGCAATTACCAACCAGAAGGGCGGCGTGGGCAAAACGACCACCACTGTTAATCTTGCGGCGAGTCTGGCGGCCGCCAAGCGGCGCGTGTTGCTGGTGGACCTCGATCCCCAGGGCAACGCCACCATGGGCTGCGGGATCGACAAGCGCGACTTGGCGCACACTGTTTACGATGTGCTGCTGGAGCAGCAGCCGCTATCCCTTGTGCGGGTGGTATCGCCTACCGGCAAGTTCGATCTTTTGCCGTCCAACCGTGAATTGGCGGGTGCCGAGGTGGAGCTGGTGGACCAGCCACACAGGGAAAAGCGCCTCAAGAACGCGCTTGCCACGATTGAGTCGGAATACGATTTCATTTTGATCGACTGCCCACCTGCGCTCAACCTGCTTACCGTTAACGGTTTGTGTGCCGCCCGCTCCGTGATGATTCCGATGCAGTGCGAATACTATGCGCTGGAGGGTCTGAGCGATCTGGTGCAGACCATCAAGCGGGTGCGCGCAAACCTCAATCCGGAGCTCGAAATCGAAGGTCTGCTGCGTACCATGTTCGATCCGCGTAATGTTTTGGCGCAACAGGTATCTGATCAGTTGCAGCAGCATTTTGGGAAAAAAGTATATCGAACGGTGATTCCGCGTAACGTGCGTTTGGCGGAAGCGCCCAGTTACGGTAAACCGGTGCTGTATTACGACAAAGCCTCCAAGGGGGCGCAGGCATATATTGCGTTGGCCGGAGAGATGCTGCGCAAGCAGACCCCCGCCACGCCCAGGCGCAGGAAAGGGGAGAAGGTATGAGCAGAATGAAAGGATTGGGTCGCGGGCTCGACGCGTTGCTTGCGGGGGACTCGGATACCGCATCGGGCGATGTCCTGCAACAATTGGCGATTGATTTGCTGCAACCGGGAAAATATCAGCCACGTACGCGCATGGATCAGGATTCCTTGGCCCAGTTAGCGCAATCGATCAAAGCGCAGGGAATCATCCAGCCGATTCTGGTGCGCCGTCTGGCCAATCAACGCTATGAGATCATCGCTGGTGAACGGCGTTGGCGCGCTGCCCGCCTGGCCGGGCTGGCCGAGGTGCCGACGCTGGTGCGAGAAGTGTCGGATGAAGCGACTCTGGCCATGTCGCTGATCGAGAACATCCAGCGCGAAAACCTCAATCCTTTGGAAGAGGGGGCCGGTATTCAGCGGCTGATCGCCGAGTTTCAAATGACGCATCAAGTTGCCGCAGAAGCGGTAGGGCGCTCGCGTAGCGCCGTGACCAATTTGTTGCGCTTGCTCAACCTCGCGGCATCGGTGCAGGAATTGTTGATGCAAAACCAGATCGACATGGGCCACGCCCGTGCCTTGCTCGGCCTGAGCCAGGCCAAGCAAGCTGAAGTGGCGCATCAGGTAGTACAGAAGGGGTTATCGGTGCGCGAGACCGAGCGCCTGGTGCAACGCCTACAGGTACCGCCGCAAAAAGTTATTCGCAAAACTGATCAGGACATTCTGCGCTTGCAGGAAGATCTGGCGGACAAGCTGGGTGCGCGGGTGGCGATCAAACCGGGTGCTGGCGGGAAGGGCAAGCTGGTAATCGAGTATGGCAGTCTCGATCAGTTGGACGAGATTATCAGTAAGCTTTAAATTCAAACACCGCATCGCGACGGGGCTGGTTTACTGAGGCGTCCTTGAGTGGTTTTTCAGTATTCCAGGCCGTTTGAGGCTTATTGAAATAAATATCCCATCAAGCCATTTGATAATAAGATCAACAAAATTAATCAGATGGCGCATATCAAAACTTCTCGATCGTAGCGCCTTATTGACTGCCTGACAAGACTACATTAGAATTTCGCGATTTTCAGGCTCCTCCAAACCGGATGGATTTCCCCGCTTACCGCGTGGTAAGTTCGCAGCTGGTTATGGCTCTGGTGGCCGCGGCGCTGGCTTATCTGTTATTTGGCCCTGCTGCTGCCAAGGCAGCTTTGTACGGTGGATTCGTCGCGCTCGCAAATGGACTGTTCCTGGTTTGGCGGTTGCATCGCGGGGAGCGGGCGCAGCAGAATCTTGCTGCACATCAGCACTTGCGTTCGTTTTACCGCTCCAGTCTGGAGCGGTTTTTAGTGGTTGCTTTGTTGCTCGCAGGCGGGTTGGGTGCGCTTAAATTGATGCCCCTGGCTGTTTTGGTGAGTTTTGTGTTGGGGCAGTTGACCCTGATTGTTTCAGTCTCAATGCGTGGATAAGAGTATAAGAATGTCTGGCGAAACGCTTTCTTCTTCGGAATACATCAAGCACCATCTGCAGAATCTGACCTATGGCAAGTTGCCGGACGGTTCCTCAGGTTTGGCGCACAGCGCTGCGGAAGCCAAGGAAATGGGCTTCTGGGCATTTAATCTGGATACCCTGGGCATTGCACTCCTGCTGGGTGCGCTGTTCCTGTTCTTCTTTTCGAAGGCTGCCAGCAAGGCAACTACGGGTGTGCCGAGCGGGTTGCAGAATTTTGTGGAGTGGGTGGTCGAGTTCGTCGATACCAGCGTGCGCGGTTCCTTCACCGCCCGCAACCCGATGGTGGCCCCCTTGGCGTTGACTATTTTCGCCTGGATCCTGCTGATGAACCTGATGGACCTGATACCCATCGACTATCTGCCTCTTCTGGCCCACGAAGCCGGTTTGCCTTTTCTTAAGATCGTGCCAACGACCGACCCCAACGCCACTTTTGGCATGTCGATCGGCGTGTTCATTCTGGTCATTTACTACAGCATCAAGATGAAAGGTATCGGGGGCTTTGTCGGGGAATTGACGCTGCAACCGTTCGGCAAGTTTGGAATACCGGCGAACCTGTTCCTGGAAGGCGTTAACTTGATTGCCAAGCCTATTTCCCTGGCGCTGCGGTTGTTTGGCAACATGTACGCCGGCGAGATGATTTTTATCCTGATTGCGCTCATGGGCGCCAGTTGGGCTGGAGCGACTGTTGGCAACGCCATGCTGTTCAGCTCGCAGGTTATTCTTTCCTTGGGGTGGGGAATTTTCCACATCCTGATCGTGACACTGCAAGCCTTTATTTTCATGACGCTCACAGTTGTCTATCTGGACATGGCGCATCAGGAACACCACTGATTTCGATTTACCTTTCACTTTACTTTTAATCAGGAGAAATACATGGAACATGCACTGCTTTTTATCGCCGGCGCGATCATGATGGGTTTGGGCGCACTGGGCGCTGCTGTAGGCATCGGCATTTTGGGCGGCCGCTTCCTTGAAGGTGCGGCGCGTCAGCCGGAACTGATCCCGATGCTGCGCACCCAGTTCTTCGTGGTCATGGGCCTGGTCGATGCGGTACCGATGATTGCTGTGGGTATCGCCATGTACGTGCTGTTTGCGGTGGCCGGCTAAGGTTGTTCGGAACCATTAATTCAAGAGAGGTTGATGCATGAATATCAATGCAACCCTTCTGGCGCAAACGATCATGTTTGTCATGTTCGTCATGTTCTGCATGAAGTTTGTGTGGCCGCCCATCATGGCGGCGCTGGAAACGCGCAGGAAACAAATTGCAGATGGTTTGGCGGCAGGCGAGCGCGGCAAGCATGAGCTGGAGCTTGCTTCCAAGCGTGCGTCTGAACATCTGCATGATGCCAAACAGAAAGCGGGCGAGGTGATTGCTCTGGCTGACAAGCGGGCATC
>Ga0315281_10001150_pt1 | contig 38754 bp, 34 predicted proteins | sample YL17G07_0_MG_FD_204540 | JGI IMG/M metagenome (GOLD analysis project Ga0315281, IMG submission 204540) | Sediment microbial communities from Yellowstone Lake, YNP, Wyoming, USA - YL17G07_0 | ecosystem: Environmental > Aquatic > Freshwater > Lake > Sediment | place: USA: Wyoming | collected...
AAACGATCACCTTATGGGTGAAATGTAATTAGAAGTATTTATTCCTGTAGGGGCTTGATTTATCAAGCCCGTAACGCGGGTCGGATGAATCCGACCCCTACGTTATCCGCCATTTCGAGCGGGAGACTGCGCTTGCATTGGTTGCCGTGAGGATATATAATAATAACAGCCGAAAGCTGAACGTTAAAAGTAGGAAGTAAGGGATTAACGCCGGAGGATACGAATGAAATCGCTTCTATGCGCAGTGACGCTTCTCGTCGCAGGGATTATATACGCGGGGTGCGCCGCGTTGATTGAGCCGTATAAATCACCTTCCGCATCGTTCCATATCGCGTTCGTGAAGCGGGAGGATAAACTCCTCGCCATTGACGGCCAGTCGAGGCTCGCCGCCGCCAGGGGGATCAATTCGCAGTCCACGCGGAACTCCGGAAAATTTACCGGCCTTGGCGGGATTGACAAGTGGCGCTATGATGCGAGGTTCCTCCCTCCCGAAAGGCAGGGGGAGGAGTACGTGATCGTCTTTGACGCGAAGGGGCCGGAGAAGGTGCTGCCGGAACCGATAACGCTCAAATTCGAGTATATGTATCAGAAGGGTGTCGAGGTCCACTATTCGGAGAAGGTGTACACGAACCTTCCCGTGGGGCGTCACAAGTACGTGTGGAAGAACCTTGGCGCTCAGAACGTGGAGAAGGGAGACATCGCGAGCTGGCGCGTCTCGCTCAACTATAAGGGCGCCGAGATCGCCTCGATGCATTCCGCCCTGTGGCGTCCGTGGGGGAAGGTTGTCCTCGATGAGTGAGCGTCATCGCGCGCAGGTCGGCTGAAATGCGAACGACGAACGCGATGGCCCGGGCTGAGCGCTGTGAGAGCCTGGGCCGGATGCTCGAGGAAACCGCCCGCCGTTATCCGCGCCGCCGCGCGCTCATTTTAGAGAGCGGCGCGTGGAGCTATCGTGATCTCAACGCGATCGCCAACCGCTATGCGCGCGCGCTTCGCGAGAAATTAGGCCTGGCGCCCTCAGACCGGGTGGCCATTCTCCTGGCCAACGATGTCCATTACATCTTCGCCTGCCTCGGCGCATTTAAAGCAGGGGCGGTGGTAGTCCCGCTCAACTGTTTTTTGACCGCTCCTGAACTGAAGTTCATCCTCGCTGATTCAGCCGCCACCGTGCTCGTGACATCAGATCAATTTGCTCCTGTGGTGAGGAAATTCTCCGACGAGATACCCTCGCTCAGGGCACTGGTAACCATCGGGAGGGAAGACCTCGGAAATGATACGTGGCTGTGCGAGGAATTTATCAAGGGAGTGCTCGACTCGAATCCCGGGTGGGAGGTGGAGCGGAGCCACCTCTCCGTGATCATCTATACATCCGGCACCACCGGCAAGCCGAAGGGGGCGATGCTGACGCATGGAAATCTGCTGTCGAATATCATCAGCTCCGGCATGAGCATCGGATTAGATAGGAGGGACCGCCTGCTCCTGATACTCCCCATGTTTCATTCGTTTACCCTCACCACCTGCATCCTCATGCCTCTCGCCGTGGGCGCCGGTATCATTCCGGTGAGCAAGCTGCGCTCAATCCCCCACATTATCAGGAGCATGATTCTCAAGCGCGCGACGATCCTGATCGGCATCCCGCACATCTACGATGTGATTGCGCAGAGCGGCATCCCCTGGTGGCTGCGGATGGTGTTGAATCTACGGCTATGCATTTCCGGGTCTGCCCCCCTCTCCGAGGCGACGCTTGAAAGGTTTGAAGCGCGGGTCAAGATTCCGCTCCTGGAAGGGTATGGCCTTTCAGAAACCTCGCCCGTGGTCTCAATCAACCCGCTTGAAGGGATCCGCAAACCCGGATCCGTCGGAAAGCCTATCCCGGGTGTGGCGGTCAAGATTGTCTCCGGTGAGGGAGGAGAACTGCCCCCGGGGCGGGTCGGAGAAATCGCGGTGCGCGGGCCGAACGTGATGTGTGGGTATCTCAACCATCCCAGGGAGACGAAAGAAACAATCCGTGATGGATGGCTGTTGACGGGAGACATAGGGAAGATTGACGAGGATGGGTATATCTATCTCCTTGATAGGAAAAAGGATATGATCCTGTTCCATGGCATGAATGTGTATCCCCGGGAGATTGAGGAAGTCCTCTGCACCCACCCATCCGTCGCTGAAGCGGCCGTTGTGGGAAAGCCCGATGCCCGCCGCGGTGAAGTGCCCGCGGCTTTTGTTTCGTTGAAGGACGGCGCGCGCATAGAGGCTTCAGAGTTGATACAATTCTGCAAGCGGTCCCTCGCGGGATACAAGGTCCCTCATAGGATTGTCGTCCTTGAAAAATTGCCGAGGACCGGGACGGGGAAAATTCTCAAACGAGAGCTCAAAAACGTCCCCGAAATGGCGGATAACAGATTGGAACGTTCACCTGATGGGTGAAATGTAATCAGAAGTATTTCTCCCTGTAGGGGCTTGATTCCCGTCCAAAGCCGGGCAAGTATCAAGCTTGCCACGCAAAATGCGTGGCCCGTAACGCGGGTCGGATGAATCCGACCCCTACATTATCCGCCATTTCGGAACGTCATCACGAATTGACATTATATTTAGAAGGTGGTATATAACTGGTGAAAGGAGGAGCATAATGGCTTCCACACGCTCGGGGCGGAAAGAGCACGCGGAGCGCCGGAGAGCACCGCGGGCCGATATCAAGGTTCCTCTGAAGATTAAGAGGGCGACTGATGTCATCGTGGCGAGCACAAAGAACATCAGCGCCTCAGGGGCGTACATCGTGCTCGACACATTCGTCCCGCTGAACACCAAACTCGGCGTGACCCTCCTCATACCGAAGGCCGGCCGTGGGCAGTTGAAAAAAGTGCACTGCCATGGGATTGTGGTGAGGAACCAGCCCGAGCGAAAGGGCGGCGCCGCGCCCCACTACAGCATGGCTATCTTTTTTACCGATATCGATCAGGGGGATCAGCGGGCATTGTCCGATTATGTGAAGCACAGGCTGTCTCCGGAAGAGTAGAAGACGCTCGCGCGGAGAGAGGGCCCCTCCATGAGGTACGATCCGGGAGAGGTGTTCTCAACGAGGAGCCCGGATGGAAAGGGGTTCAGCTTTAATTTGCAGGCGGCAGATCCAGGAGTAACTTAATGTTTAGGAATTTCAATAAAGTTTGAGGTTAGCACCTGATTGACCCCGCCCGGCGGGGTTAATCAGAGAAATCAGGTGCTAAAAAAGTTGTTTTAGCTAACTTGTTTTAGACAGCAGTGAGGTGGCATATAACTGGTGAAAGGAGAAGCACAATGGCTTCCACACGCTCGGGACGGAAAGCGCGCGCGGAGCGCAGGAGAGCGCCGCGGGCAGATATCAAGGTTCCTCTGAAGATTAAGAGGGCGCGTGATGTCATCGTGGGGAGCACAAAGAACATCAGCGCCTCAGGGGCGTATATCATGCTCGACAAGTTCGTCCCGCTGAACACCACACTCGGCGTGACCCTCCTCATACCGAAGGCTGGCCGTGGGCAGTTGAAAAAAGTGCACTGCCATGGGATTGTGGTGAGGAACCAGCCCGAGCGAAAGGGCGGCGCCGCGCCCCACTACAGCATGGCTATCTTTTTTACCGATATCGGTCAGAGGGATCAGCGGGCATTGTCCGATTATGTGAAACAGGGGCTGTCTCCGGAAGAGCAGAGGAGGCTCGCGCGGAGAAAGGGCCCCTTCATGAGGTACGATCCGGGAGAGGTGTTTTCAACGAGGAGCCCGGGTGAAAAGGGGTTCAGCGTAAGTTCGGCCAATTTCCGTGTGTTCGGCGAGCAAATCGTTCTGAGTACGAATGGAATACGCTGTCAGACCGACCGCAGCATCCCCCTGTTCAGAGAGATCGCGATCAATCTTGTGCTCCCCCCATCCGGCAAGGCCCGCGGCAGGGGAGAACCGGAAGTGCTGCAGTGCAGCGCGGTTGTGGTCGGTTGCGGGAGAATAGCGAAGAGCGACAGGTATGACATGGCCGCCTATTTCGTCGGTCTCTCAAAGGAGCACAAAAAGAGGCTCGAAGACTGCATAAAGAAGTCCTTGTGACCGGGGATCGGAATCAACCGGTCGCGCTGGAGCCACGGATTGCGGCGTGCGCATGATCCGTGGCTGTTTTTGTGTATGGCCGAGCGTCGGGCGGTGCGTGTTTCAGGAGGAGCATATGTCTCTTCAATCGCGAGAGTGAAGGGATTGGGGAGTTGCGCGGGGCGGGGCCTGAAGATCAAATAGGAATAACTCACTTCAATCTTCACTGTTGGTGGTAGTTGGTTATGAAGCGAAAGGGGGGGGAATGATTATCTTGAAGGAGCTTCTACAGCAGGTAGTGGCTCGTGGGGCATCCGACATTCATCTTAAAGTGGGCTGCCCGCCGATTCTGCGTGTGAATACCAGGCTCGTTGACACGGAAATCGCCCCACTGACGCAGGCCGAGGTGGAGCGAATCGCGCGATCTCTCGTGAGCGAAAAGCAGTGGGAATCTTTTCAGAGCAGGGGAGAACTGGATATCGCGTACCTGAGCGAGGGCGTGGGCCGTTTCCGCACCAACATATTCCAGCAGAGGGGCATGATCGGCGTGGTGATGAGGCATGTGAAAACCATGATTCCGGATTTCAAGGAATTGGGGCTGCCGGTGATACTCGAGAAGATCGCCCTCGCTGAGAGGGGCATTATCATTGTCAGCGGCGCAACAGGTTGCGGGAAATCTACCACGCTTGCTTCAATGGTTAATTTTATCAACGCGAACGCGCGCCGCCACATCCTCACCATTGAGGATCCGATCGAGTATATCTATTCCGACGACAAATCGGTGATCGACCAGCGCGAGGTGGGGATAGATACCAGAACGTTCGCCGCGGCGCTGCGCTTCGTCATGCGGCAGGACCCTGACGTCATCATGGTCGGCGAGATGCGTGACCGGGAAAGTTTCGCGGCGGTGCTCTCCGCCGCTGATGTGGGGCGCCTCGTGATGACCACCCTGCATTCACCGGATGCGGCCCAGGTGATGCTGCGGCTGATGGATTTCTTCCCGGCGAGCGACCGGGAGCAGGTGAGGGTACAGCTCGCGGCGAATTGTATGGCGGTCATCTGCCAGCGGTTATTGCCCCGCCGCGAAGGGGAGGGGATGGTTCCCGCCGTGGAGATAATGCTCGGGACCCCCATTGTGCGCAAGTTCATTCGCGAAAACAAGATCGAGAAACTGTCTGATGCCATTCAGGACGGAAGGGATAGCGGGATGCAGACCTTCAATCAATCGATGGTGGAACTGGTCAAGGCATCGGTGGTCACGGAGCAGGCCGCGATGGACTATTCGCCCAATCAGGAGAGCCTCAAAATGAATCTCCAGGGAATCTACCTCGATGAGTCACGGAAGATTCTCGGCTCGGATTGATTCCGCCTCCGCGCCCATCTCATAGCGTAAAAGGTTTATGCACGCACCTGATTAACCTGATTGCTCCGCTTGGGAAAAATCGGGCAAATCAGAGAAATCAGGTGCACGTATCTATATGAACTATGCGGTCGTCCGTGAATTGAAGCGCCTCAGGGCCCTCGAGCGCGGCGGCGTGGATAAACAACCGGCCGAGTGCACCATCGCCCTCATCTATCCCAGTCCCTATTATGTGGGCATGAGCAGCATGGGGTTTCAGCTCGTATACGGCCTCCTCAATACGCTGCCCGGTGTTCGATGCGAGCGCGGATTTTTTATCCCGTGGAGCCAGACGTATACGCTGGAGAGCCTCAGGCCCCTTCGGAGTTTCGACTGCGTGGGTTTCTCGCTCTCCTGCGAGCAGGATTATTTTAATGTCGTCGAGATCCTGCGGCGCGCGGGGATCCCGCTCGCGTCGCGCGAACGTGATGAACGCCACCCGCTCATCCTGGGCGGCGGCGTCTGCGCATGGCTCAACCCTGAGCCGCTCGCGGATATCTTCGACCTGTTCGTGCTGGGTGAGGCGGAAGCTGTTTCGGCGAAGCTCTTTGAACGAATCATGGCGGGCGGCAAAGGTGGGCGGGTGCGTCTCCTTCGCGCGCTCGCCGAGATTCCCGGCGTGTATGTACCCCGCCTGTATGAGCCGCGCTACGGAGGTGAGGGGCAGCTCCTCGCGGTGGAGGGGATAGAGTCGGGGATCCCCGCGCCGGAGAGGCAGTGGGTCGGGGAACTGGACGGATGGCCTGCCCTCGCGCCGATTGTCACTCCCGAGACCGATTTCGGCGATAGGGCCATAGTGGAACTGATGCGCGGCTGCGGAAGACAGTGCCGCTTCTGCGTCGCGGACTATGCGTACCGGGCTCCCAGACTGAGGAGTCGGAACGCGATCATGGACGCCGCGTCTCGCGCGCTCTCTCTCGGGAGCGGCGTCGCGCTCCTCGGCCCCTCGCTCACCGATCATCCCGACCTGGAAGAGGTGGGCGATGAGATCGTGAGGAGCGGCGGGAGAATCTCGGTCTCGAGCGTACGTGCGGGCCAGGTCAGCGAGCGGTTACTGGCCATCCTCGCGCGCGGCGGCCTCAGGAGCCTGACGATCGCGCCCGAGACCCCCTCGGAGCGTCTCCAACGAAGGTTGAACAAGGAGATTCACGCGCGGGATCTGATGCGCGTTGCGGAAGGCGCCGCGGCTGTTGGTTTGAGGGATCTCAAGCTCTACTATCTCATTGGGATAGAGGGGGAGACGGAAACAGAGATGGAAGCGATCGCGCAGTCGGTGCGGGCCGTCTCCTCGTTGATTCACGTGCGTGTCAGTGTGGGCCCTCTCATTCCCAAGGCGAGAACCCCCCTCCAGTGGGCGGGGATGCAGGGGGAGGGGGAACTGAGGAGAAAATACCGGCTGCTGAAGAAATCGATTGATAAAATTCCCATGGCCCGTATGAGCAACCAGAGCATCAGAGAGGCGATGACGGAAGCGACGCTCGCAAGGGGTGACAGGACGCTGGTGCACCATCTCGCGCTCGGCAGGCTGCCGCGCGCGGTCGTTGAGCGCTATGCGCTGCGCGCGCGCGGCGGAGAGGAGTTGTTTCCGTGGGAGCATATAGGGATCGGCGTGAACAGGAAGTACCTCTGGGCCGAATATCAAAAATATATACGCGGAGAGATGACATCTCCATGCGCTCCCGGGAAATGCGATGCGTGCGGCGTATGCGCGCTGCCGGGGGGAAGGTGATGAAGGGCGGACGCGGCGCCATAGTTCACGAGGAGCGCATTCTCTTCGAACCGCTCCGGGGGATCGAGTGGCTGAGGCACTGCTTCACGACGAGGAAGTTTATGGATTCATGCGCCCCCGGCAAGGGAGGGCGCATCGAGCTGTGTCGCCGGTTGAGGGATGAGCAGTTCCCCGATGCGCGGGCGGTCGTCTGGGGAGAGCAGGTTCATGGAACGGGTATCGCGACGATTGGCGGTGCGCCGGCGGGCGGGATGGTCGAGATGCCCGGAGTTGACGCCCTCATCTGCGGGGAGCCCGGGGTATGCCTCGTCGCCTACGGCGCCGATTGCCCGATTGTGTACATCGCGGACGTGAAGAAAAAAGTTATCGCCCTTGTTCATTCAGGGAGGGCGGGGAGTGAGAAGCGCATCGTCGCGGCGTGCGTGGGAAGGATGGGGCGCGAGTTCGGCACCGCGCCCGCGGACTGCGTGGTTGCAATAAGCCCTTCCATAGGGCCGTGCTGTTACCCGGCGGACCTCTGGCAGAGCATCGAGCAGGAATGTCACACGACAGGGATAGGAAGTCTCGTAAATGCGGAAATGTGCACCGCGTGTCAGCCGGGGCTCTTCTTCTCCTATCGGAGAGAAAAGAGCCGATGTGGCAGGATGCTCGGAGCGATGATGGTTACTACAGGTAAAAGTTGAAAGTAAAAGGCCTAAAGTAAACAACACGCGCGCACTGAGTCACTATCGGGATAGACGTGGTATACTGGTTATCCGATGATTGCAGACAATGTACGCAGAGTCATGGAGCGCATCGGCGCTGCCGCTGAGCGCTCCGGACGAAGCGCGGCGCAGGTCGAGCTCGTGGTTTCCACGAAAGGGCGTTCGCTCGCTGAGATTGATGAGGTGATCAGCGCGGGGGTGAGGACGATAGGAGAGAACAGGATCCAGGAGGCAGAGGCGAAGTATCCTCACCTGAAAGGACGTGTGGAGGTGCACATGATCGGGCACCTCCAGAGGAACAAGGTGGAGGATGCCCTTCAGATTTTCGATATGATTCACTCGGTGGACAGCCTGAGGTTGGCGGAAGAGATCGAGAAAGTAGGGGAGCGTACGGGGAAAGCAATGCCTGTTCTCCTGGAAGTGAATATATCAGGTGAGCGGAGCAAGTTCGGCGTGAAGCCGGAGGAACTCTACCCGATTGTGGAGAAGGTTGCGGCGATGAGGGCCATCCGCATAGAAGGCCTCATGACCATGTCCCCCGTGACCGAAGATCCTGAAAAGGTTCGACCTGTCTTTCGGCGTCTCCGGGAGCTCGCGGGAGAGATATCGCGGCAGGCGTTCCCGGGCGTAGAGATGCGCCGGCTCTCGATGGGTATGACGCATGACTTTGAGGTGGCGGTGGAAGAAGGGGCCACAATGGTGCGCGTGGGGACTGCGATATTCGGAGAATTGCAACCCTGAGAGAGAAGGGGAGGGGAGATTTTTACGAGGGGTTGAACTGTTTGAGCTGTTGTGCGGGGGAGGATATCTTATGGCGCGTGCATTTGATAAGAAAATAGGCTTTATAGGCGGCGGCAATATGGCTGAGGCCTTCATCCACGGCCTGCTCAATGCCGGGTTGTGTCTCGCGTCGGACATATGCGTGAGCGACCTGAAAAAGGAACGGCGTGCGCATCTGCGAAATAGCTTTGGCGTCAGCGCGGCAGGGGAGAATGCTGGCTGCGTAAATTCGAGCAACATGATAATTATCGCGGTGAAGCCGCAGAACATGTCCGACGTGCTCGCCGAGCTTTCTACTCTGGAGACCGGGGGCAAGCTGATACTCTCCATCGCCGCGGGGACCACCATCGCAACAATCGAAACGGCGCTCCGCGGCGAGGTGGCGGTGATCAGAATCATGCCGAACACGCCCGCACTGATCGGCGAGGGTATCTCGCTCTGGGCGCGCGGAAGGTACGTAAAGGATGAGGACGTCGAGCATGTAAAATTTATCCTGAGTGCCCTGGGGAAGGAGATCGAGGTCAAAGAGGAGCTGATGAATGCGGCCACCGCGCTCTCCGGGAGCGGGCCCGCCTACGTATTTTATTTCCTTGAAGCCATGGCGATGGCGGGGGAGCAGCTCGGATTCCTGCCCGCGCAGGCATTGGCGATTGCGACCCAGACAGTGATTGGAGCCATCAAGCTCGCCGAGACCTCCCGCCAGGCGCCTGAAGAACTGCGCAAAAGGGTGACCTCACCGGGGGGGACAACAGCCGCGGCAATAAAAGTTCTGGAGGAGAGAAAAGTCAAAAAAGCGATTGTGGATGCAATCAAGGCGGCGTGCGGGCGGGCGGAGGAGTTGAGCGGGGAGTGATGAGTAAATCCCAAATCCCAAATCCCAAATCCCAAACCACGATTGCCAAAGCGAAGTTCCTCGCAGGCAGTCAAAACGCGATAGATGTGAGGGAGCAGGGTGGAGCACTCCTCATCAGGGTCAAGGTGCAACCGAAAGCCTCGGCAGGCGCGATCGTGCGGGAACACGCGGGAGCTCTGAAAATCAGGGTGACTGCGGCCCCGGAAAATGGCAAAGCGAACCGTGCCGCGATAAAGCTTCTTGCCGAGAAGCTGGGCCTGAGAAGGTCTGATATCGCCATTGTTTCCGGAGAACACTCGAGGGATAAGCTGTTCGCCATACGGGGGCTGAAACGCGACGAGTTGCTGCGCCGGCTTCAATCTTTTTGAATTGTACCGGGATGCCGCTGTATCCCCGGCCGATACGTAACATGCCCCGCCGGGATCGACAGGTCGCGTAGCCGACAGTTAAATCCCAAATCCCAAATCCCAACAATAATCCAAATGACAAATGACAAAATTCAAATGACAAAACAATCTCAAAATCCAAACCTCAAACTTCAAAACAAAGCACCAATATCCCAAAAGATTCCCAACCCCAACTACAGCTTAGTACACCTTTTCATAAATGCGGTTACAGTAATGGGTTACTTATAGGGGGCAGATGTTATGTTATTGTGGTGTAGGGGCGCGATTTATCGCGCCCGGGTTCGATAAATCGAACCCCTACAGATTTAGACCACCCATAAGTAACCTATTACCGGTTACATAATTTCTACAGCGCGGAAAACTCTATAATGTGTAATGGGTCATTGCGAGGAGTCCCGTTCAACGGGACGACGAAGCAATCCCGCTCTAAGGGCTTATATAGTTGAGATTGCCACGTCCCGCTAAGCGGGACTCGCAATGACATGTTATGGCTGATGGCGATCGCTGTTGCCCGGTTATGATACGTCACCGAATTTATGACCCAGAGTCCTTAGGATTCGGGGGATTCGGGGTCGCACCACGATAGATTCGGGGTCGCACCACGATATCTGCTTGTGGCGGAGTATCATATGGATATTTTAGGGCTCGAAAATAGGCCTTAGCGGCTGTTTTGAGGGCTATTTCTAGGTTTTAAGAAAAAGATGGAAGATACAGAGCATCGCTATTTTAAAGACGATGGCACAGGAATTAAATATCGGCCCATTGACTCGTTCAATATCCAAGATTTTGGAATCGACAGTCGAAATACACTACGGAGTAATGCCTCAGAAGGTGTGAAAAAATTGCCTCCCGCCCCTTTTTTGTAGGGGTCGGATTTATCCGACCCGTCAGCGGGCTTGATAAATCAAGCCCCTACACGATTGGTTACACATGCGGAAGCGACAAACCGGATTTTTTCACACCTTCTCAGTTACGGGGGGTATAGATTTGTAGGGGTTTGATTCCCGCCTACAGTGGGCAAGTATCGAACTTGCCACGTAACATACGTGGCCCGAGCGCGATCCTTCGGCTACGCTCAGGACAAGTTCATCGCGCCCCTACATCACGACAATACTACATCTGCCCCACCATAACTGACCCATTGCACGACGGCTCGCTTTTCTCTTGCCCGCGCGGCACTTTCGTTGTATAGTGCTGGCTCGTAAACCGGCTGGGGAATCCCAATTGGAGCATCCTCCAGTCGGTTTTTGTTCAACCGGAGCGAGTTATGGAGAAAGCCGAATACAAAACAACGCTCAATCTGCCTAGGACGAGTTTTCCCATGAAGGCTTCTCTGAGCTCGACAGAACCGCTTATGCTCGGGCGCTGGGAAAGAAATAATATCTATCGCGCAATCTGCTCCCGGCGGAAGGCGAAGAAGAAATTCGTGCTCCACGACGGCCCCCCCTATGCAAACGGCGAGATCCATCTGGGGCAGGCGCTCAACAAGATTCTCAAAGACATCGTCGTCAAATATAAGACGATGCGAGGTTTCTACACGCCTTTCGTTCCGGGCTGGGACTGCCATGGGCTTCCCGTGGAGCACCAGCTTTTTAAAGAACTCGAGATAAGCAAGCACAAAATCAGCCGGGCGGAGTTCCGGAAGAAGGCACGGGATTACGCATTGAAGTACGTCGCGATTCAAAAGGAACAGTTCAAACGGCTCGGGATTTTCGGTGACTGGGACAATCCCTATCTCACCCTTGAGCCTGCCTATCAAGCAAAGATCATAGAATGCTTCGGGAAATTATATCTGGACGGGTACATCTATCGGGGCCTGAAGCCCATCCATTGGTGCGCGACGTGCGAAACCGCCCTTGCGGAGGCGGAGGTCGAGTACGCTGAACGCATCTCACCTTCGGTATATGTCAGCTTCCATGTCCTCTCAGGCATTGAGAAGGCGTTCCCGGACCTCAGGGGAGCGGTATTTCTTATCTGGACCACCACGCCATGGACGCTCCCCGCGAACATGGCGGTCGCTGTCAGGCCGGAATTCGAATATGTCGCGGTCAGCCTCAAAGGGCACACCCTGATTGTCGCGCGCGAGCTGCTCGACCGTGTCGCGAAAGAGCTGGGCGAGGAGCAGTACCGTGTTCTCGGCTCATGCCGGGGGAGTGCGCTGGAGGGTGTAATCACCCAGCATCCGTTTATCGAACGGAAATCTCCTGTGGTCCTTTCCGCCCATGTGACGCTCGATCAGGGAACAGGCTGCGTCCACGTGGCGCCCGGGCACGGCGAGGAGGATTACCGGATTGGGCGCGCATACGGGCTGGAGGTGTATGCCCCCGTGAACGAGAAGGGCGTGTTCACCCAGGAGGCCGGGCAGTTCGCCGGACTTGGGGTTGAAGACGCGAACCCTAAAATCATCGAGCATCTCACTGCGCGCGGTGTGCTCCTCATGTCGCGTGAAATCGTCCACTCCTATCCGCACTGCTGGCGTTGCAACCAGCCGGTGATCTTCAGGGCTACCACGCAATGGTTCATGGAAGTTGACCGTAATCAATTGCGGAAGCGCGCACTTGGGTTGATCGGCACCGTGAGATGGATCCCCGAGCGCAGTCAGAACAGGATCAGCAGCATGGTCGAGCAGCGCCCCGACTGGTGCCTCTCCCGCCAGAGATACTGGGGAGTGCCGATCCCGATGCTCTACTGTGATCGCTGCGGCAAGGCGCTGCTGAACGAGGAGACCCTGGAGCGCATCAGGAGCCGTGTTGCGGAGCGCGGCGCTGATATCTGGTTTATAGAGCCCGCGGCATCTTTTATCCCCGACGGTTGCGCGTGTCCCTCATGCGGCGGGAAAGAATTTCGTAAGGAAGAAGATATCATAGATGTGTGGTTTGATTCGGGCGTCAGCCACCAGGCGGTGCTCGCAACGAGGTCGGAGCTCGGCTATCCCTGCGCACTCTACCTTGAGGGGAGTGATCAGCATCGCGGCTGGTTCCAGACCTCGCTCCTCACATCCGTCGCGCTCAGGGGAGATGCGCCGTTTGCTGAGGTCCTCACGCACGGCTTCGTCACTGACGGCGAGGGTAAAAAAATGTCCAAATCAGCGGGGAACGTCATCGCGCCGCAGCGCATCATCGAACAGTACGGGGCTGACATTCTGCGCCTCTGGGTTGCGTCGGTTGACTACAGCGTTGATGTGCGTATTTCTCAGCAGATTATCGAAAAACTCGTTGACGCCTACAGGAGGGTCCGTAACACCTTCAGGTTTATCCTCGGGAATCTGTGCGATTTCTCCCCGGAGCGGGACGCCGTGCCGAGGGATCGGATGGAGGAGATAGACCGCTGGATCCTCAGCCGGACGCAGTGGTTGCTGAAAGGTGTGACCGATGCCTATGAGCGGTACGATTTCTGCGGGGTGTATCACCAGCTCTATAACTTCTGCGCCGTCGAACTGAGCAGCCTCTACCTGGATATCCTCAAGGATCGGCTGTATACGCGGGCGGCGGGGTCACGAGAACGCCGGTCGGCCCAAACCGCCATGAATCATATTCTCGATGTACTGATTAAAGTTGCTGCCCCGATACTCGCGTTCACGGCGGAAGAGGCATGGCAGACGGTGCCATCGATGGCGAAGCAGGGCGAGAGCGTGCATCTGACTGACTGGCCGATCGTGGATCAGGGACTTATAGACGAGCCGCTCGAGGCCGAGTGGGAGAGGTTGCTTGAGGTGAGGAAAGAGGTGTCAAAGGCCCTGGAGCTTGCGCGCCGGCAGGATATGATCGGAAACGCGCTTGAGGCCGAGGTGACGATAGCCTGCGATGATGAGCATATGTTCCGCTTTCTCAAGGAGAAGGAGGATATGCTTGCCGACCTTTTCATCGTATCGCAGGTTGTGCTGAAAGGAGTCAACGCCCTGGAGGGCGGGCGAACCCGTGAGGTGAGCGTGGCGCGCGCGAAGGGCACAAAGTGCGCGCGTTGCTGGAAATACTCTGTGAGTGTGGGGGGGGATGATGATCATCCCGCCATCTGTCGGAGGTGCGTGAACGTGGTGGAGGGGCACGATAATTGAGAGGAGGCACAGCGATGGGAAAGGCGAAGAAGGAACACAAGAAGGCAATGGGGAAGAAGCGCGCTGAGGGTGAGGGCCTGAAGAAAAAACATGGCGCGGCGAAGAGGCCGCCCGCGAGGCAAAAGCCGCCGCTCTCCTCCGCCGCGATCAGGAAGTTTAGAGATTTGCTCATCGAACACAAAGAGAGGATCATGCGGGATGTCGCGACGCTCCGCGAGGCCCATCTCCACAGCTCCCAGCGTGATGCGACGGGTGATCTGTCGGGCTACTCGCTGCACATGGCGGACATGGGGACGGACACCTATGACAGGGAGTTCGGACTCGCCATGGCCACCACCCAGGGGAATATCATCTACGTCATCGATCTTGCCCTCAGGCGCATTGAGGAAAAGACCTATGGGCTCTGCGAAACATGCGGCAAGCCGATAAGGGTGGAGCGGCTCAAGGCGGTACCGTGGGCGAGGCTGTGCATCGCCTGCAAGGAGGCTGAAGAGACTGAGAAGGGAAGCCCTGAATGGCAACCTTTGTAACCGCCGCGGTCGTGTGTATCTCGGACCAGTTGAGCAAATTCTGGATCAGGAACACAATCCTGGAGGCGGAGACGGTGGTGGTGCTCCAGAATTATTTCAACATCACGCACCTCAGAAACAAGGGCGGTGCGTTTGGCATCTTTCCCCACCAGCAGTACCTCTTTGTCCTCCTCTCGCTCGTCACCATCGCCGCGATCGCCTATTTCTACTGGGGCTACACGCCGAAGCGGCATACCTGCAAGATCGCTGTGGGCCTGGTGCTCGGCGGCGCGCTGGGCAATCTCCTTGACCGCGTGGTGTTTGACGGGGGAGGCTGTGTCACCGACTGGCTGGACCTCTACTGGGGGAGTCATCATTGGCCGGCGTTCAACATTGCGGACATGGCGATCAGCGTGGGCGTGTTCATGCTCCTCTATATTCTGATTGTGAGGGCGGAGCCGGGGTCAACAGGAGGGGAGTGACGGGCGACCGGACTCTTGATACATAATGCATCCGATACTTATTAAATTCGGGCCGTTGACAATATATTCCTACGGGGTGTGTATTGCCCTGGCGTTCCTTGTGGCCATCACCACCGCGGCGGCGAGGGCCAGGAGATACGGCTGGCGGGCAGAGACCGCATACGATATCTGCCTCTACGCGATGCTCGCCTCGCTCGCCGGTTCGCGCCTCCTCTACGTCCTTGAGAATCCACATGAGTTTGCCTCCGCACCCTGGGAGACGCTCATGGTGTGGAAGGGGGGGCTCTCATACTATGGCGGTGTCATCGCGGCAGTCATCGCGGGTGCGGTCTACATGAGGATACAGCGGCTCAGTGTCGCTGAGGGCTTCGATCTGCTCATCCCGTCGGTTGCGCTTGGGCACGCCATAGGAAGGATCGGCTGTTTTTTCAACGGCTGCTGTTTCGGCACGTTGTGCGCGCTGCCTTTTGCAGTTGTGTTCCCGGAGGGGAGCCCGGCCTACTCGTCCCATCTTGAGGGGGGCATCATAATGCCGGGCAGCATGTACAGTATGCCCGTGCACCCCATGCAGCTCTATGAGGCGCTCATGGAGCTCGGCGTCTTTGTCGTCCTCGTGCTCTTTCTGCCCAGGAAAAATTTTCACGGGCAGGTCTTTCTCCTCTACTTCGTGCTGTACGGCGCGGGAAGATTCCTCCTGGAATTCCTCCGCGCGGATAATCCAGCCGTCGCGTTCGTGGGCGGAACGGCTATGAACATTCCCCAGCTGATGAGCCTGGCCGCATTGATTGTCTCGACTGCCGTGCTCGTATGGGTGGGAGCGCAGAACAAAAAGAGGGTGGCGAGGTGCAGCCCGGCATCCACGCACAGGAAAGACCGTACCTAGTCGATGAGGGGCACGACGGCGCACGCCTGGATAAGTTCCTCGTTGATCGAGTGGAGGGGCATTCTCGCGCCGAGATTCAGCGCCTGATCGAAAGCGCCCATGTCCGGCTGAACGGCAGGGCTGTCAAGCCCCACCACAGGGTCCGGCGCGGCGACGAGGTGGAGATCTCATTTCCGCCGCCCATCGAATCCGGGATACTCGCGGAGGAGATTCCCCTCCACGTGCTCTACGACGATGCTGACCTCCTGGTGATCAACAAGCCCGCGGGGATGATTGTCCATCCCGCGGGACACATCCTGAGCGGTACGCTGGTCAACGCGCTCCTCGCGCGCTGCGCGGACCTGTCGGGGATCGGGGGTGAGCTCAAGCCGGGGATCGTTCACCGCCTGGACAAGGGGACGAGCGGCTGTATCATCGTCGCAAAGAACGACGAGGCCCACCAGGCCCTCGCAGGCCAGTTCGCGCGCAGAACTGTGCACAAGGAGTATCTGGCGCTGCTGCACGGCAGCCTGCCCGGGGACCGGGGGACGGTGAAGGGGCTCATCGGGAGACATCCCGTTGAGCGGAAGAGGATGGCCGTTCGCCGAGACAAGGGACGATTTGCCGTGACGGGCTTCGGGGTTATCGAGCGCATCGGCGGTTTCACGCTCGCAAAGATTCTTCTGCAGACCGGCAGGACGCACCAGATCAGGGTGCATATGGCTCACCTCGGTCACCCCGTCGTGGGAGACACCGTATACGGCAGGGGGAGGCCGCAGCTGGTGGGGGGAATGAGTATCGAGCGCCCGATGCTGCACGCGTGGAGGATCGCTTTTACGCACCCGCGCACGGGGGAGACCGTTCAGGTTGAAGCCCCGCTGCCGGAAGATATCGAGCGCGTCCTCAGCTATCTGCGTTCCGGGAAAAGGACATGAAGCTCTACCCATTGAAATTCAGACCGATCTATAAAGAAAAGATATGGGGCGGCAATAGGCTGAGGAGCGTCTATGGCCGGCCTCTGCCCGCGGGAAGCCGCATCGGAGAGTCATGGGAGATTTCTGATCACGGTGATGATGTGAGCATGGTTGAGTCGGGGGCGTGGGCCGGGCGCTCTCTCCGTGAGTTGATTGCCGAGAAACCCCGGGAGATTCTTGGCGGTGCGATCGCAGACCGCCGCCTGGGCAGGTTCCCGCTCCTGGTCAAACTGATCGACGCGTCAGCATACCTCTCCGTACAGGTTCATCCCCCGGACGACTATGCCGCTGAGCACGAGAGAGGGGAATGGGGCAAGACGGAACTCTGGTACGTCGTGCAGGCGGATGAGGGGGCCGAGCTGATCTGCGGTTTTCGCGAGGCTATCGGCAAGGAACTGTTCGCGCGGGCGCTCGAGGAGCGGGCGCTCCTGGGTGTGCTCAGGCGCCTCAAGGCAGGGGCCGGCGATGCAGTCTTTGTCCCCGCGGGGCGCATCCACGGCATCGGCGCGGGCAATCTGATCCTTGAGGTCGAGGAGAACTCTGATATCACCTACCGGATGTACGATTGGGAGCGGGCGGGAACAAAGGGGCGGGCGCGCCCACTCCACCGTGAGAAAGGCCTGGAGGTTATTGATTTTGAGGACCACGCGGATCCCCGCATCACAAAAGCGTGGGAATCGGGAGAGGGTTTCCGCCGCACGAATCTTGTGAGCTGCCGCCATTTCCGAACGGTCCAGCTCGAGATCAGCGGCCGCTGGGGTTCGACGCGCGCGGGAGACCGGTTCAGCATTATTTCCATTGTGGAGGGGAGCGGCGTTCTTGAGTGCGGCGATTCGGGTGAGCGCCTCGAGGCGAAGGGAGGGGATACGATCATGCTGCCGGCCGGGCTCGGGAGCTACTGGGTGCGCGCGGGAGCGCATGGGTGCAACTTGTTGGAAACGGAGGTGCCATAGAGATGAAGAGCATGACCGGATTCGGCGAGGGTGAGGCCAGGGGGGCTTTCGGCCATTGCACGGTGCAGATACAGAGCGTGAACAGCAGGTATTTCAAGTTGATCGTGAACCTGCCGAGGGAGATCGCCGCGCTCGAACCGGAGGTGAGGAGGTACCTCCAGAAGAGAGCCGGGCGCGGCCAGGTCACCGCCTCTGTCCTCTTCACGCTGGCTGAGGGGGGCTTGGAACGTGTGGTGGTTGACAGGAAGGCGTGCAAGGAGCTCGCGGCGCAGCTGAAAAACGTCGGATCGTGGCTCGGGCTCGGGGGCGAGCTCGATCTGGCGACGCTTGTCCGCACCGGCGCCATTGTGAAAAATGAGCTGGTGAATTTATCAAAGGGGCCGGTCTGGGGCTTGGTGCGGAAGGGCCTTGAGGCGGCGTGCGATGATCTTGAGAAGAACCAGGCCAGGGAAGGCCGCATGATCACGCGTGATTTCATCACGCGGTGGAGGAGGGTGGAATCGCTCGTCGGGAGAATTGACAGGGTGCGGACGCAGAGCTCGCATCGCTATGAGGAGAAGATCCGCAAGAAGGTGCGTACGATACTCGAGGGGGCCCGCTATGATGAGAGCCGCCTGCTCGCGGAGGTGAGTATTTTTGCCGACAGGGTTGACATCACGGAGGAGATCGTCCGGCTCAGGAGCCATCTGAAGCATTTCCGCCGGCTGCTCTCCGCCGGGGGCGAGGCGGGGAAGAAACTGGATTTCACCATACAGGAAATTCTTCGCGAGGTGAACACCGCTGCCAGCAAGGCAAACGACGCCCTCATCTCCCGCCTCGCCATCGAGATCAAGGCCGAGATGGAAAAGATCAGGGAACAGCTGCAGAATGTACAGTAAAACAGGTTCTAGTTACTGGTTCCTCGTTTCTGGTAGTATAGAGGGATATCGGAGATGAGTGCATATGCGTAAAGGTATCCTATTCGTTCTTACAGCTCCTTCCGGCGCGGGAAAAACCACCCTGCTGAACATGATCATGGGATCGGTCCCGCACCTCGGGTATTCAGTCTCGGTTACCACGCGCCCCCCGAGAAGGGGGGAGGTTGACGGCGAGGACTATAGCTTCGCCACGCGCGCCGAGTTCGAGAAGCTGCTCGCTGAGGGGGAGTTTCTCGAATACGCGGTCGTCTACGACAATTATTACGGCACGCGGCGGAGCGTCATCGAGAGAGCCCTCTCCGCGGGAAAGGATATCATACTCGACATCGACGCGAGGGGCGCGCTCCAGATAATGGAGAAGAACTATCCCGCGGTGTTTGTGTATATCATGCCCCCTTCGATCGAGGAGCTCGAGAAAAGGTTGAGGGGGAGGAAAACCGATTCCGAGGAGGTCATCCGGAAACGCCTCTCCCTGGCGCGCGAGGAGATGGGGTATGCGGGGCGTTACGACTACGTGGTGGTGAACGACGACCTCCAGGCCGCGTTCGAGGGGCTCAGGGCGATCATTCTCGCAGAGCGACTGCGGGTGGCGAGGAATGTGGAAGAGTTCAAACAGATTGCCGAAGGGTAAGATGAACGGAGTCATAAAACATGAAAAAGAAATCTGCCTCACCGGTGAGCGGTAAGAGGATTTTGCTCGGCGTTACCGGCTGCATCGCGGCATACAAGTCATGCGACTTGGTGAGCAGGCTCACGCAGGCGGGGGCGGAGCTGCGCGTGGCCATGACGCGGGAGGCGTGCGAGTTTGTCACGCCCCTCACGCTGAGGACCCTCTCGCGGGGGCCGGTCTTCACGGAGATGTTCGAATCGCCGCGGGAATATGATCCGGTCCATGTGAGGCTCGCTGAGTGGGCGGAGATACTCGTGATCGCGCCTGCGACGGCGAATCTGATCGGGAAGATCGCCTGCGGTATCGCGGACGATCTCCTCACCTGCTCCATGATGGCAACGAGGGCCCCTGTCCTCATTGCTCCTGCAATGAACACGGCCATGTACGAGAATAAGATCGTGCAGGAGAATATCAAGAAATTGAAGAAACGGGGATATCGCTTCGTGGGGCCTGACCGTGGGTACCTCGCCTGCGGCTGCGAGGGAATCGGCCGCCTCGCCTCCACCGAAGAAATCATCACGGCGATCGAGAGGCTCGTCTGAGGTGCGTATCATTTGCGCTGCACAGAGTGTTATTTCCCTCGCCCCTTGCGGGAGAGGGTAGGGTGAGGGGGAATTATATAATTTGAGACCCGTCTTTCTCATCACCGCTGGACCCACCCGTGAGTATCTTGACCCTGTCCGTTTTTTCTCGAATCCCTCCACCGGCAGGATGGGCTATGCCCTCGCGAGAGCCGCGCGGGATAGGGGAGCAAAGGTCATTCTCGTGAGCGGGCCGGTTGCGTTGTGCGCCCCCGGAGGGGTGCGGCTGGTCAGGGTTGAGAGCGCCAACGAGATGCGCCGGGAGGTTCTGCGGTGGCGCGGGGGTGCAGATGTCATCATCATGGCCGCGGCCGTGGCGGATTACAGGCCGGCGAAGCGCCTCTCGCGGAAGATGAAAAAGGGATCGCGGCAGATCAACGTGCCGATGGTGAGGACGGCGGACATTCTTGCGGAGCTCGGCCGGAAAAAGGGGAATGGGATTCTCGTGGGGTTCGCCGCGGAGACCGGTGCTCCCGTGAGGGAAGCCAGAAGGAAACTCAGAGAGAAGAATCTCGACATGATCGTCGCGAACGACATATCCCGGCCAGATGCTGGTTTTGCGAGCGATTATAACAGGGCGGTCATTATAGACCGCGTTGAGAATGTCACCCGACTGCCCCGGATGAGGAAGGATGCGCTCGCCAGAATAATTGTCCGGCGATGTCTTGGCCTGCTGCCGTAGCGGCCGGGGTTCAATTCTTACTGACGGCTCCCAACGAAGAACGAGAAACGAGTAACGATGAACGAGAAACTAGTGTAGTGTCTCAATAACGGCTTTACAATGGCCGACCTTTTCCAAAATGTCTTCGACTTTCTCTGTCCAGACGAACGGTGCTGCGTCTTGGTTATTGAGGCGAATAAATTCCGCGCCTCCGCACAATTGTAAAGACAATACTGAGACACTACACTAGTAACAAGGGACGAGAAACGAGTAACGAGTAACGAGAAACTGTAGTTCTGGTGCCGGAGGCCGGACTCGAACCGGCACGGCCATGTAATGGCCGAGGGATTTTAAGTCCCTTGCGTCTGCCATTCCGCCACTCCGGCAAATAAGTTGGGGTCGCACCACGTTATCTCTTTCCCGGGCAAGATGTTACGTATATTTTACGCCCTTTTTATGGCCTTAGGAGCGCTTTTTGCCCCCCAAAAGTTGTTGTAAGCTGTCGGTGCTTCCCTGATACTCCATTCGTTTTTGCCATCTGCGGTTTTCTCTTCAGTTATGTAGAGCCTAACGCGAGGAAATTGTTTTTGCAATGAGTTTATAAATGACTTCTCACCCACTGCGAGGCTTTCGGTCCACAATGGATCGCGCTCGAATACTCCTGAAGATAAGCGTCTTTCCATTTCTTCTTTGTAGTGCTTTCTTGTTCTTTCCAGATCATCATAACCCATTTTATCAAGAATCGTTTCCATATCCAGGAGTCGATATCTTTTCCGCAAGCCTATAAACTCGCCATAGCCGCACCATTTCCATTGTTCTGGATTCTTTACTCTACCTGCGCGCACCATATTGAGATCTACATATTGCAGGCAGTTCCACAAGTGAAGACAGCTGTCTATAATTGTACAGTGGTACCGGTCTTGCCAGAATGCCCCTTTTCTTCCTTTTCTTAGATTGTATTGCTGCGCCGTGCGACCTTCAATGAGCTGCATGAATTTACTTAAATCGCCATCATTATGTTGGAACAGAATTAAATGAACATGGTTGCAGGTTATACAGTAACCAAGTATAGAAACCCTATATCTCAAGGCACCCTTTCGAAGCCACTCTTGGTATGCATCACGGTCTTTTGCAAAACGGAGAAGAAAAGCGCAGTTATGACACCGGTGGGTGATGTGGTACACATACCCTGGCAGGAAATATCTGTAGGCGCGTGGCATGGTAAACTCCTCATTGTGCAGACTATCATATTCCTTAGAGGCTAGAAATTGACCCAAAAACAGCTTCTAAGGCCTTATTAACGGTTCCAAAAATACATATCTATCTCCAAATAAATGAGATAACGTGGTGCGACCCCGATCTCCCCGATCTAAAGATATTAAAAAATATTATAAAGAGTGTTTCTTCATCGGCCGGCCATCATTTAATAGAGCCGATGCGGCTGATTGGCCAGTATATCATATACGCCTTGCCAATTATATTTGCCTGCGGAATTGGGCCACGGAAACGGCTGTCCTTGCTGTTCCTGCTATTGTCGCCCAGGACGAAGACAGAATCTTTTGGGACTAAAAAAGGACTTCCCTCACGAGCATAGCTTCCTGCGGACTGGTACTCGATTGTGTTAAAGGGACCGGCGTTTATCTTATTGCTATTTATATGGACAGCACCATTCTTAATCTCAATGGTTTCATCAGCAAGTGCCGCCACCCTGCTGACAAAACTCTTGTTGGGCTCTTCTGTGCTTGTATAAATAATCGGATCGCCTCGGAGAGGTTTAAACTTCGCAGTAACCTTCCTTGCCAATATTCTATCCCCCGGAAGAAGCGTCGGTTTCATCGAATCATTTTTAATTCTATAGGCTTTTAGAGATCCACTGTGCATTGTAAAACGTTTTATAGACTGAAATGGCCTGAAGGGCAAATTTAATATCACCACGCGTTGTAATACAGGTAGGACAAAAAATAGCAGGCAGACGATCGCTATTATTCTATTCGAGGACTCTCTCCTTATAGGAGCCTTTCTATATGCATCGTAACAAACTACGGCCATGAAAGCTGCTAAGAGCACTGCGCGGAGAGAATATGAATATTGCCAGGCAATAGCTTGAAACACGCCAACACAAATCACTATCACAATACCCATCGCGCTCTTTTTAACGTAAATATGACCTAATCCAGGCACTATTCGGGTAAGAAATACTGCAAGCCATGGGTCTTTACCTTGTTTCCGCGCACGCTCAACTTCCTCCCCATTCGTTTTTTTGGTACACCGATACGCATCAAAAAGGTTCAATAGGTAGAATAGATATACCAGCAGAATAGTACTCACTACAGTGATAACCCGCATCTCTTTCTGCATTATCCTCTGAAAACTTAACAAAAAAAGGAAAGCGGCAATTCCAAAACTCATCAGATAGATAAATAGTATGCCTCTTCTCTTGTTCCCGCTGTACCATTGGCCTATACCAGGGAAGAAAGACGAAAGTATAACTGCAAGCCACGGTTCTTTCATATGTGCCGCCCTTTCCATTTCACCGAATTATAAAATCTTCCCTGAAAATTTTCCCATCCCTAATGTAAAACCGCTACCCCCCCGCCGGGAGCACGCACCCCTTAGGGGGTAGTACTTATCGTGTGTGTGATTATATCTATCCTCGCCTATGTACGGCCCTCGGCACTCGAGGATGTCATAGCCCGGGTGAGCCCCCTGCTTTCAACCCCTACCCATAACGATTGAGTTGGGATTCTACTACGATCCAACCGTCACCGTCTTCCTATCCATCATGATGACGTAAAGGGCATTGGGTGTAAGATCGGACAATCTCTTTATGGGTGGCATCTTGCCCGCCTCTATGGCAGCGGTGTAGAAGGAGATCGTTTTTCCCTTCATAGATACGGGGATTCTGACGGCCGGGCGAACGGTCGTGAAGAACGGCGCATCGAATCTGCCCACGTTCCTGTAGAGCGCGTATATCCCCTTCTTGATCGCTCCGTTTAAATAGATCGTGTAAACCCCGGCAGGGGTGTCGGCGAGGATGTAGTAGTCGAATGGCCTGGTGATATCCTGAATCAATGCGATGCCGAGCGTGAAGGGCTGGCCTGCCGTCAGCGGCCCCGGATCAATGACCAGCGGCGGTATCACTGTGGGAGTGGGTGTCGGCGTCTGTGTCAGCGGCAGCTCTGTGGGAGTTTGTGTAATGGTTGGGGTATTTGTCGGAGTGGGTGTGGGCGTTACTGTGGGTGTTGCGGTTGGGGGCTGCTCGATGCAATAGAGAGCGTAATCATCAGAGCCGACATACACCCTCCCGTCGCTCCCCAGCGCGGGAGAGGAATTCACACTATCTCCAGTCTGATAGCTCCAGGTGAGCGTGCCGTCAGAATTAACCGCGTAGAGATTATTGTCCCGAGAGCCGATATATACACTCCCGCCACTCCCCAGCGCGGGAGAGGAATCTACATAATTTCCAGTCAGATAGCTCCAGGCGAGGGTGCCGTCAGAATTAACCGCGTAGAGATTATTGTCGTCCTCGGAGCCGAAATACAGTCTCCCGTCGCTCCCCAGCGCGGGAGAGGATGTTATATGATATCCGGTTTGATAGCTCCAGGTGAGCGTGCCGTCAGAATTAAACGCGTAGAGATTATTGTCATCAGAGCCGACATACACCCTCCCGTCGCTCCCCAGCGCGGGAGAGGACTCTACATAGTAATCGGTCAGATAGCTCCAGGCGAGCGCGCCGTCAGAATTAAACGCGTGGAGATTAGAGTCATTAGAGCCAACATACACCCTCCCATCGCTCCGCAGCGCGGGAGAGGAATCTACATGACCTTCCATCAGGTAGCTCCAGGTGAGCGTGCCGTCAGAATTAACCGCGTAGAGATTATTGTCCTCAGAGCCGAAACACACCCTCCCATCGCTCCCCAGCACGGGAGAGGAATCTACCCACTCTCCGGTCAGATAGGTCCAGGCAAGCGTGCCGTCAGAATTAAACGCGTGGAGATTATTGTCATTAGAGCCTACGCACACCCTCCCATCGCTCCCCAGCGCGGGAGAGGAATCTACCCACTCTCCGGTCAGATAGGTCCAGGCGAGCGTGCCGTCAGAATTAAACGCGTAGAGATTATTGTCCTCAGAGCCGAGGCACACCCTCCCGTCGCTCCCCAGTGCGGGAGAGGACTTCACATAAAACTCTGTAAGATAGCTCCATTTGAGTCTGGGCGCGGATGGCCCCTCATACTCGCTCAATCCAGTGTGCCCCGCATCATGGTGAAACATCGGCCAGGGTGAGATAGCGAGCTGGCCATAGCCGAACTCTGACAGCCCGAATAAAAACACGCTAAGACACAGCAACCCAATAAACTTCTTCATAAGCGCCTTCCTTTGTCAGTACCATTTCCCCTATAACGAAAGTTCTCAATCAGCCCTGAGTGTTATCGCTAGAAATTTTCAGTAATGTACATTATCTATGCGACTGCTCAAGCGATTCCTTTTCAGGTGCCTTTGTATAACTCCGGGTAGTGCTCCCTGGCGCACTCAGGGCAAACGCCATGTGTGAAACCTGCCTCCGAGTGCTCCGTGATATAATGCTCAAGAGAGGTCCATTTGTCGCTCTCGCCCCGTATCTTTTTACAAAAGCTGCAGATGGGGAGAAGGCCTTCCAGTGTCCTGACACGCTGCTGCAGCATTCTTAGATATCGTTCCCTGGTGACAAGTATGACGACAAACGACAGTATCGATATTCGTATTGCTGCATTGATGGACGTTTCAAACATAGTCCATGGAACATCGGCCCTGCGCACGAACTCCGCGCGTACCAGCGGCATGACGATCGAGAGAGCCACTCCCCACACGGGGCCGCTATACCAAGTGGCGAAAATGATTGGGATGAGGTAAATAATGGGGAATTGGATGAAAGGGCCCATTAAATAGTCGCACCACAGGAGCAACACCGCCAGGGCTATCCAGTAGAGAGGATATATCCTATCGGATTTGAACATGATTGCCTCCTCCGCATGTGTGAGTGAAAGATTGTATCACCAGGGGGCATTATATATATACCGTTTACCCCTCCACGAGGTCTTGGGCCGGGTACGCCCCATCTCTATGGCGCAACCGTCACCGTCTTCTGATCCATCATGATTCTGTAGAAATATAAAGATTATTTCTAGAAAAAGAGATACTACCCCTATGAATTTTATACTATTTCTCTGTGCAGCTCGTCCAGCTTTGCTTTCCTCTCAGTTGCCGAAATGGAAAGATCACCACTGCTGTTGGCTCACCCCCCCGTGGTATATCACCGGGCTCCGACAGTCAATGCGTTACCATGCAGGGGGCCTGATCGGGTGTGTTCGGCCCAGAAAGAGGAGTCCAGGTTCAGGTTGTACGTACGCTCTGGTTCACCGATATTTGCGAGTTTGACGTAGAGCGTCGGAGAGTCGTTCCTGGGAATGGATACAATCCACGTCGCGAGGGTCCGTTCTCTCTCGGGAGTGCTTCCTGTTCTCCAGATACTGCGATCCGGGCCGCCGTGCCCGTCTTCGCTGAACGTTTTGAAATCGTCAAGTGTGAATGGGGATGCATGGGTCGTCATGAGCTGCCGGATGCGCTTCAGCCGCGCGAGGCTGCTCGTGCCGATTTTCTCGTTGGCCCGCAGGAGTCTCTCGCCGATATAATGGTTCGTGTGGCACAGGAAACCGTTGTCGGTACTTCTCACCGAAAATTTACCCCCGGGAGCTACTTCTACGGTTGCGATTTTCGATCTGTCCCCGATTATGTAAAAGATGGGATGGGTGTCGGCGAATATTTTCTGGTTTTTGAGCACGGCATCCACGCTGTCAAAAGACGTGAGAATATGTTCGCTGAGTCCCTGTCCGCCCGTATTTCTCTTCTGGCGGGGCACGCTCCCGGCGCTCGCGCCGAGCACGCAGAGTCCCCGGGCATTGATCCCTCCTGCGATGACGCGTCGCCTGTCAGCCCCGGTGTAATAGAGGCCGAGGAAACGGCGCCCCTTACGGGTGACAATGCGCAGTTCGCCATGCTGACTCGGTTCCTTGTCTCTGTTTTTGGCGATGAGGGTCCCGCCACTTCTGGTTCTCGCCCCTGTCGCACCCCAGAGCGTGCAGGCATCAGCGGACGGCAGTTGAGCAACCAGGAAGAGAAGGGCATAGAGCCCTGCGGACAGGATATTTTTATTCATTCCTGTTTTCCCTCGTACTCTGGTTATAAAAGCATGGTGAGTTCATCGGATGTGTACGGTTGCGTGAAAAGCCTGCGGGCTCGATCTGGATATGCGAGAGCTGAACCGGGAATCCGGGACGCATCCTCGGCAATCCGCCTGGCTGACTCCATAATGTATGAGAGTGCCCGGCGACTTGAAGGCGTAAAAAACTTTGCCCTCAGGGCCTGGCGCATCTGCGGATCATTTAATGATTTGAGATGGCGCTATTTCTTCGGGGACTTCCCTGATCGGTGCGGTTCCGCTCTCCGGCCCAAACGGTGCTTTTTCCCCGTATTTCATAGCGGGAATCCTCGGCGCCATGACCTTGGCTGCGCAGCCCGCGAATAGGAATAAGCCCGCGGTGAATATGCAGAGAGCGATTGTTCTGTTAGTGAGCGTTCCAGTCATATATGTATCTCCCGATTATGGAGGCGGCGGTCGGAGTTGAACCGACGAATAGAGGTTTTGCAGACCTCCGCCTTGGCCACTTGGCTACGCCGCCATTACTGTACGCGTAGAAGGTTAGCAAAGCGGGCGCACGACTTCAAGCCCATTGCTGCTCGTTCAGAAATCTGGATGCGTTTGATAACGAGGACGTTCGTACAACATAGGTGAAATTATATATTTGTTAAGGTTTGAGCCACTGTTTGCTTTACCTGTGCAATATTAATATCTCAGTTTCATATCTCACGTGATGCGAGCAGGATAAGCCTCAAAAAGTAGCCTGTCCCCTTTTCCAGGGTCAAACCTCGCCTATTGACTAAGCGGAAGAAGAAGCATTCGCCCCTGTGCGTGCCATCTCCCTTTCGTACCAGGATACCGATTGTTATCTCACGTAGCATTACTACGACACTCTGAACCGTCTGACGAAGGTGCACAACCCCCTGGGTATGGAGACGACCTATGGCTATGACAAGGTAAGGAACCGCACCGACCAGGGGAAGCATTACTTGCTGCCCAACTTCCTCATTGACGTTCAACTGACGAGATGCTAGAGTGTGCGTTCTATTTGTGACTGGGGAGTGGATTAGTGAAGACATTCATGGCAAAGAAGGGTCAGACGGAGCAGAAGTGGTACCTCATTGATGCCGAGGGGCAGGTGTTGGGCCGCATGGCGACCAGAATCGCAGACATCCTGCGCGGGAAGGGGAAGGCGATCTTTACCCCTCATGTGGATACGGGCGATTTTGTCATTGTGATCAACGCCGAGAAGGTAAAGCTCACCGGCAAGAAGGAGGAGCAGAAAACTTACATGCGCTATACCGGTTATCCGGGCGGATTGAAGGCCGAACCGTTGAAGAGGATGCGCGAGCGGCATCCGGAGCGCATCGTTGAGTATGCCGTGGCGGGCATGATACCGAAGAGCCGCCTCGGGAAGGTGGTGCTCAAGAAACTCAAGATATACACGGGCCCTGCCCACCCGCACGCGGCGCAGAAACCGGTTGCGATCAAGCTGTGAGCTGGTTGGAGCGGAGAGAGTAAGAAATAAATAACGGAGGAAAAGATGGGTGTTCAAGAAGCCGGCCTGAGAGCCACGGGGAGGCGGAAGACGGCGGTTGCCACCGTGGTCCTCGCTCCGGGCACCGGGCAGTTCAGTGTGAATGAAAAACCGCTGGATCAATATTTTCGGACGGAGGAGCTGCGGGTGATCGTTTCCGAGCCCCTCGTGCTGACGGGGAGCCAGGGGAAGTATGATGTATCCGCGAAGGTGACGGGCGGCGGCCTTGTCGGGCAGGCGGGGGCGATGAGGCATGGTCTTGCGCGGGCCATTTCCCGGATGGATGAGGGGCTGAGGCAAACCTTGAAACAGGCGGGTCTGCTTACCCGGGACCAGCGCATGAAGGAGAGAAAAAAATACGGTCGGGCTGGAGCACGAAAGAGATTCCAGTTCTCAAAGAGATAGTAACGACAGTTCAAAGTTGAAAGTATAAGGTTTAAAGTGTAGCATCGTGCGCACGGGAGCATGAGACCGGCAGGGCTGAGGATTCGGCCCTGCCGTTTTTATCTCATGAGAGAGCGCCTGGCGCAGCCAGTGGGGGACAGGTCGAGATGCCGGTGCGGATGTGTTTATTTGTTTGACAGCAGTTCTAGCAATTATATAATTCTCATGAGCGAGGTGTGAAGATGACACGTGTGGCAATTGTCGGCGCAACCGGATATACGGGAGGGGAGTTGCTTGAGATTCTGATCAGGCACCCCCGGGTGAAGGTGACGTCTCTCACGGCCAAGCTTGAAAAGGCGATCCAGATTGATGATGAGTTCCCGCGCTTCAGGGGCCGCGTTGATCTGCCCTGCACGCCGCTCGATGTCGCCGATGTCTGCGAGAAGGCGGATGTCGTGTTTCTCTCGTTGCCCCACGGGGTCTCGATGAAGTTCGCGCTCTTGTTCCATGGAGAGGGGAAGAAGATTATCGATCTCAGCGCTGATTTTCGCTTCACCGACCCCGCGATCTTTGAAGAATGGTACGGCATGAGCCATGGGGTGAAGGAACTTTTGAGCGAGGCGGTGTACGGCCTCCCCGAGCTGCACGCGGAAGAGATCAGGAAGTCACGGCTGATCGCGAACCCGGGCTGCTATCCCACCGGCGCGATCCTCGCCCTCGCGCCGCTCTTCCACCACCGGCTGGTCGCGCTGGATGACGTGATCGTTGACTCAAAGTCCGGCGTCACGGGAGCGGGGAGGAAGGCCTCCCTCGCGTTGAGTTTCGGAGAGTGCAACGAGAGCTTCAGGGCGTACCGGGTGGGGCGGCACCAGCACACCCCCGAGATAGAGGGAGAGCTCAGCAGGATCTCGGGTGCCCCCATCCATATCCTCTTCACCCCTCATCTGGCGCCGATGGAGAGGGGGATCCTCACCACCGCGTACCTGAGACCGCTCAAGAAGGTCTCCGCTGAGGCTCTCATCGATCTTTATACGAAGTTCTACGGACGCGCGCCGTTCGTGAGGGTCATGGAGAACGGGAGACTGGTTGATACGAAGAACGTGCGCGGGCTGAACTATTGCGATATTTCAGTCGTCGTTGACGGCCGCACGGGCAGGATCGTCATTCTCTCCGCGATCGACAATCTCGTGAAGGGGGCTGCGGGGCAGGCAGTGCAGAATATGAATCTCGTCTGCGGTTTCCCGGAAACCATGGGCCTCATATAAACCATCGCGCCCGGTTCGGCGCCTCGAGGCTTTGCAGTTATCCGCGGGATGCCGCGTGGGGCTCCATTATCTCCGCAGGCGCACTCACGATACGGTGGAAACCACAGACCTGCCTACCGGAAGGCAGGCCTTCCCTGCGGGCGGTGACAGGGAACAGCGCATGTTCAATGGCGGGGCGCACGCGATAGTCTCACCGGCAGGGAGCCCAGATGCAAAAGGCATTCGGTCATGTTACCGCCGCCAGCGGATTCCGGGCGGCGGGCATCTGCTGCGGCATAAAGGCGAACGTGAGGGATCTCGCGCTCCTCGTTTCCGAAACCCGTGCGGCAGCCGCGGGGACGTTTACGACGAACAGCTTCTGCGCGGCACCGGTTATCCTGAGCCGCGCGCGCCTGCGATCCGGAGGGGCCCGGGCGATCATCGTCAACAGCGGTTGTGCGAACGCCGCCACGGGCGATGCGGGGATGCGCGATGCGGAGCTGATAACGCGCGATGTGGCGAGGATGCTCTCGATCGATCGCGCGGAGGTGCTCGCCGCATCCACCGGGCGCATAGGCCGCCGCCTCCCCGTTAAAAAGATACTGTCGGGGCTCAGCACGCTCGTCGGGCGCCTGAGCGTGGAGGGAGGGCGCGATGCGGCGCGCGCGATCCTCACCACCGATACCTGTCCCAAGGAGGCGCTCACGCGCAGGGTCATCGGGCGCAGGGAGATCACCGTAGGGGGCATGGCCAAGGGTGCAGGCATGATCCATCCGATGATGGCGACGATGCTCGCCTTCATCACGACGGACGCCGCCATCACGCCGGGCTGCCTCAAGGAGCTCCTTCGCGAGAGCGTGGAGAAGAGCTTCAACCGCATTTCAGTTGACGGTGACCGGAGCACGAACGATTCGGTCTTTGTCCTCGCGAGCGGCCTCGCGGGGAACCCAGTGATCGAACGCGGGGATTCAAAGGCCGGGCGGTTGTTCTCCAGCGCGCTGGACGAGATCACCGCGACGCTCGCGGAGAAGATCGTCCGTGACGGCGAGGGGGCTTCAAAGCTCATAGAGATTGTGGTGAGCGGCGCCCGCGACCGGAGGGAGGCGACGCGGCTCGGGTTCGCGATCGCGAACTCGCCCCTCTTCAAAACGGCCATGTATGGTGAGGAACCCAACTGGGGCCGGATCCTCTCCGCCCTCGGAGGGGCGGGTGTGGCGCTCAGGCCGGAGCGGGTCAGGGTTGTGCTCCAGGGCGAGTGCGTGTTCAGGCGCGGCGCCCCCGCCGGGGCGGATGAACGGGCGCTGCGTACGCGCATGGGGATGGCGCATATCAAGGTTGAGATCGTTCTTGACAGGGGCAGGGCCGAGGAGAGAATCCTCACCTGTGACCTGACTCCGGATTATGTGGAGTTGAACAAGAGGTGAGAAGTAAGAAGTAAGACGTGAGAAGAGAGAAGTGAGAAGAGAGAAGTGAGAAGAGAGAAGTGAGAAGAGATTATGAGGGAACTGATAGAGAAGGCTGAGGTGCTCATCGAGGCGCTCCCGTATATTCAGGGATTCAGGGGGAAGGTCGTGGTGGTGAAGTATGGCGGGAGCACCATGGAGAGCGGCGATCCCGACAGCATCCTGCGCGATATCGTGTTCATGGGGTGCGTGGGGATGCGGCCGATCGTGGTCCACGGCGGCGGCGGCGCGATCAGCACGCGCCTTCAGGAGCGCGGCGTCACGCCGCGCTTCGTGGCGGGACTCAGGGTCACCGATGCGGATACAATAAAGATTGTGGAGGAGGTGCTCGAAGAGGTGAACCGCGGTATTGTGGCGAAGATTGAGGAACTGGGGGCTCGCGCCCGGGGACTCACCGGCAAGGACCACGTCATCCACGCTCGCAAACAGCTCGTCGAGGTCGAGAAGGAGGGGAGAAGGGAGGCAGTGGATATCGGATTCGTAGGGGATGTGGCGGAGATCGAGACGGGTCATCTGAGAACGCTGTGCCGGAGGGGTGTGATCCCGGTCATCGCGCCTCTCGGCGTGGGCGAGGATCAGCATCTCTACAATATCAATGCCGATACCGCAGCCGCGGAGGTGGCGGCTGCCCTGAGAGCCCAGAAACTCATACTCCTCACCGATGTCCGCGGAATCCTGAGGGACCATGATGACGAGAGCTCTCTCATCGGGACGCTCCGCGTGAGCGACGTCGATACGCTGATCAGCGCCGGGGTGATCAAAGAGGGGATGCTGCCCAAGGTCCGCGCGGGGGTGAGGTCGGTACAGGCGGGGGTGAAGAAAACGCATATCATTGACGGCCGGTTGCCCCACTCCATGCTGCTGGAGATTTTCACCGATCGGGGGATCGGGACGGAGATTTCGCGCGATTGAGAATCCGTATGCGCAGGGGATTCACAACGGAGGGAGCGGGGATGACCGGAAAACGCGCGCGCCGTTCGGCGCCCGATACGACGCTGGATGCATACGCGCGCTACGTGATCCCCTCGTACGGGCGGACCCCCGTTGTCCTTGTCCGCGGCCGGGGTTCGTGGGTCTGGGACAGCGAGGGGAGGAAGTACCTCGATTTTTTCCCGGGTTACGCCGTGAGCGGCCTCGGGCACTGCCATCCGATGGTGGTGCGCGCCGTGGTGGAGCAGGCGCGGCAGCTCCTGCACGTGCCCAATACCTACTATACCCCACTGCAGGGACGTCTTGCGGAGCTCATCGTCGAGCATGCGTTTCCGGGCAAATGCTTTTTCTGCAACAGCGGCGCGGAGGCGAATGAGGCCGCTATGAAGCTCGCCCGGAAGGCGGGGGAAAAGCGCGGGCGCTATGAGATCATCTCGATGCTGAATTCATTTCATGGGCGCACGCTCGCGACCGTGACCGCGACGGGCCAGGCGAAATACCAGCAGGGATTCGGCCCCCTGCTCCCCGGCATCCGCCACGTGCCCTTCGGGGATATCGGGGCGCTCGCCAGCGCGGTGAGTGAAAAAACATGCGCGGTGATGATTGAGCCGATCCAGGGAGAGGGAGGAATCGTCGTGGCTCCCGCTGAGTACTTCGTGGCGCTCAGGCGCCTCTGCGACGAGCGGGGGATCCTCCTGATCATGGACGAGGTGCAGACGGGGATGGGGCGGACGGGGGAGTATTTTGCCTACCAGCATGTTGGCATCACGCCGGACATAATGACGCTCGCCAAGGCGCTGGGCGGGGGTGTGGCGGTAGGGGCGATGCTCGCAGCGACGAGGTACGCCGATGTTCTCCAGCCGGGCACGCACGCCTCGACATTCGGCGGGAACCCGCTGGCGTGCGCCGCCGGGATTGCGACATTCGAGGCGATTGAAAAGGAGCAGATCCTCAAGAATGTGAGGCGGATGGGGCGCTTCCTCCGCAGGCGGATGGAGCGCCTGGCCGCGCGATACCCTTTCATCAAGGAGGTGCGCGGCGAAGGGCTGATGATGGGCATGCGCCTTGCTCTCGACGGCACAATGGTGGTGGCGGAGTGCCTTAAGCGGGGGATGCTCACCAATTCAACCGGCGATAACGTGCTCCGTTTTATGCCCGCCATGACCGTGAAGAAACAGGAGATAGAACGCGCGATACGGATTGTGGATGAGGTGTTCGGTGCGGTTGTGCGCGCAGGGCGGTGATTTAACGTGTTGAAATTTGGCACCTGAATAGCCTGATTAATCTGATCTTTCAGGTTAATCAGAGAAATCAGGTGCTGAAGGATTTCTTTAGCTCACTTTGTTTTATCTATAACGCCGGGATTTTAAAGTGGAGGAGGAGACATGGACAAGGTGGTGCTCGCCTATTCGGGGGGGCTCGATACCTCGGTGATACTCAAGTGGCTCCAGCAGGAGAAAGGGCTGGAGGTGATCGCCTACGTGGCGGATCTTGGACAGGGAGAGGAACTGGACGGCATTAAACAGAAGGCGCTGAACACCGGCGCGAGCAAGGTGTACGTCGAGGATCTGCGCGAGGAGTTCGTGCGGGATTTTGTGTTCCCTGCGCTCAAGGCAAACGCGGTGTACGAGGGATCATACCTCATGGGGACGTCCATTGCGAGGCCCCTCATTGCGAAGAAGCAGGTGGAGATCGCCCGGAAGGAAAAGGCGTCCGCTGTGGCCCACGGCGCCACCGGCAAGGGGAATGACCAGGTCCGCTTCGAGCTCACCTATGCGGCGCTCGCCCCCGACCTCAGGGTGATCGCGCCATGGCGCGAGTGGCGCCTCGGTTCGCGCCGGGAGCTGATCGAGTACGCGCGGAAACACGGCATCCCCGTCCCGGTGACGAAGGAGAAACCGTACAGCAGCGACCGCAACCTCATGCACATCAGCTTCGAGGGGGGGATTCTCGAGGACCCCAACCGGGAGCCTGATGAGCGCATGTTTGTGCTCAGCGTGTCACCGGAGCGGGCTCCCGACAAGCCGACGTACGTGGAGATAGGATTCGCGCGCGGCGTCCCGGTGTCCGTTGACGGGAAGAAGATGACCCCGGCGAAGCTGCTCGCCCACCTCAACGGGCTGGGCGGCAGAAATGGAATCGGGAGGGTGGACATCGTTGAAAACCGCTTTGTCGGCATCAAGTGCCGCGGCGTCTATGAGACCCCCGGCGGGACGATCCTCCATGTCGCCCATCGCGCGATGGAGTCGATCACCATGGACCGCGAGGTGATGCACCTGCGCGATTCGCTCATACCCTGTTTCGCGTCGCTGATCTACAACGGATTCTGGTATTCACCGGAGATGCGGATGCTCACGGCGGCGATCGAGGAGAGCCAGGCGAACGTGACCGGGCGCGTGAGGCTGAAGCTCTACAAGGGGAACTGCATCGTGGTCGGACGGAGCTCACCCGAGTCGCTCTACAGCCACGAACACGCCACCTTTGAGGCCAGCAAGGTGTATAATCAGGGTGACGCCACCGGCTTCATACGGCTCAACGCGTTGAGGCTGAGGATACAGGCGATGCTGAGGAAAAGTGGTAAGGATTAAGCTGTAAGCACTAAGCTATAAGCATGGTCGTGGCATATGGCATTCGAAGCAATGTCTGAGGGGAATAAGCATGAATAAGAAATTATGGGGCGGAAGGTTCAATAAACAGATGGCGCCGGAGGTGGAGCGGTTCACCGCCTCCATCGGTTTTGATCGGCTGCTGTACGATCATGACATCAGGGGGAGCCTCGCGCATGTCGAGATGCTCGCCCGCACGGGCCTGATTTCCCGTGCTGAGTCAAAAAAGATACGCTCAGGGTTGAAAAGGGTGAGAGAGGAGCTGAGGGAAGGCGCGTTCCGCCCGGGGCCGGAGCATGAGGATATCCACATGGCGGTTGAGGCGAGACTCAAAAAGCTCATCGGCCCGGTCGCGGACAAGCTCCACACCGCGCGGAGCAGGAATGACCAGGTGGCGCTTGACCTGAGGCTTTATCTCAGGGAGGAGATAGGCACGATCCTCTCGTGCATCCGGCGGCTCCAGAAGGCGCTCGTGAGCGTTGCGTGGAAGAACAGAGATGTCGTCATGCCGGGCTTCACGCACCTCCAGCACGCCCAGCCGGTGATCGCCGCACACCATCTGCTCGCCTACGTGGAGATGCTCCAGCGGGACGCGGACAGGCTTGAGGATTGCCTGCGCCGTGTCGACATGATGCCGCTCGGCGCCGGCGCGCTCGCGGGCACGAGCCTGCCGATTGACAGGAACTACGTTGCGAAACTCCTCGGTTTTAACGCTCTCTGCGCGAACAGCATAGATGCGGTGAGCGACAGGGATTTTGCGCTCGAGTTCTTGGCGGCCGGGGCCATCATCGGCGTCCACCTCTCGCGGATGGCGGAAGAGATCGTGCTGTGGGCAAGCAGGGAGTTCTCCTTCATCCAAATTGATCTCTCGTACTGCAGCGGTTCGTCGCTCATGCCGCAGAAGGCGAATCCCGATGTCGCGGAACTCGTGCGCGCAAAGAGCGGGAGGCTTTTCGGTTCGCTCGTGTCGCTCCTCACCGTGATGAAGGGGTTGCCGCTCTCCTACAATAGGGACATGCAGGAGGACAAGGAACCGCTCTTCGACGCCGCGGGGACGCTCAAGGGCTGCCTCTCGATCATGGCGGGGCTTTGGGAGAGGGTCAGGTTACGCCGCGCAGAAATCAGTAGAACGCTGGAGGGCGATTTCAGCCAGGCGACGGACCTCGCGGAATACCTCGTCGCCAGGGGATGCCCATTCCGTGAGGCCCACCGCACAGTAGGAAGGCTGGTGGCCGATTGTATCCGCGTAAAGAAGAGGCTCGAAACACTGTCACTCAGGGAGCTCCGTGCGCATTCTGCGCTTTTTGATGATGGGGCAGTCAAACTGCTCCGGCCGGGAGAGGGTGTGAGAAGGAAGAAGTCGAGGGGTTCGACTTCCCCCGAGGAGGTTGCGAAGGCGCTCCGCGTGTGGAAGGTAAGGCTGGGGATGAGAAATGCATGATTTCAAGTACCGGGGCGGCCGACTCTTCTGCGAAGATGTTCCCCTTGAACGGATCGCACGGGAGTTTGCAACTCCCGTCTATGTGTACAGCCACGCAACACTGATGGGGCACTATCAGCGCCTCGACAGCGCCTTCGAGTCCGTCCCCCACCTCATCTGCTATTCAGTAAAATCAAATTCCAATATTGCAGTCTGCCGGGCGCTCTCGCGCGCGGGAGCGGGTTTTGATGTGGTTTCCGGAGGAGAGCTCGCGCGGGTGCTCAGGGCGGGAGCAGACCCTCGGAAGATCGTCTTCGCGGGAGCGGGCAAGACAGAGGAGGAGATATCCCGGGCGCTGGAGAAGGGGATTCTTTTCCTCACCGTTGAGTCGCTGGGTGAGCTCAATGCGATCGAGCGGGTTGCAAAGCGTCTCGGGAAAATCGCGAGCGTGGCGTTGCGTCTCAAGCCGGATGTTGACCCGCACACCCATCGCTACATAACAACCGGCAGGGCCGAAAATAAATTCGGGCTGGACCTTGAACAGGCGCGGGCGGCCTATGAGAGGGCAATGGGCATGAAGCATATCATCCCCATCGCGGTCCAGATGCACATCGGGTCGCAGATCACCGAGACGGGTCCCTACGTGCGGGCGATACGGAAGGTGCGGCCGCTCGTGCAGCAGTTGCAGGGGATGGGTGCGCCGTTGCGGTTTTTCGATATCGGTGGAGGGTTGGGGATTGTGTACCGGGGAGAAACTCCCGCAACCGCGAAGAAGTTCGCGGCGGCGGTCCTCCCCGAGATCCGGGGGCTTGGACTGCATTGTATCCTCGAGCCGGGGCGATTCATTGCCGGGAATGCGGGAGTCCTGCTCACGAGGGTGCTGTATCTCAAGCGGGGGACAGTGAAGAATTTCATCATTGTTGACGCCGGCATGAACGACCTCATCCGGCCGAGCTTGTACGGTGCGTACCACGAGATCCTGCCGCTCCGGAGGAGCACGCGCAGGAAAATAGTGGCCGATATCGTGGGGCCGGTGTGCGAATCGGGGGATTTTCTCGGTAAAGACAGAAAGATCCCGGAGCCCCGCCCGGGGGATATTCTCGCCGTCATGGGTGCCGGGGCGTACGGTTTTTCGATGTCGTCCAACTATAACTCCCGGCCGCGGGCGGCGGAGGTGCTCGTGCACGGCCGCGAGTGTGCGCTCATCAGGGAGCGGGAGCGCTGCCGCGATCTCATGCGGGGTGAGCAGATCCCACGGTTCCTCCGAAGGCAATAACAATAATATTATCACCACGGAGACACGGAGGACGCGGAGACCTTGAAAACAGCAACAACAGTTTCTAGTTTCTGGTTTCTAGACGGAGAAATAATCTGTTTCTATCCGTGTTCATCTGTGGTTGACATGATATGAAGATACCGTTCGTCAAGATGCAGGCCCTCGGGAATGACTTCATACTCATCGACTGCGTGAGGGATCAGATCCCTATCCATTCTGAGCTGATCCGCATACTCTGCGACAGGCGGAAAGGCATCGGCGCTGACCAGCTCCTCGTGCTCGTGCCCTCGAAAAAGGCTGACTACCGGATGAGGATATTCAACGCGGACGGGGGCGAGGTGGAGATGTGCGGCAACGGCATCCGCTGCCTCTCCCGGTACCTCGCATCCCGCGGTCTCGCCGGGGAAGGCGAACAGGAAATAGAGACGCTCGCGGGTATCATCAGGCCCCGCGTGGAAGGCGACCTGGTGACCGTTGACATGGGGCGGCCGACGCTGGAGGGGAGGGAGATCCCTGTCCGCCTCTCAGGGCGCGTGATTGACCGCGAGGTCACGGTGGGCGGGAGCAGGCAGCGGATCACCTGCGTGTCTATGGGGAACCCGCACTGCGTAATCTACGTTGACGATCTTGAGAGAAGCCCCGTTGAGGAAATGGGGCCCAGGATTGAAACCGATCCGCTCTTCCCGCAGCGGGTGAACGTGGAGTTCGTCAAGGTCATTTCACCCGCGCTGATAGCGATGCGGGTCTGGGAGCGTGGCGCGGGTGAGACGATGGCCTGCGGGACAGGCGCCTGTGCGGCGACGGTGGCGAGCTGCTTGAATGCGAAGACGCAACGTGACGTGACCGTGAGGCTCCCCGGCGGTGAGCTCAGGGTGAGGTGGGCGGAGGACGACCGCGTGTTCATGAGCGGGCCGGCGGAAGAGGTCTTCAGCGGCGAAATAGAGGTGGAACGGATAACACAATAGAAGTTTCACCACGGAGGCACGGAGGGCACGGAGAATCACAGAGTGCATGGAGAATCATACAGCCTGAAGTTCAGAGTGTGAGGAGGATTGATGGCTATAAATTGCCACTTTCGCCTTCAATCTTCACACTATGAAGTGCATTAATCTCCGTGTTCTCCGTGTCTCCGTGGTGAGA
>Ga0315281_10001151_pt1 | contig 38734 bp, 30 predicted proteins | sample YL17G07_0_MG_FD_204540 | JGI IMG/M metagenome (GOLD analysis project Ga0315281, IMG submission 204540) | Sediment microbial communities from Yellowstone Lake, YNP, Wyoming, USA - YL17G07_0 | ecosystem: Environmental > Aquatic > Freshwater > Lake > Sediment | place: USA: Wyoming | collected...
ACGTTCGACCACGTCGTGAGCATCTTTGGCGCCATGTTCGCACCAAAGCCCTCTGACGTCGCCCGGGAGATGGTGCGCGTGACCCGGCCCGGAGGTCGGATCACGATGGGGAACTGGATTCCCAATGATCCGACGTTGGTGGCGCAGATCTTGAAGGTCAGCTCCGCATACTCGCCGCCACCGCCGGAAGGCTTCATCAGCCCCATGACCTGGGGGATCGAGGACAACGTCGTAGAGCGGTTCACGGGCGCGGGAGTCGCGAGAGAGAAGATCTCCTTCGTCCGGGACACCTTCACATTCCACTTCGCCGGCGCACCAGCGGAGTTCGTTGCCGCGTTCAGAGACTACTACGGGCCGACCATGAATGCATTCGAAGCCGCAGAGAAGAACGGCCGAGCAGCTGACCTGCAGAAAGAGTTGGAGGCTCTCTTCACCAGCCAGAACCAGAGCCCCAGCAAGGATGCCACCACCATTCCGGCAACCTTCCTGCGCGTTACCGTTGCGCCTTAAGGACGTTGCTGCGGACTTAATCATCACCCAGCTCCAGTTCCGCGTGACCATCATGCGCAGGGGTGAGGAAGCAGAGCGCGGCGAGCAGCTGATCTCACACGAGGAGACGAAGAGCCGCCTCGGCAGATGGCTCAACTCGCCTGGCACGTAGAAGCGGCTGCTGATCTTGCCGCTGCGGAGGAGGAGCGCTCAATGCGAAGAGTGGTCACAGGGATGACGGCGGCGGGTAAGTCGGTGTTCGTCAACGACGGCGCGGTGGAGCCAATCACCCTCGCGATGGCGCCCGGCGTGGAGTGGTACGAAATCTGGGGCGACGATGCGGCCCCCCGGCTGCCTTCGGAAGGCAGCGCGCCCTACGTGCACGGCTACTTTCCGCGGGCGGAGGGGTTCCGGTTCGGATTCTTCACGGTGCCGCCGGTGGGGGTCGCGCCGCCCGCTGACCTGGACATGGCGGCTGCCGTGGCCGAGGCCAACGAGAAGTTGCCGGGCCTGATGGACGTGCAGGAGATGGACAACCCGGGCATGCATCGCACCGATACTGTCGACTACATCGTAGTGATGTCCGGTGACGTGTCACTCGAACTGGATGACGGCCAGACGGTCCACCTTCGCGCGGGCGACTGCGTCGTCCAGAACGGGACGCGGCACGCCTGGCGCAACACGTCACGTACGCCATGTGTCATGGCGTACGCGCTTGCCGGGGCACGAAGGACGTAATGCTGCACAGCGGCTTGATGTCGTCTCCGTTCATCGCAATACGCTTGAGCGGCCCCAATTCGCACCATTTCCACTCGCGACGTTGACACGCGACGATTTGTCGCCTACGACTTGATTCAGGGTTCCCCTCTCGGTAGAACATGGCCCCGAGGGCACCGGTGGCCCCCCAGCCGTCCTCGACGCTCTTCTCACCAGCGCGCTAGACTCAGCCGCATGACCATACTGGACTGGCTGCTCGATTCGGACCCCGCCATCCGCTGGCAGGTGTCGCGCGATCTTGTCCATGCGCCGGCTGAAGTCGTCGCGGCGGAGCGCGCGCGGGTGGCCACCGAGGGCTGGGGTGCCAGACTGCTGGCGTTGCAGGGCGAAGACGGCCAGTGGGCGGGAGGCGCGTGCTTCCCGGCGGGGAGCTTCAACTGGCGCGACGAGAACCAGGGCCAGCCCTGGACCGCCACGCTGCCAACACTCCAGCTGCTGCATGATTTCGGGGTCGACCCCTTCTCTGACCGGGTGCGCCGGGCGGTCGCGTCGGTCAGAGACCACTGCCGTTGGGAGCACGCCGGGCAGCCGTTCTTCAGCGGCGAGGTCGAGCCGTGCATCAATGGCAGGACCGTCACGTTGGGCACCTACTTTGATCAAGATGTGGATGGCGTGGTCGCCCGCCTACTTGGTGAGCAGCTCGAGGACGGCGGGTGGAACTGCGAGGTGGAGAACGGTTCCGTCCGCTCGTCGTTCGCGACCACGATCAACGTCCTGGAAGGACTGTTGGTGCACGAGCGCGCGACCGGTGGCTCTGCGGAGTCTATCGCAGCTCGACGCCGAGGTGAGGAGTACCTCCTCGAACGAAAGCTGGTCCGACGTAAGAGCACCGGCGAAATCGTCAACCCAGCCTGGCTGCAATTCTCGTTTCCGATCCGCTGGCACTACGACGTGCTGCGTGCCCTCGAATACTTCCGCTCGGTCGGGGATGTGCCGGACTCGCGGATGGACGAAGCAATCGATTTGCTCCGATCCAAGCAGCAGCCCGATGGCACCTGGCTGCTGGAGAACACGCATCCCGGCAAGGTCCACTTTCCGCTCGAGGACGGCGACAGTCGGCCAAGCCGGTGGAACACGCTGCGGGCGCTGCGTGTCCTCAGCTGGTACGAGCAGTCCTATCAGGTATCCTGACGCTGTGCGTCAAGCGCTCCGCAGTTATCTGGTGTAGCCAGATTCACGCCGATGCCGGCGTAGCTCAGTGGTAGAGCAGCTGTTTCGTAAACCTCCCTACACCGCGCGCTGTGCTACAGACGTGAGGTCTCCACCGTAAACCGCACAGTTATCTGGTATTCGATCGTGACCCACCCGTCGCCAGATCGCGATCGGTGAGCGCGCCGCCGCGGCGGCGGAGCCGTGCCCGGCCTTTGGACAGACTACATTCGACACGGCAGTGTTTTCGTTCGCTCCGCTGCCTTGTTCGGCCAGCGGGGAGGATTGCACGCCCTGACCCTATTCCTCTGGTATTTCCACTTCGGCAATCGCAATGCCGCTTTCTCCAGCCACCGCATAGAGCAAATAGGTGCGGTCACCTTCCACAAAGATTGCTGGATCGCGGAGTTGATTCACGTGTCCATATGCCACGCTACGCACCGACGGGGCCAACGGCGCATCGGCACCTTCCCATGGGCGTTCCGGACGCAAGATTTCTACGGACTCGGTTGCTTGCCATGCTTCCCAGTCCGCCGACACATCGATCCTGCTCAGCAGAATGCGTTCCGGTGTGTCGCCTACCTGGGTCCAAAACACGTACAGCGTCTCCTCTCTTCGCAACAAAGCCGCATGACGCATATTTCTGTTGAACAGCAGAGGGCCTTCTTCGAAGGCCGATAGACCATCCTTGGATCGGTAGAATTGGCCGGGCATGCTCATCGCGTAGGTGTAACCATGATGCCGAAAGGCGCGGAAGTAACTCCTGCCGAGAATCTCAGGGCCCGCCGCGAACTGTATCCCGTCTGGAGACGTGGCCACCCGCGTCACTTGCTGGCCCAACCCTTCAAGCCCGTGAAAGTACATCACGATAGTCTGATGCGCGGGGTCAACGTGCACGTCGGGTGAGGCAATGTGAGGCATGGTCAACTCGGTCAAGAGATCGTGAGGCAACTCGTCACGCCCGATCAACGACGCACGACGTGTCTTGATCTGCTCGACAACGTCCGCTGGGGCCTCCGGTGGCGTGGTGAGGAAGCAGGAGTCAGCAAGTTGTAAGCTGCCGTGAGGATATACCGCCCACGGTCCGCGCAGATCATCTGCATACGCTAGGCGGATGTAGCTGCCTTTGTGATCGGCGAAGTACAGGTAGTAAGTTCCAAGTGGTGCATGCACCCAGTCCGGTACGCGGATCAGCGACGGGCCTTGAATGTTCTTTCCGAGACTCGGGTGCAGGCCGGGGGTGATGATGGGGGCACCAAGGAGACGAGTAACACGCACGTTTCGTTTCTCCCTCACGAGGCCGGCACCGATCTAGGGTGCAAGAGCTATGGAAGGCGCTCACGCTCGGCTGAGTGTAGCGTGGGTGCTTCCGTGATCTAGAAGCTACTGAGGCGCTTCGCCGGCCCACCGGGTCCTCCGTTCGCCGCCCGCCGGGAGCGCCGCGCCGTTCGGTATACTACGCCAGCGCCCGATGCGGGCGCTTCGCTTCGCCGGCGTAGCTCAGTGGTAGAGCAGCTGTTTCGTAAACAGCAGGCCATCAGTTCGAATCTGATCGCCGGCTCCAGACGACGAACCAACCGGCCGCTGCGCACCTCCCCATCGGGGCGGGGCGCAGCGGCCGGTTTGCGTGTGCGGCCATGTGCGCGGCGCGCGCTCCCTGCGCTCGCCCTCGCCTGGTCAGGCGGGCGTAGGCTCGCGCCGCCGCGGGGCGCCGTTGCGCATCGTCCGGGCCACGGCCAGCGGCCTCGCGGCAGGCGCCGCCGGCGTCGCGCGCCTCAGCTCCGGTGGCAGCGCAGGCTCGGCGGCGGGCACACCGGCGGCGTCGCGCAGATCGTCGAACGCGTCGCGCAGCAGCCCCGCCAGGCGCTCGACGTCATCGGGCGCCTGCCGGTCGACGGAGAAGCCGAAGCCGAGCAACGTGTCGTAGCTCATGACGGCCACGCTCATGCCCATGCGCCAGCCCAGCGGCAGCCACGGGTAGTGCTCGGTCATCCGGTGGCCCATCAGGTACAGCGGCACGAGCGGGCCCGGCACGTTGGTGCAGACCATGTGCGAGAGCGTGTTCGGCGACGTCAGCCAGCGGCCGAGCGCCGCCGTCATCGGGGCGGGTCCGGCGCCGATCACGCGCATCAGCTCGTCCAGGCCCGCCGCCTGCCCGGCGTCCTTGAGCGCGCTCGACTCCTCGTGGATCGCCGCGAACTGCTTGAGCGGATCGCCCTCGCCGACCGGCAGCCCGACGAGCATGAACGAGACGCGGTTGCCCAGGCCGCCGCCCTCCGCGTCGCCGCGCACGTTGACGGGCAGCGCCGCGCGTAGCAGCAGGTCGCCCGTCGCGGTGCCGCCCTGATGGAGATAGCGCCCGAGCGCGATGCTGAGCGCGGTGAGCACGGTCTCGTTGATCGTGCCGCCCAGTTGCTTTGCGACGGCGCGCACCTCGTGGAAGGGGAGCGACTGCCAGGCGAGGCGCGTCGGCCCGTTGAGCTTCATGATCCATGGCATCGGCGGCGCCGGCACCAGCAGGTACTTGCCCGCCGCACCCAGCGCGCGGACGATGGCCTGCGTCGCGCGCAGCGGCGCCAGCGGGTCGAAGAGCGCCGTCAGCAACGCGTCGCTGCGGTCGAGCTGCTCGTCCAGGTTGTCGAGGATGGCGTCCGCCACCAGTTCGGCCGCCGTCGGCAGCGGCGCGGGCGTCTCGCGGGGGCGGCGGCGTCCGGCGGGCGCGCGCGGCCCCACGTCCAGCAGCGCGGCCAGCAGGCTGACGCCGCTGACGCCATCGACCATGCAGTGATGCACCTTCGCGAGGTGCGCCGTGCGGCCGCCGTTCAGCCCCTCGACCAGACGCATCTCCCAGAGCGGCCGGTCGCGCGGAAGCGGCTCGGCGAAGAATTCGGCGGCCATCTGCTGCAGCTGCTCCATATCGCCCGGCGGCGCGAGGCGCGCGCGCGTGACGTGCGCGTGGATGTCGAAGCGCGGGTCATCGACCCACACGGGGAGGGCGAGATCGAACGGCACGTCCATCAGCCGCTGGCGGTAGCGGGGCACGAGGTCGATGCGCCGCTCGACGTGTTCCAGGAAGTTGCGGAAGTGCACCGCGCCGTCGTAGATGCCGGTGGAGCCGACGTTCATCGGCATGGTGTCGCGCTCAAAGTGCCAGAACGCGGCGTCCTGTGAGCTCAGCCGCTTGGGCAGACCGGCCGTCTTCTTCATCTCGGGCCCTCCCGTCTCGCGCGTGCGCGCTTCCTGCGGACGTGGGGACCGTCGTCGCCGGCCGGTGCGATGCCGAAGCCGCCCTCCCGTTGAGGGCGCGTCGCGGCACGTGGACGACGTCGATGAGCGCCCGGCCGCAACCCCTGGAAACGAACTCGCCCACCGGCGGCTCGCCGCTGGCCGGACCGGACGCTATGGATCCCCGCCTCGTCTTGCCGCCCATAGTGCTACTGCGGCAGCGAGCGGTCATGAGCCGATCGGCACTGTTGGCGGCCCATTGGGCCCGCTTTCCGATGACAGCGGGTCCACTGAACGCCTCCGCGTCACCAGTCGATGCAGCGGGCGAAGCGCCGCAGGGCGCGGGTGTAGGCGGCGGGCTCCTCGAGGTTAGCCACGTGGCCGGCGCCGCGCACCAACTGCAGCCGCGCGTCCGGTGTCGATGCCAGGAAGCCCAACTCGGCGAGACGGTAGAGCGTATCGCGCTCGCCGTTGAGCAGCAGCACCGGCCCCGGGTACGCGGACAGCGCGCGGCGGAAGTCCTTGCCGCGCAGTTGGCGCAGCGCCTCCTGCGTGCCCTTGAAGAAGAACCCCGCCTCGATCTGCTGCTCCGCCATCGCCTCGCCGTAGCGCAGGCGGAAGTTGATCTCGTTGAAGAACGTCAGCCAGCGGTCGCCAACCGCGCGTTGGAAGAGCGCCAGCGTCGGCGGCAGCACGGAGAGCACGCCGCGCGGGTTCGCGCTGCAGCCGGTCAGCACCAGTCCGCTGGCCCGCTCGGGCCAGCGGCGCGCGAACTCGATGGCGACGTAGCCGCCCAGCGAGAGCCCGGCGACCAGCGCCCGCCCGCCGGCCTGCTCGTCCACCACCTCGCGCAGCCGCCGTGCCGCGGCGTCGAGCGAAAACGCCGCGCCGGCCAGCGCGCCGTGCCCCGGCAGGTCCAGCGCGATGACGCGGTACTCGCGCCGCAGGTCGCGCATCTGCGGCAGCCACTGCTTCCGCGTCACGCGGATGCCGTGCGCGAAGACGATCGGATGGGCGTCCTTCGGCCCGGCGGCGTCGAAGGACGCGCGGACACGCGGCCGGCGCGGCGGCGCGGGCGGGGCCGCCGCTTCGGGCTTGCCGGGTTGCACTCGCTTCGCCATGCGCGCTCCTGCGCTCTCCAGTAGGCACCCGGCCGATGTGACTCCGGTAGGGCCGAATGGCGGTGCGGCGCCCCCCGGCGGGCGGCCGCCAGCTTCCGAGCCCCACACAAGTGGCCGATCGGCACATGCCGGCAGCCGTGTGACCGCGTTCATTCTCACGTTCGGCACTTTAGAACCGCCCAACAAATGCCGTAGGATGGTCAAGGAAGGACTGGTCAGGGGTTGATCAGAAGCGTTCGGAAGGAGCCGCACCGTGGAACTTACCAACCGTGAAGCCTGGACCGCCGCGCACGGCATGATCTTCGGCGCCCTGTTCCTGCTCGCCTTCGCGGGCGGGCTGGCGGGGCTCTGGAGCCTGCGGCCAGAATGGGTGACCCGCGCCGGCGTGAGCGAGCGCATGCTGCGCCTCAAGGTCGGCGTCACCGGCATGGCGCTCGTCGCCTGGGTGACAACGATCACCGGCACGTACATCGTCTACCCGTGGTACCGCGCCAAGCCACCCCAGGGCACGACCGATCTCACGCACTACCCCAAGTCCCTGCTGCTGGCCACCTCGGGCAAGGCGGAGTGGCACAAGTTCGGGATGGAGTGGAAAGAGCACGTCGCGTGGCTCTCGCCGATGCTGGCGACCGCGGCGGCGTTCATCGTGCTGTACTACGGCAACCAGCTGATCGTCGACCGGCGGCTGCGGTGGGCGGCGATCGTCCTCTTCGTCGCGGCGTTCGCGGCGGCAGGCGCGGCCGGCCTGATGGGCGCGTTCATCACGAAGGCGGCGCCGCTGCAGTAGGCGCCCGGCACAAGAAAGGAACATCGCGATGGCAACGAGCACCATGCGGAGTGACGGCGGCAAGAGGATCGACGAGGTCACCTGGACCGCCGAGGAACTGGACATCGTAGAAAAACCGAACGGGCCCGCCGCGGCCGCGCTGCTCGCCGCGGCGTTCGGATCGCTCGTGATGGGCATCCTCACTACCGGGGCCGCGGCGTACACGGGGTTCGCGGACAAGCTCAACCTCCAGCACCGGGTCGGACCGCTCTCCGGCAAGGTGACGTTCGCCGGGCTGGCGTTCGTGGTCGCGTGGGCGGTGCTGGCGCCGGTACTGTGGAAACGCGACCTGGCGTGGACGCCCGTCGCGGTCCTGGCGGGGGCGCTGATCGTCGGTGGCTTCACGGGCACCTTCCCAAAGTTCTTCGACCTCTTCGCGCCGGGCTGATGGCGCGCATCTCGGCGTGGACAGGGTTTGCCACGACCGGTGACCCATCCTGACACGAGACTGAACCTCTCGTGGGGCACGAGAAAGGAGCGCTTGACGCGCTCCTTCTTCGGCGCCGGGTCACGGGACGATCGGCACTGGTGGCGCGGTGGCGGCGGGCGGAGAATGGGAAATGGACGCCGGCATACACCGCCGGGCGCGCCGGGCGCGCACGGCGAGACGCCGGCGGAGGGTGGTTACCGTGAATCAGACAATGGAGACAGGCGAGTTCCCGCCAGTGCCCTGCCGCGACGATGAGGAGATCGCCATCGTCCGGACGATCGAGGAGCCGCTCGGCTGGCCCGTGCGCGTGACGAACGAGGAGCTGCCCTCGGCACCCGTGCCGCTGCTCTCGTTCGCGAAGCTGCTGGTCCTGCCGTGGTGCGAGGCGCTCTCGTGGTGGAAGGTCGTCGCCAGCCGCGTGCTGTTGCCCCGCAGGCCGCAGCCGTAGACGCGCCCTGTTTCGGCGCCGGCGTCACGCACGGCGTTCGTTCCTGTTCGCCGCGTACGCCCACGGCGTTCGCGATTCAGCATCATGCGCCCGGAGCAACATCTCGACTCCGTAACGATTGCCCGAACAGCACTGATCGGGCGATGCCGGCGCGGCCCGCCAGTCGTATCGTGAGATCGCCGCGATGCGGGCGTCCGGCAACAGCGCAGGTCGCGCTCAGAAACTCAGAAGGAATGGAGGAACGTCATGGCAACCAACGGAAAGGCACTTCTTCCGGTCCGCAGGCAGCTCTTCCCCGAATTCGACGAGATCCGCGACGCCTTCACGTCGTTCGTCGACCGGCCGTTCGCGTTCCCGCGCTTCCGCTCCCTCATGGCGGAGCCGGCGTTTCCGGCGGTCGATATGTTCGAGCGGGACGGCAAGGTCATCGTGAAGGCGGAGATGCCCGGCATCGACCCGGCCAAGATCGAGGTCAACGTCACCGCCGGCGAACTGCGCATCAGCGGCGAGCGCAAGGAAGAGACCGAGGTCAAGGAAGAGAACTTCTACCGCTCCGAGCGCAGCTACGGCCACATCTATCGCAAGCTCGCGCTGCCCGATGGCTGCGACGCCGACGCGGCGCACGCCACGGTGAAGGACGGCGTGCTCGAAGTGGTGATCCCCAGGCGAGAAGCGGCCGCCGGCAAGAAGATCGACGTCAGGGCCGCCTGAGCGGTTGACGCGCCAGTCACAGCTTCCCGCGCTTCGGGGCGCACGCCTGCCTGCGTGCGCCCCACTTCGTCAGCGTCGAGCTCGTCGCTCAGCCCGATGCGTCGCGTTTCGCGCGGCATAACTCTCGTGACCACGCTCCCCTTCCCTCCCAGGGAAGGGGCCGGGGGATAGGTCCGGGCGTGGATGCGGCAAGAAGATCGACGTCAGGGCCGCCTGAGCGGTTGACGCGCCAGCCAGGGCTTCCCGCGCTTCGGGGCGCACGCCTGCCTGCGTGCGCCCCACTTCGTCAGCGTCGAGTTCGTCGCTGATGCGTCGCGTTTCGCGCGGCATAACTCTCGTGATCACGCTCCCCTTCCCTCCCAGGGAAGGGGCCGGGGGTTAGGTTCGGCGTCGCACGGCACGGTCGCCGCCCGCGCCGCATCGTGCGGGCCGGCACCTGCTATCATCTCGGCGTGACGACCGCCCACCAACCGATCGAGGCCTACCAGCTCTCGCTCCCCATCTTCGAGGGGCCGCTCGACCTGCTGCTGCACCTCATCGAGCGGGAAGAGCTGGACATCACCGACATCGCGCTGGTCATGGTCGCCGACCAGTACCTGGCGTACCTCCACGCGGCCGACCAGCTCAACCTCGACGCGCTCGCCGACTTCATCGCCATCGGTGCGCGGCTGCTGCTGCTGAAGTCGCGCGCGCTGCTGCCGCGGCCGCGCCCGGACGACGGCGCTCCGGAGTTCGAGGACGACCCGTCGGAGGACCTCGCCCGCCAGCTGATCGAGTACAAGCTGTTCAAGGAAGCCGCCGGCCGCCTGCGGGACATCGAGGTCTCGGGCTTCCACTCCTACCCGCGGATCGCACCGCCGCCGGAGCTGCCGGCGCCGACCGGGCTCGACGGCGTCACGCTGGACCTGTTGCAGAAGATGGTGCTCGTGGCGCTCAACCGCGAGCCGCCGGAGGAGCCCCACGCCGTCATCCATCCGCACCGGTTCACGGTGCGCGAGAAGGTGGAGCTGCTGCGCGACCTGCTCGCCGCCGAGGGCCGCGTCAGCTTCCGCGCCGTCGTCGACGCCTGCGCCTCGCGGATGGAGATCATCGTCTCCTTCATGGCGGTGCTGGAGTTGATCAAGTCGCGCGTCCTCGACGCCATCCAGGACGCCGCGTTCGAGGATATCGTCCTGGTCCCCAGCGGCGAGACCGCGCTCGACGTCGCCGTATCGTCGGAGTTCGGCGACTGAGCACGGCTGTACACAGAAGGTGAGCGGCGCCGCTCCCCGCCCCGCCCCGACCTATCCCCCGGCCCCTTCCCTACGAGGGAAGGGGAGCGCCGCCACGATGCACCGACGGGCTGATCCGCTGACGTGCTGACCCGCTGACCCGCTGTTGCCGTACAATCTCCCGATGATGCCGCCCACCGCACCTCCGGCCCCCGCGCGCGTCCTCGTGATCGGCACGACCGGCTCCGGCAAGTCGACGCTCGCCCGGCAGCTCGCGCAGGTCCTCGATGCCATCTACATCGAGCTGGACGCGCTGCACTGGGGGCCGAACTGGACCGAGGCCGAAGCGGGCGTCTTCCGCGCCCGCGTCGCGGAGGCGATCGCGCCGCCGCGCTGGGTCGTCGACGGCAACTACACGGGCAAACTCGGCTACCTGGTGTACGAGGCCGCGGACACCGTGCTCTGGCTCGACTATTCGTTCGTACGCGTGTTCTCGCGGCTGTTCGTCCGGACGTTTCGCCGGCGGCTGCGGCGCGAGGAGCTGTGGAACGGCAACCGCGAGAGCCTGCGGTCGCACTTCTTCACGCGTGAGTCGCTCTTCCTCTGGGCGGTGCAAACGCACTGGATGCACCGGCGCACCTACCCGGAGCGCTTCGCGTCGCCCGAGTTCGCGCATCTCAGGATCGTGAGACTGCGCAGCCCGCGCGACACGCAGCGCTACGTGGAGGGGCTGGCCGGCGAGGTTGTAGGTCGTAGGTTGTAGGTTGTAGCAGGGTGCTGAGAAAAGTCCGCCCCAACCCGTAGGGACAGGTCTTTAGACCTGTCCGCCTCGCTTCTCGAACCTGAAGTGGCGTGTCTTCGCGCAGAAGATCGGCCTTCAGTTCTGTGTGTGCGTGTTTCTTCGGCACTCTTGGTAGGAAGTTGAAGTCGGAGCAGGCGCTTCGGCTGCGCTTGCAGGTCGCGGCTCCGGTGCGCGTGCCCGATGTTCCATCGGCAGGTGGCGAGGGGGCGGCTGCTAAGCTTCAGGGCTGGAATGCACCGCCGGGCGCCGGGCCGGAGGGCCGATGACCATTATCCGAAGCGTGAGGCCGCGGCCCGCCCTCGCCTGCGCGCTGCTCGCCGCGGCGGCGCTGGCGCTGGCGTCGTGCGGCGGCGGCTCGAGCCAGAAGCGCGACGCGTCGGGCGGGCCGCCGCGCTCGTTCATGATGGGCATCAGCACGCTGCCGCGCGAGCTGAACACGAAGTCGTACGCCGACGCGTTCCGGCTGGCCGGCGAGAACGGCGAGATGGTGCTCATCCAGCGCACCCCGCCCTGGTCCGAGTTCCTGCCCGGGGCGGACGTGGGCGAGGACACCGCGAAGACGACCGCGGCCGAGAAGCAGGCCGCGGCTGACCGCCACCTGCGCACCTTCTTCGCCATCGACCCGACGAACGGCGAGACGGGCCGCGACCGGCTCGCCGGCCTCCCCTCGTCGCTCACCGGCGCCCACTTCGACGACGAGCGCGTGCGGCAGGCGTTCGTCTCGTACGCCCGCTACGTGGCGCTGAACTACAAGCCGGCGTACATTGCGCTGGGCGTCGAGATGAACCTCTACTACAACAAGAACAAGCAGGACCTGGAGAACTTTGAGTCGCTCTACGCCGAGGCGTACGACGCGGTGAAGGAGGCCTCGGCGGACACGCAGGTCACCGTCACGTTCCAGTACGAGGATCTCCAGGGCATCCTCCCCACGCAGGACAAGCACTTCGCCGACTGGCAGCTGATCAAGGCGTTCGGTGCCAAGCTCGATGTCGTCGCCATCAGCACCTACCCGAGCTTCGCCTTCAAGACCGCCGCGGCGATCCCCGACAACTACTACAGCCAGCTCCGCGCCTTCACCACGCAGCCGATCGTTATCGCCGAGATGGGCTATGCGTCGGCCGCCGGGCCGAAGGGGCTCAACAGCGGCACGGAGCAGGACCAGGACGCCTACCTGAAGCGGGCGCTCGCCGATGCGCAGGCGCTGAAGATGCCGTTCGTGATCTGGTTCGCCGGCTGGGACCCCTCGTACGCGAAAGACACGGCGCTGGGCGTCTTCCAGCACATCGGCCTGCTGCGCGACGACAACACGCCCAAGCCGGCGTGGGCGTCGTGGACCGGCGCCGCCGGCCGCGCCTACGAGCCGCCGCCCACACCCGCCGCCGCCGGCTGATCCGCGTTGACACAGCTTCGCGCGTGCGATGCAATGGGGCACCCGGACCGGCAGGAGGAGGAACGCGTTGGACCTGGAGCTGGACGTCAGAGACCTCGGCACGCTCGACCTCGACGGCGCCTGGGTGCCGTACGCGGACCTGCACGAGAGCGCCTTCATGCCGGCGCGGCTGAAGGTCGGCGCCGACGAGTACGCCTTCAGCTCCAGCATCATCATCCAGGGCCACGGCGCGACGCTTCCCCAGCGCATCAAGGGGCTGCGCGGCGCGGGCAAGAAGCCGATCGTCGTGGAGCGGGGCGACCGCTACTACGTCTTCGTCACCCCTCCCTGATCGGCTGCCCATGCCCCCCAGGAAGAAGATCAACGAGCCCCACGTCAAGCTCTACCAGGCGGACTGCCCCGTGTGCGGCCGCCACTACGAGGGCAACTTCCCCATGTGGGTGCGCATCGGCGACTTCCCCTGCATCTGCGGCGCCGTCGTCCCCGCGCCCGCGACGCAGGGCGGCTACGCCGACTACGACGACTGACCCGGCCGCCGACGTCGCGTTTCGCGCCGCACGTTCTCGTGCCGAGCTCCCCTTCCCTCCCAGGGAAGGGGCCGGGGGATAGGTTCGGGCGGAACGCGTCACGCCCGTCTGGCGACGCTACTCCCGCCAGCGCACCGCAAACACGCGCACCGCATCGTCGATGCCCTTGAGCGCGCGCTCGCCCCGGTCGTCGAACGTCACCCCCGCCGACGTGCGCGCAAGCTCCCGGATCGTCGCCGACACCAGGATCTCGCCCGGCGCGCACAGCCCGCAGATGCGCGAGGCGATGTTCACGGCGCCGCCGTAGACGTTGTCCTTCTCGCGAATTACGTCGCCCGCGTGCAGGCCGATGTGCAGCGGCAGTTCCACGCCTGCGCTCAGCTCCACGCAGCGCCGCGCCGCCTCGATCGCCTGCGCCGCCGACGTGAACACGCCCATCACACCGTCGCCCAGCACCTTGCCCTCGACCGGCGTGCCACCCGCCTCGCGTATCGCTGCCCGCACACGATCGTCGAGCGTACGCGACGCCGCCCGGAACGCCGCGTCGCCCATGCGCTCCGTCAGCGCCGTGGAGTCGACGATGTCGGTGAACAAGATGATGGCGGTACCGTGCGCATCGCCAGTCGGAGCAGACGGGGGATAGGCCCCGGCGGTATCTAGGCCCATGAACTCAAAGACGGCCGCGGCCACTCCATCTCCCAGGTCGGATAGAATCGCGACCCGACAGTCGGGCACGAGGCCGGCGAGCGCGAGGGCATCTTCCCGGTCTTGCCCCTCCGGCGTCACGCAGAAGAGCGTCCGCACGGGAATCTGCCGGTAAACCTCGCGGATGTCCGTGCGCGCGAATCCCTCGCAGTAGGCGGCGGCGACCTCAGGTGTCATGGATTCGCGCATGGCGTTGCCGAACCAACGCTGGGTAGAGAGGCTCTCAGGGTACGCCCAGCCGGCCAGGCGGCGGCGGGCGAGGGACCAGTCCTCGCGCATCGTCGCAGCGAAACGCTCGGTGACTATCGACGGAGCGGGATACAAGCATGCTAGTTCCCGCACACGTTCAGGGTGGCGGGTGGCGTAGAGGGCGGCGCTGACGGATCCGGTGCCAAACCCGATAAGGGTGAACGGGCTGTCAGGGAGGCGTGCCGCGACCGCCTCTATCTCCCGCAGTTGCCCGACGAGGGAGAAATCACGGCCCTCGCGCTGCGACGCGCCGACGCCCGCATGGTCGAAGGTGGTAAGCCGGGTACGGGCGGTCAGTCGGTGGAGCCAGACCGTCGGGCGTGTGTCGCTCAACAGGTGCTGCATGCTGAGGAAATGGGTGGGGCAGTAGAGGACGGGTGGCCCGTCGCCTATGGTGGTGTAGGCGATGCTGACGCCGTCATCCGTGCGCGCGTACTGGATCTGCGGCTCCATGGCGGGAAGTATGCGCGATCAACGCGCGCTGCGGCTAACGGGAGAGACGGTGGAAGGTGGAAGATGGAGGATGGAAGGCCTTCCATCGTCCACCCTCCATCTTCTATCTTCCATGGATGGACTATCGCGTCGCGGTCGAGCGCAACAGGCTGAAGTTCGCCGCCGCCCACTTTGCCACGTTCGAAGGCAAGTGCGAGCCGCTGCATGGCCACAACTACGCCGTCACCATCGAGGTCGCGGGCACGCTGACGGACGACGCGTGGGTGTGCGACTTCGGCACGCTCAAGTCGCTGGGCAGGGCGCTCTGCGACGAGCTGGACCACAAGTTCCTGCTCCAGCGCGACAGCCGCGTCCTCCAGATCGACGAGGGGATGAGCAACTGGAAGGTGCGCTTCCTGGAGCGCGGCTTCGTCTTCCCGAAGAGCGACGTGGTTGCGCTGCCCATCGACAACACCACCGCCGAACGCCTCGCTGAGTGGTTCATCGTGCGGCTGAAGGACGCCCTCCGCGAGCGCGGCGCATCGAACCTCACATCGATCGCCGTCGGCGTCGAGGAGGCGCCCGGCCAGACCGGCTGGGCGAGCGACCGCATCGGCTGACGAGCGCGACGGACCGCCGCCGCGCGCGCCGCACCCCACATTCAGCTGCCGGCTGACGATCCGCGGGTTCGAGCCAGCTGCTTCTGGCCGAGGAACCAGCCGACCGCAACCAGCGGCAGCATCCACCACGAGAACGCCGCCACCGCCATGCCCACCGTGGCGATGCCCTTCAGCACCACAATCGAGGCCGCGAAGGAGTCGCCCGCCACCTCGAGCGGGCTGCGCTCGCCGCCGGACTTCGCCTTCGGCTGATCGGCGGCGACCACGGGCGGGTCAATGTGCACGGTGATCGTCGCAAGGTCGGTCTGGTGCTCGACGAGGTTGATGCGGCCTTGCACCTGCTCGATCTCGGCGCGCGTCGCGTTGATCCGGTCCTGCACGGCCAGCACCTGGCCCAGGTCCCCTGCGCGGCCGAGGAACCGCACGTACGTCTCCTCGGTCGCCTGCAGGTTGCGCAGGCGCGACTTCAGGTCGGTGTAGTCCTCGGTGACGTCGCTGGAGTTCACCTGCTCTTCGCGCTTGTCGCTCAGCTTGCGAAGCCGCGTCATCGTGTCCTGGTACTTGTCGACGGGGACGCGGATGGTGAGCGACGCCGTCTGCCGGTCGCCGTTGTGCCCGAACGCCGAGCTGGAGATGAACCCGCCCGCGACCGTGGCGATGTTGCCGACGTCCTCGAAGCCCCGGGCGACGTCGTCGAGCGTCAGGCTGATCGTGGCGACGACGATCATCTTGCGGTCGAGCTGCGACGGCAGCGCGGGCGCTGCGCCGCTTCCGCTCGCCCCATCGGACGGAGCGGGCGCTGCGGGTGCGCCGGCGGCGGGCTGTTGGGCCGCCAGCGCGTTACGCACCGCCGGCGGAGCAAACTGCTGTTCGAGCGCGATCTTGGCCGAATCGCCGCCGGGCGGCGCGCTCTGCACCGCCCCGTTCGCGCCGCCGTTCGTCTTCGCGCTGCGTGCCGCGTTGCTGCCGCCGCCGCACGCGGCGATCAGCGCGAACAACGCCACGATCGCCGCCGCCGCGAGCCACCGCCGGTTCTTGAGATGCCGTGCCATGCTGTCCTCCTCTTCGCTCACCCTGATTCCGGGCTACCAGCAAGACGCCGCGCCGTCGCGAAATGTTCCGCCCGCGCCGGGAGTCTTTCTGTGCGCGTCCCGGACTTGTCGCCGGCTCGCAACCTGCGCGCTGGCCGCCGGACGCCCGCTGTGGTGAAGTAGCCGCATGAGAATCGCCGTCGCGCCGCTGCTCCTGCTGGCCGCACTCGCTGCGGGATGCGGTGGCGGCGCCTCGCGGTACGGCGGCTCGCCTGCGGGATCCTCGCCCGCGACCACACCCCGCGCGGAGGTGACGGTGTTCGCCATCCCGTCTCCCGCCGCGGGCGCCGACCGCGCCGTGCTCGATGGCGTCGCCTATGTCGCCGTGCGCACGCTGCCGCCCGTGGCGCTCTCCGCCGAGAAGCTGGAAGCTACCGGTTCGGCCACGGGCCTCTCGGCGACGATCTCGATGGCGCGCGCCGCCGGCTCGGCGGACGTCGCGAGCTGGGAGTTGGTCTCCGCCGCCCCGGATGGCTGGCGGGTCTGGCGGCCCGCGGTGGCGCTGGAGGTGCTGCGCCACGCCGGTCCGGGAGCCTCGCTCGTGGAGGTGCGCAGCACGAACTGGCCCAACAGCTGTCTTGGCATATCGCGGCCGGATACCGTCTGCCTGCAGGTGATCACCCCCGGCTACCTGATCGTCCTCGATGATCCTCGGCAGGGGCGGATCGAGTATCATGCGAGCCGCGCCGCCGCGGCCGGGCCGGTGCCCGCGCGGTAGCCGTTTCTTGACGCGCGCGGGCTTCGCCGGTTGACGCCAGCGGCGGCGAGCCGCACGATCCGGGCGGAGGAGCTAGCTGGAGGTGGCAGGGTGAAGCGAATCTACATGGCGGCGGCGCTGACCATGGCGGCCGCGGCGGTCTTTGTGGCGTGTGGCGGAGGCGGTGGCAAGGACAAGACCGCGACGCCCGAGGCCAAGCGCACAATCAGCGGGCCGGACACCGGTCCGGGCGGCAGCCCGGCAGCGACAACGTCGGGCACGCCGCGCGCGACCGCCACGCCGGAGCCGACCCTGTCGGCCGCCGACGCTTCGGGCACCGCGGCCGCCGAGAACCTGACCGCCACGGCGGAGGTCGGCCAGGACATCACCGGCGGCGATACCAACGCGACGCCGGAGGTCGTCAGCACGATCCCAGCGGTACAGCCGAAGCCCGGCACGACGCCCGTCATCGACCCGACGCAGATCGCGCCTCCAAACGTGAGCACGGCGGATCTGTCGTTAGTCGTCGACATGGACGCGAGCACGCCGGGCATCCAGTCCAGCCGTGACGTCAACCCCGGCGACGTGTTCCAGGTCGGGATCGTGCTCACGAACATCCCGCCGAACCAGAACAACATCGGTGGGATCGCCGCGTTCAACTTCCAGCTCAACTACGACAAGACGAAGATCGTCGCGCCCACCTACGCCGGCGGGCCGGGGACCGACCGCAACCCGCGGCTGAACCTGGCCGATCTTGGCGGCCCGGATGCCGGCTGGCAGTGCCTGGTCGCGGCCGAAGGGGATCTCGACGACCCGGGCGGCCTGGGCGGCGACGGCAAGCCCGAGACCGGCGAGGCGTACCTCGGGTGCTTCAGCGGGACCGGCACGACGGCCTCCGGGACGATCGTACTGGCGACGGTGTCGTTCACGGCGATCGCGAAGGGCAGCACGCAGCTGACGCTCAGCGACGTCGCGGTGGCCGATGGGGTCGCGGTGGAGTTCGCGCATTGCGCCGGCGACGATGCGAACGCCGTCGTCCCGTGCGAGGCCGGCGCGGCCAACGTCCAGTAGGCGTTGCACGAGGTTGTAGGTTGTAGGTTATAGGTTGTAGGGGATCGGCCGGAGCGGCGCCCGTGTACGGGCACTCCGCCGCAACCCGCATCACCATGTCCGAACTCGCACACCCACCCACCGGGCTGTTCATCGCGATCGAGGGCGGCGACGGCGCAGGCAAGTCGCGGCTGCAGGCCGCCCTGGCCGAGCGCCTGGCCGCGCGCGCCGAGATCGTACTCACGCGCGAGCCGGGCGGCACCGGCCTGGGCGAACAGATCCGGTCGCTGGTCCTCGCCCAGCGCTCGCTGGCGGACCCGCTGGCCGAGTTGCTGCTGTTCGAGGCGGCGCGCGCGCATCTCGTCGCGGCGGTGATCCGGCCGGCGGTGCAGCGCGGCGCGATCGTCGTCTGCGACCGCTTTACGGCGTCGTCCATCGCCTACCAGGGCTTCGGGCGCGGACTCGGGCGGGAGACCGTGGAGCGCGCGAACGACATCGCGACGGGCGGCACGTCACCGGACCTGACGCTGCTGCTCGACCTGCCCGTCGCGACGGGCCTCGCGCGCCGCGCCGGCGATGGCGCCACCAATCACTTCGACAACGAGACCGTCGCGTTCCACGAGCGCGTCCGCGCCGGCTATCGCGAACTGGCCGGCGCATCCGCCTCCTGGTGCGTCATCGATGCCACGCAGCCCTTCGACGCCGTCCTCGCCGCCGCCATCGCCGCGATCGGTCCCCTGCTCTCCCGCTAGCTCGCAAATCGCGCGCAGACTCCCTATCCCCTATCCCCTGTCCCCTGTCCCCTATCCCCTATCCCCTATCCCCTCAAGCGCGACTTGACGAGCGCAATTGTGGTACGCGCTGTACGTCGTTTGCTATTGACGTCTCGCCGCAGCGCGCCGTACCGTAACGATCAGACCCCGCGTACGTCGAATCCAGCGGCGAACCCTGATGCTGCCACGTTCGCGCTTCCCGCTGACTGCGCAGCTTGACGGATGTGCGGCACGGAACACGTAGACATCGATGCATCTGCCGTGCTACTGTCGAACCCGCTAGTCCGGGGAGTCGCTCCCGTGCGTCCTAAGCGCGGACGGTTTCCGACCTCACACGCGTCAGTGCTGGAGCGCGAATTCGACTGTTGGGCGGGGGGATGCGCGCAACCACGAGACTGATCTGGCTGTTCTTGAAGGATGCTTCCGCACGGCTGGGCCGGCAGCGGGGCGGCGCCCTTGCCCTCGGGGCGGCGGCGCTCTTCGCCGCCGCTGGTCTCGGCGTGCTGGTACTGGAGGCAAGCGGCTCGAGCGGGCCGGCGGCCGATGCTCGAGAGAAGGTGCCGCTGGCGGTGCCTGCGGTGCTCAACACCAGGCTGGTCTGCTCGTTCGCAAACGCCGACGCCCGGCGGGCGCAGATCCACGGCGCCGACGGCGGCTATTCGGTGGTTGTCGGCGGCCGGACGTTCTGGCTCTTCGGCGACACGCTGTTGCTGTCCGCATCGGGAAGACAGATTCAGCAGAATGCGCTCGCCTGGTCTGGCGGGCGCGGGCCCGACGGCTGCCCGTCGCTGCAATACCTCGCGCGCGGCGGCGCCGCGACGCCGATCCTCCCGAAGGATGGTTCACTGACGGACTGGCCGAGCGGCGCCTGGCCGCTCGATGACCATACCTTCGCCTTCTACACGGTGTACGTCTACGGCACCGGCGCCTACGACTACTCGATCGGGCAGATCGGCGTCGCCCGGCTCGATACGCGCTCCATGCAGACCGAGGTCCTCGCCCGCAACCTGTGGGATGCCAAGAGCGGCTTCCCAGGCCAGATCATCGGCGCCTGGCCGGTCGAACAGGGGAGCGACGGTCTCCTGCGCGTCGTCCTGCAAACGAAGGACGGCGATGAGCTGCTCGCCCGCGTCACCCCGGCATCGATGGCGGATGCGGAGGCCTACGAGTACTGGGACGGGGACGGGTGGTCGCGCGATCGAGCGAGCGCGCACCCGCTCTGGCCGCATGCGTCGGAATCGGACCCGGTGCGGCAGCTCGCCTCGTTCGACAACGGTGCGAGCATCGCCTACAACGCCTACCTCCACCAGTACGTCGCCGTCCAGAACATCGGCTTCGACAAGATCGGCGCACGCGTCGCCGACCGGCTCGAGGGGCCGTGGAGCGCGCCGGCGGTGTGGATCGATTGTTCCGCGATCGCCGCGGCCGCCGTCCCGGTGTGCTACAGCCCATTTCAGCACCCGCAAATCTCCTCGGCCGATGGCCGCACTATCTTCCTGACGTTCACGCGGCAGGCCAGCTATGACGTTGTCGCGTACGAAATTACGCTCGGGCCGGCGACCACCGGCGATCAGCAACAGCGGGGGCAAGAGCGATGAGCAAGACGGCGCGCATCATCACGGCGGCGTTTGTGGCACTCGGCGCGGTAGAGTTCGCGCTGGCGGCCGGAGGTTACAACCCGCTTCCCGGAGGTGGTGCCGCGACACGCTCCACCGTGGCCGTGACGGCGGACGTGCCGCCGGCCGTCGGCCTCAGCCGGGCCGCTGATGGGTCCGCAGCGACGACTGCACCCGTCCAGGGCGCCATCCTCTCGACGGGCAGCATCGAGCCGCTGACGGCGCCCGCGTGGCCGTCGGGAATGGCGGGAGCGCCGCCTGCCGCGCCGGGGCTGCCATCCTGGGCCGCCGCTGGAGCGCCAATCCTGCCTGGCGCGCCCGGGCAGGACGGAGCGGCTCCACCGCCGCCGGCATGGGCGGCGTCCGGGGTTCCCGATTGGGTCCGCACGTCCGAGGGTTCAGCCTCGTTCCCACCAGGGCCGCCGCCGCGCGCAGCGAGCGCCGGCATCGGGGCCGTCACGCAAGCCGATCTGCCCCCGCCGGTGCGGAGTTGGGCGGCGGCGCGCCTGTCCGCCGGCGGCCCGGTCGCAATGGCGCCTGCTGGCGCTGCCAGTGCCGCCGCCGCCCAGGTTGCCGCGACCGCAACGCCCACGCCGCCGGCCGGCGCCGCGGTCGCCGCGACGAGCCTTCCCTTCATCGTCGAGGCGCCACCGCCCGAAGTTGTCGAGCAAATCCGCGCCGGACTCGTACCGAATGTCACCTTGTCAGACCTTGGAAAGGCGCTGGGTAATGTTCAGGGCGCGCCGGCGCTTGCGCGCGCCGCGCCGTTCACAGTCAATCCTTCAGTCACCGGCGCCGCGATCGTCGGCGTCGATCACGGCATCGCGCTGCTTGTGCAGTATCCGGATCAGGCTGCGGCTCCCGCATCCACGCAGTCGCTCTACCAGTCGATGTTGTTCGGCGTCGGTCCCGGCTCGATGCGCACCTACTACCAGGAGAACTCCTACAACCAGTACGACATCCAGGGGAACGCCTCCAACTGGGTGACCGTGGGCCACAACCGCAACTGGTACGCGGACTTCGACGGCCTCGCAAATCCGGTCGGTCTCTGTGGCGGCGGCGGTGACGACTACGGGTGCGGGCCCGATTCGGCCCACAACACCCAGGCGCTGATAAGCGATGCGGTCCTCGCGGCTGATCCATTTGTCGACTTCAGCTTGTATGCGCAGGGCGGCGTGGTCCGCAATCTGATGATCATTCATGCGGGACAGGGAGCCGAAGCGAACGGCGCGTGCCGCACCTGCGCGTGGTCCGTCGCATGGGGGGTGTCGTCACCGCTCGTCGTCGATGGCGTGTCCATCTCGTCGGCGTTCGTCGCGCCCGAATACACCTTCACCACGGGCGATTCGAAGATCGGCGTCTACGCACACGAGTTCGGACATCTCGCTTTCGGGCTCCCCGATCTGTACGACACCGACTACTCGTCCGGCGGTGTCGGCCCGTGGAGCCTCATGTCCTCCGGGACCTGGCTCAACGGAGGAGCGACGCCCGCCCACCTTGACGCGTGGAGCAAGATCCACAACGGCTGGATCGTGCCCACCGTCGTCGCCGCCGACGGTCTCAAGACGCTTGCAGCGGTGGAGACGTCGCCCTCCGTCCTCAAGCTTTGGACCGGCGGCTCGCCTGGCAGCGAGTACTTTCTCGTCGAAAATCGCCAGCGCACCGGTTTCGATCAATACCTGCCCGGCGACGGTCTGCTCGTCTGGCACATCGACGATGCGGCGTTCTCCAATGCTGTTGACTGCCACCCCCACGTGCTGCTCGTGCCCGCAGATAGCGGCCTCAGCCTTCCGTGCAGCCTCCCGCTCGGTGGCGGCACGACAGCCAGCCCCTGGCCGGGCAGTCTCAACCGCACGACGTGGAACGGCGGCACCGCGCCGAGCAGCAAGCGCTATTCGGGGGCGCAGACGGGTGTGGGACTTGGATCGATCAGCGCCTCGGGGCCAAGCATGACGGCCAACGCGTCGGTCACCGGCGCGACGCTGTTCAACGACGGCGCGCTCGGCGCGACGGACATCGTCGGCTTCCCGTTCACCGACGGCGCAGCAACCGCGGCGGCAACCTTCGAAGCTGGCGAAATCAGTCCGTGCGGCGGCATCGGGAAAACGCTCTGGTACCGGTACACGCTACCCGCGTCGCCTCCGACGTCCACGAACATAAGGACGGTCGACACCATCGGGAGCGACTTCAACACGGTCCTCGCCGTCTACCTGGAAACCGGTGCCTCACCACCCGGGTCGCTGACGCTGCTCGCGTGCAACGACGACACCGCGGAGCTCGGCACGCTGTCGCGCCTGACGTTCACAGCCGAGCCCGGTAACACGTATTACATCCAGGTCGGTGGTGCGGCGGGCGCATCTGGCAACCTGGTGTTCAATGCCGATGTCGGCCCGCCCAAAGGCAGCATCGCCGGCACGGTGACGGATGGGGGCGGCACGCCCATCGCTGGCGCGAACGTGTACGCCTTTGGCGAAACCTGCTGCCCCGGCGCAACGACGGCAGCCGACGGTACGTACACGATCACCGGCCTGGCGCCGGGAAGCTACCGGGTGCAGGCGTCGGCGACGACCTGCCCCGTATCGCCGCCGACGGGCGGCCCCTGTGTCGTGTACCCCTGGCAGTACTACAACGGCGTGTACGACTACTACGCGGCGACGCTCGTGACGGTAGCGGGCGGCGCCACGACGCCTGCCATCAACTTCGCGCTGCTCCCCGGCGGCGGCATGTCCGGGGTGGTGACCAACGCATCCGGCACGCCGATCGCCGACGCGCAGGTCCAGGCGTCCACGCAGACGTGCTGTGGCAGCGGCTATGCGACGACAGGTGCGGACGGCGCCTATACCATGACCGGGCTTGCTCCCGGGAGCTACATCGTCACGGCATCCGCGGCCGGATACGCGGCGCAGCACTACAACGGTGCATACGACTACAACTCGGCAACGCCGGTCAGCGTCGCGAGCGCCATCACGAGCCCGGGCATCAACTTCGCGCTGGAGATTGGCGCCACCATTTCCGGCACGGTGACGAACGCATCCGGCACGCCGATCGCCGGCGCGCAGGTCTATACGCAAACGCAGCCCTGTTGCCGCACCAGCGGCTATGCGACTACGGGTGTGGATGGCACCTACACCATCGGCGATCTGGCGCCCGGCATCTACGTTGTCCAGGCGCGTGCGTCGGTATGCCCGGTCTCGCCGGCGCCGGGCGGGCCCTGTGTGGTGTACCCGGGGCAGTTCTACAATGGTACGTACGACTACTACCTGGCGACCGGGGTGCCGTTGTCAGGCGGCGGCGCCGCCGTCGCCATCAACTTTGCGCTGGAGGTCGGCGGCACGATCTCCGGCACGGTGACGAACGCATCCGGCACGCCGATCGCCGGCGCGCAGGTCCAGGCGTACACGGACGGCTGCTGCGGCGGCGGCTACGCGACGAGCGCGGCGGATGGCACCTACACGATCGATGGCCTCACACCCGGAAGCTACCGAGTGCAGGCATATGCGTCGATATGCGCGGTCTCGCCGCCGTCGGGCGGGCCTTGCCTCGTGTACCCCACGCAGTACTACAACGGCACATACGACTACCTCGCGGCGACGCTGGTGCCCGTCACGGGCGGCGGCGCGGCCGTCGGCATTAACTTCGCGTTGGAGGTCGGCGGGACGATCTCCGGCACGGTGACGAACGCATCCGGCACGCCGATCGCCGGCGCGCAGGTCCAGGCGTACACGGACACCTGCTGCGGCGGCGGCTACGCGACGAGCGCGGCGGATGGCGCCTACACGATCAATGGCCTCGCACCCGGCAGCTACCGGGTGCAGGCGTGGGCGTCGGCGTGTGCGTTCTCGCCGCCGTCGGGCGGGCCCTGCCTGGTGTACCCCGCGCAGTACTACAACGGCACGTACGACTACCTCGCGGCGACGCTGGTGCCCGTCACGGGCGGCGGCGCGGCCGTCGGCATCAACTTCGCGTTGGAGGTCGGCGGGACGATCTCCGGCAAGGTGACGAACGCATCCGGCACGCCGATCGCCGGGGCCCAACTCTCGACGAACCTCTCGGACGGCTGCTGCGGCAGCGGTTATACGACGAGCGCGGCCGATGGCACCTACGCGATCAATGGTCTCAGACCCGGTAGCTACCGCGTGCAGGCGTCGGCGTCGGCATGTGCGATCTCGCCGCCGCCGGCCGGCACCTGCGTGGCGTACCCGACGCAGTACTACAACGGCACGTACATCTCTGGCGAAGCGACGCTGGTGCCCGTGGCGAGCGCTGGCACAACCCCGGGCATCAACTTCGGACTGGCGCCCGGGGCGACGATCTCCGGCAGGGTGACCAACGCTTCAAGCACGCCGATCGCCGGTGCGAGCGTGTACGCGAGTGGTGATATTAGCCGCTACACAACGACAGCGGCGGATGGCACCTACACGATCAACGGCCTGCCCCCCGGCAGCTACCGTCTGCGGGCATCTGCTCCGGGCTATGCGGCGCGGTACTACAACGGCGTGTATGACTTCGAAGCGGCGACCTTGCTGACAGTGGCGCGCAGCGGGTCCCGGAGCGGGATCAACTTCGCGCTGGCGCCGAGCGGCACGATCACCGGCACCGTGACGAACCTGGTGCCGGCGGGGCTGACGGGAGCCCAGGTGCGGGCCGAGCGGACCGTCTGCTGCTACTCGGGCTACACCACCACCTCGGCAGGCGGCGCGTACACGATGACGGATCTGCCGCCGGGCGCGTATCGGGTGTTTGCGGACGCCAGTGGATATGCAGGCGAGTACTTCAACGACACGTACCTGTCGTCGGCCGCGACGGCCGTGCCGATCGTGATCGGAGGCACGGCCACGAGCATCAACTTCGCGCTGGCCCCCGGTGCGCACATCTCCGGCACCGTGACCGATGGCGTGAATCCGCTTGCCGGCGCGTTCGTCTCCGCCACACGCGACGGCGGCGGCGGGTTCTTCGGCGCTTCGACCGACGGCGCCGGTGTCTATCACTTCAACGGACTGCCGCCGGGCAGCTACCGCATTACCGCGGAGAAATCCGGCTTCGGACGCGAGTTCTACCACGACAGGTACAACTTCGCGATCGCCGACCTGGTACCCGTGGCCGTCGGCGGCAGCGTCGCCGGCATCAACCTCGCGCTGGCGGCGATCAGTCCGGACCACTCATCGCAGCCGATCGACATACCGGCCGCGCCGTACAGCGATACGCACGCCACGGGCGGCGCCACGCTCGAACCGGGAGAGACGGCGCCCTGCGGCGCCATCGGCGCGACCGTCTGGTACCGGTACACGGTCCCGCTGGATCTTCCGAACAACCTCGCGCTCGTCGCCGATACGAGCGGCAGCAGCTTCAACACCGTGTTGGCCGTCTACAACGCGTCGCACGCCATGTCGCCGCCAGGCGCATTCACGCCCACCGGCTGCAATGACAACGACGGCGTATCCCTGCAGTCACGGGTGACGTTCACCGGCGTGAGAGGCGAATCCTACTACTTCCAGGCCGGCGGCGCATCGGGCGCAACCGGAAGCCTCCACCTCAATCTCACCTGCACGGGTGACAGCGACTGCGACTCCGTCGTCGCCGCCACCGACAACTGCCCGAGCGTCGCGAACGCGGACCAGAAGAACAGCCGCCGCGACTTCATCGACCTGCACGCGTACGGCAAGCTCTTCGACGACACGACCGTGCTCAACTCGCAGGCGCTCGGCGACGCCTGCAACCCCGACATCGACGGCGATGGCCTCCCGAACGACGTCGAAGCGCAGCTCGCCCCCGGCGGCGCGGCGCACGCACAGTGCCCGACCGCCACCGGCCCCACCATCGCGCGGATGCTCGACAGCGACGGCGACGGCTTCACCGACAGGGCGGAGTGCATGCTCGGCACCGATCCCGCCGATCCGGTGTCGCATCCGCCCGCGTCGTACGCAACCGGCGACACGGACCACGACGGGCTGCCGAACGCGCTGGAGGTCACGCTGGGCACGAATCCGGCGGTGGTGGACAGCGACGGCGACAAGCTCGGCGACGGCGTGGAGTTCCTGCGCTACGGCAGCTCCCCGCTCAGCCTCAACAGCGACGGCGACATCTGCAGCGACGGGCGCGAGGTCGCCTCGCTGAACAACGACACGAACGTGAACCCGACGGACCTGCTGATCGTCGCCCAGGCGTTCGGACCGAAGACCGGGCCCAAGTACGTCCTCGACTTCGACGTCAACAGGGACGGCAGCATCAACCCGACGGACCTGCTGATCGTCGCGAAGCTGTTCGGCGCGTGTTGACGGGCGCCGCGCGGGCGATGATCGGACGCCCGGTAGGAGATTCGCTGCGGCATTGGGTTGTTCGGAGGAGTAGCGTTGGCAGCAGTCCGGCAAGCACCGCCGGGCGTACGTGAAGCAGTATCCATGAAGATGCCACAACGCCCGCTCTCGCCGCTGCGCCGGTGCGCCACCTTGGCAGCCGCCGTGCTCGTCGTGCTGGCGCTGGCCCGCCCCGATGCCCGCCCCGCCGCCGCGGGCGACTCCGCCGTCGCGGGCGCCGGCGCTGATGCGATCAGCTTGGGCGTCGACCACACCTGCGCGCTGAAGAGCGGCGGTGTCTGGTGTTGGGGCTCCAACGGGGGCACGCTTGGCAACGGGACAACGCCCAACAGCAGCGTCCCGGTTGCGGTGAGCGGCCTCGAAAGCGGCGTTTCGGCGATCAGCGCCGGCCTGTATCACACATGCGCGCTCAAAGATGGTGGTGCATGGTGCTGGGGCCTCAACGCCCATGGTCAACTTGGCACCGGCACTGCGATGAGCAGCAGCGTGCCGGTGCCGGTGAGCGGTTTGGGCAGCGGCGTCTCGGCGATCAGCGCGGGTTGGAACCACACCTGCGCGCTGAAGGACGGCGGCGTCTGGTGTTGGGGGTTCAACCAGTACGGACAGCTCGGCAGCGCGCCCTTGTACAGCCCCACGCCGCTACTTCTGACTGGCTTCGAGAGTGCTGTTACGTCGATCACTGCCGGCGGCAATCACACCTGTGCGCTGAAGAACGGCGGCGTCTCGTGCCTTGGAGACAGTACCTTCGGCCAGCTCGGTGACGGTACGGTGACGGGGAGCGGTGTGGCCATGATCAGCGCTGGTCTGTATCACACGTGTGCGCTGAAGAACGGTGGCGCGGCGTGTTGGGGGTTCAACCTGTACGGCGGGCTGGGTGATGGCACGACGACAAACAGCAGCGCGCCGGTCACGGTCAGCGGCCTAGCGAGCGGCGTCTCGGTTGTGAGTGCAGGCGGGGGCACGTGCGCTCTGAAGGACGGCGGAGCCTGGTGTTGGGGCCGGAACGCCGAGGGACAACTAGGCGACGGAACGACGACGGAACGTCACTTGCCGGTCGCGGTGAGCAGTCTCGGAAGCGGCATTTCGGCGATCAGCGCCGGCGTGTACCACACATGCGCCTTGAGGGACGGTGTGGTCGAGTGTTGGGGCCGTAACGATGCCGGCCAACTCGGCGACGGCACGACGACGAACAGCAGCGTGCCGGTGGCGGTGGTGGGGCTGCCCACCACCGGCGTCACGGCGATCAGCGCGGGCGGTGGCCATACGTGCGCGCTGAAGAGCGGCGGCGTCTGGTGCTGGGGTTGGAACCTCTTTCACCAACTCGGCAACGGCATCTACCCGGAGACGCACGTCTTGGTAGCTGTGCCCGGACTCACGAGCGAGGTGACCGCGGTGACGTCGGGCGGGGATCACTCGTGCGCTCTGAGGGACGGCGCCGTGTGGTGTTGGGGCCGCTCTACGTGGGGGCAGACAGGCAACTTCGACTCCGCAACGGATTCGACCCCGCCGCTGCCTGTGTCCACCCTTTCAAGCGGAGTTACCGCCGTGAGCGCCGGAGCGAACTACACGTGCGCGCTGAAGGATGGAGGGGTCTGGTGCTGGGGGCTGAACATCAGCGGCCAGCTCGGCAACCCGAGTGCCGCCACCCTTAGCCTCGCTCCGCTGCCTGTCATCGGCTTGGCGAGCGGCGTCACGGCGATCAGTACGGGCACCCTTCATGCCTGCGCGGTCAAAGACGGCGGCGCGTGGTGCTGGGGCTATAACGGCTCAGGCCAACTCGGGAACAACACGACGGTGGACAGTCCAGTGCCGGTGCCGGTGTCGGGGCTATCGCAGAACGTGGCGGCGATTAGCGCCGATCAAGACCACTCATGCGCAGTGACGAGCGGCGCGGTCCTATGCTGGGGCGGCAACAGCGTGGGGCAACTTGGCGACGACACGGCGATGGACAGCCCCGTGCCAGTCGCATTGCCAGCGCTTGCGAGTGGCGTCAGCGCCATCAGCGCTGGAATAGGCTTTACCTGCGTTCTCAAGGACGGGGCGGTGTGGTGCTGGGGGTGGAACCCCTTTGGCCAACTGGGCAACGGGGATCTCGCGTATAGTCGGTTCACGCCACAAACAGTCTCTGGGTTCACGAGCGGTGTCGGCGAGATCAGCGCCAATTTTGATCACGCGTGCGCGATCAAAGACGGCGTCGCGCGGTGTTGGGGTCACAACAATTACGGTCAGCTTGGCGACAACACCACATTGGACAGCAGCGTTCCTGTGACAATGGCAGCCGACAGCGATGGCGACGTCATCGCCGACGGCGTGGACAATTGTCCCGCCATCCCGAACCACGATCAGCGTGCCACGCGGCGCGACCTCATCGACCTGCACGTCTACGGCAAGTTCTTCGACGATACGACCGTCCTCAACTCGACGACGCTCGGCGACGCCTGCAACCCCGACATCGATGGCGATGGGCTGGCGAACGACATCGAAGCGGAACTCGGACCCACCGGCAGCGCCCACGCGCAGTGCGCCAGCGCGACCGGCCCCACCGACCCGCTGAAGCTCGACACGGACGCCGACGGCTTCACCGACCGCGCGGAGTGCATGCTCGATACCAATCCAGTCGATCCGGCGACGAAGCCGCCGAACCCGAACGCCGGCGTCGACACCGACCACGATGGGCTGCCGGACGCGCTGGAGGTGACGCTCGGCACCAACCCGGCGATGGCCGACAGCGACGGCGACAGACTGCTCGACGGCGTCGAGTTCCTGCGCTACGGCAGCGACCCGTTGAACGCCAATACCGATGGCGACATCTGCAGCGACGGCAAGGAGGCCGCCTCGCTCAACGACGACACGAACGTGAACTCCACGGATCTGCTGATCGCCGCGCAGGCCCAGGGGCCGAAGAGCGGGCCTAAGTACGTGCTCGACTTCGACGTGAACAGGGACGACAAGATCAACTCGACGGACCTGCTGCTGGTCGCGAAGCTGCACGGGGCATGCTGACGGCGGCGCCGTAGTTGTCAGTTCACAGTTATCAGTTCACAGAACTCGCGGGCCGGGGTGCGCGCTGCCCCGGCGAAAGGCGAAATTACGAAACAAGCTCCCTTCCAGCTTCAATTGACTAAACATAACGAAAATAGGGCGCCCCCAACGCCCCTATTCGTCTCGTCGGTGGCTGACCTGGCGCCGCCCGAACACACAAAAGTGCAAAACAATTGCGAGGCTTCCCCGCGCGCCGCTCCAACATCCAACATCTAACATCCAACAGCGTCCACCACCCACGCCGGTTGACCGGCCCGATCGCTGCTCCGTAGAATGCGCCGGTGCGGGGTGGATGTGGAAGGAACCGAGCGATGCGCAGGATTGCGGCCGGAATACTCAGCGCAGCCACGCATCTCCGGGTGCCGCTGGTCGCCCTCGCGGTGCTCACCGCGGCGGCGTTCATCTCCGGCGCTGTCCCTTCCTTCCAACACGGCGGGCCGCGCGCCTCCGCGGGCGCCGCGCTGTCGTTCACCTTCGGCGTCGAGAACTCGTGGATCCGCGTGCAGAACATCGGCGCGGCCGATGCCACGGTCACCGTGTCCTACTTCGACGAGAGCGGCCGCCAACTGGCGCAGGACGCCTGCCCCTCGGCGGCGTGTGTCGCCATCGGGCCCGGGCAGGGCTGGACGTTCTTCCAGCAGAACACGCCGGGCCTTCCCGCCGGCTACAAGGGCTCCGGCGTGGTGGAGAGCGACCAGCCGATCGTCGCGCTCCAGGCGAAGGACGTCCGCCGCAACGGCGCCTTCATGATCGACGGCAACACGACGACGATCGCCTCCGGTTCGAGCAAGATGTACCTGCCGCTGATGGCCAATCGCGACGGCGCGCAGAGCGACTCCATGGGCCGGTTCGCTGTCGAGAACCTCACCGACAGCATCACCGCGTGCGTCGGCATCACCTACCTGAGCAACGCCACGGACAACGAGATCTCGTGGGACCCGTACAAGCCCGGCACGAAGAGCGCCGCCAAGCAGGCCGGCTGCCCAAACGGCGGCCGCCCGCTGGCGCCCCACGCGACGCTGTTCCGCGATCCGGACACGTTCGGCGTGCCGGCGCAGTTCACCGGCAGCGTGCGCATCGAGACGTTCAAGAACGACAAGAACATCCCGCCGGAGCAGCAGATCCTGACGGCGACCGCCGACCAGTGGAACACGCTCTATAACTTCTTCGGCTCGTATCGCGCGCTGGACGAAAAAGAGATGAGCACGACGGTGCTGCTGCCGCTGGTCGACCGCGAGGTGGGACCCTTCAACGGCTTCAGCACGCGCTTCCAGATCGAGAACAAGGATCCGGCGAAGCCGGCGCAGGTGACGATGCGGTTTGAGGGCTTCGACCTGGACAACAACAGCGCGTTCGTGGCGAAGCAGAACACGCTGACGGTGAAGGGCGCGCGTCTCTGCTTCCAGGACCGCGACGACTTCGCCAACTGCCTCGCGCCCGGCGATCGGCTGCCCCACAACTTCGTCGGCACGGCGCGCCTGGCGTCGACGCAGCCGATCGGCGTCATCTCCAGCCGCGGCACGCGCTTTGGCGACACGTTCACGAACTACCGCGGCTTCCGCCCGGAGGACGGCGCGCGGCGCGTGCTGCTGCCCGTGCTGAACAAGAACTACGGCCCGGTCGGCGACCGCCACGGCTGGAACTCGTACTTCCGCGTGCTGGTCGCCGACGGCGGCCAGACGAACGTGCGCATCCGCTATCTCGGCCTCGACCTGCCGGGCGGCGAGCAGTCGTACACCGTCACGGCGACGCGAGAGTTCACCATCTTCCAGTTCCAGGAGGGCTTCCTGCCGGACGGCTTCGCGGGCACTGCCATCCTGGAGTCGGACCGCCCGATCGTCGCGCTCGCCGACATCTACACCGACGTCTTCGCCGGCGACACGGACCTCACGTACAACGGCATCCCCCTGCCCTAGGATCGAGGTTGTAGGTGGAAGGTTGTGGGTTGTAGGGCTGGCGTTCCGGCTTCCCCCAGGTTCTAGGTTCTAAGTTCTCGGTTCTCGTTCCGGGTTCTCCGTTACCCTTATGCCGATGGCCACGATCCGCCGCCCACGGACCCTGCGCTCGCTCGCGCTGCCGGCGCCGCCGCCGGAGGCGTGGCTGGTGGCCGGCGTGCTGGCGGCGACGGCGGCGGCGTGCGGTGCGCTGTTCTCGCACCCCGCCATGTGCGCGGGGCTGGCTGCCGGGTCGCTCGCCGCCGGCGTAGCGCTGTACGAGCCGCGCGCCATCGGGCCGCTGCTCGCGCTGGCGCTGCCGCTGGAGATCTCGAAGCTCGCGTTCCCGTTCTTGCAGACGCGCTCGGAGCTGGGCGGCGGCCTCGATCCCACGTCGATCGTCGACGCGGGGCGCATCGTCGTGGCGCTGGCGTTCGGCGTCTGGCTGCTCCGCCCCGGCCGCCCGCGCGCCGACGTGATCCCCGTGTCGCCGCTGACGCTGCCGCTGGCGCTGCTCTTCGCCGTCTTCGCGTTGTCGAGCCTGTACGCGATCGACGTCTCCGCCGCGCGCACCGAGACGCTGCGGCTGGTCTTCTCGCTCGGCACGTTCGCGCTCGTGCCGTTCTTCGTGCGCGACCGCGCGGCGCTGCGCTGGACGCTCTACGCGTTCATCGCCAGCGTGGCGGCGCTGTCGGTCGCCGGGATCTACCAGCAGGCGACGGGCACGTTCTTCTGGAACGCCGGGCTGGGCCTCTTCGGCGAGCGGCGCATCAACACCACCTTTGCGGACCCGAATCACTTCGCGCGCTTCCTGCTCGAGGGCGTCGTCATCTCGATGATGCTCTGGTTCTACGTCGAGCGGCGCGTCAAGCTCGCGTTCCTGCTGCCCTCGATGGCGCTGGCGATTCTGACGCTCGTCTTCACCGGATCGCGCGGCGCCTGGGTCGTCGGCATGGTCGCGCTGCCGGTCGCCGTGATGGCGCTGCCGATCGAGCGGCAGCTGCGGCTGCGCATGCTGGGGCTGGGCGCGGCGCTGCTGGTGCTGGCGGCCGTCGCGGTGTCGGCATTCAATCCGTACTTCGCGAAGCGCGTCAACACGTTCACGTTCGGGTTCGAGGCGGCGGGCGCGCGGCCGTACCTGGTGAAGGCCGGCCTCAACATGTTCTCCGACCACCCGATCACCGGCGTCGGCGCCGGTGGCTACCAGTCGTCGTTCGAATCCGACTACCTGCGCTACAAGGACCCGAAGATCAAGGCGAACGTCACGATCTCGCACACGTCGCTCGTGACGATCATGGCCGAGCTGGGCGTCATCGGCCTGACGGCGCTGGCGTTCGTCGCCGCGCGCTGGGCGTGGTACGTGCGGGCGCTGCTGCCTGGCGCGCCGCCCGATCTGCGGGCGGCGGCCGTGGGGCTGGCGATGATCACCGTCATCATCTTCCTCGGCTCGCAGACGGAGGGCCGCTTCCTGGAGGACCCCTACCTCTGGTTCGCCGCCGGTCTGGCCGTCGCCATCGATGCGATCAGCCGGTCGCCGGCCGCGCGTATCGACGCGGCGCAGGACGCGACGTGAGGGTCGTCTACCTCGCCGACGCGCCGTACATCCACACGCGCCGCTGGGTGCAGCACTTCGCGCGCCTCGGCTGGGAAGCGCACGTCGTCTCGTTTCGCCCGGCCGAGATCGAAGGCGCGACCGTGCACTACGTCGACGGATTCGAGGCCGCCGGCAAGGCGCGCTACCTGGTGCACGCGCGGCGGGTGGGGCGGCTGATCCGCAGCCTGCAACCCGACGTGCTGCACGCGCTGCACCTCACGAGCTACGGCTTCCTCGCCGGACTGTCGGGCTTTCAGCCGTCGATCGTCTCGGTCTGGGGCACCGACGTGCTCGAAGCTCCTTCACTGACGCCGATGCATCGCTGGATCACGCGGCAGGCGCTGGCGCGCGCGGGCGCGGTGACAGCAACGGGTCTGCGCCTGGCCGAGGTGACGCTGCCGCACATGCCGGCCGGCAAGCCGGTGAGCGTCATCCCGTACGGCGTCGACCTCGAGCGATTCCGTCCGGTGCCGCGCGAGCGCAACGGCAGCGTCACGATCGGTGCGGTGTCGCGGCTGTCCCCGGAAAAGGGGTTCGGGCACCTCCTCCGCGCTGTCGCGCTGGTCCGCGACCGCGGCGTCGCGCTGGAAGTGATACTGGCGGGCGACGGCCCGTCGCGGGCGTCGCTGGAGCGCCTCGCCGCCGACCTGGGGTTGCGGGAGCGCGTCGCATTCGCCGGCGAGGTGGCGCATGAAGACGTCCCTGCCGTGCTGGCGCGCCTCGACGTCGCCGCGATGCCGTCCACATGGGAGGGCTTCGGCGTGTCCGCGATCGAAGCGAGCGCGATGGAACTGCCGGTCGTGGCGTCCGATATTCACGGCATCCCCGACGTCGTACTCGACGGCGAGACCGGCATCCTCGTACCGCCGGCCAGCCCGGCGGCGCTCGCGGACGCGATCGAGCGGCTGGCACGGGATGCGCCGCTGCGGCGCGCGATGGGCGCGGCGGGCCGCTCGTTCGTCGAGCGGAACTACGACTGGCGCGACAACGCCGCCCTGATGGAGCAGCTGTACCAGTCGGCGATGATGCGTCCGTAGCAGGTGCGCGGCGCGTGTCCCGTATCTGGCTTCGTCCGGCATCAGGACGCCCGCCCTCGCGATCGCGGGAATTCCCGCATCCACAGCGCCCGCCGCACCCGCGCATACTCGTCACAGGACAGACGAGGGCGGCACACCGGGAGTATCAGCATGAACAACGAGACGACGGCGAGCCGGCTGGCGGGCCCCACGCAGATCGAAGTCGACGCGATGCGCCTGCTGCTCGCGATCGAGTCGCAGACCTTCGCCGACACCGGCGAGGCTCGCGCCGCCCAGCGCTACGGCAACCGCCTGCGGTTCGCGCTCTCGCGCGCGCACGAGATGCGGCTCTCCGCCAGGCAGCTCGGCGGCGTGTTCGAGCCGGCGCGGCTCGAAGTGTCGCTGTCGATCCTCGAGAGTAACGTCCGCCAGGCGGCGATCTTCGCCGACCGCATCATCGCGAAGATGCCAAAGCAGGTGGAATCGCGCTACCAGCCGACGGCGGTCGTCGAGTTCGCCGGCGACGCGCCGGAAGCGATCGCGGAAGAACGCGCCGCCTGAGCCTACGGGGCGATGCCGCCGGGATCGTCATCGCCCAGCGGTGAGGTGAAGGCGCGGCCCGCGTCAGTTAGGTCGCCGAGCAGGTCTTCGCCGGCCGGCTTCTGGCCCTGCCGCACCCAGGTGACCATGTCCTCGAACGCCCGCTCGCGCTCTGTCTCGGTGAAGGCGCAGTGGCCGCCGCGGCGCACCGCGCGCTGCACCAGCAGGTCACCCGCGCCGGCGGCATCGACCGCGCGGCGGTAGATCTGCTCCATGCTGATCGGCACGAAGAGGTCGCCGGTGCCGTGCAGCGTCAGCAGCGGCCGCTGGATCTTCCCCGTTGGCGCGCCGAACTCCGGGTATGTCGCGCGGTCCTGGTACACGGGATTCGCCTGCACGCGCGCGATCTCGCGGTTGAGCTGGTCGCTCGATACGGAGAGGCCGTCGCTGACGGCGTACTGGGTGTCGGCATTCTGCGCGACAGCATTGGCGGCGCCGGGAACGGCGACGGCGTTGACCAGCAGCACGAAGTTGAAGAAGTAATTCGCGCCGAAGCCCTCTCGGAAGTACGGCCGCGGGCCGCCGGTCAGGTGCTGAATGGCGCTGGCGAACCCCTGCCCCTTCGGCGTCAAGTTGGCGGGCGAACCCAGCGCGGGAACGACCTTGTTCTTCAACGAGTCGCCGAGCTTGCCATAGTCGGTGGTCTGCGCCGTCACGTCGACGCCGCTGAAGTAGCCGCCCAGCGCGCCCCAGCTGAAGATGTAGTCGACGATCCCCTGGCCGCTGAGCGAGCCGCACTCGGCGACGGCGCCGTCGTACGCCGTCGGGTACGTTTCGAGCGACACCGTGACGACGTTGCCGCCCATCGACTGCCCGTACAGGTAGCCACGCTTCGGCTCGCCAACCTGCTGGGCGAAGACGTCGCGTAGCGCGAGCGTGTCACGCGCGCCCGTGCCCGGGTGGTAGCCGTTCTGGCTGTAGCTGGAGGCGGCCCAGGCGTAGCCGTGCTGCACCAGGTACTCGCGCAGCGGCGGCTGGCTGATGGTGAGGTCGGGGCCGTTGCCCCGGAAGCCGTGCGCGAAGTAGACGACGTCGCCGTTCCAGGCGTAGGGCAGCTCGATCTGGTAGCCGCCGCCATCGTACGTGCCGGTGATCACGCGCGCGCCGGGCAGCGCCTCGAGCTTCGGGTCCTTCACCGTGAACTGGCTGGCGACCGGCGTCACCGGCAGCGTGATGGGCGTCGCCCAGCCGTCGTGCGACGCCGCCCGCGCCGTCGATACCGGCGTGCCGGCGCCGGTCGTGGCCGCCTGCTTCGATCCGCCGCCCCCGCAGGCAGCGGCGGCGATACCGGCAGCGAGCAGCAACGCCGTGGCCATCATCCTGAGCACGACACATCCCCTCATGCGGCCCTTCCCCTCGCCCGCGCGTCGGAACTCGCGGCACGTCGTCGTGATGGATCGCCAGTCTAACGAATAGCGCGAGGGCGGGCATGAGCCGGATGGCGGTCGGTGGCCGGTGTAAGCTTGGGGCGTGAGGATCGGGGTCGCCGCTGCACTCGTGCCGCTGTTCGCGCTTGCCGCCGTATTCGGCGCCTGCCGCGGGGGGGAGCACGCCGCGTCGCCGACCGTGGCCGTCACAGCGGAGCAGACGCCGCCCGATGTGATCGAGGGCGCCCCGACGGCGGCCCGCACGCCGTCATCGGGCATCGGCCCGATCAGCCAGGAGGAGGCGTTCGGCAAATACCTGTCCGCCTCTGCCTTCGAGATCGACCTGCTCACGAAGCAGATCTACGTCTACATCGGCCAGAGGCCGCCGTACATGACTGTGCGGGCGGCGGAGGTCCCGCGGTTGATGAACTCGGGCGACCGTGCGTGGAATGCCGGGGCGGCCGATGAGATCGTGGTATCGCGCAACGACAGCGCCCCCGTCCCCGCGTACCGCAGTGGCCCCGTCTACCGCATCATTACGCCGGGGCAGGCGTCGTGGTCCCCGGCGGGGCACATCCTCGCGTTCGGCTCGAACGTCTGCGGCGGCGGGCACCTGCAACTCCTCGATGCGGACTCGGGAGCCGTACGCGATGTGACGCCGGACGTGCGGGGGGCGCTGGGCTACGCGTGGAGCCCCGACGGCGGGCGCCTCGCCTTCACCTACATCCCGGGGCGGGACTTCTGCGAGCAGTTTCCGCGGCCGACCAGGTTCGAGCGGCTGCCGTAGGCCACGCGTAGGCCTGGCGTCGTGCGCGCTGGTGCGGGGCGGGCGTAGGATATCGTCATGGACCGCTCGATCCTCAGCGTGTCGTTGCTGCTCGCGCTGCTGGCCGCCGGCTGCGCAGACGGCGGCGCCCCCGCGACGCCGACATCGGCGTTGCCACTCCTCTCGACCGCGCGTGCCGTCGCCACGCCTGACCTGGGCCCGCCGTTTCTCGTGTTGCCGCCGCAGCCGGCCGCGCAAGCCCTGACCGACGAGCGCCTGCAACACGGCGCCTACTACGTGCTGGACACCGCCACCGGCCTGATCGAGGTTATCGATCCCGACGTGAGTCAGGAGCGCGTCGCCGCGCAGGGCGGCAGGGCCGGCATCCGCGCCGTCTGGTGCGGCGACCGGATCGAGGTTGCGTCGATCGATGACACGCCCTGGGTGATCCATCCGGATGGGCGGGTCGAACAGTCGATCGCGCACGGCTGCGGCGGGCGGAAGGACTCCGGGACGTCGCCGGACGGGCGCTGGTCCGCCGTCGTGATGACATCGGGCGAGGTCGCGGTCGAGGTAAGCGATGCCGATGGTATGCCGGTCTTTCGTGTCACCAACGCGGCAGCGGCGGCGTGGCCGGCGGCGGTCGGCGAGAAGCTGGCGCTCCTCGGCGACCTCTGTGCCGGCTTCCACGTCTACCTCTTCGACCCCGGCTCCGGCGTCCTTCAGCGGCTCGGCCGCGAGGACGACCAGGTGATCGAATATGTCTGGCGCCCCGATGGCGCTGCCCTTGCGGCCGACCTCATCCCTGCCGACGGACTCGCCGCACCGTATCGCCGCGTACTCGCGCTGTTCGACGCGGTCGACGGGTCGTCGCGCGAGTTGATATCGCTGCAGCGTGACGGAGAACTGATCCCGGTAGCCTACAACGCATCCGGCACCCGGCTGCTCTTCGCCTACAACCCCGGGCGCGGCTTCTGCGACGACGGCGGCCCGCCGCGCGCGCCCTCGCGGCTGGAGCGCATCGGCGCGGCCCGGTGATGTTGCAGGCAAACAGAAAGAGGGCCGCCAGGCCCTCCGTCGCGTACTAACCACTAACCACTAACCACTAACCACTAACCACTACCAACTAACCACTACCAACTAACCACTCGCAACCTACACGTCCAGGTTCTTGACCTGCGTGGCGTGGCCCTGGATCCACTTCTTGCGCGGCGCCACCTCGTCGCCCATCAGCGTCGAGAAGATCTCCTCGGCCTTCATGGCGTCGTCGATGTTCACCTTCATCATCGTCCGCTTCTCGGGGTCCATGGTGGTGTCCCAGAGCTGCTCCGGGTTCATCTCGCCCAGGCCCTTGTAGCGCTGCACGTGCGCCTTCTGGCCGTCCTTCACCTTCGCCAGCGCCTGGTCGCGCTCCGTGTCGGAGTAGATCCACTGGTGCTGGCGCCCGACCTGGATGCGAAACAGCGGCGGCTGCGCGATAAACAGGCAGCCCTCGTCGATCAGCGGGCGCATGTAGCGGAAGAAGAACGTCAGCAGCAGTGTGCGAATGTGCGAGCCGTCGACGTCGGCGTCTGCCATGATGATGACGCGGCGGTAGCGCAGCTTGTTCATGTCCATCGTCTCGCCGAAGCCGGCGCCGAGCGCCGTGATCAGCGCGCGGATCTCCTCGTGCGCCAGCATCTTCTCCATGCGGGCCTTCTCGACGTTGAGGATCTTGCCGCGCAGGGGGAGGATGGCCTGGAAGCGCCGGTCGCGGCCGGTC
>Ga0315281_10001153_pt1 | contig 38669 bp, 38 predicted proteins | sample YL17G07_0_MG_FD_204540 | JGI IMG/M metagenome (GOLD analysis project Ga0315281, IMG submission 204540) | Sediment microbial communities from Yellowstone Lake, YNP, Wyoming, USA - YL17G07_0 | ecosystem: Environmental > Aquatic > Freshwater > Lake > Sediment | place: USA: Wyoming | collected...
CACATCCAATTCCTTATTTGATAATGCATTTTTAAGGTTATTGCATATTGCACAAAAATACCTTACACAGGGAAAAATGTTTGAAGTGGGAACATCGGTAGGAAACCTGCTAGAAATTTTTTTTCAAAACGGTTGGGAAGTATCAGGAATTGAGTCTTCACAAATGGCACGTAATATTGCCAGAAGGAAAGGATTCAAGGTGCAAGCTGGGTATTTTGAAACTGCAAATATACCAAAAAATATGTACGATCTAGTAGTAATTAATCAAACATTAGAACATTTGAGAAACCCATTGTTTGTATTAAAAAAGATAAAAAGAATTCTAAAAAGAAGAGGAATGGTTTTAATTGGTGTGCCAAATTTTGGGAGTTTATCGGCAAAAGCGCTAAGACAGTATTGGTATTACATTCTCCCCTCAGAACATAAATGGCATTTTTCACCGCAGTCTCTAAAAAGATTAGTTATAAAAGCTGGTTTAAGACCAATTGAATATCAGACCGCATCTGGAGTTTTTGATTATGCAGATCCGCTAAAAGAAATATGGACTTCATTTATTGGTCTAAAAAAAAGATTTTTGATCAATTTCATTACCATTATTTCCTCTTATTTAATTACAAAAATAAATAAAGGCACGGGTTTAGTTTTGTTAGCGAGAAATGCCTGACTACCTCAGTGCGGGCAAGATGAAAAAGCCGAAGAAATTCGGGCTTTTTGGTATAATAGCCACAAATGAAAGTTATTCCACTTGGTACCAATGGATTTTTCCCCAGTTTTGGAAGGGCGACTGCCTGCTATGCTATTCCCATTGGTAAAACATTAATTATTCTTGATGCGGGAAGCGGGTTGTTTAGACTGGCTGAACCGGAAGGAAAAGAGTTGTTAAAAGGGAAAAAAGAGGTACATCTTTATTTGTCCCATTACCATTTGGATCACGCCTTTGGTTTTTATGCAGCTTTTAAGCTCTTAAAGGGTAAAAAGGTGACAGTACTAGCCGAAAGCGGCAGACAAGTATTTTGGGAATTCGTGACGATGAAACATTTTCCGATCAATTACTCCAAAGTCCATAAAAATTTTAGTTGGCAAGCAATCAGCGAAGGGAATCATAAAATTTCATCATACCAAGTTCTCGTGAGAAAACAAGATCATCGCGGGGAGGGAAGCCTGGCTTTCAGATTTAAATTTCCAGATGGTGAATTAGCCTATGTTACAGACAGTGAGCCCAAAAAAGAATGCAGCGAATTTGTAAGAGGCGTTCCTCTTCTTTTACACGAGCACGGGTTTGTTGGAAAAACAAATATAAAATTAAATGACCAAATAATTGATGGACACGTTACAACAATTGGAGCAGCATTAATTGCCAAAGAAGCAAAAGTGGGCAAGCTTGCGCTTATCCATCATTATCCTTTTGCGGATGATAAAAAATTAGCGAGTCAGCTAAAAATTGCCCGGTCAATTTTTCCGAAAACTATTCTTGCCAAAGATTTAGAAATGATCAACTTCTAACCACTTTCTTGACAAGTGTGATATGATATTATCTACAATTTAGAAATGCTTTGATCCGGCGTGGATGGAGTCGGGTCGCCAAGTCAGACTTGGCTAGCTGCACAATAATATGTGACGGGGACAAAGCCGTACAAGGATCGTAACATGTGTCGCGCAGGCGGAGCATGTCAAGAATGAGGTTGACTTATTGATTGATATGATCCCCGCGAGGGGATTTTTCTTTTGAGTCGACAAAACAAGGTGGCAAAGCCTCCCGCCATAGCGGGAAGCCCTTATTTAATCATTAGTCTATTTGACTAGTGGTTAGGTGAGGGCTTTTTTTGATGGCTGGTTAACGATCCTGAGTCTGTCGAAAGAGAGTTTACCAGCCGATCAATCCCGTACTTACGCTCCTCCGACGCGAGGACGTAGGCCTCGGGAGGAGGGAAGTATAGTACTGGGATTATGAGGAATAATTATTTTCCCCGTTTCTTTGCTTGTCCAAAGAAACGGGTAGAAAGAAAAGACACCCAGTGGAAGTTTGCTTGTTTTTCTAAACTTAGGTACTACGGTGGACCCACCCCAGTTCGGGGTCTCCACACGCTTACCTTTCGTTAAGAAAAACTACGCAAACATTCCAAAGGGTTAATAAAGATGACAATACTGACTTATTTTTATCTTAAATGGCGGAGAAAGTTATAAGTTGTAAGTTATAAGTTGTAGGTTATTAATATTTAATAAATAAAAACTATGAATACAAAAATAATTTTGGATGAAAAAGAAATACCGACACAGTTTTTAAATATAAATTATTATTTTAAAAAATATTTGGGGGAACTGCCGGATCCACCCCTGCATCCGATGACGAAAAAACCGGTGACAGCGGCGGATTTGGCTCCTATATTTCCGATGGAGCTGATCAAACAGGAGGTCTCTTTGGAGGAATTTATAGAAATTCCAGAAGAAGTACGGGAGATTTATAAAACTTATAGACCAACACCTTTAATTAGGGCGAAAAGGTTGGAGAAGATGCTGGATACTCCGGCTCATATTTATTTTAAATACGAAGGAGCTAGCCCAACAGGTGCTCATAAACTAAATACTGCTTTGGTGCAGGCATATTACAACAAAAAAGAGGGCACAAAGACTTTGGTGACAGAAACAGGAGCAGGCCAATGGGGGACAGCCCTGTCTCTTGCTTGCCATTATTTCGGATTGAAATGTCTGGTTTTTATGGTCAGGATTTCTTTTGACCAGAAGCCATACCGAAAAACATTAATGCGAATATATGGCGCTGATGTCGTTGCCAGTCCTTCTGATAAAACGGAGTTTGGCAGGAAATTATTAAAAAAAAATCCCAAATCTCCGGGCAGTCTGGGAATAGCTATTAGTGAAGCTTTGGAAACGGTTGCTAAAAGCAAGAATGCTAAATATTCACTGGGAAGTGTTTTAAACCATGTGCTTTTGCACCAGACTGTGATAGGTCTGGAGACAATCAAGCAAATGGAAAAGGCAGGAGAATATCCTGACGCAGTCATCGGCTGCTGCGGCGGAGGCAGTAATTTTGCAGGAATTACTCTTCCATTTCTGGCCAGACAACTGGAAGGAAAGGTTAGGAGGATTAAATACATTGGAGTAGAACCAAAGTCCTGTCCTTCTATGACCAAGGGTGAATATCGGTATGACTTTGGCGATACAGCAAAAATGACGCCGCTTCTGAAGATGAAAACACTGGGGTGCGAGTTTATCCCACCGCCCATTCATGCCGGAGGACTAAGATATCATGGGATTGCTCCACTTCTGGCATTCCTCCAGGAGGAGAAACTGATTGAGGCAAGAGCTTACGGGCAAAAAGAAGTTTTTGCGGTAGCAGTAGATTTTGCCAAAACTGAAGGGATAATTTCTGCGCCCGAATCCGCCCATGCCATAAAAGCGGCAGTTGATGAGGCAATCAAATGCAAACAGGAGGGAAGAAAGCGGGTAATAGTTTTTAATTTGTCAGGACACGGACTATTAGATTTAAAAGGATATGAAGATTATCTAAAAGGAAATCTCATATGAGACCTGGAATTTTTTTGATAAATATCGATCAACTCAGGTCTCATGAAGAGGTTGATCCAAAAAGAATTCGAGAATTAACAAAGAGAATTACTAAGGATGGGTGTATAAAAAATCCGGTGGTGGCTGATAGGAAGACGCGAGTTGTCCTGGATGGTCACCACCGGGTGGCTATTCTCGATAAACTGGGACTAAGGAGAGTACCGGTATTTTTAGTAGATTATCAAAGCGATCAGGTAAGAGTATATTTGCGCCGAAAAGAAATGATGTTTTCTTTGATCAAAGAAGAAGTGATAAATAGGGGACTGTCAGGAAATAGATTTCAGAACAAAACTACCAGGCATTTTATAAAATCAAGACCAAGAAATATTAATTTAAAGTTAAATAGACTTATATAAGAAGTTATTATCTGTTAAAATGAAAATGACCCGCCTACACTTACCTCGCTTCGAGGTTTACATCCACGCAAGCGGGGAGTGTTTCGACGGGTTCAAGAAACTGTAATCCAGATTGAAAAATCAGGAAACAGTTTCTAGAAAAGGAGAGGATATGAAAAGGATTTTATCTGGAATCACACCTTCCGGTGACGGGAGTCTTCATATTGGTAATTACCTGGGCATGGTGAGGCAGTCTATCGAATTTGCCAAATCTTATGACTGTTTCCTTTTTGTGGCAGATCTTCATGCTCTAACTACCGTGCAGGAGAAAGCAGGCCTGCAAAAAAATGTAGAAAATTTGATTTTGAATGAGTTGGCGCTTCTGGGAGATTTGGCCAATATCACTTTTTTCCGCCAGTCAGATGTACCACAGCATGCCGAGCTGCAAAGTATTTTAAATAATGTAACACCTTTGGGACTTATCAAAAGAGCACATGCCTATAAAGATAAATTACAGAAAGAAACACCTGAGGAAGAGATTAATCTGGGGCTATTTAATTATCCGATTCTCATGGCAGCAGATATTCTTTTGTATAAACCCGACTTTGTGCCTGTTGGGAAGGACCAAAAGCAGCATATAGAGATTGCACGTGATATTGCCGAGAGATTTAATAAAACATATAAAACAAAGCTTTTTCCACTTCCAGAAGCGTATATTCCCGAAGAAGTGGCAGTAGTTATGGGAACAGATGGAAAAAGGAAAATGGCTAAGTCACTCGGAAATGTCATCAGTATTTTTGAGGACGAGGAAGAGATTAAAAAGCAAGTGACGAGTACCTATACTGACCCAACTAGAATTCATCCCACAGACCCAGGACACATTGAAGGGAATATGGTGTTTACATATCTTGATTTCTTCGGGGATAAAAATAGAGTTGTGGAGCTGAAAGAACTTTATAAGGCCGGAAGGATTGCCGATGTAGAAGTGAAAAATTATTTATTTGAATCGCTTATTAAATTCTTTAGGCAAGCCCGGGAGCGTTATCAGGAATTAGCCGCCAGTCCAGAAAAGGTGAAAAAGATATTATCTGATGGAGCAGAAAGGGCCAGAAGTGTTGCTAAAGAGACAATGAGAGAAGTGAGGCAGGCTGTAGGACTAACTAATAAATATTCCTTTTTCAGCTATTGAAGAATTGTTTTAGCTTCACTGTTGGAGTATAATTAATTCCTTAAGATGATTAAGGATGTTATTTCATTTCCTGATTTCCAGAAGCTGGACCTTCGAGTTGGGAAGGTGGTATCTGCTGAAAATGTGGAAGAGAGTGAGAATCTGATCAGGATGGAAGTTGATTTGGGAAAAGATTATGGAATGCGAAAAATCCTTGCCGGAATTGCGAAATTGTATAAACCAGAGGCTCTGAAAGGAAAGAAGTTTATATTTGTGGCAAACCTCGCGCCAAAACAAATGATGAAGGAAATGAGTAGCGGCATGATTTTAGTTGCTGAATTTGACGAAAAGATAGTGTTAATTCCAGTTGATAAAAAGATTCCGGAAGGAACAGTGGTTAGGTAAACTATGGCTACCAATAAAACAAATTCTCGTAGTGGTTCTAAGCGGAATATCAAGAAGATTTTTGAATTCCGGATAAATTTAACCCCCAAAAATATATTTTTGTGGCTGATTATAGCCTCAATCCTTATCCTGATGTTTGTTTCTGCCCGTGATGTTTCTAAACTTTTTCCGGAGAAACCTCTCTCACAACTAGTCAGTGATATAAAAAGCGGCGAGGTGAAAAAGGTAGAAGTAGTCGATACAAAACTTCTGGCGACTTACAAAGATGATAAAATTTATTCTTCCCATAAGGAAGGACAAGAGTCTTTCTATAAAATTCTGACTGATTCAGGTGTTGATCCCAAATCGGTGGAAATAGATGTTAAAGACACAACTGGTGGAGCTATCTGGCTAAATCTGCTTTCAAATGTCCTCCCATTAGTTTTGATGGTTGGATTTTTCCTTTTCCTGATTAAACAGGCAAGGGGTGCTCAAGACTCAATTTTTTCTTTTGGACAGTCCCGCGCCAAACTTTTTGCCAAAGATACACCCAAAGTAACCTTCAAGGATGTAGCCGGAGTGGATGAAGCCAAACAGGAGTTGTCAGAGGTAGTTGATTTTTTAAAAAATCCACAAAAATATAAAGCGCTTGGAGCACGAACACCAAAAGGCGTACTTCTGGTTGGGCCCTCCGGAACTGGGAAAACTCTACTGGCGAGAGCTTTGGCGGGAGAGGCTAATGTACCTTTTTTCTCCATGGCAGGAAGTGAATTTATGGAGATGCTGGTAGGAGTTGGCGCCAGCAGGGTTCGAGATTTATTTAATACTGCTAAAAAGAGTTCTCCGGCAATTATTTTTATCGATGAGATTGATGCAATCGGCAGGATGCGGTCAGTAGGAGTGATGGGTGGTCATGACGAGAGGGAGCAGACACTAAATCAAATACTGGTGGAGATGGATGGTTTTACCCAGAATGAGAATGTACTAGTGGTAGCTGCCACCAACAGAGGCGATTTGCTTGATCCAGCACTGCTTCGTCCCGGACGTTTTGACAGGAGGGTGGTTTTGGATTTGCCGGATATGGAGGGAAGAAAAGCCATCCTCAAAATCCATATTGGTGGAAAGCCGATAGACGGCAGTGTTGATTGGGACAAAGTAGCCAAAAGAACGGTTGGTTTCTCCGGAGCAGACATTGAAAATATGCTCAACGAAGCAGCAATTCTGGCAGCCCGGAAAGATCAAAAAGTGGTTACCATGGAAGATATTGAAGAAGCAGCCACAAAAGTTAAACTTGGACCGGAAAAAAAGAGACTGCAAACAGACCTTGACCGCAAGATGACTGCTTATCATGAGGCAGGACACGCCATCGTCACTCATGAGCTTCCCCATATGGATCCGGTACATCGGATTTCCATAGTTTCTCGGGGTATGGCACTTGGTTTTACTCTTATACCTCCTCAAAAAGACAGAATTCATGAGACCAAAACACATCTTTTGGAGCAGATTACCTCAATGCTGGGCGGCCGCGCTGCCGAAGAGCTGGTTTTTCATGAAATGACAACCGGAGCTTCTAACGATATTGACAAAGCGTCCAGTGTGGCTCGGGGAATGGTGGTAGAGTTTGGTATGTCAGATCTTGGACCAATCAGTTTTAGTCCTTCAGTTGACGTTACTGAATGGGGCGGAAGATTTCTGAATGAGCCCCAGATTTCACAACAAATGCAAAGTACGATTGACGCTCAAGTGAAAAGTATTATGGACAGCTGTTATAAGCAGGCAGCCGCAATTTTGAAAAAACTGAGACGCAAACTGGATCAGGTGGCAGGCGAATTGGTTAAAAAAGAGACTCTGGAAGGTGAAGATTTTGAAAAACTGATGGGCCACCCAAAAAAAGCGATTGCTATCGCTTCCTCCCAAGCTTAAGTTTCCCGTCATAATCTGTTAAAATAAGCCCATGAAAAGACTCGTTTTAATTGATGGTCATGCTATACTGCACCGTGCCTTTCATGCACTGCCTCCTCTAACCACCTCAAAAGGCGAAATGATCAATGCAGTTTTTGGCTTTATCACCATGCTTCTTAGAGTAATAAATGATCTTAAACCAACACACCTAATTGTTACCTTTGATCGTCCTAAACCGACTTTTAGGAAAAAAATCTATGAAAATTATCAAGCGAAGCGTCCGAAAATGGATGAGGGACTAATTTCCCAAATAGATATTGTTCATAAAGTAGTTTCCGAGATGGGAATACCAATTTTTGAAATGGACGGCTATGAAGCAGACGATATTATTGGTACATTAATACAAAGAACAAAGAACAAAGAACAAAGAACAGAAAAGGAAGATATTGAAAATATAATTGTTACCGGAGATCGGGATATACTGCAGTTAGTTGACGCACATACCAAAGTTTATATGCCCGTCAAAGGATTATCTGAATCGAAATTATACGGGGAAAGGGAAGTAGAGGAAAAATTCGGAATAAAGGCTTCTCAAATGGTTGATTATAAGGCGCTCGTTGGTGACCCATCAGATAATTATCCGGGAGTTGCCGGTATTGGTCCCAAAACTGCAGCAAGTCTGCTGTCACAATTCAAAACTTTGGAACAACTATACCAAAAACTTGATAGAGTGGATAATGAAGGTCTAAGAAAGAAATTAAAAGAGAGCGCAGAATCAGCGGAAATGGCAAAAAAACTGGCAACGATAGTTACAGACGTACCGATTGAAATAAATTTAGATAGATGCCAATTGAAAAATTTTGATAGACCCAACGTCCATCATCTGTTTGAAGAATTAGAGTTTAGAAGTCTGATACCGAGATTATCTGGAGGAATTAAGAATAATGAATTAAGAAGTAAGAGACAGAAAAAGGAAGAGAAGAGTAAGGAAAATAAAGTACAGCAAACGACTTTATTTTAATTATGAAAATAGCTTTAGTACATGATTACATAAAAGAGTACGGCGGTGCCGAAAGAGTGTTGGAGGTTTTGCATGAGATTTGGCCGCAGGCGCCTGTTTATACCACTGTTTATTTACCAAAATTCTTAGGTCCACATGCCGAAAGGTTCAGAAATTGGAATATTATTACCTCTTGGTTTCAAAAGATTCCGTTTGTAGAGAAGTTAATCAGTCCGCTGCGTTTACTTACTCCCTGGGTTTTTGGAAACTGGGATTTTCGGGGATATGATGTAGTAGTCGTTTCAGCAACCGGTGCTTACTTTCCTAATTTGATTGTCAGAAAGCCTACAACTCTCCATATTTGTTACTGTCATACTCCACCCCGTTATTTATACGGATATCCTACAGCTAGGGATTGGCAAAAATATCTTCTCGGCAGAATTTTAGCCGCTCTCATAAATCATAGACTTCGGCAAGTGGATTTTATTTCCTACCAGAGACCGGATTATATTATTGCTAATTCATTTGAGGTGAAAAGAAGAATAGAAAAGTTCTATAGAAGGGAAGCGACTGTCATCTACCCGCCGGTAGAGTTAGCGTCTAGTAAATTAGCGTCTAGCGTTCAGTTAAAAAAAAATAAAAAACTAGACGCTAGCCATCTAGACGCTAAACGCTATTTTCTGGCGGGTGGAAGACTTGCTAGAGCTAAAAGAATTGATTTGGCAATCGAAGCATGTAATAGGCTTAAATTACCTTTAAAAGTTTATGGACGCGCTTTTGCAGATTATGGGGATAAGCTGGAGAAAATTGCAGGACCAACAGTTGAATTCTTGGGAGAGGTAAGTGAAGAAGAGCTAGTCGGATTATATCAAGGTGCCAAAGCTCTAATTTACCCATCAGAATACGAAGATTTTGGGATTATGCCGGTTGAGGCTCAAAGTTTTGGCACGCCTGTAATCGGTCTTGCTCAAGGAGGAGTGAAGGAAACAGTGATTGACGGTAAGACCGGAGTTCTGTTTGATGAGCCGACAGTTGAGAGTGTAGTAAAAGCGATTAAGAAATTAAGTAAATTAGAAATTAAGGAAAAAGATTGCATTAATAACGCAAAGAAATATAGTAAAGAAAGGTTTAAAAGAGAAATCATGAATTTTGTTACCACAAAATTTAAAGGACAAAAAACAAAGAACAAATAACAGATAACAAGAATATTTTATCCATCTTTTGTTATTTGTTGTCTGTTATCTGTTATCTGATGCCATGCCTGAACTTCCAGAGGTTTAGACACTTTGCTAAAATTTCAGGAGTAGGAAATATTTATGCCATTGATGCAGAATGACTCTTGACAAGATATTCTAGAACTTTTATAAAAAGATTATCCTCCTCAAGACTTCAATTTCCGCAAAAGTAACCTATGAGAAACTTATTAGCAGTTAGCAAAGGAGGTTTTCAGCATCAATCAGCTGAGTTTGTGTCCCCAGGTCATCCTGATAGAACCGCCGATGGGATAAGCGCCCAAGTGGTACAAGAACATTTAGTTCATGACCCCTTTGCTCATGTAGCAGCAGAAACAATCCTTACTTCCCACGGTCCTATTATTATGGCTGGGGAGATTACTTCAACGCATAGGATGAGTAATGAGAATTATAGACGTTTGGCAAGAGAATATATTCGAGATTTAGGATGGAGAAGAGAATTTGGTTATGACCCAGACACTCTAGTGATACAGCCGATGTACGTTACCCAATCGCAAGATATAGCTCGGGGAGTAGAGAGAGAAAATATCAGCAAGTTAGGCGCCGGCGACCAAGGTATCAGTGTGGGTTATGCAAAAAGAAATCCTAGATTATCTGCGAAATCAGATGATCTTATGCCATTATCTGTTTCTCTCTCGCGGGCATTACTTTTTGAGATTGATGAAGCAAGGCGTACGACAGAAATAGGGGATGTACTAAAACCAGATATGAAGTCGGAGGTAATATTGCAACTTAATAACCATGGTGAGCCGGTTGGGATAGATCAGTTGGTTTTCGCACTTTCTCATATTGATGGGATAGAAAATGAAGATATAAAAAAAATAATCGGTCCGATGGTTGCTCGTGTTTTGGATCGTTATAAATTTACCTATGATTTGGGAAAAGCCATAATTAATGGTACTGGCCGTTTTGTTAAAGCCGGAGCACCGGGTGATACGGGTTTAACAGGAAGGAAGCTTGGGGTAGACCACTATGGGCCAGCAGTGCCGGTAGGCGGAGGAGCGATACACGGAAAAGACCCCTCCAAAGTTGATGCTACAGGAGCCATGCTGGGAAGATGGTTAGCAAAACAAATCGTAGGAAATGGATTGGCAGATGAATGCCTCGTCAGAGCTAGTTGGGCAATTGGACACTCCATGCCACTTTCAGTAGTTTTTGATTTTGCTGGAACAGAGAAACACACAATAAAAAAGATTATGAGTCTTTTACAGAAAGTTGATCTATCTCTTGGCGCAGCAATAGAGAGATTTGGTATGAGAGATTTTTCCAGGTCAAGATTAGAATACCCTAAATTAGCTGCTTGGGGACCTTTCGGTACGCCAGACGATAGATCTTCTAGGCCTTGGGAAACGGTGGTTGCGCCGAGTAAATGGAAAGAGTGGAGGTTCAAAGCAGGATAGATTAAAAAGACAGAAAGCGCTTTTTCTGTTATAATACCCCTGGATGGATAAATCAAAGTCCTTCGAACTAACTCAGGATAAACCCATTATTATTTCCCTTGGTGGATCGCTAGTTGTTCCCAACGGTGGCATTGACACTACCTATTTATCAGAATTTAATAAATTTATAAGAGAAAAAGTCGCCCAGGGGTGGCGATTTTTTATAGTTGTAGGTGGGGGAACACTGGCTCGCCATTATATTGATGCAGGGAAAAAAATAGTGGGAGAGATGTCTGACTGGGATTTGGATTGGTTGGGGATCCATTCTACTCATCTGAATGCCCACTTGATTAGAACCATTTTTAGTGACATTGCCCATCCCAGAATCATTCAAAATTACGCGAAAAAAATTGAAAGCCTCAAAGAACCTTTAGTTGTTGCTGCCGGTTGGAAACCAGGGTTTTCCACCGATTTTTGTGCTGTTACTTTAGCTGCCGATTATCACTCAAGTATTGTGCTCAACATGTCTAACATCTCTACTGTCTATGACAAAGACCCAAAACTATATAAAGAAGCGAAACCTTTTCAGAATTTGTCGTGGGCAGAATTTGAAAAATTGGTTGGTAAGATCTGGAAACCGGGCAGTAATCTGCCTTTTGATCCCAAAGCGACACAATTGGCCAAAGAGTTGGGTCTCACTGTTTATGTAATAGGAAAGGATCTTCCCAATTTAGATAAGATATTAAATGGAGACGATTTTGTAGGAACGGTGATAAAATAATGCTTCTTGACTACCTCGAACTTACCAATTTTCGAAGTTATTTAAAATCAAAATTTAATTTTTCCCCAACAACTACTATAATCATCGGTCCCAATGCTTCGGGCAAGACCAATCTCCTGGAGGCGATATTTTTCCTCTCAATTGGAAAAAGTTTTCGGGCAGAAAAAGATACGGAGATGATTGGATTTGGCAAAGAAATGGCACGGATTAAAGGAGAAATAACCAAATTAAATAAAGAAGAAATCGAGTTGGAAGCAGTACTGACAACGGGTGAAGTGGCGGGGATGAAAGCACCGATAAAGAAATATACCATTAATGGTGTCGGGAAACGAATGGTGGATTTTGTAGGCAACCTGCGGACAGTATTATTTTGGCCGGAAGATTTGGAGCTGGTAACTGATTCTCCCTCAAGAAGACGAAGATATTTAGATTTTGTTTTGATACAGACTGACAGAGAATACAGAAGAGCGCTTCAATCTTTCGAAAAGGGACTGCGGCAAAGAAATAAAGTACTTGAGGCAATAAGAGAGCGGGGAGCGCATCGGCACCAGCTCCTCTTTTGGGATCAATTGATAATAAAAACAGGAGAATATATCACTAAGAAGAGAGAAGAATACATTAATTACATTAATAGTTATCAGCATCTAGCGTCTAGCGCTCAGTTAAAAGGATATCAATTGATTTATGACAAAAGCGTTATTTCGGAGGGAAGATTGCATCAATATAGCGAGGAGGAGGTGGCGGCGGGTGTAACACTGGTGGGGCCGCATAGAGACGATGTTAAATTCCAAATAACAAATAACAAAGAACAAAGAACAAAAGAAATAGCCAGAGATTTATCACAATTCGGGAGTAGGGGAGAGCAGAGACTGGCAGTTCTCTGGTTAAAATTGGGTGAACTGGCTTATATTAAGCAACTGACAGAAGAAGAACCTTTACTTCTGCTCGATGATATTTTTTCTGAACTGGATCATGAGCATAGAAAAATTATCTTTGATATCATTGGGGTGCAGCAGACGATCATGACAACCACAGATTTACACTTGATTGAGAAGAGTAAATTGAAAGATGTGGAGTTTATTGAGTTGTCTTAATGTATTAACAACGGGTCCTGCCGCGAAAGTATCCCAAGCTTCGCCCCGCTAAACGGGGCTTCGCTTGAGATCCCTCTTTCGCGTCACCCGTTTGAATGTATAATAATACATGAATAGAATGAATATTTCTTATCTAAAGAATCTTTATCTTCCACCAAAAGATTCCCATAAAGGACAGAATGGGAGGTTGCTGATTCTTGGCGGTTCCCATCTTTTTCACTCTGCTTCTCTTTGGGCGCTAAAAGTTGCCAGTAGGATTGTTGATCTGGTTCATTATTCCTCAATACCGGAGAATAATAAAATCGTGCAAAAACTCAAAGAAGAGTTTCGGGATGGGATAGTTGTGCCGCGTTCTGAGGTTGAATCCTATATTGAGGAAGATGATTGCATTTTGATAGGTCCCGGTATGGTCCGGACGGAATCAGGAATTAAGAATTATGAATTAGGAATTAAGAATATTAATGATATTGAAAAGATAGATAACGAAGGAATACAAACTTATTACTTGACCAGATATTTATTACAGAGATATCCAAATAAACGGTGGGTGATAGATGCTGGAGCACTGCAAATGATGGAGGTTGATTGGATACCTCAAAATGCAATATTGACTCCGCATCATAAGGAATTTGAAGGATTGGAATCTAGAATTAAGAATTATGAATTAAGAATGAAAATGAAGAAGTTAGAATTAAAAGAAAAAGTAATACTATTTGCAAAAGAATACAATTGCATAGTTTTATTAAAAGGGGAGAAGGATATTATTGCCTCAAGAGATAAATTAGAGATGATTGAGGGAGGAAATGCGGGGATGACTAAGGGGGGGACTGGAGATGTGCTGGCGGGATTGGTAGCTTCCTTATATTGCAAAAATGATGCATATACATCTGCTATTGCTGCCTCTTATATCAATAAAAAGGCAGGCGAAGAACTTTATAAAAAGATGGGTTATTGGTTCAACGCTTCAGACCTAGCCGATCAGATACCGGAGACAATGAAGGAATTATTATTATGATTTATCTATTTCTTTGCTTGTCCAAAGAAATAGATTAAAGAAAAGACAGCCCGGTGAAGTTTTTCTTATTTTTCTAACCTCAGGTAGTCAGGGAGAGCTCTCGGCTATATCAGCCGTTTCTCCACTTTTACCATTCGGTAAGAAAAATGACAGAAAAACTTCAAGGGCAGAATTAGTACAGATGGTTAAGAAAGTTCTTATACTTCATGCCTGGTATAACAAACCACAAGATGATTGGTATCCATGGCTGAAAATGGAGCTGGAGAGAAAAGGTTATGAGGTAAATGTACCGGAATTACCTACTATGGATTTTGACCTACCCAGTCTTGAGAAGTTAACCCAGTTTGTTAAAAGATTAATAGATGAGGAGACGATAGTTGTAGGCCATAGCTTGGGTGGGGTATTAGCTTTGCGTCTTGGAGAAAAAATAAAATATAGGAAAATGATTCTAGTAGCTGGATGGGATTATGATGATCTTTATCCGCAGCATAGATTATTCTGGAAAAATAAGATTAATCATGATTTGATAAAGAAAAATATAGAAGAAAGGATAGTAATACATTCAGACAATGATCTGTATTTGACAGCTTTTCAAGCAGAAAATATGAGTAAAAGGTTAGAAGGGAAATTTATTTTAGTCGAAGGTGCAGGACATTTCACCAAGAAAGACGGAGTAGCAGAAATTCCCCAAATATTAGATTTTCTTTAAAAGAAATTCAGGAGGATGATGCCGAGGGACTAGAGTTCATTTACCAGTTTATATCCATTTTTCTTATAAATCTCATCAAAGCTGAAGATTGCATCAAGATTATCATGTTTGACCAAAGCCATATTGGTGCAGTCGACAAAACTGATATTTTTGGATGTCTGCTTTTTGAATATTTCAATAGCCATTTCCTCAATTTCCGGTGTGATTCGAATAAAATGATATATACTATCCGGTGACCGCATATTACTGATAAATTCTATAGCTGCATGGTGACTGATTTTCTGACTGATTACTGTAGTTACTTCAGCAAAGACATAATTGCTTGTGGCAAAAGAAACATTCAGTTTCTCAAGCTGAAGATATAACTTTTTCGCTTTTTGATGGCTAGAATCATCTTTTCTTAATATAGAGACGAATACATCTGAGTCAACAAAGATAGTTGCAGGATCATTCATCTTTTCTTTTTAGGACCGCCATAGAGATAATGATCCAGGTTAGTGGAAAGATCCTTGGGACCTCCTTTAATATTCATATTTAACAGTTTGCGCATCACAGTTTTACCGGAGGTGTCAATATCTTTGGAGGTTTTAAGACCCTTTTCGATAAATTTCCTTGTAATCTGGGCCATAGAAGTAGATTTAGCTTGGGCGATTTGCTGAAGCTGGGAATGCATTTCATCAGGAAGATAAATCTGTGTTCTGATCATATTTGAAGTATACATCAGTTGTATACATCATGTCAAGCAGCGATTCAGAAGAAATTCAGAAGGATAATGCCGAAGGTGCAGAGGAGGGAACCGGCTAGTTTTTTGGCAATATTTTTCTTTTCATTAAGAAGAAGAATGCCGATGATAACAGTTGAGAGAAGAAATGCAGTTTGAGAGTTAGTATTGACTACAGAAATACTGCCTTGTTGAATACTCCAAATAAGAAGATAGAATCCGACAAACACAGCAAGTCTTGATACTACTATCTTCCATTTATACTTTTGCAGTATAGGTTTAACATCTTGTAATGTCTTTGGCAAAAAAAGAAGTAAGATAGTCTCACATAGATTATAGATAAAGAGCAGAGAAACAGGATTAAAGTAGTAAAGAGCCTTTTTGTTAAAATAAGCAGTAAGTCCAAAGCTTATTCCGGCAATAAGAGATAATAAATATGCGGTAGTAAATTGTATTTTTTTGCCTTCATAAAATATCACTATTATTCCAATGATAATGAAGATTATCCCTAGGATTTTGTGAATATTAACGGTTTCATGTAGGAATACTACCCCCGTGACAAATGCGATAATTAGACTTACTTGAGACAGTATATTGATATTTGATATATCTTCAGTTTTATATGCCTTGATAAGGGAAATATTGCCTAGAAAAACAATAGTTATAACTATTCCAAGATAAATATAGGCGGTAATTTGTTTCGGGAGGGCGCCCCACAAAAAGAAAGGAACAGCATATAGAATTAACGCCCCACACCACTGAATAAAAGCATAGGAGAATACTGAATATCTTTTTTCTGTAATGTTTTTGTTGAGAGTCTCGGTAATGCCTGAAAGCGTTCCAGCAATTAAAGCGATGAGATAAGCAAAGATCATTATTTCTCCAATTTTTCTGCCAGTTTTCCTAGTTGATAGGTGACTGTTACTGCCAGAGCGGTGATGAGGATGGCATAAACAAGAAGCGAGATAATACCGCTGCCTACATCCAGATATTTCTTGATGTAATTGCTGACGAACTCCTGTATTACATTATTCCAAGCCAAAGCGGCTACTAAGCCAAAGCCTGAGGTAGAGAGAGCAATCATTTGTTTAACAATTGTCAAATGGAGCTTTTTGTCGTTTGAATTTTTGCCTGCCATAATGAGATAATAATAGCACATTATATGTATTCTCCGAAATTTACAATTACCAATAAAATTCTCAAAAATATAGGCATTATTGAAGGGGCTAGGGAGGTAATTATCAATGCACCACTTGTGCCTGCGTATGAGAAGAAGTTCAGAGAAGAAGCAATCGTCAGAACTGTCCACCACGGGACACATATTGAAGGAAATGAATTAAATTACACCGAGGCATCGCAAGTTTTAAAAGGGCAACCGATTGTAGGACGCGACCGCGATATCCAGGAGGTGATCAATTACAGAAACGTGATCAACTTTTTGGATTATGTAGCCAAGGGAGAAGTATCGCAAGGCAAAATCACAGAAGCTGTGGTTAAAAAAATTCATGCTCTGACAGTGGAAAAATTACTTCCCACAGAGCAATGTGGCGTATATCGAAAGACTCAGGTAGTGGTGAAAAACGCGAGTACGGGGGAAATCACCTTCAGACCACCTCCGGCAATTGAAGTACCATACCAAGTTGAAGATTTTCTCGACTGGCTCTCCAGTCTTCCCAAAGATGAAATTCATCCGGTGATTAAGGCTGGTATCATCCATTATGAGCTCGTCAGGATACACCCATATGTCGATGGAAACGGCCGGATGGCAAGGTCCACCGCCACACTTTCTCTTTTTTTGGAGAATTATGATATTAAAAGATTCTTCTCTCTTGAGGAATATTATGATCGGGATGCCCCTCGTTATTATGAGGCATTGAAATCTGCCTCAAGTGGAGATTTAACTAAATGGTTGGAGTACTTCACCGAAGGACTGGCAATTGAACTTACCAGAATCAAAGAAAAGGTGCAAAGACTTTCAACTGATGTTCATTTACTCAAGGAAAAATTAGGTGGCAAACAGGTATTTTTATCTGAGCGGCAGATTGCCATCATGGAGTATATTCAAAGAGTAGGATATCTGAAAAATGAGGGATTTGCCGATTTATTTCCCAAAATTTCTGAAGACACAATTCTACGTGATTTACATGATCTGATGCAGAAGGGGATTATTAAGAAAGAGGGAAAAACAAAAGCGGCAAGATACATGTTAAGATAATTATAATTAACGGGTCCTGCCGCGAAAGTTTCCTGACCGCTCGCTCCAAACTCGCTTTTGTGTTCGGCGCTCGAACAGAGTGGAGCTCGGGTCAGGATGATCTCTTTCGCGTCACCCGCGTATAAAATAAATGTATGACTTTTAAACGACTGTCTGAATATTTTTCCCAGCTTGAGCAGACTTCGCTTCGCAACAAAATGACGGAGATTTTGGCTGCTTTATTCAAAGAGGCAAAAGTGGGGGAAGTGGGCAAACTTTGTTATTTGCTCCAAGGACGGGTGGCGCCTCTTTTTACTGCCATAGAATTCGGTTTGGCGGATAGGATGATGATAAGATCAATTGCATCTGGTTTAAACATTGATCAAGATAAAGTTCTTAGGGCGTTTAAAATAGAGGGAGATTTGGGGAAAGCGGTTGAGAAATCGAAATTAGAGGTTAGGGGTCAGAGGTTAAAGGCCAGTAGGTTAAATATTAATGATGTTTACGAAAAACTCTATAAAGTAGCAACAGCAGGTGGGAAAGGGTCACAAGAGGTTAAAATTCAATTACTGGGAAATCTATTAAGAGATGTGGATCATTTATCTGCCCGCTACATTGTCAGAATTACTCTTTGTAAACTGCGATTGGGTTTTTCTGATATGACAATTCTTGATAGTCTGTCCTGGATGTTAAAAGGAACAAAGGAATTACGACCGGCAATTGAGAAGGCCTACAATGTCCGACCCGACCTTGGGTATATTAGCGAAACCATAAAGAGAAAGAGAATAGATGGATTAAAACATGTGATTCCTGCGGTAGGCACTCCGATTCTTATGGCCAGGGCTGAGCGGATGGCCAACGGAATTGATATTATTAAGAAAATTGGCAAATGTGCCATAGAACCAAAATACGACGGATTTCGTCTACAAGCGCATTTTGATGGAAAGAAGGTGGAGTTAATTTCCCGTAATCTGGAGAATGTTACCCATATGTACCCGGATATAGTGGCCGGAATAAAAAAACAGATTAAAGCAAAAAATGCCATTCTTGAGGGTGAAGCAATAGGCATAAATTTAAAAACAGGCGAATATCTGCCTTTCCAAGAAACGGTACAGCGGAAAAGAAAATATGATATTGAGGCAAAAGCCAAAGAAATTCCTCTTACTCTTTTTGCCTTTGATTGTTTATATATAGAAGGAAAAAGTCTTTTGGGAGAACCATATACCACAAGACGCAAGAAACTTACGGAACTATTCAAAAGCGGTGAAGTGATTTATATAGCTCCGGAAGAGATTACTGATAATCCGGTAAGAATTGAGGAAATTTTTCTGGATGCAACCACCCGGGGTCTGGAAGGTGTGATGGCAAAGAAACTGGATGGAATTTACCGGGCAGGAGCCCGAGATTTTAACTGGATAAAATACAAAAGAAGTTATGCCAGCAAGCTTTCTGATACAATCGATGCGGTGGTCATGGGTTATGATTTGGGACAAGGAAAAAGAACTAGTTTTGGTATCGGAGATTTTTTGATAGGCATATTTGATGAAAAGAAAGAGCAGTTTGTAACTATAGCAAAAATTGGAACAGGGCTTACCGATAATGAATGGAGAGAATTAAAATTAAAAATTAAAAATGAAAAATTGAAAATTGATAAGAAGTCGGATAATTATGATGTAGATAAACTGATGGAGTGTGATGTTTGGGTGAGGCCAAAAGTAGTAGTGGAGATAAGAGCTGATGAAATTACCAGATCTCCAGTACACACGGCAGGGCGTGTTATGAAACCATCCAAATCCGGAACAGCATATGAAGTTAAAGTAGCTGGTTTTGCCCTGAGGTTTCCCCGCCTTGAAAGGTTCAGGGATGACAAAAGCCCGAATGAGGCAACAACAATAAAAGAAATAGAGAAGATGTATAAAATGCAGGGAAAGAAGTAATTATTATTTACGGGTCCTGCCGCGAAAGTGTCCCGACCATTGCTCCAAACTCGCTTTTGTATTCTGCGCTCAAACAGAGTGGAGCTCGGGTCAGGATGCCCTCTTTCGCGTCACCCGTTGTTAAAATAAAGGTTAGCAATGAAAATTTCCATTGTCATCCCAGCATATAACGAAGAAAAATATATTGGTAAAACTCTTGAGTCTGCCAAGAAGCTTGATACTAACGGTTGGGACATCGAAATATTAGTGATAAATGGTGGTTCAACCGATAAGACTGCTGAAGTTGCCAGATCTTGTGGTGCAAGAGTGGTTGATGAGCCTCATAAAGGAATTGGATTTGCCAGGCAAGAAGGATTAAAACATGCAACTGGCGAAATTGTTTTCTTTACCGATGCAGATACAATTGTACCCCCCGATTGGTTAAAAAAACACATTGCTGCTTTGACAAAAGAAGACTGCGTTTTATCTTTTGGCACTTTCCGCCTTTCTGATGGAAATTTCCCTTACTATCATGTGACCAATTATATTCAGCCGTATTCGATAGCACTATCTTACCGTTTATTTAAGGCGCCACTTGCCCCCGGTCAAAATATTGCTTGTAAAAAGGATGCAGCGCTAAAAATTGGCGGTTTTGACGAAAAGTTGGAACTGCTGGAGGATGCCGATTTCGCCATGAGAATGCAAAGAATTGGCAGAGTTGTTTTTCTACCGGATTGTATTGTGATTTCTTCAGGAAGGCGGTCAAAAGAAGGTTGGGGATACTTTTTGCGCAATCTGTGGGCAAATATAAATTTTTATCTTTTGCGCAGGAAAAAATTCAAAAGATTTCCAGTTTACCGATGAAAATTTTAAGGTGATTTTTTGTGGCGTAAGAACCAGGGATGGTGGAGGAAGATGGTTTGGACAAATCTTATCGGGTATTCCGCCAGATACTGAGATAAACCCTTTAAGGGATCTTCCCCAATACGCCTCAGGGACAAAGAGGTATAAAGAGAAGAGATGTACCGCAGTTCACCAATCTCCTTCAAATGGCAGGAGATATCAAATTCATCAAAGGCAAATTTCACCCCTTGACACGTTTTTATCTTTTCCCATGCGCTCTTTTTCAGAGCCATATTGGGACCGACAAATAGTATATGGCCAGTCAGAAGTCTGGCTAATTTGTCGAAAACGAGGCAGCAGAAAAAACGGATGACAAAGTCGGGAATGAGTCTATGCTGGCAGTCAAGAGGTCCGCTGATGCCTACAATATCGGCAGGAAATAAAGAGAAGTTTTGAGAGATAGTTTTTAGCCAATTGGGGGGAACAATAGTGTCAGCTTCCGTTACGGCGATTATTTCTCCCAAGGCGCAACTGATGCCTCTGGCTCTGGTAAAACCTATTCCCTGTCGTTTTTCACTCACAATTCTTGCGCCAAATTGTTTGGCAATAGGGGCGGTATTATCAGTAGAATTGTTATCAACCACAATTATTTCGAAATCTTTAAACGTCTGTTTTTTAAGCGAGGCAAGACAAAAAGGGAGATATTTCTCCTCGTTAAAAGCCGGAATAACAACTGAAATAGCCGGTCTTTTTATACTGCTGTTCATATTTCCAGGTAAGAGGTAAGTTGTTTGGTTTTCTTCCAGATTGATCTCAATTTATGAGTGATAAACTTATCAAAATCAAGTACAGGGGTTGGGGGCGGACCTATTTTGGGGAAGGCGGCAGCTGTATCATGCAGGGCGCAAATCAGGCGGTTAAAGATAATCTCTTGAGAAAAATCTTTTCGCACCTTAAGATAAGCTTTTTTGCTCAGACTGTCTCTTATGTCAGAGTGTTCCAGCAAAATCCGCAGAACCGCCGGAAGTTCCTGATTTAGTCTGGCTGTAGGAATTGTTATTCCAACACCAGACAAAAGTTCCTTGTTTCCTCCGGCATCGGAAGTGACACAGGCAAGGCCGCATGCCATCGCTTCAAGAAGCGCCAAGGGCATCCCCTCAAAACGAGAAGGAAGCACAAATATTTGGCAGGCTCGCATGATATCAAGCTTGCGTCTTTCATCAAGGATGGCACCGGTAAAGATAATTCTTCTGTCTTTGAAATCCCCTCGTAGTTCTTCTTCCTGATCGCCACCTCCAACAATTACCAGTTTTGTGTCCCGGGGAGGATTTAGACTTAAAAACGACTTGATAAGAACCCTGGGATTTTTTTGAAAGGTAAGCCTGCCCAGAAATAATACTCCTTTTTTGATCCCGAAGCGCTTACCGAAGGCAGAATCACCCGGCGTATATAACTTGGTATCTATCCCGTTGGGTAGCACTAAAATTCTTTCTTTCTTAATGCCGTGATTGATATAAAACTGAGCCAGTTTATCGGAAAAGACATGAAGGAGGTCAAGTTGTTTGCAGAACTGAAGATAAGCTAAAAAAATAGATTTGACTAAAATTTGATACGAACTTAGGCTTTGATTGAAGTCCGCGTGCCAAACAGCTGTGATTGGAATTTTCAGTTCATGACAAAGCTGTGGCAAGAAAAAATCAAACGGGGAGATACCGATGGCACAATAGATAATATCCGGTTTAATTTTCGTCAGATATTTTCGGATAATTTGAAGTGTTTTTTCCGAAGGCAAGAAAACAAAACCTCGTGGTTCGGCATAATAAAAAGGGACATGCAGAATATTGTTGTCCTTCGATCGTTTTTTAGCAAAACGCAAAATATAGACTTCGTGTCCTAAATCTTTCAGATAATGATAAAAACGGGTTGTAAAGACTCCTATTCCGCCAATTTTTTGCCATTCCTCTCTATCGATAAGCACTATTTTCATAAGGAGATTATACACGATTGCCAGTTTTTATAGTAAAATGAGGAAGCTAATAAATGAAAATTATCGCTGATTTACCCCATAGAATGCTTACCTCGAGCCGAAGGCTGTACAGCCTTGCGTTCTCGAGGGGCGCATCTACGGGGCAGGCAGATTCATAGCAAACATGCAAATAATTGCTGATCTTCAGATCCATTCTAAATATAGCCGGGCGGTTTCCCAACAGATGGTGATACCCCAAATCTGGGAATGGGCAAAGAGAAAAGGGATTGGTCTTGTAGCAACAGGCGATTGGACGCATCCTCTTTGGATGAGAGAGATAAAGGCAAACCTGGAAGAAACAGGAAATGGACTGCTTAAATTAAAAATCCAAAATCCAAATGACAAATTTCAAATGGAAGAAGGCGGACCGCTCTTCTTACTCGCTACAGAAGTATCAAGCATTTATTCTCAAGGTGGGAAACTGCGAAGAATACATAATTTAATTTGGTCTCCAACTATTGAAACTGCCGATAAAATCAATAAAGAATTAATCAGTCGCGGTGCCAATCTTATTGCCGATGGTAGGCCCATAATTGGGCTGACTAGTATTCAAGTAGCAGAATTAGTTCTTTCTATCAATCCAAATTGTTTACTCATTCCCGCGCATGCCTGGACGCCATGGTTTTCTTTATATGGTTCGGAGTCTGGTTTTGACTCAATTGATGAATGCTTCGGCAGTTTTTCCAAATACATTTATGCTATTGAGACAGGACTATCAAGCAGTCCGGCGATGAATTGGCGAATCAAAGAGTTAGACACCCGGTCTATAGTTTCTTTTTCCGATGCTCATTCAGGCCCGAAGTTAGGGCGGGAAGCAACCGTTTTCGTTATGAACGAAAACGGAATTACAAATGACAAATTACAAATGACAAATGAAAAAGGAAATATCACGTATAAAGATATAAGATCTGCAATCATGCAAAAGACAGGTAAATGGAAGATCGGTTACACTATCGAATTCTATCCTGAGGAAGGGAAGTATCATTATACCGGACACCGCAGTTGTGGAGTAAAACAGGATCCATCCCAAACAAAACAGAAAGGCACGATCTGTCCCGTATGCGGAAAAAAGCTGACAGTCGGTGTAATGCATCGGGTAGAACAACTGGCGGGAAGGACAGAGGAGGAATTAAGAATTAGGAAACAAGAATTAAGCGGAACCCAAATAAAGGGGATTTTTTCTGACACTTTTCCCGATAGACCTGCCTTTGTAATGCTGGTGCCATTACAGGAGATTTTAGCAGAGGCAATTGGAGGATTACCAGCAAGCCAAAATGTCCAGAATGAGTATAAAAAGTTAACTGATAGTTTTGGAGGGGAATTTGAGGTTTTACTGGGAACTTCAATTCCCGATATAAGCAAAATTTCCGGTCCAAGAATTGCTGAGGCAATTGACAGAGTCAGAAGAGGAGAGATTGTAGTCGATCCGGGTTTCGATGGAGTGTTTGGAATTGTCAAAATCTGGGGTAATGAAAAAGAAAAGGCTGCCGAGCAGACAAAAGATCAGTTGAGTCTATTCTAAATCTATGACTGTTTGTAAAAAAATTTCACTAGATGAATATAATATATTGTATGACCAAATTAAGATGAGTCATACTAGGACATTTTTCCAATCACCGGGTTGGTTAAAGCTCTGGATGAAACATTTCGGTGAAGAAAAAAAACAGCAAATATATGGTGTTTTTGAAGCTAATGAGCTAATTGGTCTAGCGCCATTTTATAAGGAAAATGGAGGAATAAATTTTCTAGGAGTAAGTCTTGTTTTAAGTAGTGAATTGGTTACCGACTTTGGCGACGTGGTCGCTAATGTTGAAAAAGAGAAAGAAGTTTGGAAAGCAGTGTTAGGTGTCATTCTGGGGACGAGCAAAGCAAGGACTCCAGAATCCATAAGAGAAAAAGATTCTGGACAAGACGGGTACCGTACGGTAACCCGTCAAGCCAGAATGACAAAAGTATTAGAACTGAACTATATCAGGGAAGACTCGCCCAGCTTAAAAATCTTGCAGGAATTGGGAGGGAAAGTTGAAGCAGTTGACACGGCTCCTTATATTGATTTACCCCACAGTTGGGAAGATTATTTGGGGTCTTTAGATCGGCATGACAGGCATGAACTACGGCGGAAAATGAGAAAGCTTGAAGAGGAAGAAACTTTAAGAGTATGTCATACAGAAAATGTCGCTGATATTGACGAATTCCTGAGGCTAATGCAATTGTCCAAAGATCAAAAGAAGGAGTTTCTTTCTGATAAAATGAAGTTTTTCTTCCGTGATGTTTTTTCAACATTTTTTCCTAAAAAAAATATTCAACTTTGTTTTCTAAAATTAAACGGGATCAATATTGCCGCGACTTTCTCATTTATTTCTCACAATCAAGTATTATTATATAATTCAGGTTTGGATCCGGAATATTATCGTCTTTCCGCAGGATTGATATTAACTGCTTTTGACATAAAACAGGCAATTGAGGAAGGAGTAAAAAGATTTGACTTCCTGCGGGGGGGAGAACGATATAAGTTTGATCTAGGAGGGAAAGAGAGAAAATTATATAAAATTTTATTATAATTTACGGGTCCTGCCGCTCGAGTCTCCCAAGATGGTGCTCGGAACCTATATCCTGCGCGCCATTTGGGATACCCTCTCTCGCGTCACCCGTGATTTAAAATTAAGGTATGAATAAACGACTCTTGGCTGTTTTTGCTCATCCCGATGATGAATCTTTCGGTCCGGCAGGGACGCTTGCTTACTATGCAAAAATGAATGTTGAAGTACATTTACTTTGTGCCACACGTGGAGAAGCCGGAAAAAATAGCAAATTGAAAATTGAAAATAGTAAATATAAAGAAGAGAAAAATATCGGAGAGATAAGGGAGAAAGAATTGTTAGAATCAGCGAAAATTCTGGGAATTAGGAAAGTGGAGTTTTTAGATTTTATTGACGGAGAGCTTTGCAATAATATCTATAATCAAATAGCCGAGAAAATAATCAAAAAAATAAAAAGTTTTTCTCCTCAGGTGATTCTAACTGTTGAAAGGCGAGGAGTTTCAGGACACCTGGATCATATTGCCGTATCGATGATAACTACCTATTCATATTTGAAGACAAAAATTGCCAACAAGCTTTACTATCATTGCTTGCCAAAGGAATTAAGAAATAAATTTAGGGATGATTATTTTGTCTATTTTCCAGAAGGATACAGCCGAGATGAAATTACCACAAGGGTCGATTACTCATGTTGTTGGGAGCAAAAAGTTAAATCCATGATGGCACACCGGAGTCAGATAGGCGATGTGAAGAACCTTCTTTCCCGTTTCCAAAAACTTCCCAAGGTGGACCATTTTATTCTCCAGTATCAGCGGGGAATAAAAACGAGACTGCCGGAAAAGGATCTTTTTGCTGGGATTACCCATTGACGAGATCTTTTAAACGGTGATATTCTAAAAGAAGGATTTTGTCCGCCTGAACTTACTGTTCGCCCCGCTTAGCGGGGCTCACAGAGCGTTCTTAGGCGGACTTAAGAACCGCTAAACTTCTCCGCCGACTTGGCGGATAAGTAAGCGTTTCTAAAGGAGGTGATATAGATGGCTGATACTTCAGACAAAAGAATTAAAAGCGCCATAGCATATTTGGGTTGGTGGGTGACTGGGATAGCTCTTCTTCTTATCGAGAAGGAAGATAAAGATATCCGTTTCCATGCAATGCAATCAACAGTTACCTTTGGTGCGATTACCCTTCTTTATATTGTTTTGGGTATAATTCCAATTCTGGGATGGTTAATAGCAGTTATTATTTCGCCAGGAGTGATGGTGGTAAGTTTCGTACTTTGGTTAATTTTAATGTGGAAGGCATACAGTGGAGAAAAGTATAAATTGCCCTATTTTGGGAATATAGCAGAAAAGCAGTTGGAAAAAATGAAATAACGTGTTTCAAAATAGAGAAGAGGCTGGTCTACATCTGGCTAGCAAACTTAAACAATTTCAAGATAGTGGCGATGCAATTGTATTGGCAATTCCTCGCGGGGGTGTTATCGTTGCCAAACAAATTGCAGATAGCCTTCAAATCCCCCTGTCAGTTTCAGTAGTAAAAAAACTTGGCGCACCCAATAATTGCGAGTTGGCGATAGGAGCAATTGCGGGAGGTAGTGTGAAATTTATTGATTGGAATCTAGTTAGCCGATTGGGGATTGAACAAGAATATCTGGATGAAGAGATTAAAAGGAAAAAGAGGGAAGTAGAAGAAAGAGAGAAGAAGTTGTCAGTTGTCAGTTGTCAGTTGTCAGTAAAAGATAAGAAGATAGTCATTTTGGTTGATGATGGAGTGGCGACCGGGGCGACGGTTTTGGCAGCGATAAAATACATCAAAGAACAGATAACCTGCCTCGTCGGCAGGCAGGCAAAGAACAAAAAACAAGGAATAAAAATTATTCTGGCTGTTCCCGTGATTGCGAAAGATGCGTTCGATCAGATAAAATCAGAGATTAGTGAGATTGTTGCTTTGGAAATTGCCGAAGACTTTGGAGCAGTAGGGCAGTTTTACCGGGAATTTCCACAAGTGACGGATGAAGAAGTAAGGAGGTTATTATGAAACTGATAGTCGGTCTGGGGAATCCGGGGGATAAATTCAAGTATAGCCGTCATAACATCGGTTTTATGGTGGTGGAGAAATTGGCTAAGGACCTTCTGTCTGTAGGGAGAAGTGAAAAGGCTTGGGTGGGGGAGAAAAGGCATGCTGCAGAAGTCTGCAAAATAAGTACGCAGACACTATTGGTCAAACCACAAACTCATATGAATCGGTCCGGAATTGCAGTACTTTCCCTGGTCAATTTTTATAAGATTTCTCCAAAAGATCTATGGGTAATCCATGATGATATTGATTTACCTCTGGGAAAAATCAGAATCAGGCGCGGTGGAGGAAGCGCAGGACACAATGGAATAGAGTCGATAATCAACAGTCTTCATAATCCTGATTTTGTCCGATTTCGGCTGGGGATTGGAAAAGGGAAATTAAATATAGAGCATACGGCAGATCACAATCTTCATCGCAGAGCGATCGAAAAATATGTACTGTCGCTCTTTCGTGATAGTGAGGCAAGCTCGGTAAGACATCTAATAAAAAGGGCAGTTGAGGCACTGGAAATTGCACTTAAAAAAGGACTTGAAGTGGCGATGAATAGGTGTAATTAACTTATTTATCCATTTTATAGCAACCGTTTCCCCACTTTTACCACTCAGTAAGAAAGACTACGAAAACACTCCAATGGCAATAAAAATTCTGTTAAAATAAAATAACAGAAGAATGTAAACAAAATCTTACTTTACAATTGTGTGATATATGTAATTGTATACTATACTTAATAATTATGAAACCCAAAGCGGGAAAGACAGGATTATCTTTATTAAATTTATTCTTAATTTCTTTTTTCATCGTTACTACAGGTATAATTTTAGGTTTTTCAATCACCAAAGCAAGATTGAGATTTATTCCTCGTGCTTATAATGAAGAAAATACTATATTGAAAACTGAAAACAGTCTGATATATGAAGAAAACGGTAAATATAATATCGATGAAAAAGAATTACTTGAGCCTAGTAAAATAGATACTCAAATTTCTCTTGATGGAATCGAGGAGATTGATTTTAATGGACTGATTCTTCCCGGTAGTAACTCTCGTTTTGTAGCCAATGTAGGAGACTATGATAAGGACGGTTATTTAAAACGTGATGCGATGGGAACAATAAGTGAAACAATATTTCAAGGGTTTTTTAATAAACTGCAATTAGCAAGTCAATCTAATATAAATTTGACTATGTTATTGGTTATTACGGAAGATCAGAGTGAACAATGGATAGTTAATACAATTCAGGATACTTATAAGGAAATTCCTTTTAAAGGCTTCATACTAGGTAATGAATTGAATCTAAAAATATTTGGATATAAGCGACCAGAGATATATTATTCCCAATTGATGACTGCTTATAGAACTGTAAAAGGAATTAGTCCGAATATAAAAGTGTATCCTTATGGAACTTCTCCAGGTGGACTAGATCCAGCAGAAAAATACGAGCTGGCCTTGGAAACCTTGCTTAATTATTTTGACGCTAATTCTTTTACAGAGTACCAAAAATATCCATTCGACGGTATAAACATTCATCTTTATTTTCCCAACCAAATTTCTCAAGGAATTTCTGATGCCAAAAGTATTTTGGCCGAACATAAAGCAGATTTGTCGATCATTATAGGAGAAACAGGTTTACCAGTAAATGACACAAAACCGAGAGAATGGGAAAGTTTTAACAATACGCCGGAAGATCAAGCCGATTATTATTGGCAGGCAACAATGCTAGGTCTTGTACAAGGTGTTACCTATATGAATTATTTTACCTCAAAAGATTATCCAGTAGGAGATAATATGTATTGGGGTATAATACGAATGGATGGAATACCACGACCTGCTTTTGCAGCTTATCAATTCGCTCAACGGATAATTAATAATGTTAAAACAATTAATTACGAGAAGTTGGATGGTATATCAATCTATAAACTAATAAGATCTGACGGAGCAATAATTCGTATCCTTTGGAATGAAACAGATAAATCGATAAAATTTTCTGATCTTAAAAACAATACTCTAATCTATAATAAACTAGGAGATAAAATGTATCCCAATCAAAATGAAAATGATGGATTGAATATTGAATTATTACCCAGGAAAACAATGTTTGTGGGGGGAGATGTGGTTATAGTTGTTGATGTGGATGAATCCTATTTATATAGAGAAAATAATAATCTCCCTATACCTGAATAACTCAGTTACCTTTAAAATAAGATTTTAACATGTTGACTCGCTTTATGGGTAGATTATTCTGCAGGATAAATCAATGAAGAAGATATCGTTTCTCTAAGTAAGATGAGTAGAGGAAAATTTTTCTTTTTGCAAGAGCTTTTAAAAGATTAGTTAATATTACATAAGAAACCGCAATTCCTGCTGCCATGAGAGTGCGCTCCATAGCTGTCTGGGGGATTAAAGCCAGCCACATCTCCTTCGTTAATCCAAAAGCCCAAACCCATAAAGCTCCACCCACAGCATGCGCAATAAATGTTGCTCCCAAGCTTCTTACAAATAAATTCTTTCGGAAGAAATGAGCAGCAATCGGTATGAGCCAGAACATAGAATACTGCCAAGCACTTCTTCCAATTGGGTGCAGATTGAATACCAGAATTGCAGTCATAGGGATAAGAAGATTGACTGTCCTCTTCTTAGAAAAATAGGCTACAGCAAAAAGGGTAGGGAAGAGACGGATAATTGAGGCTGCTCCTACATTATTAATACCATGAACAAGGAGATTGATTAGTTGCATTAGTAATACGGAGACGATACCAACCGGTGTTCCCAAAAATGCACCTGCTGTTGGAGCTAAAAAGTCAAATAGAGTAAACTTTACTCCGGAGCCAAGAACTCTGGAAAAAGGAACTTGAAGTGCGAAAAGACCAAGGAGAGTAAAGATAGAGATGAAAAGAAGATGTTTCTTTTCCATATTAAGGATATTTTAAGCATCAAAAGAAATCTGTCAAGAGGCTGATTTGCCATTAAAAGTTGGAAAAGATGAAGATAGCTATTCCGGAGGACTATTGGGGCTTTTGATTTTGTTATCTTTTCTCTTCAGCAGAAATCTCGAAATCAACTCTATCGCCCTGTTTTACTATGCAATATTTTTCATCAGGATAGGAAGGAGACACATAAACATTTGTACAATTTAACATTTTGATGTCGTATTTCTCATCAGAAGAAGTAATAAATGCTAAAAGCCGATATTCCTCCGAGGGGCTCAAGTTTTCAGAGAAGACATAAGGATAAAGCTCGTCAATTTCTGTATTGGTAAAAATTACCTGCTTTGGTTGACCAGATTGGTTATAAAGATTGACAGCAATAAATGGGATCCTTTTGGTCCCAACAGGAGTTTTTATCGTTCCCTGTATTACTTTATCAGCCGGATAGATAGACGGATCAGGAGTAGGAGGGATGTTTTTAGTTATAACATAATTTACCTCACTAAATGAACTAAATAAGCAGCTTTGATAATTCATATACTTTCCAATAGTTCCCGAGCAGTCGGATGCATTTTTAATAATGCCTTCTTTGATGATATGAGCATCGGGAGACGTCACATAAACAAAAGACTGGTATTTTTTATCCTCCTTAAGTCCGGGAAATTTAAAAGAATAAGATTGATTTTTCGTAAAAGTTTTCTGTATCCTGGTTAAGGTTCTAGCATACTCTTCAAAGCCATTTTTTTCGACCAACTCAATTACAACCTGTTCCCCCGGAAAAAGATCATACTCGGACATGACATTTATAGTGATATAAGGACCTTTTACTTCTACATTTTTGGGAATGGGAGAAGCAGTAAGAGTATATTCAGCCTTTTCTACATTATTATTCCAGTAGGAGAAATTACCATCCATCAAACTTAGCCAAGCATAGTAGTCTTGAGTGCCATTGTTAATTTCAAAAAAAAGAAATGTATAATCCGTAAGAAATTTTCCAGGAAGAGCAATAGTCTGATTCTCTAATATCCCATCTGATATATCTTCATTCAGACTTTGGGCGCCCATAACCCAATTAGCATTCTGTGCGCCATAGATTTTATATGTTCCACTGAGCCCGGCACCTTCTGGATCAAGAAATTTAACTGACAAATTTTTCGGAACTTGATTGGAGATAGAGATAGCAGATCCTAATTTGCTTCTTTTCGTAATCTCAAGCGCCCATCTCCTTTTGGCGTCATCTTGTGTTTCTTCCAAATCCCCCGAATAAAAGAGGGGATATTCCACTCCCATAAAGATATAATTTTGCTCTCCGGGTACCCAAGGAGTATGGATTTGGCCAAAAAGGTGTCCCGCTTCATGCACAAGAACATAGTAAGAACTGTATCCATGTCCGTCGTTATTTATCCAGTAATCCTTTTCACCTATTCTCGAGGGAGCGGTATAGCGAGCGGAGAAAGGGGCTTCACCACCGGAATTATCAGATTCGCCAGGATAGATGATGGTAATATAAAGGCTATCCTTGGGATGGTTGCAATCATTTTTAGGCACAGTCTGTTTTCCTCCTGCCCGTCCACATCCTTGTTCTTCCGTTTGATCCCAAGGTTCATCAAAACCAGCGAAGGTGAATGTTTTGCCTGTCCCTCCGAAACTTCGCTGCAGTTTGGCAAGATCAGTCTTTGCCAGATTTTCTACAAGAATACACCTGTTGGTTATTGGATTAATCATCGTATCCCTGCTTTCTTCCGTACAGTGGTTTGCGACAACCTGAAGTGACATATTAATCTTGACTGGTATTTCTTGATTTTGAATATCATTATTTGAAGAGTAGGGGGTTGGGGTAATTGTTTCCTCCGGAGTAGGAAGATTATAACTTTCTGAGAGTTGGTGACCTGTCATGTCAAGTTCTTCTAACATTACTTGTCCCAGACTAAATGAGGTGCTTGGAAGGGTCGAAGTTAAAAAAATAGCTTTTTCAGAAGCCTCATCGAACTTTGGTATAAGCAAGGTTATATTCTCCCAATTTCTACTATCCAAACTTCTTTTTCTCTCTCCCACCGACAGTATGACTTCTCCTTGGTCTATTTTCACGTCCAGATGCAGAATAACAGGTTTGTTTTCCGGAGGTGAAATTGGATATTTGATTCCTTCACCAATTTCATTTACTGCAATCTTTTGAACAGAACCTTTCTCCTGGTCAATCTCGCTTATGTTGGTGACTTTTGTTTCACCCTTTTGTATCGTTTCCCATGAGTAATCTATTTTTTGTGAGTATTTTTCTGGCTTTGCAACTACTAGCGGCTGATCCGTTACCGCCTTGCCGGTGGTTTGCAGTAGACTCCTAGTCTTTCTTGTAAGTATAAGGATAGCAGTAAGGGAAAGAATTACCAAGAGAATTGTAAAGATGCTGATGTGGAAATTTTTCAAAAATATTAGCTTTCTGTATTTACTGTTCTTTTTCGCCATCATTTTAATATTATTGCTTAGTGCTAAAAGAAGCAAACGAGAAATTAAAGATTTTTTGTATTAGAGTATAATTCAAGCGTGATCATAAAGACATTCACTCAGGCTGTCAAATTTTTAGAGAAATTTATTCCTCCTCCTTCCAAAAAACATCCGGGAGAGTTGGGTTTGAAGAGGATGCAATATTTGATGGATTTGTTGGGTAATCCTCAATTTGCCTATCCCACGATCCATGTGGGAGGAACTTCGGGGAAAGGGTCAACAGCAACGATGATTGCTTCAATATTAGCCGCCAAATATAAAGTAGGGCTCCATACATCGCCGCATCTGGTGAAAATTACTGAAAGGATTAAAATTTATCAACCGCTCAATAATTTTGCTGAGGTCGGCAAGAATTTTTCTGCGCACCTCCCAAGATCGCTCCACTCGTCCGCCTCCGGCGGACTCAAGGTGCTCAAGGACGTGGGAGTGCTCGAAAAACTTGCCTCCCCGCAAAATTATTCTTTGCCTGCGTCACCCATTGATAAAACTAATGATTTATCAGAAAGAGAGTTTGTAAATTTGGTTAATAAAATAATTCCATTTATTAAAAAGATGGAGAAAAGTGAATTTAGTAAACCTAGTTATTTTGAACTTATATCAGCGATAGCTTTTTTATATTTTTATCAGCAAAAAGTAGATATTGCCGTTGTTGAAGTGGGCATGGGAGGAAGGTTCGATGCAACAAATGTTATTAAACCAATGGTTGCTGTAATAACAAATGTAGGACTCGATCATACAGAAGTTCTGGGTGATACGGTAGAAAAGATTGCGCAGGATAAGGTGAGGATCATTAAACCAAACATGAAAGTAGTTTCTGGTGCCAGGCAAAGTTCAGTGGCTCAAATCATTAAACTGAGGTGTAGAGAAAAGAATGCTCATTTATCGCTTCTTAATCGCGATTTCAGGTACAAAGTCAAAGACATAAGTAGATTTGGCAGTATCTTTGATTATTTTGGGGAAAAAATATATAGAAATCTCAAACTTTCGCTTTTGGGAGAATTTCAAGTGGAGAATGCGGCATTAGCGGTTAGGACAGCTGAATTATTATATCGTCATTCTGGGGATCCGCCAGCTGGCGGAGACTCCAGAATCAGATTCTGGACAAGCCAGAATGACCTAGAGAAAAGTATTTGTCAAGGATTGGAATATGCCTTTATCCTAGGCCGATTAGAGATTGTTTCTCGGAAACCACTAGTTATCCTGGATGGCGCGCATAATCCGGATAAAGCTAGAGCGCTTGTTTCTGCAATTAAAAAGATTTTTCCGGAGAAAAGAATTACTGCAATTGTTGCCATAAAGGATGATAAAGCGGCCCGGGCAATTCTATTCGAATTTCTTAAAATTTGCCACAAAATAATCTTTACCCATTTTCAGATACTTGCTGATGTTGGGGTGATCAACTCATATAATCCAGAGGAATTATTAAATATTGCCAGCAAAATAGACAATAGAAAGCAGATGATAGTTATCGATAATGCTAAAAGAGCAATTGATAAAGCGATAAAATCGGTCAACGCTTCTGATTTGATTTTAGTCACCGGCTCGCTATACTTGATAGGAGAAGCGAGGAAGCGTCTAGCGTCTAGAGAGTTAGCGTCTAGTTGATATTAACTAAACGCTAGTTACTAGACGCTATCAATATGAATAAATCATCTTCAATGCAAAAAATTGGAGACATTTTAGTAAACTTTAACCCATTGGAGGATAAATATATTTCCCGGGAGTTTCAGGCATATGGATATTACTTGGCAGAGGAACTAAATGACTTGAAACACAGATCAATTTATATGAAGTTGGCAAAAACTCTTCCCCGGGCGCTTCTGGAGAAAGCGCTCTCTTATGTAAAAGACTCAAATGTCAAAAGGAAAGGTGCCCTTTTTATGTGGAAGCTGAAACAGCTGGGCGCTTGGCCGGATAAATCAGCAAAAAACAAAGAACAAAAAACAAAGAACAAAAAAAAGATTGGAGATATTCCGTTTTAATCTATGGCAAAAATAAAAAAATCAAATGAGGTATTATTCCGAGTAATAATATTTGCCGTTACTACCGCTTTTTTAATTTTAATCTGGTCGAAGCGGGGGAATTTAGCCCACTTGTCTAAGCTCGGCTATTTGGGAATATTTTTAATCAATTTTATCTCCAGCGCTACCGTCCTTTTTCCCCTACCGGGAGTAGCCGCTGTTTTTTTAGGAGGAGCCATTTGGAATCCATTTTGGGTGGGGCTTTCTTCCGGAATTGGAGCTTCCCTGGGTGAATTGACTGGTTATCTTTTAGGATTCGGAGGAAGGGGACTGGCACAATCTTGGGAGAAGCAGAAATGGGTAAAAGCAGTTGAACAGTATTTCCATAAGACTGGTTTTGCGACAATATTTGTTTTTTCTGCATTACCCTTACCGTTATTTGATATTATTGGAATTATTGCCGGATGGCTCAATTATCCTATTTGGAAATTTATGTTTGCGACTCTTTTGGGGAGGGTACTGCGAAATATCCTGATCGCCTGGTCAGGAGCAAAAATTTTGCCTTATTAAGTTACTTCATAAACAGAAGTATCTGGAAAATCAGAATTCCTATGTAGCTTCCAAAAAGGATAAACCCCTCCTTTTTATTGATGGTGGAATGGGTGAGGGAGAAGAAAAATAATAAAAAGCTCATCCCCGTCATCACGGGCAGATCAAAAACCAGCCACTGTTTTTTTATAACCACAGGGGAGAGCATGGATATAATACCGAGTGTTACCAAAAGAGTAAAAATATTTGAGCCTATCGTTTCTGAAACTGCCACTTCAGTCAAGCCTCTCTTTGTAGCTTTGTAGGCTGCAGCTATATTGGGGATGGAGGGGACGATTGTTCCCAGAGTCATGCCGATAAACAGCGCATCTACAGAAAAAATTTCTACAATTTGTGTTAGTTGGAAGGCAAAAAGATAGGTGCCGGAAAGAAGCAGAGTCAGTCCCAAAGTAAATGAGAACCAACCGGCTTCCATTTTCCCATAGCCCCAACCAATCAAATCCAGTTCCACTTCTACTTCTCTTTTTTCTTCCACAAAATCCTGCCGAGCAATGCCTTTTTCCTGCAGGAAAACATTCATCAGGTAAGGAATAAAAAGAAGAAAAGTCGCCAAACCTTCAATTCTGGTGATTTGGCCATCAGAGGCAAGGGCAAAAATTAAGATAGGAACAACCACCGAGAAGATGCCATCCCGAAGTAACATATTTCTGGTGACTTTTAAAGGCCTGATTATGGCGGATAGACCGGTCATCAGGCCGATATTGCAGATAATTGAGCCGAATGCCACTCCCAGACCGATGTCCTTGTATCCGGAAAAAGTGGCATAAACAGCGACTAAAATCTCAGGCAAACTGACTACAATTGAGATAAGGATAAGCCCGATCGAGATGCTGGTGGTTTTTAGTTTTTTGGCAATTGGGATGAGGGAGTCAGTCAGCCAGTCCGAACCTTTGGAAATAAAAGCGATACTGACTATAATGGAGAGAAGAAGGACTAGTTCGCTCATTTATTTTAGTATATCATTTCATCGTATGAATTCTCGAGCTCACCTTTTTATTCATGGAGATGTAATTGGGGTAGGTTTTCGGGCTTGGACACTTCGTAATGCGAGGCAACTGAATTTGTCCGGCTGGGTAAGAAATGCCGATGATAAAACTGTGGAAACTGTTCTTGAGGGAGAAAAAGAAAAGATAGAGGAAATAGTCGCGCTTTGCCATAAAGGGCCGGAGGTATCTTGGGTAGAAAAAGTAGAGGTGAAATGGGAGGAGGGAACTAGTGAGTTTGCGGGATTTGAGATAAGGTATTAATTTTTGTTTGCTCGCAGATAAAATTTTCTTGCTCACAAATCTTCAAAGTTTTAATCTTTGACATATTAAATGTATTATGCTTACAATGAATATATAGAATGAAGCGGCAGGTTTTTGTGGTTTGGTTCCTAATTTTTTTGGCGTGGTCATTTTATCGGGCTAATTTTTTCCTGCCTGAAGCAATTGACGAATTCCTGGTGAAACCTCTGATTTTTGTCCTGCCGATAGTCTATGTAGTAGTCATCCGAGAAAAAAAGAAATTATCTGAGCTAGGGTTAACACCAAAACCAAAAGACTTCATACTCGATCTTTTTATCGGGACAGTGATCGGCATCATCTTTGCTCTGGAAGGGTTGGTGGCAAATTATCTGAAAAACGGGCAATATTCCTTCGGACCGATTTTGGCAGTTAAAGCGGGCGGTGGTGTGGCATTTTTTCTTTTAATTAATTTAATAACCTCTGTCTGGGAAGAAATATTAGGTCGAGGTTACATCTATAATAGGCTTTATAAAGCGACAAAGAATCAATTTTGGGCAGCTTTTACCGGAAGTTATATGTTTTTGCTGCTTCATATACCTATTATTTTCACCAGGCTTCATCTTCGAGGTTCCTCACTGCTGATTTATCCGGTATCTGTTTTTCTTCTGAGTATTGCCAACAGTTATATTTTTTCCCTCCGAGGATCACTGACTTTGCCCATCCTCATCCACACCTTCTGGAACATGACGGTAGCGCTGTTTCTTTGATTTAACTGGTTGCTTCTGCCTGGTAGCCTAGTATACTTAAGGCTATGTTATATACTCCCCATTTTCTGACAGGCGCGGCAATTATTAAAATAATACCTAATCCAGCTATCGGATTGCCACTAGCCCTTCTTTCCCATGTTGCCCTTGATATGCTTCCCCATCATGATTTTGAGGTAAGACCGGGGATGAATATTCAAGATATTTTAAACAGAGGAGAGAAGCGGACATACTTTCTTCTTATCGCCGTGGGACTAGATGCAATCTTATTACTTTTCTCATTTATCTGGCTATTTATCACAAAGAATAATTATCTGATGCTTTTGGGAGGGATTATAGCGATTCTACCTGATGTGGTGGAGCAGGGACTGTTAGTTTTAGGTAAGAGGCTTCCGGCAATACAGGATAAATTCCAAAATAGGGTAAGTGCAAAGTGGGGTTTTATTTCCTATCCGATTGTGTCGCTTATAGCATTATATATTCTTCGATAGAAAGAGACTGAAGTATGATGAGTATCTAAAATAGAATTACAAAACTCGATTAAACAATCGATTAACATTTCTCTGTTGAGCCAGAATTGCCAGATTCCAAAGTTGTCTTGGTTTTAAGATTGATCCATCGGAATTTATGCATTCTGCCCAGTTAGACTCCTCTATTTTTCTATTTACCGCTTCTACTTGCCGGTTATAATCCGAAATCTCTATCCCATGCAATCTTGCCACCATTAAAGCATTATTTTCCCAGGGCAGCCATACAGCTCCATTTTGGTATTTTCCGGGTTCATAATTGTTATAAAATTGAGAGGAGTCAAAATAATCGCCAGCCGGTGATTGAGCAAGTACCATAATACGGCCATCTTTTCTGGGTAATTTCCTAAAGGTTTCTTCGACAGTCTTTTTATCCAGTAAAAATTTATCAAAGATAGTTTTGGCTAAATATTCAGGATAAAGTACGCTGGCATCAAGAGCTTTGTCGTATTTATCGCTAAGAGGCAGGTATCCATTTTTAGCTAAATCTCCATATTCCTTTTCCGCAGCTTGAATATCATCAGTCTCCCGCAAAAGATCTTTTCCATAAAATTCACTTAATTCTTGCAGAGCCAGAAGAGTGACGGCATAAAGCCCCTGATTCTGAGTGATGACGTCACCTTCATCAAAGATAAATGAGTCGAGCCAACTTTTTCTTTCACCTTTTGTCGAATGATATCTTCCGTCTTTCGCATGGTTTCTTACAAAATTCATGGCAGCGTCGATTGCTGTAATATCAGGGAGGAACCCTCCTTTTGTCTTTTGGGCAAGTTTAGCAGACCAGATGATATAGAGCATAGTGGATTCATCATCGGCAAAATGCCATGGAGTTTTTCCTTTTATAGCAACTGCGGTTGGGATTTGACCATCGGGAAGCTGTCGTTTCTCAAAAGACCTGAGGATCTTGGTTTCAAGTAGGGGATCATCGATAAATTCCGCTGCCATCATACTGTCTCTTAACCACATATCCGGATATTCTTCTTTTTTGTTGGCGGAAAGAAAAACTTCATCTCCCACTGCTGTCAAATTATCAAAGAAAATATTCCAGGCTGTTTGATGAAGAGTTTCAGAGGCGAAGTTTAATCTAGAGGCGATTCTGGCAGTTTCCGGAGAAGGGAAAATGGCAGTACTAGGTGGAAGTCTCGGAACAATAAATTTATTAACACCTCCCCGGATAAGTCTATCCATATCTAAAAATTGACCGAAGTTTTTAGCCTCAATATGCATATCTGAG
>Ga0315281_10001154_pt1 | contig 38661 bp, 36 predicted proteins | sample YL17G07_0_MG_FD_204540 | JGI IMG/M metagenome (GOLD analysis project Ga0315281, IMG submission 204540) | Sediment microbial communities from Yellowstone Lake, YNP, Wyoming, USA - YL17G07_0 | ecosystem: Environmental > Aquatic > Freshwater > Lake > Sediment | place: USA: Wyoming | collected...
GTTGCGTCGTCTCGGACATGCTCACCGACCTCTTCCCCGCCGTCGTCGACGCCGGATTCACCGCGCGGATGGAGGACGAGCTCGACGAGGTGGCCAGCGGCGAACGCGAATGGCCGCCCGTCATCCGCGAGTTCTACGCGCCGCTCGAAGAAGCTCTCGCCGCCGCCGCTGAGGCCCCGCGCGTCGAGGAGCAGACGGACGAGGTCTGCGACAAGTGCGGCAAGCCGATGATCGTCCGCTGGGGCCGCTTCGGCCAGTTCCTCGCCTGCTCCGGCTACCCGGAGTGCAAGAACGCGCGCCCCGTCGGCACCGACAAAGCGCCGGAGCCGGAGCCGACCGACGAGATCTGCCAGGTCTGCGCCTCGCCGATGGTCAGCAAGCGCGGGCCGTACGGCCAGTTCCTGGAGTGCACGAAATACCCCGAGTGCAAGACGCGCCGCCCCGTCCTGCAGAAGATCGGCGTCCTCTGCCCGAAGGACGGCGGCGACCTCATCGAGCGCAAGACGCGCCGCGGCCGCACGCGCACGTTCTACGGCTGCGCCAACTATCCCGCGTGCGATTTCACCAGCAACACACGGCCGCTCAAGCAGCCTTGCCCGTCCTGCGCCGGACTCCTGGTCGAGTCCGGCGGCGAAGGAGCGAAGTGCACGAAGTGCGACTGGAAGGGCGAGCGCGACGCCGACGAGCCGGAACTGGCCAAAGCATCGGCGTGAATCATCTCCCCGCACCGCTGGACACCGCGCGCGGGCGCCGCAGCCGCGTGGGTGCCGGGGCGCGCTGATGCGCCGCCTCACCCGCCGCCGATTCCTCGCCTCATCGGGCGCAACGCTCGCCGCGGCGTCGGCCGCCGCCGTCGTCGGCTGCCGCGACAAGAAGTCGTCCACCGCGCCCGCAGCGGGCCGCGCGAAGCCCGGCACGGCCGTATCGACGCGCGGCGGCGTCCTCCGCACCTACTCCCTCGACGCCATGATCCAGGACTCGCTCGACCCGCATCTCACGCAGATGGGGCCGATCGCCAACCTGCACGCCGGCGTCTTCAGCCGCCTCTACCGCTACACCGCCGGGCCGGGCGGCGACATCGTCCCGGACCTCGCGCTGGCGATGCCGGAGCAGCCCGACAACCTTACCTACGTCATCACGCTCCGCGATGGCGCGGCGTTCCACGACACCCCGCAGGTCCGCGCCGCGTACCCCGGCCTCGCCGGCCGCGCACTGACCGCGGACGACGTGAAGTTCAGCATCGAGCGCCAGTCCAGCCGCAACAGCCCCCAGGCGCGCCATTTCTACCGCCAGGGCGACTGGACTCCCATCGACCGCATCGACGTCAGCGACGCGCGCACGCTCACGATCAAGCTCAAGCAGCCCGTCGCGCCGTTCCTCGGCTTCCTCGCCGGCCGCCACGCCTTCGTCATCGCGAAGGAGACCGTCGACGCCCTCGACCAGGCGAACAGCCCGGGCGCCATGGTCGGCACCGGCCCGTTCCTGCTCGACTCACTCGAACCGCAGGTCGCCATGCGCCTGCGCCGCAACCCGCTCTGGTTCGCCCGCGACGACAACCCCGGCGGCATCGGCACCGGCCGGCCGTTCCTCGACGGCTACGACGCCTTCTTCGACCCGCAGGAGGACGTCTTCCAGCGCGTCGCGTTCGAGCGCCGCGCCGTCGATACGACCGGGTTCAGCGACCCGGCCGTGCTCGACACCGAGCGCAAGACCAACCTCGCCGACATCGTGCTGGAGGAGACCGACGCCGGCGCCATCCTCGCCAGCCGCCTGCTGCTCGACCGCGCGCCGTTCAAGGACGACCGCGTCCGCCGCGCCTTCCACCTTGCGACCGACCGCGGCGCCATTATGAATCTGCTGTACCCCGCCGTCGACGGCGGCCGCGCTTCCGCGAAGCTCTCCGGCCCCGTCGCGCCGGCGATGCAGCAATGGGCGATCGCCGACGCGGACCTGCGAAAGCGCCCCGGCTACCGCAGCGACGACGCCGGCCGCGCCGCCGACATCCAGGAGGCGAAGCAGCTGTGGGCGGCCGCCCTCGGCGACGGCCCCGTCGGCGACGTGCGCGTGCTCTTCGCCGGCATCCCGAAAGCCTTCGTAGACCGCGCGATGCCCGCGTTCCAGCGCCAGCTCCTCGACGCGCTCGGCCTCAACATCGTCCCGATCGTCGATCCCAGCGGCTACGCGCTCATCGCCTCGTCGCTCGGCCGCAACATCGACGGCGCGGCGGAGGGCGTGACGCTCTGCACCTTCGCCCTGGAGGACGGCGGCGATGACGTGGACGACTGGCTCTACCCGCACTTCCGCAGCGGCCAGCCTATGAACACCTACCGCCTGCAGGACGCCCAGCTCGACGCCATGCTGGACAAGCAGCGCGCGGAGTTCGACACGGACGCCCGCCGCAAGCTCGGCCTCGACATCCAGGACTACCTGGTCCGGAAGGTGAACGCCCGGCTGGAGTACCTGGCGCCGGTCCGGCGGCGCCTGACCTGGGGCTACGTCCGCAACTCCAGCCTGCCGGCGTGGCACGGCGCCACGGAGCGCCTCGCGGATGTCTGGCTCGATACCACCCACCCGTCCTGGCGGCCCCGCTCAGCGTGACCCGTAGGCGAAGCCCCCTACACAGAATTGCTACGCTGATGCCGATCATCCGGTGCAAGGAGCGCGCGTGACCATCATCATCATGGCCCTCATCGGATTCGCCGCCGGCTTCGCGATCGACGCGGTCGCCGCGAAGCTCGCCCGCGAGCCCTACGAGCGCGGCGAACTCGACGAAGGCGTGCCGCCGCAGGAGGCTGGCCCGTCGCTCGACCTGAGCAGCGAGGCGGGCGCGCTCGCCATGCCGGTGCTCCTCACCAACCGTTCCCGCTACCGGACCGTCGTCATCGTCGCGTTCACCGTCGCGCTGTTCGCGGCCGCCGGCGCGCGCTACGGCTCCGACATCGGCTACCTGGCGATCGTCTCCGCGTACGTGTCAGTGCTGATCGCCTGCACCGCCACCGACGTGCTCGCCTACCGGGTGCCCAACGTCATCACCTACCCCGCCATCCTCTTCGCCATCGCCGTCGGCTGCATCCTGCCCGACGCCAACTGGCGCGGCGTCATGGCCGGCGGGCTGATCTTCGGCGGCATCCTCTTCGTCCCGTCGGTGCTCACCGGCGGTGCGATGGGCATGGGCGACGTGAAGCTCGCGTTCTTCGTGGGCTTCGCGCTGGGCCTGGCGCTGGTCGTCCCCGCCATGCTCGTCATGGCGATCTCCGGCGGCCTCGCTGCCTTCATCCTGCTCGTCACCCGCCTGCGCGGCAAGGGCGACCCCATCCCGTACGCGCCCTTCATCGCCGGCGGCGCCATGCTCGTCATCCTACTCGAAGGCACCGCCTTCCGCTCCCTCCGCTGACGCCAGACGCGGCACGCCTCCCCCGCCGCCCGGCCCGCGGATGAACTTGCATTATTCGTGCAAATATTGATATGGTCGCTGCCATGACGCAGCAGGCCACCCTGTCCGCCCCCGCGCACGGCGCTCCCCTCATCCGCGACGGGCGGACCGCCCGCGCCGAGCGCACGCGGCTCGCCGTCGTCGAGGCAATGCTCGACCTCATCGAGGACGGCGACCTGCAGCCCTCCGCCGCGCGCATAGCGGCGCGCGCCGGCGTCTCGCTCCGCTCCGTCTTCCAGCACTTCGACGACATGGAGTCGCTGCTCGCCACGGTCGCCGAACTGCAGGCCGCGCGCGCCTTCAGCGACGCCCGTCCGGTCTCCGCCGGTCTCCCGCTCGCCCGGCGCATCGAGGCGTTCGTCGCCCAGCGCGCCCGCCTGCTGGAGCGGATCTCGCCCGTTCGCCGCGCCGCCCTGTTGTCGGAGCCGTTCTCGACCGCTGTCGCCGGCCGACTCGCCTGGGTGCGCCGCCGCGGCCATCGCGACGCCGAGCGCGTCTTCGCGCCCGAACTGGCGCGCCGCGCCGCCGCCGATCGGCGCGACCTCGCCGACGCGCTGACCGTCGCCTGCAGCTGGTCCACGTGGGAAGCACTGCGCGCGCACCGGGGCATCTCGCCCGCCCGCGCACGCCGCATCATCGTCCGCACCGTCACCGCACTGCTCAAGGAGGAATCGTGATGGACTACGTCCGCACCCCCGACGAACGCTTCAGCGGCCTGCCCGGCTACGACTTCGATCCGCACTACGTCGATGTCGGCGGCCTCCGCATGCACTACATCGACGAGGGGCCGCGCGACGCCCAGCCCGTGCTGCTGCTGCACGGCGAGCCGTCGTGGTGCTACCTCTACCGCAAGATGATCCCCGTCATCACCGCCGCCGGCCTGCGCGCCGTCGCGCCGGATCTGATCGGCTTCGGCCGCAGCGACAAGCCCACGAAGCAGGACGACTACACCTACCAGGCCCACGTCGATTGGACGCTGGCGTTCCTCCGCGCCGCCGACCTCCGGCACGCCACGCTCGTCTGCCAGGACTGGGGCGGCCTCATCGGCCTGCGCCTCGTCGCCGCGGAGCCCGATCGCTTCGCGCGCGTCGTCGCCGCCAACACATTCCTGCCCACCGGCGACAACAATCCCGGCGAGGCGTTCCTCCGCTGGCAGGAGTTCTCGCAGAAGGCGCCCGTCCTGCAGGTCGGCAACATCGTCCGCGGCGGCTGCCGCACCGAGATGTCGCCCGAGGTCGTCGCCGCGTACGACGCGCCCTTCCCCGACGACACGTTCAAGGCCGGCGCGCGCAAGTTCCCCGCCCTCGTCCCGACGCGCCCGGACGACCCCGCGTCCGCCCCGAACCGCAAGGCGTGGGAGGTGCTCAGCGCGTGGACGAAGCCCTTCCTCTGCGCTTTCAGCGACCAGGACCCGATCACGCGCGGCGCCGACAAGGCGTTCATGCGGCTCGTGCCCGGCACGCAGGGCCAGCCCCACACCACCATCGAAGGCGGCGGCCACTTCCTGCAGGAGGACCGCGGCGCGGAGCTGGCGAAGGTCGTCGTCGACTTCATCAAGGCCACACCGGAGGCCTGATAAGCCGCCCCGGCGGGGTACTCCGGCTGCGACGCCGGATCGAGGCGCTTCGCGATGAAGTCGGGCTGCTGCGCGGCCCAGCGGCCACAATGCGGCGGTTGCGTGCTGCGCGATGTGTGCGCGCGTGCCGACATGTTCACGCCGACACGCGCAAAGCGCCCCGATCCGCCGTTAACCTTTTCCCCCATCCCGGCGTTCTCCAACCATGCGCACCATCCTCCTATGCCTCCTCGCGCTCGTCGTGCTCGCTGCCGCGGCGCCGCGCATGACACACGCCGCTGACGGCCCGTGGGCCCGCGTCTACAGCCGGCCAGCGCCGTTGATCTACGACATCGAGATGGCCGATGACAACGTCGGCCTGGCGCAGACGGCTGCAGGCATCCTCCGCACCGCCGACGGCGGCCTCAGCTGGACGGAGCCATACCCGATCGCTGCCTTCACCTACGGCGACCTCGCGTTCGCCGGCGCGAAGCGCGCGTGGACCGTCGCCGGCTCCGGCGTCATCCGCCGCACCGACGACGCCGGCCTCACGTGGCGACTGCAGCAAAGCGGCACGGACGTGCACCTCCATCGAATCGCCGTGATCACCGCGCAGGAAGCATGGATAACCGGCGCCGGAGGAGGCTTCGACGACATCCCGCGCGCCGTCAGCCCGTCCAGCGTCCTCTTGCACACCACCGACGGCGGCGCCACCTGGCGCAACGAACCGCCGGCCGGTTACGGCCAGTTCTTTAACGTCGCGTTCGTTGGTCGCACCGGCTGGCTCGTCGCCTCGCCATGCGCCGAAGGCCAGCCCTTCGACGCCTGCGATCCGGATCACCGCATGCTGCTCCGCACCGACGATGGCGGGCGCCACTGGCAGATGCTGTCCGAGACCCCTGGCGTCGTCCCGGAGCGCATGCAGTGGCTCGACGCCAACCACGGCTTCGCCACCAGCTTCGTGCTCACCGAGCCCGAAAGTGGCTCCGGCATCCTCCCGCTCTATCGGACCGATGACGGCGGCGGGCACTGGACGCGCATCGCCGCCGCGCCGGACACCGTCAACGAGATCCATTTCCACTCCGCACGCGATGGCTGGATCAGCGCGAACTTCTGCACCGAGTTCGAGTGCAGCAGCGCCGTCGCGCATACCACGGACGGCGGCGTCACGTGGACGCCCGCACGGAACCCGGACGGCGATGGCGAGATCTTCGCGGCGACGAGCCGGTCCCTCCTGGTGGGCTTGAATTCGCCCGATCCACTGGCCACCGGGATCGCGCGGCTCGATCTCGCCAGCCTGCAATGGTCCGCGGCCGCGACTGCGGCGAGACAGCCGCTGCGCTCGATCACGTTCGCGAGCCGCGACCGCGGGTACGCGCTCGCGAACAGCCGCCTGCTTGTCACAGACGATGGCGGTGCCACCTGGTCGCTGCGTGACGCCCCGCCCTTCGACTCGATCGATGCCCCCGGAGGCGACGTGGTCTGGGGCGCGACCATCTGCTGCAGCGAAGGTCCGGCGATCCATCGCAGCATCGATGGCGCGAAGACGTGGCAGGATCGACCGACGCCATTCGGCCAGCCGTTGGCGATACAGGCGTTCGACGCCGAGCGCGCCATCGCCTCGTCGTCGTACGACGGCCTCTGGCGCACCGACGACGGCGGCGCCACGTGGCGGCAGATCGACCGCACCGCGTATGGCTACGGGCCGCTGACGTTCATCGATGACCAGCACGGCTGGACGCTCGCCTGCGCGCCGTACGTCTGCATCGACTCCTTCCGTGTGACCTCGGATGGCGGCGCGACGTGGGAGACCCGCCCGGTCCCGCACGGCGCGACGATCACGTCCTTTCTCACGCCGGACGTCGGTTGGGCTACGCGCTCCGACTGTCCTGGTACGGGGATTGCTTGCTCGACAGCGGTGATCTCCACGCGCGACGGAGGCCGTACGTGGAGCGAGATCGGGAGCGTGCCCACGACCCTCTACGGTCTTACGTTCGCCGGCCCGTCGCGCGGATGGGCGACCGGTTACGGCCCGGCGGGTGAGATCCTCATCCTCGCCACTGCGGACGGCGGCCGGACATGGACGACCGAAGGCCCCGCCGATGGCATGTTCACGACGGACTTCGCGACGACCGATGGCCGGATCTGGCTCCTCACTGTGGTTGGCATCCAAGGCGGCAGCGACCGCTCGACCATCTACCGCCGCGACTTCGCCCCCGAGTCGGCGCCGCCGCTAGCGAAACCGCGCGTGCGACTGCCCAATACAGGCAGCCGCCCCGGATCCAGCGCGAGCAGCGCATGGCCGCTGGTGGTGCTATGCGCCTGCACCGGCCTGTTCAGCCTCGCCGCGACCGCCGTCACGCGTCGAAAGCGCGCGAAACTACCTGCGTAGGGCAACCGCGAGCCGCTCGCGAAGCTCGTCGGCGGCCGGCCCGCGGTTCCGCCAGCGCCCCGCGGATGCGAGAATGTGCGCGTAGCCCCGCAGGAGCGCGCACGTGCCATCACAGCCAGATCAGCAGCCAGTCATCGTCCGGCCCGGCGACGGCGCGTCCTACCGCACGCCGTACGGTGACGTGCTCGCATGGATCGCCGGCGGCAGCGACACGAACGGCGGCTTCTCGCTCCACGAACGCACCGCCCCGCCCGGCTCCCGCTCGACGCCGCACGCGCATCATCGCCTCGTCGAGGCCTTCTGCGTGCTGGAGGGAAAGCTGCAGTTCGCCGTCGGCGGCGAGCGCGTCGCGGCGGTCTCTGGCACGTTCGTGCTGGCGCCGAAGGGTGTGCAGCACGCCTGGCACAACGCCACGGACAGGCCGGCGCGCGCGCTGGTGTTCTTCTCGCCGCCGGCGGAGCGCGGCTACTTCGAGGAAATGCACGCGATCATGGAGCGCCCGGGCGCGCCAGACGTGGACGCGCTGCAGGCGCTGAACGCAACGTACGGCTGGGCTTAGCGGCGCCGCAGGCGCGGCGCGAAAGGGGTGACGCGATGAGCGATGTGCTAAAGATCCGTGACGACGGCCGCGTGCGGACGATCGTCCTCAACCGCCCCGAGAAGAAGAACGCCCTCTCGAACGAACTCGCGTGGGGCATCGTCACCGCCGTCGAGCAGGCCGCCCACGACGACAGCGTCTGGGTCGTCGCCATCACCGGCAGCGGCGACTCATTCTGCTCCGGCCTCGACCTGACCGGCCCCGGCGCCGACGCGTCGCCGCTCTCGCCGCAGGGGCAGTTCATGGACGACATCCACTGGGTCGGCCGCTTCGCGCTTGTCCTGCGCGAGGTCTGCGACAAACCCATCGTCGGCGGCATCAATGGCGTCGCCGCCGGCGCCGGCCTCTCGCTCGCCATGGCGTGCGACATGCGGCTCGCCGCGCAGTCGATGCGCTTCATCGCCGGCTACCCGCGCATCGGCGGCTCGCCCGACGGCGGCCTCACCTGGACGCTGCCGCAGGCCATCGGCTACGAGCGGGCGATGCGATTCCTGCTGGAGAACCGCACCGTCGGCGCCGACGAGGCGCTGCGTCTCGGCTTCGTCGGCGAGGTCGTGCCCGACGCACAGTTCGACGCGCGCCTCGCCGAGTACTGCGCGTTCCTCGCCGAGCGCTCGCCGATCGCCAGCCGCCTCACCAAGCGCGGCATCGTCCGCGCCACCCGCATCGATCTCGAAGACCACGTCCGCTACGAACTCGCGAACATCCTCCGCGCCTTCACGACGCAGGACGCCGCCGAGGCGCGCAAGGCGTTCTTCGAGAAGCGCCAGCCCGTCTTCACCGGCAAGTAGCGGCCACCAGGAAGGGGATCGCTCTATGACGCTCGTAGAATTCATCCAGGCCGAACTCAAGCGCCTCCACGCCATGCTCGACCGCGGCGTCGCGGACCTCACGCCCGAGCAGTGGCACGCCATCCCCGGCGGCAGCCCCGCCGCGAACCACATCGCCTTCGAGCTGTGGCACTACGCCCGCACCGAGGACAACATCGTCCGCTTCATCCTGCAGGAGCGCCGCCCCACCGTCTGGATGGAGGGCGGCTGGGCCGAGCGCTTGGGGCTGCCTCCCGTCACGCAGGGCACCGGCATGCCCGCCGCCGACGCGCAGGCGATGCGCATCACCGACATCGGCGCGTTCAGGGAGTACGTGCAACAGGTCTGGCGCAGCACGTCCGCCTGGCTCGCCAACCCCGACGAGTCGACCTTCAACCGCCCCGTCCTGGTGAAGCCGCTCGGCGAGATGCCGGCCATCCGCGCGCTCGGACAGGTCTGCATGACGCACGGCTTCACGCACCTCGGCGAGCTCGAGCTGTCGCGTACCCTGCTCGGCCTCAAGCCCGCCATCGGCGTCTGATCGCCCTCCGACCGGTCACGGCGCCGTCACCGACCCGCCTGCGACCGGGAACGCAGCTGCGCTGCCCGCGCATAATGCGTCCGTCGCTGCCGCGAACGCTGCCGTAAGAGGCGCCCCGCGCGACAGCGCGGACGCCGGCTCGTTCGCCGCGATCAGCGCGTCGGCGATCGCGACGGCGTTCGCCGCCCGCTCAGCTGCGTAGACATCCACGCCCTGCCCGAGGTAGACGTTTGGCGGCGCGTAGATCGTGATGGTCTGCGGCGACTGTTCAAACGCCAGCACGCCGTCCCCGTAGATGTCGGCCTGCGTCCCACGCACAACCATGCTGCGCACGGGCTGGGCCCCCTTTGGGATGGTGCGGCCATCGACGGTCAGCGCGCACGGGTCGATGACGATGGTGATGGGGATACCACAGGACTCGCGGCCCTCGGGGGTCGTGCAGGTCCCGTAGCCGAACGACCATGAGTCGCCGCCGGGGTGCGAGACGCGTCCCCGCTCGTCGTGGCGCGTCTTCGTCATCATGTGAGCGCACCCCGTGAGCGGGTAGCCGAGCACGCTGGGGCCGGCGAATACCAACGGGTAGTCGGTGAAGGCCCGCGCCTGCGCGATGCACGCCGCCGGGTTCTCGGCATGGGTGTACACGTCACCGCCCCCGGTAGTGCCGCCGGTGACGCGGGCATTGGCCTGCCAGACGACCGCGATGACCGCGAGGCCGCCTGCCAGGAGCAGCAGCGCGCGCATCTTCGTACGGTATGTTCGCAGCATGCCAAGTCCTTCCCAGCGCACGTGCCATCGCGAGTCCACTGATGACAGTCAGGGCGCCGTCACGGATCCGCCCACGCACGTCATCTCCCGCGCGTACACCGGCTCGCAACTGCCGAGTTCCGCGCCCTGATCGTTCCCGGCACCCGCGTCAGCCAGCGTGACGGTCGACTGGCCCGAGGCGTTGACGTGCAGGCGGAGCGTCGCCAGCACCGTGGGCGCGGACAGCGTCACCCCCTGCGTGTTGAAGCACGAGAGCAACGCCACGCCGTGCCCGGCGCCCGTCGCCGGATCGATGTCCGGCTGGCCGGAGGTTGCTGGCAGCCCGCAGGCGTAGCCGCTGCCGAGTGCCGCGATGTTGACGGCTGGATCCGGCAATGCGCCGGCCGGCGAGAGCCGCGTGTCGTCGTAAATCAGCTTGAAGTTGAAGGCGGCGAGCGGTCCGATGTTGTTGCCGAGCACGACATCGACGCTGATGTCTTGCGGCCCGCTGACGCTGATCGCCGGTTGCACGCCGGGGGTGGCGGGGTCCATGTCGAGTTGGAGTGAACAGCAGGAGGGCAGCACCTCAAACGTGGTCGTCACCGTGTACTGGCGCACATGACCATCCGGCGCGAGTTCTTCCGACCGCAGTACGTGGTAGTCGTTCTGATCGATATAGGTACGGCTCGTGGCCGTCTGGACGACATAGGCGGCGGTGCTATCGACCACTGCGACCTTCGCTGTCGTTGATGGCCCGACGGCGGCGAGCAGGGCCGCCAGGGTCTGATTCTCGCGCGTCCGCACCTGGTCAATGGTGATCGAGTCCCAGTTGGGCACCCGCGACGTTTTCCCCGAGGCCACGTCGGTCAATACCAGGTCGTGTCCCACCAGCTCGGAATGTTGGTACACATGCCCGTCCGTGCCCCTGGTCACAGACGAAAAGACGACGAGCTTTCCCGTCGCGTCAAAACTTGTGAACCCCTCCTGGATCGTGTCATCGGGCAGCGCCCATTGCGAACCGTTGCGCACCGCGTCGGTCTGCTCAGTGTGCTGGAATCCCACGCCGTGAACGGTCGTATCGGGACCGAGCGCGGCGAGTGCCTGCATCTGTGCGGCGCTGGACTTTTGCAAGATCGTGGCGGCGGACTCGGTGGTGGTCGTGCCGCGTGTCACGAGCAGCAGCCCGGCGACCACGCCAACAGCGATACCCACGATGATCGCGATGAGGAGGAGGGGACGTACGGGACACCTTCTTCCAGTAGGTCGCTACTGTTGCACGGTTGCGAACGGTATGTCAACCGCCATAGCGTGTGAAATTGCCCGGGCGGCGGGTGTTCCGCAAAACCCGGATGCGGGAGATCCTTCGCCTTGAGGCCGTGCAGGGTCGTGTCGTGGCGTGAGCCACCCCGGCGCCTCGGCGCGCGCCTTAACCCCCCGTTAACCGCCGTGCGCTATCGTGTGGGTGCAACCAGCCGCTGCTCCCAGGAGGCACCGTGAGCGAACCCACCGCGTCCGACGTCGAAGCCGCCGCAAACGAAGCCGTCGAGCGCGCCGTCGAGGAGCGCGCCGCCCGCCAGCGCGTCCCCGGCGCCTTCGATCTCGCGTTCCTCTCGGGCGCCGAACACGTCACCGAGCTGCTCCTCGTCCGCCACGGCCAGCAGGAGTACGACGAGACCGGCCCCGCGGGCCAGATGGTCGACCCGCCGCTCAGCGCCCTCGGCCGCAGCCAGGCGCGCCTCGTCGGCATGGCGCTCTCCACCGAACGCATCGACGCCGTCTACGCCAGCCCGCTGCGGCGCGCGCTCGACACCGGCAACGAGATCGCGCGCCACCACCGCCTGGAGCCGATCGTCGTCGACGACCTGCGCGAAGTCGAGATCTTCCGCGACGTGCCGCCCGATCGCACCCCGCTCGAAGTGATCGGCCGGCGCGCCCTCGTCGGCGCGCGCGAGCGGATGGTGACCGAGAAGAGCTGGGATGTCTACCCGCTGTCGGAGCCGAGCTACGAGTTCCACAAGCGCGTCGTCAACGCCATCGAGGGCATCATCGCCGCGCATCGCGACCAGCGCCTGGTCATCGCCTGTCACGGTGGCGTCATCAACGCCTACGTCGGTCACATCATCGGCGCGAAGTACGACATGTTCTTCCGGCCCGCGCACACGTCGATCAACGTCGTCGCCGCGGCCAGCGGGCGCCGCGCGCTCTATCGCCTCAACGACGCCCACCACCTGCAGACGGCAGAGGGCAGCTTCCACAGCCTGTAGGCGCTCGGCGGGTCAGCACCGCCCGAACAGCCGCGCCACCAGCAACAGGTCCGTCGAGTTCACCGTGCCGTCGCGGTTCACGTCCATGTCGCGCAGGTACGTCGCCGACCCTCCCGGCCCGTACGAGCGGATCACCTGCACGAGGTCCGTCGAACCGACGGCCAGGTCAGCATTCACCGACGCCGCTTCCTTCCCGTCGTCGCACGCATCGCCGTCCGTGTCGCGCCGCAACGGATCGGTGCCGTAGCCCTTCACCTCGACGCCATCGATCAGGCCGTCGCCGTCGGTGTCCGCGTTGTGCGGGTCGGTGCCGATCTGAAGTTCGAAGGAGTCGGACAGTCCGTCGCGGTCGCTGTCACCGGCCGGCACCCGCGGCGGCACCGACGCCGCGCTGTCCGGGTCCGTGCCCAGCGCGCACTCCGCCCCGTCGACCACCATGTCCCCGTCCGTGTCGGCGTTCAGCGGATCCGTGGGGCCGCTCGCCGAGGGGCACTGGTCGTGGTACGCGCCGCCTGGCCCCAGCCCAGCCTCCGCGTCGTTCGCCAGGCCGTCGCCGTCCGCGTCCGGATCGCACGCGTCGCCCAGCACGTCCGAATTCGGCCGCGTGATGTCGTTGTAGATCTTGCCCAGCGACTTCAGGTCGATGGTGTTGCTGTCGTGATTCACCTGGTCCGGGTTGGCGGCGGCGGGGCAGTTGTCGTAGTGCATGTCGCCCGGCGGGGGCCGGTCCGTCGCGGCAAGGTCCCAGTACCCGTCGCCGTCGCTGTCGACGTTCAGCGGGTCGGTCCCTTGCCGGTACTCGACGCAGTCGCTCGCGCCGTCGCCGTCGCTGTCCGGGCACGGCGCGTAGAACGCCAGCGGTCCGCGCGCGTATCCCGGCACGCTATCGAACTGCGAGTAGACGTGCATCGCCGGCGCGCTCGCGCTGTCCCAGCGGTACACCGGCTCGTACCGGGTCGGCGTCGTCGCCCTCGTCCGCGGCGAGATCGGCGTGACCTGCACTGTCGCCGACAGCGGCGCGTAGAACGCCACCCCCGCGTCCGCGAAGCCCGCCCCCGGCGACGCCGCGCCGTACTGCGTTTCCCCTCCGGACACCCATCGGTGGATCGCCGTCAGCCCCGCGCCCGGCGCCGTCCCCGCGTAGAACGCGATGCCGTCCGCGCCGGCGCTTCCTGCCGCCTCGTACGTGTGTCCATGGCCAGCGTCGCTGTACTGCCGCACCGGCGCCGCGAGCGTCACCTCATGCAGGAACACGCGGTAGTCCAGCTCGTTCGACACCGTGGCGTAGATCGTCCGCCCGCCGTTCGCCCACAGCTCGGGATGCGACCTGCCGGCGTAGCAGTACGTGCCCAGCGGACCCGGGCCGCGATAATAATCGTGGCAGTCGAACAGCGTCGACGGCGCGCTCCACGGTCCCGTCAGCGCGTCCGCGACGCGCATCACCGTCCGCCCGCCGAGCGCCGCGGCGTACACCATCGTCCACTTGCCCAGGTAGTCGTTCCACGCCACAGCCGTCGGCAGCAGCGCCAGGAACTCGGCCACCACCGGCGTCGACGCGCTGAAATCGGACGAGAACGCGCCGCCCCCCTGGTTCCAGTACTGGTACTTCGTCACGTCCTCGATGTCCGCCGCGGCCACGCGGGCCAGGTGCACGCGCGTCAGGTAGTCGCCCTTGTCGACGGTGACGAACACGTAGACCCAGCCGCCGTCCAGCACCGGCGCCGCGCTGGTCACGTGGTAGCTCGCCGGCCAGAACGTCTCGCCGAGCGTGCTGTCCGCGCCCAGACGCGTGCCCGTCAGCGTGGCCGTGTCGAACTTCGCGAGCCCCAGGAAGCGCTCCGTGAACTGCGTGTTCGAGATCGCGTTCATCGACGCGTAGAACAGGTGGACGTACCCCGGCTGCACGGCCACCATGCCGGACGGCCAGACCGTCGTCTCGTCCGGCGTCGAGCCCGCCGGCAGCAGCGGCGCCGCCATGCCCGCGGCCGATGTCTTGTGCGTCAGCGCCACGCAGTCCGAGCCGTCCGTGTCGCTCGTCGTCGCGATGTTGTTCGGGATGCCCGAGCCGTCGGTCAGCCCGGTATCGCCAAACGTCCAGTACGTCGTATCGCCGACGCGCAGCGAAGGTCCCTCGTCCTGGCCCGCGATCCCCGCGCCGTTGTGCGTCGAGAGGTCCAGCAGCGAGCAGACCTGCCGCTCCGACAGCGCCACCGCGCCCTGGGGGATCTGGAAGTGCACGCCGCCCGCGCTCGCGCCGGACGCGCCCGTCCGCGCCTGCGTGATCGCCGCCGCGCACAGCACGGCCAGCGCCAGCACGAGGATCCGGTGAACGCGGGCTTGTCGAAGGTGAATGGGCAACGGTTCGCGACTCTTTCCAGCGGGGCAGCGCCAGTAGACCACGGCCGCCGCCGCAGGGTCAATCGCCCGGACGGCACCCTCGCGGCCCCTCCGCTCGATCGCTGTGGTATGTTCCCTTACGGTCCACCGGCTCGCCCGCCGAGCCCGTTCGCAGCGAGGCCCTCATGTCGCAGCCGCACGGCGCCCCCGCCGATATCCTGCCCTTCCGCGCCACCGAGGCGACGCTGCCGAACGGCCTGCGCGTCATCGTCGTCCCCACCGGCTTCCCGAACCTCATCTCGCTCCAGATCCCCGTCCAGACCGGCTCCCGCAACGAGGTCGAGCCCGGCAAGTCCGGCTTCGCCCACTTCTTCGAGCACATGATGTTCCGCGGCACCGAGCGCTACTCGTCCGAGCAGTACAACGACGTCATCGCCCGCGCGGGCGCCCGCCAGAACGCCTACACCACCGACGACTACACCAACTACCACATGACCTTCGCCGCCGAGGACCTCGAACGCATGATCGACGTCGAGGCCGACCGCTTCATGCACCTCCGCTACAGCGAAGAGGACTTCAAGACCGAGGCGCGCGCCGTGCTGGGCGAGTACAACAAGAACAGCGCGAACCCCCTCCAGAAACTGGTCGAAGTGCAGCGCGAGCACGCCTTCCGCGCGCACCCCTACCAGCACACCACCATGGGCTTCCTCCGCGACATCGAGGACATGCCCAACCAGTTCGCCTACTCCCGCCTCTTCTTCGACCGCTGGTACCGCCCCGAGTACACCACCATCGTCGTCGCGGGCGACGTGCAGCCCGACACCGTCATCGCGCTCGTCGAGCGCTACTGGATCGCGTGGCAGCGCGGCTCGTTCACCGTCGAGATTCCGCCGGAGCCGCCGCCCGCCGGCCCCGTGACCGTGCACGTGCCGTGGACCAGCGCCACGCTGCCGTGGGTGACCGTGGCCTTCCACGGCCCCGCCTTCTCCGAGAGCAGCGCCGACTACGCCGCGCTCGACATGCTGCTCGACCTGCAGTTCGGCCCCACGTCCGACGTCTACCGCCGCCTCGTCGAGCAGGAGCAGAAGGTCGACCAGTTCCGCCCCTACTACGCGCCCACCGCCGACCCGTCCCTCGCCACGATCATGGCGCGCGTCAAGGACCCCGCCAACGCGCCCTACGTCCGCGACGTCATCCTCGAAGCCGTCGCCGGCGCCCGCGCCGCCGCCGTCGACGCCACGCGCCTCGACGAGGCGAAGTCCAACGCCCGCTACGGATTCGCCCGCACGCTCGACAACTCCGAGTCGATCGCCGAGACGCTCGCCATGTTCGTCCGCTTCCGGCGCTCGTACGACACGCTCAACGTCCTCTATCGCATGTACGACGCCCTCACGCCGGACGCGCTGCTCGCCTCCGCCCGCACGTACCTGGCCGACGCACGCATGGTCGTCGCCACGCTCTCGCACGAGCCGCTGCCCGCGCCGATCGCCGCCACGCCCCCGCTGGCATCGTTCGCCGCGACGCCCGCGCCCGCGCGCGATGCAGCCCCGGACGCGCCGCTGCCGGCGCCCGCGCACGCGCCCGCCGGCGTCGCGCCCATCAGCTCGCCGTTCGTCATCCAGAAGTCGCCGTCGCCCCTGCTGCGTGTGAAGCTGCTCTTCAACGCCGGCTCCGCCCACGACCCGCACGGGCGCGAGGGCCTCGCCACCTTCGCCGCCGCGATGATCGCCGACGCCGGCAGCAAGCAACTGCGCATCGACGAGATCACCCGCGCCCTCTTCCCCATGGCCGGCAGCTTCAGCGCCCAGGTGGATCGCGAGATGACCGTCTTCACCGGCGTCATCCACCGCGACAACGCCGATCGCTTCGCCGACATCGTGCTGCCGCAGCTCCTCGAGCCCGGCCTGCGCGACGAGGACTTCTCGCGCATCAAGCAGCGCCAGGCGAACGCGCTCGTCACCGACCTCCGCGCGAACAACGAGGAGGAGCTCGCCAAGGAGCGCCTGCAGGCCAACATCTTCGCTGGCGGCCCCTACGGCCATCCCGCCCTCGGCGCCGTCGCCGGCATCGACGCCATCGAGCCTGCCGATGTCGCCGCGCACATCGGCCGCGCCTTCACGCAGGCGTCGCTCACCATCGGCGTCACCGGCGACGCGCCCGACGCCTTCATCGATCGCCTCCGCGGCGACCTCGCGGCGCTGCCCGCTGGCGCGCCGCTCCGGCCGCTCGCCGTGACGCCGCACCGTCCGCACGGCATCGAGGTCGAGATCATCCGCAAGGACACGCGCGCCACCGCCATCTCGTTCGGCCACCCGATCGACGTGACGCGCGCGCACCCCGACTTCGTGGCGCTCTGGCTCGCGCGCGCCTGGCTCGGCGAGCACCGCGCGTCGCACGGCCAGCTCTTCCAGCGCATCCGCGAGGTGCGCGGCATGAACTACGGCGACTACGCCTACGTCGAGGCGTTCCCGCGCGGTATGAACCAGTTCTTCCCCGACGCCAACCGCGCCCGTCGCGCCCAGCTCTTCGAGGTGTGGATCCGCCCCGTCCCACCGGAGCAGGCCGTGTTCGCGTTGAAGGTCGCCCTGCACGAACTCGAGGCGCTGATCGAGCGCGGCCTCACCGCCGAGGCGTTCGAGGCGACCCGCAACTACCTGATGAAGAACGTCTTCGTGATGACCAAGACGCAGGACCAGCAGCTCGGCTACGCGCTCGACAGCCGCTGGTACGGCATCGGCGAGTTCACCTCCACCATGCGCGCGCGCCTGTCGTCGCTGACGCTCGCCGGCGTGAACGACGCCCTCCGCCGCCACCTCTCGTACAGCGACCTCAGCCTGGTCGCCGTCACGCAGGACGCCGACGCCCTCCGCGACGCCCTGCTCTCGCACGGCCCGGCCACCATCGCCTACGACGCCCCGAAGCCCGCATCGGTGCTGGAGGAAGACGCGGTGATCGGCGCCCGCGACCTCGCCATCCGCCCCGTAGCCGTCCGCATCACCCCCGCCGAAGAAGTCTTCGCGCAGTAGCCGCCCGCCGCAACTCGCGCACACCCCGCCCCTGCCACCGCTAGGTCACACCGAGTGCGGGTCGCGTTGGGGTCGAGCTTGTAGCCATCACGTCTTCACGTGCGGTTGGCGGCGGGCCGTTTCTGGGCACGGCGGGTCCTGCGAATCGATCAGGCGGATTGAAGTCCGGCCAGCCGCTGGGTGATGATGGCCTTCGCCTCGCTCATGATTCGATCGATGAGCTCCTTCACCGTCGGTACGTCGTGGATGAGCCCCGCGACCATGCCGCACGACCAGGCACCCGCATTGACATCGCCGTCTCGCATGACCCGGGGATAGATGCCAGCGACTTCAGGCATGATGTCCTCGAACTTGAGACTCGCACCGAGCGACTTCTCCTTTTCGAGCAACCGTTCGACGCCGGCGTTCGTGATGACCCGCTCGGTGTTGCGCAGGCCGCGCATGATGAGGCGCGTGTCGAGTTCGCTTGCATCCACGAGCGCCTGCTTCACGTTCGCGTGCACGGGTGCCTCTTGGGTGGCGATGAACCGGGTACCCATGTTGATGCCGTCGGCGCCCATGGCCAGCGCCGCCACGAGGCTTCGTCCGTCTGCCATGCCGCCGGATGCAACAAAGGGAATCGTTAGCTCTTCCGCGGCGCGCGGCAACAGGATGAAGTTCGGCACGTCGTCTTCGCCGGGGTGGCCGCCGCATTCGAAGCCGTCTACGGACACGGCATCGCAACCGATGCGCTCGGCCTTCAGCGCGTGGCGAACAGAAGTGCACTTGTGGATGACCTTGATGCCCGCCTCCTTCAGCAACGGCATCCATTGCGAGGGATTGTTGCCCGCCGTCTCCACGACCTTGACACCGCTCTCCACGATGACCTTGAACAGCCCCGGGTAGTCGGGGGGCGTGAGAGCGGGAAGGAAGGTCATGTTCACGCCGAAGGGCTTGTCGGTCATGTCGCGGCATCGCGCGATTTCGTTCGCGAGCTTCTCGGGCGTGCCTTGCGTCAGCCCCGTGATGATGCCGAGGCCGCCTGCGTTGGATACGGCCGAAGCAAGCTCCGCGAGACCAACAAAATGCATGCCGCCCTGGATGATGGGATGTTCGATGCCGAAAAGCTCCGTGATGCGCGTCTTCATCTTCTGTCCGATCTCCTGAGTAGAGCCAATGCCTTGGGAGAGAAGCGGCCGAACCGGCCGTGACTACCATTGAGTGTCGGGGTTACGCGGGAGATGGGACCCGAGCCCACGACCCACTGCTTCGGAACTGAAACAAGGCTGTCCTGTTTGGTCATCATGGCGCGGATTCGGCAGAGCGTCAACAGTCATCCGCGCCCGGAAGAAAGGCGGCCACCATGCGCGCGCGCCTGTCGTCGCTCTCGCTCGCCGACGTGAACGACGCCCTCCGCCGCCACCTCTCGTACAGCGACCTCAGCCTCGTCGCCGTCACCCAGGACGCCGACGCCCTCCGCGACGCCCTGCTCTCGCGCGGCCCCGCCACCATCACCCACGACGCCCCGAAGCCGCCATCAGTGCTGGAAGAAGACGCCATCATCGGCGCCCGCGATCTGGCCATCCGCCCCGCCGCCCTCCGCATCACCCCTGTAGAAGAAGTCTTCGCGCAGTAACCGCCCGCCACCTTCTGTGCTCCAGGTTCCGTGCTGCGACTTCGGGAAGTGTGTCCGTGCGCAGCGATTCGCAGTCCTTGGCTTTCGCGCGGCGTACGCGCCCAAGGCGCGGTTCGTGTGCTGTTTCAATGCGATCTTCACCGGCTTCCTCATCGGCGCCAGTTTTGAATCTAGTTTCATGGTCAGGGCGCGTCTCTGCCAGTCACGTAGCTAGTCAGGAATCGCGAGATACTTCAGTTCTCGGGCTTGACAGCCGTCCGGTGGGGTCGTAAAGTAGGCACAGTTTAAGTTACGCGGAGGTGTAGACCGTGACTACAGATGCCGCCGAGCAGCAAGCGAACTTCCGACCGTATCCACCACCATCGAATCTATCGACCGTTCTGGCGCGTGTGCGGTCCCGCAATCTTCCCGATCGAATCGACGCAGAGTACCTTCGCGACGCCAACATTCCGGAAGGTACTATCACTCGCACGTTATCGGCGGCGCGGTTCCTAGGACTCATCGAGGAGAGTGGCGTCCCGAGCCCGGCACTACGCGCGATCCAGACGAGCACGGACGAGGAATACCATTCGATCCTTGCCGGTTTGATTCGCGAGGCATATGCGGATGTCTTTGGACCCATTGACGTGGCTCAAGACAGCCAGGATCGTATCGTCAATTTTTTCCGTCGATACATGCCCGCCTCGCAACGTGCGCGGATGGTGACGTTCTTCCTAGGCATGTGTCGGGAAGCGGGGATTCCTACACTGGACGTGCCCCGGCAACGTTCAACCAGCGGATCAAGACCAACGAAGCCGTTGTTTCCCCGCACGGTGCAAGCGGCCCCGGTCAAGAAGGCGGCCTACCCGGGTCGCGAGCCAGCGAAGTACGCCGCGGGCGGCGCGGGAACCGCCCTGACAGCCTTGATCGATAGCCTGCCCGCGCCTGGATCTCCACTGAGCGAGGCCAGACGGCAGCAGTGGTTGAAGATGGCCGAGGCGACACTAGGGTTTGTGTATCCAGAAACGGAAGCACCGCCCCCACGCGAGGATCAAGAGGTTAATCGGGCAGATGACGATTAACGCCCTAACTTAGAGACAACACGCGCCCCCCAAATGGAGAGCAGCGGGTGGCGGCGGCGAAGTCCTTTGGATTGGGGCCGCGCCTTCACCGCCACGGGAAAGGATTCCCACATGTGGGAGGTGCCTCGCACCGTATGGGAACCACGACGATCGTGGAGTTGCGTTCAGCAGTCAACGCACGCTCCCGCGTGGGGTATTTTCTTACCCAGAAGGCGTGAGTTTAGTGCTTCGATAGGTGGGAGGAAACTCTGTCGACAACCATTGCCATGGACCCGGCATTGAATCAGGCTAGTCTTATGTTCGCCCGCGATCCGGCCTAGCCCTTCGGGGACCAACCACGAATGAGAACACCAGTTCCAACTCTGTCAAGCGTCTCGAGCAAGCTATGAATATTCTGGTTCCCAGCGGCAGTTATCGGGCGTTATAGTATGCAGGCGCGGGCTTACAATGGCCGATAGATTTAGTGTAATCAGCCCGCACAATGGTGTTCGTGTACATTGCGACGAGAACGGCTGGAGTCACGTACTCGACGGACACCCGGAGTTCGTAGGCCAAGAGAGGGTCGTCGAAGGAGTCCTGAAAGACCCGCTCGCAGTCTATGAGGACGGTGAGTTCTCTGATCGTCATCTCTTCTACCGACCCTCAGAACTTCCCCCGCCAAACAATCGGGGGTATGTGCTGGTCATCGTTGGATACGCGAATCCGATGTCGGGGGTGGTCGTTTCGGCGTACAACGTGGCGAGAGCAAAGGGAGGAGGGGACAAGATAATATGGTCACGCGGAGACTCACCCCTATCCCCGCCGAAGAAGCGGCGATCCCTCGGCCCAGGTTCGACGAGCTAGAGCACGCACGTTGGCGCATGGACTACGACCCTCAGTACGACCTTTTGCGGATCGTAATCGGAGAACCGCGCCCGGCGTTGTCTCTCGATCTGGATGGCATGTGGATGCGTCTTGAGCCCGACACCGGCGAGATTCTGGGCTTTGAAATCCCGGATTTCGTCCATTCATTCTTGCCCAAGCATCCAGAACTCGCGATGCAACTCGAACAAACGATGCAGGATAGGAAGCGCGGCACGCCGTTGATCTCGGAGCCCGTCAGCTGGATGAATGCATTCTTCGCGTTCATCCAGAGGATTTGCGGCGGACCCGGCGGCGGAAGCCACGGGAAACTCTCGATCGCCTAGACTCAAACCCATATCCCTCGACAGCATGACGGTTGAAGAAGGCGATGGACGCTGGCCGGTACGTGTAGCCGGACCCGCATCGACCCGCCAACGCCAACTGCTCGCACGGCTTGCTCCCGCGCGGTGCGGGCAACCCTAGACTCCCTCGCCGCCCGCGCATCATCACCCCACGCGCGCGCCATCCGCGTCCCCACGCCGCCGCTCTGCTGTCTGCTGTCTGTTGCCTGTTTCCCGCGGCGTGACACGCCGCGCTTAGACTTCCGCCCCCACCGGCGTACCATCGCCCCCGGACATCCGCGCCATCTGCGGAAGAGAGGGGGCCCAGCATGCCGCGAGGAGGACGCCGCCCCGGCGCAGGCGCGCCGCTCGGCAACATGAACGCGATCAAGACCGGCACGCACTCGAAGCGCGTCAGGGCCGTCGTCCTCGCCCTCATGCACGACCCCGAGACCCGCGAGATCCTCCTCCGCCTCGGCGCATCGGCCCGCGCCCGCAACACCGCCATCCGCGAGGTCGCCATCGCCATGGCCCGCTTCCTCCACGACCACCCCGCCGCCGCCCACTTCCGCGCCACGGCCAACGCCCTCGCCGACACCGCCCAGCTCGACGCCGAGTCCGACGCCGTCCTCGCCGAGATCGCCAACTACGAGCAGACCTACCGCCGCGACGCCTTCACCGGCCGCCCGCTGGCGCGTCCCGCCCGCCGCAGCCCCCGGCAGCTCAGACACACAGCCCGCGTGCTGGCCAGGCTCCGCACCGCAGGCCGAGCGCTCGACCGCGCCGAACAGGTCCGCCGCTACCACGAAGACAAGTTCATCCCCGTCATGGAAGCCTGGTTCAACCCCGGCCTGGTGGAAGAAGTGGAACAAGCCAATGACCCCGACGACAACTGGCCCTACGATGCGCCAGCCTGACGCGCGCCCGGCCGCTTGCCGTGCGCTGCGCGCCGCAGGCGCCTCTGTTGTCTGCTGTCTGTTGTCTGCTCTCGCCGGCCTCGCCGGCGCATCAATCAGCCAGCCCGCCCCCGTTGCCGATGCGCATCAATCAGAAGAATTAGGATTCTCCCGAAAAACAACACCACAACCAGACCCCATCTGCGTCATCTGTGTAATCTGTGGACAACCGTCCTCACCGGCCCGCCGAAAGCGAAAGGACTCGACATGACGACCACAGCTGACCTCAGCGGCAAGACCGTCCTCGTCACCGGCGCCACCAGCGGCATCGGCGTGCCCACCGCGACCGCGCTGGCCCGCATGGGCGCCCGCACCGTCATCGTCGCCCGCGACCGCACCAAGGGCGAAGCCACCGCGGCCCAGATCAAGCGCGAGACCGGCAACGACGCCGTCGAGCTGCTCGTCGCGGACCTCTCGTCGCTCGCCGAAGTCCGCCGCCTCGCCGCCGACTTCAAGGCCGCGCACGACAGCCTGCACGTGCTCGTCAACAACGCCGGCGCCTACAACGCCGGCCGCTCCACCACCGTCGACGGCTACGAGACCACCTTCGCCGTCAATCACCTGGCCTACTTCCTGCTCACCGGCCTGCTGCTCGACACGCTCAAGGCCAGCGCGCCGGCCCGTGTCGTCAACGTCAGCTCCACCGCGCACGTCCGCGCCCACATCAACTTCGACGACCTGCAGGGCGAGCAGCGCTACGGCGGCACGGGCGCCTACGGCCAGTCCAAGCTCGCCAACGTCCTCTTCACTTACGAGCTGGCGCGCCGCCTCGCCGGCACCGGCGTCACCGCGAACTGCCTGCACCCCGGCGTCGTCCGCACGAACTTCGGCAAGAGCAACGGCGGCTTCGTCGGCGGCGCGTTCGCCGTGTTCCAGGTCGTCGGCCGACCGTTCTTCATCACGCCGGAGAAGGGCGCCGAGACGACGATCCACCTGGCCGCCTCGCCCGACGTGGAGGGCGTCACCGGCGCCTACTTCGACAAGTGCCGCCAGCGCGAATCGAACGCTGAGTCGCGCGACGAGGCCGTCGCGAAGCGTCTCTGGGAGGTCAGCGAGCAGCTCACGCGCGCAGGCGCCGCCGCGGGAGCCGCCTCGTGACGTACTCGATCGTCGCGCGCGACCCCGTCACCGGGCAGATGGGCGTCGCCGTCCAGTCGCACTACTTCTCCGTCGGCCCCGTCGTGCCCTGGCTCGAAGCCGGCGTCGGCGCCGTCGCCACGCAGTCCATCGTCGAGCCCGCGTACGGCCCACGCGGCCTCGACCTGATGCGCAGCGGCATCAGTGCGCCCGATGCGCTGCGCGCGCTCCTCACCGCCGACCCCGGCGCGGCGCAGCGCCAGGTCGCCATGATCGACGCCGCCGGCAACGTCGCCGCGCACACCGGCGACCGCTGCATCGCCCACGCCGGCAACGTCGCCGGCGACGGCGTCAGCGTGCAGGCCAACATGATGGAGCGCGACACCGTCCCCGCCGCGATGCTCCGGGCCTACGACGCCGCATCCGGCGACCTCGCCGGCCGCATGCTCGCCGCGCTCGATGCCGCCGAGGCCGAAGGCGGCGACCTCCGCGGCCGCCAGTCGGCGGCGATCGTCGTCGTCGAGAGCGCCGGCACGCACCGGTCGTGGCGCGACCGCCCCGTCGACCTGCGCGTCGAAGACCACCCGGAGCCGCTCGCGGAGCTGCGCCGGCTGCTCACACTGCGCCGCGCCTACGACGCGCAAAGCCGCGGCGAGGAGCTGCTCACCGCCGGCAAGTTCGACGAAGCGATGCCGCACATCCGCGCCGCACGCGAGCTGGCGCCGGACAACGTCGAGATCGCCTTCTGGCTCGGGCTCAGCCTCGCCCGCACCCAGCCCGACGAGGCGCGCGCGCTCATCGCCCAGGCCGTGCGCGCTGACCCGCGCTGGGCCGAGCTGCTCCGCCGCCTGCCCGCCGCCGGCCTCTTCTCGCGCGACCCCGCGCTGCTCGAATTCCTGCTCGCACCCGGAGGCTGAGCCGCGTGTACACCTTCGATGTGACGGTCGAGATCGCCGCGCCGCCAGCGCGCGTGTGGCGCGCGCTCTGCGATCCGGCCGAGGTCGTCCAATGGGACACCGGCGTCGGCGGCACGCTCGACGCGCCCGCCGACTACCCGCAGCCGGGCCAGCACGTCCGCTGGCGCTACACCAACGGCCCGTTCCGCCTGCTGCACGACCGCCCGATCGAAGTCGTCGCGGCGCGATGCCTGCGCGCGCTGTTGGCCGTCGGCCCGTTCCGCTTCGACGAGACGTACACGCTGGAGCCGCTCGGCGACGGCACGCGGCTCACCGCCGCCATGCTCGTTCGCGTTCCGTGGCCGCTGCTCGGCGCGCTGGTCGAGCGCGCATACATCGGCCCCGCGACGAAGGCCACCGTCGGCGCGTCGCTGCGCGCGATCAAGCGCCACTGCGAGGCCGGTTGATCCGTCAGCGCGCCCGCTGCTCCGGGTAGCCGCGCGCCGCGATCGGCCACACGTTCACCACCTCGCCGCCGTCCACCGCGTACATCACGTCGTGCAGGTTGATCGTCGGGTCGATGTGCGACGGCCACAGCTCGATGCGATCGCCCACCGCCAGCGCACAGTCCGCGGGCAGCGCGATCGTCGCGTGCTCGTCGCTGAGGAACAGCACCTTCGCGCCCTCGACGCCCTTCACATCCGGGTTGCCGTGATCCACCGAGCACGCCTTGTGTCCGTTGTCCGCCGCGCACTGATCGGGACGCGGGCGGCTCAGTACCGTGCCCAGCACGCTGAACGCCTGCTCGAACGGGATGTCGAGCTTTGCGTACGCCGTGTCCATCAGCACGTACGACCCCGCCTGGATCTCGGTGATGCCCTCCATCGCGCCGGTGATGTCGTACGTGCCGGTGCCGCCGCCGCTGACGATCTCGCAGCGCAGCCCCGCCTCGCGCACCATCGTCGCCGTGCGAAGCAGCCGCTCCATCGCCTTCTGCGTCTTCTCTTCGCGGTCCGCGCGATCCTCGATGCCGACGACGTGGCCCTCGTAACCCATCACGCCGCGCAGCACCACGCCCTCGGTCTCCTCCACCAGCTGCGCCAGGTCCACCGCCGGCTCGCCCGGCGCGATGCCGCAGCGCGGCAGCCCTACGCCCACGTCCACCAGCACCCCCACCTGCGTACCCACCATCCGCGCCGCCAGCGCGAGGTCACGCAGCCCGAACTCCGAGTCGACCGCCACGATGACGCTCGCCTGCCCGGCGATCCTGGCCACGCGCTCCGCCTTGCCCGGCCCGACGACCTCGTTGGCGATCAGGATCTCGTCCGTCAGGCGCTCGTGCACCACGACCTCCGCCTCGCCGACCGTGGCCACGGTGAGCCCGGTGCAGGACCCCGCCGCGAGCTGCCGCTTCGCGATGGCGGGCGTCTTGTGCGCCTTGAAGTGCGGCCGCAGCTTGCACGTCCGCCCCGCGAAGTACGCGGCCATTCGCTCGATGTTCCGCTCCATCGCCCGTACGTCGACGATCAGCGCCGGCGTCGGGATCTCATGTACCTTCATGGCGTCGCCTCCTCGCCTGAGCGTAGACCCTCGGCCGCGCGGGCACCATGCGGGCGCCGGGTGTGTCTGCGCGCCGCATCCGATACCCTTCTCCCGTGGAAGAACAGCAGCAACCAGCACGCAAGCGCCGCCGGCGCGGACGCGGCGGCCGCTCCGGCGGCGGCCAGGAAGGCGCACGCCCCCCGGGCGCGCCTCCGGGGCCGCCCGGCTCCACGCCTGCACCCGGGCCGCCCGCCCCATCGGCGTCCGGCCGTCCGCAGCGCCAGGACAACCGCCGCGCCAGTGGCAGCCGCCCGCCGGGCGAGCCGCCGGGTCCGCCCTCCGGCGGGCGCATCCAGCGTGCGCCCGGCGCGACCGACCGCCCCCAGCGCGAGGGCCGGCCCGCCCGCGAAGGCGGCAGGCCGGCGCGCGAAGGCCGCCCGCAGCGCGACGCACGCCCGCAGGGGCGCGGCGGCGAGCGCAGTTCGCGCGACCGCGACCGCGGCCCGCGCTCCTTCGAGCCGCCCGTGCCGCAGGACCCGCGCTCCATGGAGCTGGGCGCCGCTTTCCGCGAAACCCAGATCGCCCTGCGCGACGCGCGCAAGGCGCTGGACAAGCGCAAGGCCGAGGCCGGCGACGAGCCCGAGTGGATGCTCGAACAAATCCGCGTTGCCGAGGAGGCGTTCGCCAACGCCGCCACCGAGTGGTCCACCCACCTGGAGACCACCGGCCGCAAAGTGGTCCGCCGCTAATCCCGTCTCCGCGCGCAACCCAGTCTCCAGTCTCCAATCTCCAACTCCCAGCCTCCAAGTTGAAGCTCGGCCCGCCGCGTGATAGCGTAGGCTCCCTACCAGCCGCCGCTACCGGAGGTACCCGATGATCTTCAGCAGCCCCTGGCCGAGCCTGGAGCCGTACACGCCGCTCAGCGTGCCGCAGCTCATGGAGGCCACTGTCCGCCGCCTGCCGAACAAGCCCGCGCTGATGACCGCCGAGGGCACGCCCTACACCTACGGCGAGTTCTGGGCCGCGGTGCGCGGCATCGCGCGCGCGCTCCAGGACCGCGGCATCGTCAAGGGCGACATGATCGCGCTGTTCGCGCCGAACTCCGTCGAGTACGCCGCCGTGTTGCACGGCGCGCTGATGGCCGGCGCCATCGTCACCACGCTCAACCCGCTCTACCGGGAGCGCGAGGTCGAGCACCAGCTCCACGACGCCGGTGCGAAGATCGTCTTCACCCTCGCCCAGCTCAAGCCCATCGTCGACGAGGCGAAGGCCAACGTGCCGCAGCTCCGCGATGTCTTCGATCTGGAGAGCGCGTGGGAGATGGCGCGCGCGGCGCAGGGCGACCCCGCGCCCGTGCAGATCGATCCGCTCAAGGACCTGGCGGTCCTGCCGTACTCCAGCGGCACCACCGGCATGCCCAAGGGCGTCATGCTCACGCACCAGAACCTCACCGCGAACATCCGCCAGACGATGCAACTGGGCATGACGACGGAAGACGCCATCGTCCTCGACTTCCTGCCCTTCTTCCACATCTACGGCATGATGGTGCTGCTGAACTGCGGGCTCGCCGCCGGCGCCACGCAGATCATCCTGCCGCGCTTCGAGCCGGAAGCCGCCATGAGCATCATCGAGCGCTACAAGGTCACGGACCTCTACTGCGTGCCGCCCGTCGTCCTCGCGCTCGTCAACCAGCCGCGCCTCGGCGAGTTCGACATGTCGTCGCTGCGATTCCTCATGTCCGGCGCCGCGCCGCTGCCGCTTGAGGTCGGACGGCAGGCCGCTGAGAAGCTCAACTGCGTCGTCATGCAGGGCTACGGCATGACCGAGTCCAGCCCGATCACCAACGTCAACCCCATCGCCAGCCCGCGGGACGGCACCGTCGGCCCCGCCGTCGCCGACACCCTCGAGAAGATCGTCAGCCTCGATACCGGCGAGGTCCTGCCGCCCGGCGAGATCGGCGAGCTGCTGGTCTATGGCCCTCAGGTCATGCTGGGCTACTGGGGCCGCCCCGACGCCACCGCCGAGACGATGACCCCCGACGGCTGGCTCCGCACGGGCGACATCGCCTCCGCCGACCCCGACGGCTACGTCCGCATCCACGACCGCAAGAAGGAGATGATCAAGTACAAGGGCTACCAGATCGCGCCGGCCGAGTTGGAGTCGGTGCTCATGGAGCACCCCGGTGTCCGCGACGCCGCCGTTATCCCGAAGGCCGATGCGGAGGCAGGCGAGGTGCCTAAGGCGTTCATCGTCCCTCGCGAGCCGGGCCTCGACCTCGACGACGTCCTGAAGTTCGTGGCCGAGAAGGTCGCGCCCTACAAGAAGATCAGGCACATTGAGATCGTCGAGGCGATCCCGAAGAACCCGTCCGGCAAGATCCTCCGCCGCATGCTCATCGAACAGGAGCGCGCGCGCGACGCCCAGGCGAAGGGTTAGCGGCCGGGAAGCACGACCGAGCGGGCATCCACCGTCTCACCGCTGACCTTCAGAAAGGAACTCCCCATGGCAGACGACGTACTCATCGACAAGCGCGCCGACGGCGTGGCGCTCATCACCCTCAACCGCCCCGAGAGCCTCAACTCCATGGGCGGCACGCTCATGCCCATGCTCGCGGGCTACCTCGCCGACGTCTCGCGCGACCGCAACGTCCGCTGCGTCGCGCTCACCGGCGCGGGCCGCGCCTTCTGCGCGGGCGGCGACGTGAAGGGCATGGCGGCGGGGCGCGACGCCGTCCTCAACCCCGGCGGCGGCGGCGTGCCGGGCGACAGCTCGCCCGCGTCCACGTTCGCCCGCGGCGTCGAGATGCTGCGCGAGTCGCAGCACAGCACCAGCCTCGTCCTGCACACGATGCCGAAGCCCACGATCGCTGCCGTCAACGGCCACGCCGTCGGCGCGGGTCTCAGCCTCGCGCTCGCCTGCGACATCCGCATCGCCTCCGACCGGGCCAAGCTCGGCACCATCTTCCGCAACGTCGGATTCAGCGGCGACTTCGGCGGCTCGTACTTCCTGCCCCGCCTCGTCGGCAACGGCAAGGCGCGCGAGTTGTACTTCACCGGCGAGATCCTCAGCGCCGCCGACGCGCTCGCGATCGGCATGGTCAACCGCGTCGTCGAACACGAGCAACTGCTGGACGAGGCGCTGAAGTTCGCCGCGCAGCTCGCCGCCGGCCCCACGCTCGCCTACGCCCGCATGAAGGAGAACCTCAACCGCTCCGAGGACTGCGACCTCAAGACGCTGCTGGACCAGGAAGCGCTGAACATGAACCTCTCCAGCACCACCTCCGATCACCGCGAAGCAGCGAAGGCCTTCGTGGAGAAGCGGCAGCCGACGTTCCGCGGCGTGTAGCGCCAACCGTATCGCACACACGAAGAAGGCCCGCCGAACGGCGGGCCTTCTTGCATGGTTTTCGAAACGGGACTTACCCCTGTGTGATCGATTCGATGCGGACGCGGAAGGTGCCCGACGGCGCTTCCACCTCCACCTCTTCACCCGCACGCCGCTGGTACACGGCCTTGCCTACCGGCGACGCGATGGAGATCTTGCCCGCGCCGGAGCGCACCTCGTCCGAGTTCACGAGCGTGTACACCTTCTCGTAACCCGTCCGCAGATCCTTGATCGTCACCTGGTCGCCCAGCTGCAACACGTCGCCCGGGTGCTCCCCCGCGCCGTCCAGCACGACCGCCCGTCGCAGCGTCCCGTCGATCTCGCGGATCCGTGCCTCCAGGTGCGCCTGCTCGTTGCGCGCCGAGTCCAGGGGCGCGTTCTCGCGGAAGTCCTTGTCGGCCATCGCCCGCGCCAGGTCCGCCTGGATCAGCGGCCGCCGCTCCTTCAGGCCGTCCATCTCCGTAACCAGCGCCTCGTGGCCCTCCTTGGTCAGGTAGATCGGCTGGACCTCCAGCAGACGCGCGTTGGAACTGGACTTCGACGCCTTCCGGACGCGCAAATGCGTGCCCAGGTTCTCCGTCGTGATGCCCTTCTCTTTCGACCACTTGAGAAACGCGCGCACGTAGTCGGCGCGCTTCGCCGCGTCAGAGACGGTCGGCGGGAAGTTCTCGGCGTACTGCGCGACGTCGTGCCCGCGCATCGTGGCAAGATCGCGCTCCGGGCCCGCCCATCGGACGAACTTGAGCACCTCCGGCTGTGCCTCCTGCCTCACCACCGCCTTCAGCGATGCGAGGTACGTGCGCGCCACAGCCTGTAGCGTGATCTGCTCCGTCGTGGTGTCCGCCGCCATACGTCTGTCCTTCCTCCCCTGTCCGGAATTGTAGGCATCTCCCGGAAGGGGCGTCAAACCAACATCAGGTATGCTCTGCGCGTGCTGGAAACGCTGCTGCAGGAACTGTCAGTGTACGGGATCCGTCTCTCTGACGCGCAGGTCGCGCAGTTCGAAACCTATCTTGCACTGCTAACGGAGTGGTCCGCGCGCGTCAACCTGGTCGGCGATGTCAACCCCGCCATCGTCCAGCGCCGCCACTTCGCCGAGTCGCTCGCCCTCGGCGCCGCGCTCCGCGAGCGCGAGATCCTCCGCCCCGATTCGGCGGTCCTGGACGTCGGCGCCGGCGCCGGCTTCCCCGGCCTCGCGCTTAAGATCGGTTGGCCCGGCATCCGCCTCACCCTCATCGAGGCCACCGCCAAGAAGACCGCCTTCCTCTCCGCCGTCGTCGACGCCCTCCGACTCGACGCCACCACCGTGCTCACCGGCCGCGCCGAGACCCTGGGCCACGACCCGGCCCTCCGCGCCGCCTTCGACCTGGTGCTCGCCCGCGCAGTCGCCCCGCTGCCTGTCCTGCTCGAACTCACGCTGCCCTTCGCCCGCGTCGGCGGCCGCGTCGTCACGCCGAAGGGCTCGCACGCCGCTGAGGAGGTCGCCGCAGCAGCCCGCTCGCTGCATGTGCTGGGCGGCAAGGCCTTCGTCGCGCCCCTCAACGTCGCCGGCCCCCCGCAAAGCATCGTCGCCGTCGTCAAGCAGCGGGCCACGCCCGCCGCATATCCGCGCCGCGATGGCATCCCCGCGAAGTCGCCGCTCTAGCCGCGATACCGCCCATGTGAGGAGATGGTGGCACTAGACATCCCTTGCCAAGTGTTGTATGAGATAGGCGGTTGAACGTTTAGGGGGCGCACATACCGCCCTCGAACGCCGTGCGGACGAAGGAGGCTCAACCATGGTCTCACAGATGGGCGGCATGGATGTCAACGCCCTGGTGCAGCGGCTTCGCCGCCTCGCCATGCTCGATACCAGCGTCTTCGACGAGGTGCGCACCGACGCAGCCTCAACGCTGCCCGCCATCCTCATCGTCGTCGCCGCGACGCTCCTCTCCGGTGTCGGCGGCTGGCTCTGGTGGATCTTCGGGGGCTACTCCGATTCCGGCACGATCCTCGGCAAGTCCGTGATCATCGGCACGATCGTCTCGGTGATCCTCTGGTTCGTCTGGCTCGGCATCGTCTACGTCATGCTGGGACAGGTCTTCCGCGCCCGCGTGGACTCGCGCGAACTCGTGCGCGTCATGGGCTTCGCCGCGGCGCCGCTCGCGCTCGGCTTGCTGATGTGCATCCACAAGCTGGACTACGGCATCGGCATCGCCGTGCTCGGCATCCTCTTCGGCACCACCCAGATCGCCATCCAGACGGCCACCGACGCCCCGGCGGGCAAGGCGCTGGCCGCCAACGCGGCCGGCTTCGCGGTGTGGGTGATCGTCCTGAACCTGCTCGTGACGAGGGATAACATCCTCGCCCCGGGAGTATTCATCTTCGCGCCGGTCTTCTAGGCCCGGCGCCCGCTGGTTGACATCGAAGGGGCCCCTCGGGGTCCCTTTCGCGTTCATTCGGCCCGCCTGCCTCGTTATACTCGCTGCGATGGACCTCCTGACGCAGATCCGCGACGACATGGCCTTCGAGGGCAACATCTGGAAGTCGTACCTGTACCGCTTCCTGATGAAGCTCGAGCTCTGGCTGCCCATCTGGGTCGTCTACCTCCAGAAGCAGCGCGGCTTCTCGCTGACCCAGATCACCATGCTCGATGTCCCCTTCTTCCTGCTGATCGTCCTCGCTGAAGTGCCCACCGGCGCCATCGCCGACCGCTTCGGCCGCCGCTTCTCGCTCATGCTCGGCAGCGCCCTGATCGCCGTGGCGTTCTTCATCTTCGGCATCGCCGACAGCTACTTCGTCATCCTCATCTCGTGGACCGCCTGGGGCTTCGGCATGACCTTCCAGTCCGGCGCCGACCAGGCCATCCTCTACGACAGCCTCAAGCAGATCGGCCGCGAACACGACTTCGAGCGCATCAACAGCCGCATCTGGGCGCTCACTTCGTTGGCCGCGCTGCTCGCCATCCTCATCGGCGCGCCGATCGCGCAGGCCACCAGCTTCACCGTGCCCATCTTCCTCAGCGTCGGCATCGCCGCGCTCGCCATCCCCGTCGCCTTCTTCATGCACGAGCCGCGCGGCGAGCACGACGAGTCGCGCGACCAGTACTTCCAGACGCTCGCGCGTGGCATCCGCCAGGCGTGGGGCCAGCCGACCCTCCGCTACATCATCGCCTACAGCGGCGTGCTCGTCGCCGCTACGTACACCCCGCTCGTCTTCCAGCAGCCCTTCCTCAACCACCACGGCATCGGCACCGGCAACCTGGGATTCTGGCAGGCCCCCATCCGGGGTGTCGGCATCCTGTCCGCGCTCGCCGCGCACCGATTCCTCTCGCGCATGGGGCAGCGGGGCGCCCTCTTCGCGCTGCCCGTCACGCTCGCGCTCTGCTACGTCGCGCTCGCCGGCATCGACCACGCCTGGGCGTTCGGCGCGTTCCTGGGCGTCGGCCTCGTCGCCGGCGCGGGAAACCCCATCCTCGCCACCTACGTGAACAAGCGCATCCCCAGCGAGCGCCGCGCCACGATCCTCTCCGTGCAGAGCGTCGCCGGCAACTTCGCGCTCGCCGGGTCGCAGCCCATCGCCGGCCTCATCGCCGACCACCTGGGGCTGCGCGCCCTCTTCCTGGCCGCCGGCGTCACCACGCTCGTCCTGATGTCCGCCATCCTCGTCCTGTGGAGCCGCGCCGAGACGGAAGAGCAGGCCGAACTCGACGAGCTGAACCGCGCGCTCTACGGTCGCGAGCAGGCGCGCGACGCCGTCGCCGCCTCGTGACCCGAACACTCGCACCAGGACACGCGCGATGATCACGGTGCTCTGCGGCGGCGTCGGCGGCTCGCGCCTGCTGCTCTCGCTGGCGGCGGTGCTGCCTGCCGAGCGCATCACGGCCATCGTCAACACCGGCGACGACGATTGGTTCCACGGCCTCTACGTGTCGCCCGACCCCGACATCATCACCTACGCGCTCGCCGGCGAAGTCGATCCCGAGCGCGGCTGGGGCCTGCGCGGCGACACATTCCGCTGGCTCGAATCGCTCCGCCGCTTCGGCCACGACACCTGGTTCCAGATCGGCGACCGCGACCTCGCCACCCACCTGCACCGCACCCGACTCATGGGCGACGGCGTGCCGCTCAGCGAGATCATCGCGGACATCGCGCACGCATTCGGCGTCGGCGTCCGCCTGCTGCCCATGAGCGACGACCGCGTCCGCACGATCGTCACCTCCGGCGGCGAGGACCTGCCGTTCCAGGAGTACCTGGTGCACCGCCACGCCCCTGACAACGTCACACAGATCCGCTTCGACGGCGCGGATGCCGCGCGCGCCGCCCCCGGCGTCCTCGCCGCCATCGCCGCCGCGGAGGCGATCATCATCGCGCCGAGCAACCCGATCGGCAGCATCGGTCCCATCCTCGCGGTGCCCGGCATCCGCGACGCCATCGCCGCGGCCGCCGTGCCACGCGTCGCCGTCAGCCCGATCGTCGGCGGCCGCTCGCTGCAGCCGCCGGCGGCGGAGATGCTGCGCGGACTCGGATTTCCCGTCGATGCCCCGGGCGTCGCGCGCGTCTACGCCGGGCTCATCGATGCCCTCGTCATCGACGAGTCCGACGCCGCGGACGCCGCCCGCGTCGAAGCCGCCGGCGCACGCCCTCTCATCTCGCGCACGCTGATGCGCGACGATGCGTCGCGCCGCGCGCTCGCGCTCGCGGTGCTCGCCGCCGCGCGCGTCACCCCCTGACCACGCCCCGGCGCGTGCTGCGGTACCATGCCCGCGATGTCTGCCATCAACGCCGGCCGCCGCCGCTTCTCCGAATTCGATATCGCGAGCCGCGCCGCGTTCCTCTCGTTCTCGTCGAACGCCGTGCTGATGCTGCTGAAGCTATCGGTCGGGCTCGCCTTCGGCTCGGTCGCCGTCCTCGGTGACGGCGTCGACAGCGCCGAGGACCTGTTCGCCTCCGGGCTGGCGTTCTTCACGGTGCGCCTCTCGCTGCAGCCGGCCGACGAGGCACACCCCTACGGCCACGGCAAGGCCGAGAGCCTCGCCGCCATGTCCCAGGCCGCGCTCATCGCCAGCGGCGGCATCTTCATCGCCGCCATGGCGCTCTACCGGTTCATCAACGGCGGCGTCGATATCCGCGTCGGCCCCTCGCTCGTCACCATGCTCATCGCCGCCGCCGCCAACGCTGGCGTCGCGATCTACTCGCTGCGCGCCGCAAAGATCAGCGGCTCCGTCGCCATCGCCGCCGACGCGCGGCACCTGATCACGAACGTCGCGCAGGCGGTCGCAATCATCGTGGCGCTGCTGATCGTCGCCGTCACCGGCAACCGCATCTTCGACCCGATCGTCGCGCTCGTCCTGGCGGTATACCTGCTCTGGATCGCCCTCGGCATCTTCCGCGCCGCCCTGCACGAGCTGGTCGACTCCGCCCTGCCCGAATCAACACTCACCGCGCTCGACGCATGCCTGGCGCACGAGCACCACGGCATCCGCAGCTACCACGCGCTGCGCACGCGCAAGTCCGGCCGCGAGACCCACATCGATCTCCATGCGCTCGTCGACCCGGCCCTGTCGGTCAGCGAAGCGCACGGCCTCGTCGAAACGCTGGAGGATGACATCCGGTCGATGATCCCGGGCGCCGTCGTGACCATCCACGTCGACCCTGACGAACCCGGCATCATGGAACGGAACCCCGCGCCGCAGGCGCACGCCGGCGACGGCCTGCACCTGCACAGGCACTGACAGCCGAAGGAGGCACCGCATGAGCACGCTCGAAGGCAAGGTCGCCATCGTCACCGGCGCGGCGCGCCAGCGCGGCATCGGCCGCGGCATCGCGCTCGCGCTCGCCGAGCGCGGCGCGGCGGTCGCCGCCATCGGCTCGCCGCGCGCGCCCGAGCGGTACCCGGAGCACGAGCGTGCCGCCGGCTGGCAGGGCGCGGCCTCCGTCGCCGCAGAGATCGTGGCGGCCGGCGGCCGCGCCGTCGGCTTCGACGCCGATCTCACGCAGCCCGCCGAAGCGGAGCGCACCGTCGCGGAGACCGTCGCCGCGTTCGGCCGCGTCGACATCCTGGTCAACAACGCCGGCCTCGCATTCTGCGGCGAGCAGAATCTCTGGGAGATCGACGACCGCGAATGGTTCGACGTGATCGACGTGAACCTGAACGCCGTCTACCTTCTGAGCAGCCGCACGCTGCGCCGCATGGTCGAGGCGAAGCAGGGCGGCCGCATCATCAACATCTCGTCCAGCGCCGGCCGCATGGGCATCCCCCAGTACGGCGCCTACTGCGCGACGAAGTTCGGCATCATCGGCCTCACGCAGATGCTCGCGATCGAAGCGGCGCCACACGGCATCACCGTCAACGCCGTCGCACCCGGCTCCGTCGATACCGACATGATGGACGGCACGTTCACCCACATGGCGTCGCGTTTCGGCGCGGAGATGCAGAACATCAAGACCGCCGTCGTGCGCAGCATCGCCCTGGGGCGCCAGGGCCGCCCCGCCGATATCGCCGGCGCGGTCGCGTTCTTCGCGAGCGATGACGCGTCGTGGATCACCGGCCAGACGCTGAACGTCAACGGCGGCACGCCGATGGACTGAGCCGCCTACCCCAGCTCGCCCGCCGCGTGCAGCACCAGCGTCGCCGCCACCAGCCCCGCCGTCTCGGAGCGCAGCACGCGCTCGCCCAGCGTCACCGTCGATGCGCCCGCGGCCTCCGCCCGTTCCACCTCCGCCGGCTCGAACCCGCCCTCCGGCCCGATGAAGACGCTCACTTCGCCCAGCGCGTACAGTGCATCGATCTCCCGGTTCAGCACGGCGTGGATGTTCGGCGCGCTTTCGCCCGCCTCTTCGTATGGCAGCAGCACCAGCCCCGTCGCCGCCGCCAGCGCCTCGTCGAACCGCTGCGGCGCTTCCACCGCCGGCACCGCGCCCCGGCCGCACTGCTCCGCCGCCTCGACCACGATCCGCCGCCAGCGGTCCATCCGCGCGCCCTCGCCCTGCGTCTTCACCACCGCCCGCGCCGCGATCAGCGGCACGAAGCGCGCCACACCGATCTCCGTCGCCTTCTCCAGCAGCCACTCGAAGCGCTCGCCCTTCGTGATGGACTGGTACAGGTGCACCTTCACGTGCGGCTCCGCCGGCCCCTCGTGCCGCTCCACCGCCGCCGCCAGCACCCGCCGCGACGAGATCGTCTCGATCCGCGCGCGCACTTCGTCGCCGCTGCCGTCGAACAGCTCGACTTCGTCGCCCGCGCGCAGCCGCAGCACGTTCGCCAGCCGCTGCGCCAGCGCACCCGCGATCTCGATGCGGTCGTCCGCCAGCGCCGGCGCCTCGACGTAGAATCGGCGCGTCATGCCGCACCTCCCGGCGCTATCGCCTCGATGCAGCGCCAGTCGCCCATCGCCCGCACGCCCGCGACGCGCGCCCCGGCCGCCGCCAGCGCGTCGCAGGTCTCGCGCTCGCGCTCGCCGATCACGCCCGACACGATCAGCCGCCCGCCCGGCGCCAGCGCCGCCACGAGCGGCTCCGCGATCTCGATGATCACCCGGGCGATGATGTTCGCCACCACGACGTCGAACCCCGCCGCCGGCTCCGGGAACGGCCACGCGTCGCCCAGGCTCCCGATGGCCGCGAGCACCGTCGCCTCCGCGCCGTTCGCGCGGGCGTTCGTTTCCGTCACCCGCACGCAGTTCGGGTCGATGTCCACCGCCCGCACCTCGCGCGCACCGAGCAGCGCCGCCGCGATCGCCAGGATGCCGGAGCCGCAGCCCGCGTCCAGCACCCGCATCCCCGGCCGCACCTGCCGCTCCAGCGCCTCCAGGCACATCCGCGTCGTCTCGTGCTGCCCCGTCCCGAACGCCATCCCCGGATCCAGCGTCAGCACCACGTCGGCCGCCGCCCGCTCGAACGTCCGCCACGACGGCACCACCACGATCCGCTCGCCGTAGCGCTCGACGTGGAAGTACTCCTTCCACGACTCCGCCCAGTCCTCCTCCGCCACGTCCCGCACGGCCACGCGCGGTTCGATGCCCTGCGCGCCCAGCGCGCGCGCCGCGTCGCCCGCCGCGTCCCCGCCGCGGTCGCGCGGCACGTACGCGTGCACCTGCCGGCTCCCGTGGCGGTGCACGATGGCGTCGGACTCCAGGTCGGCCTGCGTGAACGGCGCCTCGATCCACACGTCGCCGCCGGTCGCGGCACGCAGCGCGTCGGCCGCCTGCTCGGTCTGCGATGCGGGCACGGTGGCGATGATCTCGATGTAGTCCACGGAGTTACGCGCCCGGCGTGGTGCTGGCGGCGGCCGGGGTCTCGGGCGGCGCAGCGGTCGCGCCGGACGCGCGTGACGCGCGCTCCTGCTCGTACGCCTGCCACTCCGCGATCAGCTTGCGGTGCGCGTAGTCGTAGCCGATCTGGTCGCCGATCCAGCCGCCCAAGATGCCCGCGAACACCCGCCCGCCCACGATGAGCACCGCGGTCGCGCCGGCGAGCATCCACAGCGACTGGTTGTAGCGGTACACCGCGATCGCGACCAGCACGATGAACAGCACCAGCCCCAGCCCCAGCCCGGCGAACGCGAACGAGTTGACGATCAGGCTCTCGCGCTTGCGCATCCGCCGGTACAGGTCGAAGAAGTCGCTGGGGATCTTCGCGCACGGCGCGACGCCGGCCGTCGTGTGGCCGCAGTGGCCACAGGTATCGGCCTTCTTCCCGAGGGGCGTGTAGCAGTAGCCGCAGAAGCGCCCGACGTTCGGCGCCTCGCCGGCGATCATCGCCGCCATCACCTCGTCGAGCCGCTTCGAGAACACCGGTATCTCGCTGCCCTCGTACGCGCGATCGCTCACGACGCCACCGCCCGCGTCGCCGCGCCGCGCGTCAGCCGCTGCAGCTCGCGGAAGTAGCGGAGCTTGTCCGCGCGCCGGTACGCGGCGGCCCGCGCCGACGTGCACGGCATCACGTACACCGCGGCGTCGCCGATGCGCTCCGCCTGCAGCCCCAGCTCGCACTTGTGCCCGGCGAACACCTCGTAGATGCCCTTGCCGTTGAAGCAGACGATCCGGGGCCGGAGCGCCAGCAGCTTCCGCCGCAGCGTCCGCGCGCCCGCGCGCAGCTCCTGCAGCGACAGGTCGCTCATCCCCGGTGACGGCCGCGACACGATGTTCGTGAGCCCGATGCCCCACTCCAGCACGCGCGCGTCCTGCTCGTGCGTCAGCGGCTCCGTCACCAGGCCGGACTCGTGGAGCAGCGGCCAGAAGTGGTTGCCGGGGCCCGCGTAGTGGTGC
>Ga0315281_10001156_pt1 | contig 38655 bp, 31 predicted proteins | sample YL17G07_0_MG_FD_204540 | JGI IMG/M metagenome (GOLD analysis project Ga0315281, IMG submission 204540) | Sediment microbial communities from Yellowstone Lake, YNP, Wyoming, USA - YL17G07_0 | ecosystem: Environmental > Aquatic > Freshwater > Lake > Sediment | place: USA: Wyoming | collected...
CAGCGTCGGCACCCTGGAGGACACCCGCTGTCCCTCCTGCGGCACGACGCTGGTGCGTCGCGCGGGCTTCACCGTCCTCGACGTGCTGATCACCCCCGATGGTGTCTGCCCGAGCTGCGGCGCTGCCGTCGCAGGCGTCTGGTCGCGCACGGGTGCGTGAGTGCTCGCAAGACGACGTTCGGAGCCATGCAAACCCACTTGTGAAGCAGTTCACAACGCTCCACACGTGGTAGCATGCACAGTTCGACGATGGGAGCGGTGCGCCTTGCCTCATTGACCCTGGAGGGTTTCAAGTCGTTCGCGACGCGGGTCGAGTTGTCCTTCCCGGGGGCGCTGATCACGATCGTGGGGCCCAACGGCGTCGGCAAGTCGAACATCTCGGACGCGATCGCCTGGGTCCTCGGCGAGCAGTCGGCCCGCCTGCTGCGCTCACAGAACATGGCGGACGTGATCTTCGCCGGCGCCCCGAGCCGGGCGCCCCTGGCCGCCGCCCAAGTGAGCCTCACCCTGGTGTCCCCCGACGGCCGTTGGCCAGAGACCGAGGGAAGGCTGGACATCTCGCGGCGCGTCTTTCGAGACGGCACCTCCGAGTACCGCCTGCGGGGCCGCCGCGTTCGCCTCAAGGACATCGCCGACCAGCTCATGGACGCCGGGCTCGGCACGCGCGCCTACGCGATCATCGAGCAGGGCCGTATCGGCCAGGTGCTCTCGGTCCGCGCGACCGAGCGCCGCGTGCTCTTCGAGGAAGCAGCCGGGATCACCAAGTTCCGCGCGCGCCGGCACGAGGCCGAGCTCAAGCTCGCCGAGACAGGTGCAAACCTGCTCCGCCTCGCCGACGTGGCGGCGGAGGTCAGGCGCTCGCTGGATGCGGCCCGGCGCCAGGCACGCCGTGCGGAGAAGCATCACGAGCTGCGAAAAGCCCTCGCCGAGGTGCGGGCGGCCCTGTTCGCCGGCAAGCGCGCCGCGCTCGTGGTCGCCGTCGAGGAGAAGCAACGGACGCTCACCGCCGCTGGCCTCTCTGAGGCGGAGGCCGCCACGACGCTGGCCCGTGCCGATGCGTCACTCGCGGCCTTGCGGCGAGAGCTGGACGGCGCCCAGGAGCGTCTGACTGCCGCCCGTGACGAGGAAGCCAGGACCGATGCTCTCGCCCAGCGCCGCGAGGCCGAGGAGGCCGCCACACGGCGCGAGGCGACGGAGGCCGGCGAGCGCCGCGACGCGGCACGCGTGGAGACCGAGCGCCTGGCCTTCTCGGCCGAGGCCCTGCAGCAGCAGGGTGCCGCTCTCACCGCCGCTCTCGCCGGGGCAGAGGGCACTCTCGCGGTGCGCGAGCAGGAGGCCCAGGCCGCTTCCGAGTCGGCGCAGGCGGCGGAGACCGCGTCGCGCGACATCGGCGCCAGGGCCGAGGAGGCACGGCGCACGCTGCTCGCGGCGGTCGCCAGCGCCAGCGAGGCTCGCAACCGCGTTCACCGCCTCGAGGTGGAGCTGGAGCAGGATGCCTACCAGCGCACGCGCCTGACCGCAGAGCACGAGCGCCTGGGCGCCCACCTCGGGCAGGTCGCACACGGCGAGGCGGACGCGGCGGCCCAGGAGAGTGCCGCTGCGGCGACGGCTGCTGAGGTCGAGAGCCAGCGCCAGACGCTGCGCGTGCGCCAGGAGTCCCTCGCCGCACGCGCCGCCGAGCTGACCGCTGCCCGCGATGTGGCCGGCCACGAGCGCTGGCAGGCCCAGCACGAGCGCGAGGGGCTTGCGCGCCAGCTCGCCGAAGCACGCGCCCTGCCGACGGCCCTCGCCCGCGCGTTGCCCGAGAGCAAGCTGCTCGGCACCGTCGCCGACTTCCTCGCCCCGTCCCCCGAGGTCGCGAGGCTGCTGGACCGCGCCTACGGCGGCCTTCTCAACTTGGCGGTGTGCGCCGACGAGGAGGCCGCGGCGCTGCTCGTGGCGAGTGCCCCGAAGGTCGAGGGCAGGCTCGAGGTGGTCGTCGCCGATCGCACACTTCGGCCACGCCGGTCGCCGCTGCTCGAGCAGGGCGGGGCCTCGGCCGATAACCTGGGGTGGCTCTCCGCCGCACTCCCGCGTGCCGCGGTGGCGCGCGACCTCGCCCACGCGCGGGAACTGGCGATCGCCGATGCCGACCTCGTAGTGCTGCTGCCTGGAGGCGGGCGGCGCCGCGGGATGCGCCTCGAGCTGCCAGGTGGGCGCGGAGCTGCCGCCGGGGTGCTGGAGCTGCGCCTGCGCGAGCGCGAGGTTGCCGCCTCCGAGGCTGCTGCCGCCGCACGCGAGGTGGAGACCGGCGCTGCGCTGGAGCAGGTGCAGCGCGAGCTGACCGAGCTCGGCCCGCAGCTTGCCGAGCGCGACGCCACCGCGCGGCAGTCGGCGGAGGGGCTGGCGGCGGCCTCCTCCGCTCACCAGTCGCTGCACCGCGAGCGCGAGCGTCTGGAACGGGAGCTCGAGGCACTGGCGGCGGAGCTCACCCGCCTCGCGGAGGAGAGCGCAGCCCTCGCTGGCCGCCTCACCGTTGCGCGCGAGGAGGTGCAGCGGCTTGGCGCCCGTGCCAGCGAGTTTGAGTCCGAGGTGGACGCCCTCGCCCGCGAGGCCGACCGTGCCCGCGAGGCGGCCGCTTCGACACGGGCCGAGGCCGAGCGCACGCGTGGTGTGGCGGCAGTCGCGCACGAGCGCCTGGTCGCGGCACAACGGGACCTCACCCGCCACCGCGAGGAGCTGGAGGAGCTGCGGAGGCGCGAGCAACAGGCGCGCGACGAGGTCCAGGCCCAGGGGCAACGGGCGGAGGCCGCGGGGCATGCTGCCGCGGCGGCGCGCGCCGAGCTCGAGGAGCTGCTGGCGCGGCGCACTGCCTCCCACCACGAGGTGGAACGCCTGACCAGCGAGGTCGAGGCGGTCAAAGCAAAGGTGACGGCGGCCGAGAGTGAGGCCGAGGCAAGCTGGCTCGCCCACCTGGCTGCCCGCGACGCCGCTCACGCCGCCCGCCTCGCCCTCGCCGAAGCCAGCGGCGCTCGCGAGCGCCTCGAGGAAACCATCGCTTTCACGCTGGCCGGCCAGGCCGAGCTGCCGGAGCCGCCGCCTCCGGAGGCGGTGCCGGAGCTCGAGGCCCGCGAGCAGACCCTCGCGGCCGAACTGGAGGCGCTCGGGCCGGTGAACGAGCTGGCGGTGATCGAACGTGACGAGCTGGAGCAGCGGCACACGTTCCTCAGGGAGCAGCGCCGGGACCTGGAGCGCTCGCTGGAGTCCCTCAACGAGACCGTGAAGGAGCTCGACGCCACCTGCGCGGAACGCTTTCTGGCAACGCTCTCTGAGGTCAACGTCGCGTTCGACGACGTCTTCCAGCGGCTGTTCGGCGGCGGCGAGGCGAGGGCCGAGCTCTCCGATCCCGACGCGCCGCTCGAGAGCGGGATCGAGATCCGCGTGCGCCCGCCGGGCAAACACGCCCAGTCGGTGCTGCTGCTCTCCGGCGGCGAGAAGGCGCTCGCCGCGATCGCGCTGCTGCTCGCCCTCTTCCGGATCCGGCCCGCGCCGTTCTGCCTGCTTGACGAGGTGGATGCGCCGCTCGACGACGCAAACGTGGAGCGTTTCGCCGCCTTGCTGCGCGAGATGAGCGAGGAGACGCAGTTCCTCCTCATCACCCACAACCGACGCACGATGGCGCATGCGGATGTGCTCTACGGCGTGACGATGGAGGAGCCAGGGGTCTCGCGCATCGTCTCGGTCCGCCTCGAGGAGTAGCCGTGCCCCGCAGCCCCATGGCGCGGACGACGCAGGCCCCGACTGGGGCTTTCCTCGCGGCGCTCGTCCTCGTTGCCGCTGCGGTGCTGGCCCTCGCAGTGCCCCTGGTGTGGGATAGCGCCGCGCTGGAGATGTTCCGCGGCCCCAAGAGAGAGCTCGCGCTCGCTGCCTGGGCCATCCTGGCGTCGGTGTTCGTGGTGAGCAACCTGGGTGGCGCCGCGTGGCGCGACCCCTGGTGGCTCGCGTGGGGCGGGGTGCTCGCCGGCGGGGTGGTGAGCGCCCTGGCTTCCCCGCAGCCGGTGCGATCGCTCTCCAGCCTCCTTCCGCTCGCCCTCGCGGCGCTGGGTTGGGGCGCGGTGCGCCAACTCCCCGATGAGCGCCGGCGCACGCTCGCCGGCCTGCTGGTCTGGGGCGGGGTCATCGAGGCATCGGCCGTGCTGTTGTTCCTGCGGCCGTCCTGGCAGCCGGCCAGCTTCGCGCTGCTTGCGCAGGAGGGCGGGCGCTACGCCTGGATCGGCACGTTCGGCAACCCCGGTGAGGTCGCGGTCTTCCTGGTGCTCCCGACGCTCCTGGCGGCGGACCGGGCGCTCTCGGCTCGACGCCTGCACCTGCCGAGCGCCGCCGCGGCAGTCCTCATGGCCGGAGTCATCCTCGGCACGCAGACCCTCACCGCCGTGCTGGCACTGGTGGCCGGAGCGATCGTCTTGGCCTGGCGAAACGTTTCGGCCAAGCGGAGGCTGCCGCTGCTCGCGGCGGCCCTGGCGGCGGTCGTGCTGCTGCTGGCCGTCACCCCTCTTGCCCAGCGCGCGCGCGCCGCCATCAACGAGGCCAGGGGCGGGGGCCTGCTGTGGCTGGGCAGCGGTCGTGCCGCCGGCTACGCCGCGGCGGCCGCGATGGCGGGCACACGGCCAGCGACCGGCGTCGGTTTCGGCCTGTTCGAGGCGAACTCGTTCCGCTTCCAGAGCCTGGACGCACTCGCCGACCGCGGCCGCGTCCTCGGCCTCGTAACCGGTTTCGGCGAGGCGCACAACGACCTCTTGCAGCATGCAGCCGAGACAGGTCTCATCGGACTGTTGCTCGCGGGCGCCGGGATCGCCTGGGCCGTGAGGCGACGGCCACCCGGGCACGCAACCGTGGCGGCAGGTTGGCCGCTGGCCGCGGGCGCGCTCGTGCTCGTGCTGACCCAGTTCCCGGTGCACCTTGCGGCAGTGGCCGCGCAATGGGTCCTGCTCGCTGCCCTCGCGCTGCCCCCCCTGGCGGCACCGCCCGAGGCGGTCGGCTGGGTCGCCCGGGGGCGCCTGCTCGGCATCGGGGTCGTCGCCGGAGCCACTCTGGTGGTCTCGTGGCAGCACTACCGCGCGGTCACGCTCTTCCAGCAGGGCAAGGCCCTGTCAGCCGCGTTGCGTGTCGGGAAGGTGAGGCCCGAGAGGCGGGCACAGGTGGCCCGCGCGGCGCTCGCCAATCTCGTCCCGAGGTCGCACCTGCTTCCCTATTCGTGGGAGGCCGCGGTCATCATCGGGAACCTGGCCCTGGACGCCGGGGACAGCACGCTCGCCGTCGAGAGCTTCGGGCGCGCCCTCGCGCTCGCCGAGAGGCCCGAGGTGCAGTTCGACGTCGGGATCGCTCTGATGATAGCTGGCGACCGGGAGGCCGGGATGGCCCACCTGGTGCGCGCCGTGCAGCTCAACCCGGCCGTCTTCCGCGAGGTCCGTGATCCCGAGCTCGCTCGCGCGTTGCGCCGCCGCCTCGACGCCTCCGGGTTCGGAGCGAGGCACGCCTGGATGTACGAGGGCACCCCCGCTGCCGCTCCCTAGGGGCGCCGCCAGTCTCGGACCATCCGCTGCGAAGCGCCATCTCGCGAAGGCGAGGGTGTGCGGCGGATCGGGTACTCTTGCGGACCGTTGATGGATCGGGCAACCCATGGGTGAGCTCCTCGCCCTCCTGACCGCGCTCATCTGGGCAGCGGCGGTGATCCTCCTGAAGAGATCGGGGGAGAGCGTACCGCCGTTCGCGCTCAACCTCTTCCGCGTGACGGTTTCGAGCGTGCTGCTCCTCCCCACCGCCTTCCTCGCCGGCCAGGCGAGCGTCACCTCCGCCTCGCTATCGGACATTCTCCTGCTCGTGGCCAGCGGGGCGATCGGCGTTGCGATCTCGGACACTCTGTTCCATGCAAGCCTCAATCGCATCGGGGCCGGCATCTCCGCGATCATCGACTGCCTCTACTCGCCGCTCACTGTTCTGCTGGCGTTCCTGGCGCTGAACGAGCGGCTCTCCGCCCTGCAGCTCGTCGGCTTGGCGCTGGTGCTCGGCGGGGTCTTCGCGGCCGCCCGCCACGAGCCGCCCCACGGCGTGGCTCCCCGCCAGGTCGCCGTGGGCGTTGTCTGGGGCGTGCTCGCCATGGTCGCACTTGCGGTCGGGATCGTGATCGCCAAGCCGGTGCTCGACCGTTCTACGTTGCTCTGGGCCGCCACGGTGCGCCAGGTGGGGTGCCTCGCGGTGATGCTGCCGGTGGCGCTGCTTTCGCGGCGCCGCGCCCAGATCCTGGGCGCGTTGCGGCCCTCATGCGTCTGGCTTCACTCGCTCCCGGGTGCGGTGCTGGGATCGTACCTGGGCCTGATTTGCTGGATCGGGGGGTTGAAGTACACCAAGGTCGGCGTTGCCGCGATCCTGAACCAGTCAAGCACGATCTACATCCTGATCCTGGCCGCGATCTTCCTGAAGGAGCCGTTCACCCGCCGCAAGCTACTTGCCTCCCTCGTCGCCCTCGCCGGCATCATCCTCGTGACGGTCTAGGGGTGCCGCCAGTCTCGGACCATCCGCTGCGTTCGGAGCGATGGCCGCGCCACACGCGGTGCGGATTGAATACCCCCCGCCCGTTCAAGTGCGATTGGCCAAGCCCGCCGCAGCTTGCAGGGAGAAATGGCGCCTCGAGGACCGGCGGGGCAAAGAAAAGCCGTGCGCCAGCACACTCGAGGCTATTGCTTCTGTGCGAGCGGACGAAGGAGAAACAGCTCGAAGGTGGGTGTGTGCGGACCCGGCGTCGCGAGCGGGAAGCCGATGCTGCCCTGCAGCAGCGTACCCCACGGTCCCGAAACGTTGAGGCCGAGCCCCACGCCCAAGAGTGGCCGCGCCGAATACCCCGAGCGTGGGTCGCGGGCCCAGCCGAGGCCCAGCTCCACCTGGCCGCGCACCCTCGCCGACAACGGGAGCGCCAGGGAGGCTCGCGTCACGGCCAGGCGGTCCGGCACCACCTGGTTGGAGGCGATGCCGACGATGCGCACGCCGCCGAATCGCGCGGGTGAAGGAGCGGAGAAGCGGTCGAGGTTCGACCCTGCCCACAGCTCGCCGTCCAGGTGCAGCCGTGCGAGCGGAAACAGGGATCGCTCCCATACCACCGCCAGCCGGCCCAACTTCCATGAGCTTTCCGGCTTCTGGAGCCCGAGGAGTCCCCACCGCTCCCAGTCGTTCCGCCAACCCGCCTGACCCGAGACGATCAGGCTGGTGGAACCGACGGCCGCGCTGCACTCCAGCTTCGCCACCTCCTCGAAGGTGTCGGTAGGCAGCACGAAGGCAGGCGAGGTGGTGTCGGTGCGGCCGAAGTCCAAGCGGTTCACCCCCAGCTCGAGCAAGAGGCGCGCGAATCCGACGTTCGTGGCAACCCCGGCGCCAACGCTTTGGCGCTGCACCTTGACCGCCTCGCCTCTCACCTCGTGCCCCTGCACATAGACGTTGGTGGCGAACGGCACGAGCTGCACGAACGCATGCGCCGAGATCTCAACGCTGCCGCGTCGTGAGGACCACGCCCCGTCGTTGACGACGCCGGCTATGAGCAGGCGCAGCTGTTCCTCGCGGTCGCGAAAATTGAAGTCCTGGATCTGCAGCCCACCGAAGGGCACCGGGAAGGACAGCCCCGGATCGAAGACGACCCCACCGATCAGGAAGCGCTGCGACTCCCTGGGGAGAGACCCCACGACACGGCCACCGCGACCGTCCGGCACCAGCGCGGCCATCCCGCCCGGGGAGTCGCGCAGCATGCGGTGCTTGCTCGCGTAGGCAGCGCTTCGCTTCGCGGCGAAGTCGGCCGCATTGAGGACGAACTCGGTCAGCACGAGCTCCCGATGCACGGTCGCGGTGTTGCCGAACGCTGAGAGGAAGTCGTTTGCGGTGACGCGGGAGGGCAGCCAGAGCAACTCGCCAGAGAGCTCCTGCGGGCTGTACGTGTTGATCGACCGGGTGGCATGGACCTCGCCTGGAAGACCCTCCGCGGCCTCCGACAGCTCTACCAGGCCGAAGCTGGCTGCGTCGATGAAGGCGGTGCCGCTCCGCGCCGTGCCCCCGGAACGCCCGCTAGAGAATGTGAGCGCGAAGCACCGTCGTCCCTGGCGCTCCTCGACCCCGCGCAGCTCGTAGTGGTAGGAGGACTCGAGGCGCAGTGCGAGCGGCGGCGCCGGCGGCCGCTTGGGCTCCAGGAAGGGGAGGTCGGGCAGCGCGTCCGGGTTCCACGCCACCCCGTCCACCCACGCCCGCGCCAGCTCCCAGTCCGTCCCCACCCCGCGCTCCCAGAACGCCGGCCCCGCGAGCACCACCTCGAAGCTGCGGGCGAGCTGCTCAACCCACACCCGCACCAGCAGCCGCTGCTCGGCCCGCCACCGAGGGACCAGCCTCTCCTGGCGCGCGGCCGCACGCTGGTGGCGAGCCAGCACCTCCGCCGCGGACGGCAGCCGCTCGCCGTTCACCTCTACCTTCTCGAAGGCACCCTCCCCCGCGGGCCGCAGCGCGACCAGCACCCCTCCGGCGGGAAGCGCCGGCACGGCGACGACCACCGCGTCACCGGCCCGGTGCAGCGGGAGCGGCCTGGGGTCACCGGCCAGCGCCGCCTGGCCGTACCACGCCCCGGGCAGCGTGACGTCCCCGCCGGCAAACCCGCGAGGCAGCCCCACGACGGTGGCGAGGTCGGCGCTGCGCAGGGCGGTAGGAAGCTCCACCCCGGCAGCGCGCGCAGCCTGCGGCTCCGGCAAGAGGCCGGCGACCTCGTGCGCCCAGGCCGGCTCTTCCCCCGTCAGAACCGCGCTCGCACCGGTGGCGAGCGCAGCAACTGCCTGGCCCGGGTCCGAGGCCTTCACGACAAGCGCGACACCCAGCAACCGCGCCAGCAGTCCAGGGACCGCGTGCGGCTCGGGAGCGGGCTCGCTGCAAAAGCCGTCGAGGTACGGCAGCACGATTTCAGGCGGCAGGGCGCTGCCCAGGGCGATCAGAGGCACCCCCCTAGAGGATAGGGACACCGCGGTCTCCAGCCAGCGCTGGTCGGGCTGGGCGGGCAGCTGCGGAAGCTCCAGAAGGTACCCGGCGGCCTTGACCTCGGGCGCCGGCGCGTCGGCCGGCACCAGAACCCAGCTCGAGGGGCCGGACCTCGGATCGGGGATGACTGGGGGGAGAGCCGGCGCGGCGAGGAGCAGGAGCGCTGCCAGCATTGGCTGCGGCTAGCCGTGTCCCGGCGGCATCATCTCCCCGGCCTTGATCGCGAACGGCACGGTGTTCTCCGGCGGGGAGATCGGGCAGCGACCGGCGATCCCGTAGGCGCAGTCCGGGTTGTAGGCGCGGTTGAAGTCCAGACCCACCACGCCGCCCGGCAGGCGCTCGATGTCCAGGTAGCGGCCGGCTCCGTAGGTCTCGGTGCCCGCACCGGCGTCCCGGAACGGCAGGAAGAGCTCGTCGGGGTAACGCTCACGGACGTCGTCGAGCTGGAACACGGAGAGCACGGCCTCGCCGCCGGGGAAGCGCAGTCGCACCCGGCCCACACGGTGGGCGGGGCGTTGCTCGCCGTTGCTGGCGGCGATCCTGAGCGGCTCGGGCGGGTTGACCGGCTCGAGCATGGTGCGGAAGCGGCAGTCCGGATCGAACGGGTAGAAGCGCAGCCCCTGGAAGTGCGCAGCCGCCTCGGACGGGAGCTCCCCCCGCACCGCCTGCTCCCGCTCCTGGCGGTACTTCATCTCGGGGGTCGGAAGGGGCGCCTGGCATGCCGCTGCCAGGGCAAGCGAGAGCAACGAGACAAACGTGTTGCGCGTCATGCGAAAAGGGGCGGCCCGGACGGTCGGCGGACGCATCGAGGTCAGAACGGCCAGGGCGCTTCAGAAAATGACGTGATCGACGAAGAACCTATCGGGGGTGGTCTTCCCGCTCACCAGTTCGGCGGCGTCGGCGGCGGACATCCGGAACAGGCCGGCCTCCTTCCCCGCTTCGTTGAGCATCTGGATCTCGACGCGCTCCGGCAACCGGTTGGGGGCCTTCTCGACCAAGAGCTGGTAGGTCGAGCTCACCGCCTGCAGCGCCTTCAACGTCTCGGGCTGCCCGTTCACCTGGATCTCGATGAACAGGTAGCTGGGCAGGGTACCCTCACTGGTCCGGTACAGGTAGAGGTGGTAGCTCTCCAGCCCCTGCTGGAACGCCTGGTCCACCTGCGGGTCGCGGTAGCGAGCCTCGCGGTACCCGACGCCGGGGGTAGGGGTGGGCTTCGCCGCATCGCCCTCCTTGGTGGCGATTCCGGCGCGGATGCGGCCGAGGGCGGACATCGGCCGCGTCGGCGTGGGCGTCGGAAAAACGCGCTGGATGTCCACCCAGTCGAGAGCCTCGGCGTCACCCAGGTTCAGCGCGTTGGCCTTCTCCGTGGCCTGAACGTCGATCTGCGACAGCGGGATCATGATGAGGGTGCCGATCTTCGTCACGAAGACGGCGTTTGGCCCCTTGACCTGGTACTTCTCCTTCGCCACCATTCGGGCCCCGTTGCGGAGGACGACCACGTAGACGGCCAGCGCCTGTTGCGCCAGGAGGAAGAACAGAACGCCGAGAAACGCAGCCCGCTTCACGTTGACAACCTCCTTACCTACGCTAGTATAGCCTCCCTGGGGGAGCACCGATGCTGATCGTGATGACGGTGGGCGCAACCCCGCAGCAGGTCGAGCGGGTCATCGAGCGGGTCTCCGCTCTGGGGCTCAAGGCCCATCCGATCCCCGGGGCCCAGCGGGTCGTCATCGGGATCACCGGCAACCAGGGCGCAGTGGAGCCCGCACTGTTCGAAAACCTGCCCGGTGTGCTGGAGGTCATACCGGTTTCGCACCCCTACAAGCTGGTCAGCCGCGAGGCAAAACCGGAGAGCAGCATCGTCATGGTGGGCGGGGTGCCGGTCGGCGGAGACAACTTCGCGGTGTTTGCCGGCCCATGCTCGGTGGAGACGCCGGAACAGACCCTCACGATCGCCCGCCACGTGCGCGCTTCGGGTGCGCAGATCCTGCGCGGCGGCGCGTTCAAGCCACGCACGTCCCCCTACACATTCCAGGGGCTGGGGGAGCCAGGGCTCGCGATCCTGCGGGACGTGGGGCACGAGGTGCAGATGCCAATTGTCTCCGAGGCCCTCGACGAGGGCTCGCTCGACCTCGTCGCCGAGTACTGCGACATGATCCAGATCGGCGCCAGGAACATGCAGAACTACTCGCTGCTTCGTACGGTCGGGCGCTTGCGCAAGCCGGTCCTGCTCAAGCGCGGCATGGGCGCCACCGTCGATGAGCTGCTGATGGCGGCCGAGTACGTGCTCGCCGAAGGCAACTACCAGGTCGTGCTGTGCGAACGGGGAATCCGAACCTTTGCCGACCACACCCGCAACACACTGGACCTGGCGGCGGTGGTGGCCGTCCAGCGCCTCTCCCACCTCCCCATCATCGTGGATCCTTCACACGGGACGGGGAAGCGGCACAAGGTCGTGCCGCTGGCGCGGGCAGCGGTGGCGGTGGGTGCCGACGGGCTCATGATCGAGGTGCACCACGAGCCCTCGCAGGCGCTCTCCGACGCCTCGCAGGCGATCCTGCCGGGCGAGCTCTCGGAGCTCATCCAGCAGCTCCCGCAACTGCTGCCGCTCACAGGTCGGCACATGGCGCAACCGCTCAGGCTGAGCGCCTAGCGCCGCCATGGCCCCTCTCCTGCTGCCACTCACGCTGACAGCCGCACTGGCCTGGCTCGACCCCGCCGCGGTTCGGCCTGGACAGAAGGGAGTGTGCGTCACCGAGTGGACCGGCGGGCAGCGGCGCGAGATCCCGGTGGAGGTCCTCGGGATGCTGGACGCCGTGGGACCCGACCGCAGTGCCGTTCTCGTCCGCCTCACCGACGAGCGCATGTCCGGCTCGGGGGTGGTTGCCGGGATGAGCGGTTCGCCCGTCTACGTCGACGGGAAGCTCCTTGGGGCGGTTGCCTTCGGCTGGGCCTTTGCGAGGGAGCCTCTCGCCGGGGTCACTCCCTTCTCCGCGATGCAGAGAATCGCGCCCGGCGGTCCCACCCCGGATGCGCCCGCGCCCGCCCTCACGCAGCTCGCCGCGCTGGCTGCCGGGAAGGTGCAGCCGCTTTCGGTGCTGCCGTCGCTGCCTCCCCGCGACGGACAAGGTCCGCAGTTGGTCGCGGTGGGTGGCCTCCCGCTTGCCGGAGGCTTTCCGGCAGAGCTGCTCGGCGCCATGGGGCTGCAGGCGGTTCCGGCGGGCACGGGCGAGGCCCCCGAGGGGCCGCCCGAGGCCGGTGACATGATGGCGGTCCTGCTGGTGTGGGGCGACGCCACGGTTGCCGTGGGCGGCACCGTGACGGTTCGGGATGGCGACCGCGTCTGGGCCTTCGGCCATCCGATCTGGGCCCTCGGCAACGTCCGGATGCCCGCCGCACGCGCCCGCGTGCTTGCGATCCAGGACTCCTATCAAAACCCCTTCAAGGTCTTTGCGGTGGGCACGAGCTTCGGCACGCTGGTGGCCGACCGCCCTGCCGGCGTCCTGGCGGTGGTCGGGGAACAGGCTTCCGGCACACCCGTCACGGTAACCGTGCGCGACGCCGTCGGTGTCGCAACCTGGCACTTCCGGGTCGCGGAGATGCCGATCCTTCAGCCCCTGCTGGTCACATACCTGGCCGGCGCCTCGCTGACCGCTCGCGGCGCCGCGATGGGCGAGGCTTCCATCCGCCTTGCGCTCACGGCGCACCTCTCCGATGGCAGGGAGGTGACCGTGCGGCAGGCGGCCAGAGGGGTCGATGCCACCGCGCGCCTCTCGTCGTTCGCCGGCGGCGTGGTGAGCTTCTTGGCCAACTCGCCGTTCCCCCACCCGCGGGTGAGCGCGGTCGAGGTCACCCTCGATCACGACGAGGAACCCCGGGGCGCGACGATTGCCGAGGTCGTGCCGACGCGCACCACGGTCAGCCCCGGCGAGGAGCTCCCGGTCACCGTCCGCCTGCAACCGTACCGGGCCACCCCCGAAGAGAAGCGGGTCGTGATCAGGGTGCCACAGAGCGCACTGCCGGGTCCCCTCGACCTGGTGGTCGCCGACGGCGCCTCGTGGAGCGAGTACCGCCTCCACGCCGAGGCGGTCTCGCCCGCCGACTTCGCCGACCAGCTCACCCAGGTGGACCGGCTCGAGAGCAGCACTACGCTCGTGGTGGCTCTGGAGGCCCGCGAGCGCGGGGCGGCACTGCCGGGAGCCTCCGAACCGGGGGTGCCTCCGTCGTGGTTGGTCACTCTGACCAGCGGGCTCGGGGCACGTGCCCTGAGCCGGATCGCCACCAACGTGGTCGCGGCCGAGCGCCTGCCCGGCGTGCTCCCCCTCGAGGGTTCGGTGCGTGTCTCGCTTTCGGTACGCGAACGCCCGGAGGTGCCATGAGACGCCTCGTCGTCGTCATCCTCTCCCTGCTCCCGCTCGCCGCGGGTGAGGCAGCCCAGACCCGCTACTTCGTGCTCGACACGCCGCGCGCCCTGGAAGAAGCCACCGGGAAGGGGGTGGCGATCTTCCCGGACGGGACCCTCCGACCGCTGCCTCCGCTAGCAGCCGTGGCCACCTTCGACGAGCCGCTCGGCCTTGCCCTCGCGCTCACCCCGGACGGCACGGCGTACGTCGGGACTGGTCACCCCGCGCGCGTGTGGCGGGTCCGGGATGGCAGGAAGGAGCTCGTTGGCGAGGTCGGTGCCGACCAGATCACCGCGCTGCTCGTCGACCCGGACGGTAACCTCTGGGCGACCACCGCGGCGCCCGCGCTGCTGCTGAGGGTGCCCGGTGCGAAGGGCAGGCCCGAGGAGGTGGCGAGGCTTTCCGAAGGCAACCTCTGGGACGTGGCGTGGTTCAAAGGCGCCCTGATCGCCGCCGCCGGCAACCCAGGGCGTCTGATGCGCCTGACCGGCAAGGGGCTCGAGGTGGCCTCGCCCGTGCCGGACCGCCACGCGCGCTGCCTCGCCGTGAGCGGGGATGCGCTCCTCATCGGGACCTCGGGGAAGGGCTTCGTGATGCGGTGGACCGGCCAGGGGACGCCCGGCGTCGTGTACGACTCCGGTTTCACCGAGATCGTCGCGCTGGCCGTGGCGCCCGAGGGCGTGGTGTACGCCGCAGGCCTCACCGGCGACCCGACGATGGGCAAGCCCCCGGCCAAGGAGGAGGCGGAGGCAACCGCCTCGGTGACGGTCAGCGAGAGCACGTCCGCAACCCCGCAGACGCAGAAGGGGCCCGCGACCTCGGAGATCGTGCGCATCCTGCCGCCCGGCGCCGCGGTCTCGGTGCACCGTTTTGCCAAGCAGATCGCCGGGACGCTGGCGTGGGGCGACGGCGGCCTCGTTATCGGCACCGGGGTCGAGGGCGAGCTTTGGCAGCTCGTGGAAGGCTCGGCAGCGCAGCTCGACAGCGTGGACGCCACCCAGGTGGTGCGTGTGGTGGCGGGCGGACGGTGGGTGCTCACCCAGGGGCCGGTCAGGCTGCTGCGCCGCAGCGGGCCGCCCCACGGCACCTTCGCGTCGCCCCCGCTGGACGCCGGCCAGCCGGCGCAGTGGGGCGAAGCCGAGCTGCGCGGGGAGCTCCCCACGACGGGTGGGTGCGCGCTGCGTTTCCGCTCCGGCGCGGTGGCCCCGCCCGACGACACTTGGAGCGCGTGGTCCGCTCCGCTGCCCTGCCCGGGGGGCAAAGTGAGCGCCCCGGCGGCCCGGTACCTGCAGTGGCAGGTGGAGCTGCAGCCTCCACCGTCCGGACCCGCCGTGCGGGTGGGCCGGGTTGTCGTGGCCTACCGCCAGATCAACCTTCCCCCGGAGGTCAAGGAGCTCACCGCCCACGATCCGGGCGAGATATTCCTCAAGGGTCCGCCGCCCTCCGATCGCATCGTCGAGGTGCAACACCCGGAGTTCTCGGGAATCTTCACCACCCTCGACGACGATGCCAAGGAGGGTCAGGAGCGCCTGGGCAAGAAGTACTTCCGGGTCGGCTACCAGAGCCTCTCGTGGAAAGCGGACGACCCCAACGGGGACGCCCTGCGGTTCATGCTGGAGGTCCAGGGGCCTGGCAACGAGCGCTGGTGGAAGGTTCGGGACGGCCTCGAGACGGTCGTGCTGGCCATCGACACCCAGGCACTCGCTGATGGACTCTACCGCTTCCGCCTGACGGCGACCGACGCACCTGCAAACCCGGAGGCGCCGGCCACGACACAGGCACTTTCGAGCTGGGTGGTCGTTGACAACACCCCACCGAAGGTCACCGTGGTCCGCGAGGGCGCCTTCTGGGTCGTGACCGCCGACGATGCGCTCTCGCCCATCGTGCGCGTCGAGTGGAACCGGGACGCCGATGCCTGGCACCCCCTTGCCCCTGAGGACGGCCTCCTTGACAGACGGCACGAGACGTTCCGCGTTCAGGTTCAGGCTGGGCAGCACGTGCTCGCGGTGCGCACGATGGACGACCACTACAACCGCGCCACCGTGGCGGTGGAGGAGAAGCCGTGAGCGAGCAAGCGATCACCGCGGTCTACCCCGGGAGCTTCGACCCGTTTCACCTCGGGCACCTGGACATCGTGCGGCGGGCGCTGACTATCTTCCCCCGAGTCGTCGTGGCGGTGCTCGAGAACACCGACAAGACCCCGCTCCTGTCCGCGGAGAACCGCGTGGAGCTCATTCGCGCCACGCTCCGGGGCATGGCTGGCGTGGAGGTGACCTCGTTCTCGGGGCTGCTGGTGGACTTCATGCGGCAGACACAGGCGCGAGTCATCCTGCGCGGAATGCGGGCGGTCTCCGACTTCGATTACGAGTTCCAGATCGCCCTGATGAACCGCCGCCTCTGGGCCCTGGCCGAGACGGTTTTCCTGACCCCCAACGAGGAGTTCACCTACCTGTCGGGGCGGATCGTGCGGGAGATCTGGCACCTCGGCGGCGACGTCTCAGGGCTCGTCCCCGAACCGGTGCGTCAGGCGCTCGAGGCGCTGCGCCGCTAGTCCTCGAGCTTCTCGAGCTCGAGGTCGATGTCGGCGTACTCCTCCTCGGCCTGGGGGTGGACGACGATCTTGATCCACGCTGTCCGGTAGCCATCCAGGCTCAGCTTGACGTAGTACGTGCCGGGCCCACCGAAGGAGTACTTCTTGCCGCCGCCGGCATCGTCCCAATCGTCGGCCTTTCCGATCGTCGCGCCGTCGATCGTGATCAGGGCCTCCTCGGGATCCACGCCGAAGATCGCTCCTTCGCGGCACTCGTAGACCTTCTCGATCGGCGGGGTGTGGGTGGGCCGAGGTTTGGGGGCGGCTGCAACGGGGGGCGCGACGGCAGGGGGCGGTGCGACGGCGGTGGGGGCAGCGAGGCTCTGCTGCCCGAGCGCGGGAGGGGCCGCAGGGGCCCGCTCCTCCGCCGCCGGCGCAGACGTGGGGGCCGCCGACCCGGAGAGCACCACGCCCGCAGGCGGGTTGCCGCGAGCGAGCAGCAGCGCCAGGACGAGTGCCAGCACGCCTCCACCCAGGACGATCACCGGCACCAGCGGGAGGTTGCGTGGCGCGCCGGGCGCGGAAGGTGGGGCGCCGACCTGCATCGGCACGGCCTGACCGCAGCGCTTGCAGACCCTTGCGCCCGGTTCCAGGGCGTTTCCACATTTGGGACAGAGATCCACGCTCATGGGGGCCTCCACACCGCCCGTCGGGACTCCCCGACGGCCGGCCGTCTCTTGTGCGCGCTCCGCCGTCAATTCTCCAACAGCTTGGTGTCCACGTCGGCGATCTCGTCGCTGGCTGCCGGGTTCACGACGATCGCGATCCAGGTGGTGCGGTAGCCGGCGAGCGCCAGCTTCACGTAGTGCTTGCCGGGGCGCGGAAAGATGTACGTCTGGCCGCCGCCCTTGCCGTCCCAGTCGTCGGCCTTGCCGATCTCTTTCCCGTCCACCGTCACGATGGCCTCCTCGGGCGAGACGTTGAACTCGGCACCGCTCTGGCAGTAGAAGATCGCGACCACCGGCGGCACCGTCGGCTCCGGTGTCGCCGACGGGGGCAGCGTGGGCCTGGGGACGGCCGTCGGCGGCACCGCGGGCAGAGCGGCCAAGGTCGGCAGCATCGTCGGCTCGACGACCCGCTGCGGCGTGAAGCTCGGCCGCGGGGCGGGTGCAACCCCTCCTGCGAGCACCGTCGGCACGCCCGCCGCCACGGGACCGCCACCGGGAGGGCTCGACTCTTGGCCGGTCCCGGCAGGCTCGCGGCGTGCCAGCCTTCCGGCCACGATGAGGGCGGCCAAACCGAGCAGCGCCACCCCAACCGCGGTCAGAACCAGCCCAACGGGAAAACTCGATGACCGCCCCGTCACAGGAGGCGGACCGGCGGCGACCGGCTGGGCGGCGGGCGGGGGGGGCACCGGAGGCCTCACCGGGAGCTTCATCGTGGGGCCGGTGATCTCGATGCTGGAGACCGGCAGGCGCGCCGCCAGCGCCCGCGCGCTGGCGGCGAACGTCGCGGCGTCCGGGATGCGCGCCTCGAGAGGCTTGGCGAGGCAGCGGCGGAGGAAGGCCGCGGCGTCCTCCCCGAGCGCACGTGAGATCTGCGGGTCGGCGAGCGGGTCGTCGTGCAGGATCTGGTAGATCAAGGTGGTGACCGTGTCCGCCGGGAACGGCTTGCGGCGCAGCAGCAGCTCGTAGAGCACCACGCCCAGGGAGAAGAGATCCGCGCGGCCGTCCAAGACCTCGCCCCGCACCTGTTCGGGTGCCATGTAGGCCGGGCTTCCGATGACCGTCCCGGCTCGCGTGAGGTCGGTCTGCTCCCCGATGGCCTTGGCCACCCCGAAGTCGGCCACCTTCACCCGCCCGCTGCGGGTCAGCATGATGTTGCCGGGCTTGACATCCCGGTGCACCACCCCGAGGGCGTGGGCCGCGCCGAGCGCATCGGCCACCTGAGCGACGACCTCGAGCGCCTCGGGGGCCGAGGGGAATCGCCGCCGTGCCAGCCGCTCGCTCAACGATTCCCCCTCCACCAGCTCCATCACGAGGTAGAGAGAGTTTCCCTCTCGCCCGGAGTCGTGGACCGTGACTACGCCCGGATGATTGATACGCGCCGCCACCCGTGCCTCACGCAGGAAACGCGCCTCGAGCTCCTCGCCCGAAAGCGGCACCAGGTTCGTGCGGGCCGCGATCACCTTGATGGCGATCGGGCGTTCCAGCGCTGGGTCCATCGCACGGTAGACCACGCCCATCGCCCCGCGCCCGAGCTCACCCGTGATCGTGTAGCGGCCGATGGAGGCAGGCAGGGACAAGCCGGCTATCCCTCCGACTTCTCGGGCCCGGTATCCGCATCCTCCGGCAGCGCGTCTTCCCCGGCCTCGGCGCGGGCGAGCACGGCGTCCGCCTGCTCGGCCTGCTCCGGCGGGACCAGCAGAAGCACCCCGGCTTCGTCAACCTGGGGGAACGGGTTGAGAACGACGTGTTTGTCGATGACCTCGGCCGGAATGTCCTGCTCCTGAAGCAGACCCTGGGCAAGGCGAGCTTCTTCAGCCGTCGTGTACGAGGCGATCTCGACCCATTCGGGCCCGGGCTCGGCCGGCCTTTGGGGCTTCGACGGGAGCGCGTCGACAAGAGCGACGCCGCACTCGGAGCAGCGGCTGAACCCTTCCCGGTACTCCGCGCCACACTGGGGACACCACGGCATGGTCCACCCCCGATGTGCGAGGGCTAGAACTCGAACACCTCGCCGTCAAGAACGTCGGAGAGCTGGCGCATCACGGCGGCGCTGACGGCCGCAGAGGCGCCCGCCACGATCGCGGCGCCTTTGGAGCGGCCGATCAGGAAGCCGAGACCGGCCGCCACACCCACCGACAGCATCGGGTGCCGACGCACCAGGTCGCGCCAGTCGATCTCGTCCGGAATGACCTTGTCGAGCAGGAAGTCGGCGTTCAGGCGCTGGCGCCGCTGGCTCGTCTCTTCCTCCTCTTGAAGCTCGTACAGCTCCTCCTGCTCGTGCTCGTCCTCGGTGCGCGGTTTCTCGTCATCCATGCGTTAGGGCTCCCGACGGCGCACCAGATAGCCCAGGGCAAAACCGACTCCGATTGCGATCAGGATCGATTTTCCGGGGTTGCGCCGGATGTAGTCCACGACGTCGTCACGGACCTCCTTGACGTCTACCTCCTGCACCTTGGCCTTGACCTTGGCGTAGCCCTTCTTGACCTCGGCGTAGAGCTTGTCGAACTGGACCTTCGCCTTATCGTAGCCCTCTTCGACGACCTCGCGCGAGCGCCCGTAGAGCTGCCCCATCTTCTCCCGGGTGGACTCGAGCGCGGCGCGGGCCTCCGTCAGGTACGCCCGGGCCTTGCTGTACGCTTCCTCCGAGCGGGCCTTGGCCTTGCCGTAGCCCTCCCCGAGCGCCTCCTTGGCCTTCGCCATCGAGCCTTCCGCACGGGCGATGGACTCCTTTGCTCCCTCGAGCACCCCGTGCACGGCGCCCTCCAGTTGATCGATCTTCTCTTCGACTCCCGAGGTCTTCTTTGTGGGTGTCATGGGTACCTCCCGGTCATCCCGTGTTCGGCACGATTCTACGCCCCGGCCGGGGGACGCGCAAGGAACGTGCTCGCAAGGACATGGGGAATCGGCCTTGAAGCACCCCCTGTGAGCGGGTATCGTTAGAGGCCCCAATGGTCTCGCTCACCTTCCTCGGCGCCACCGGGACCGTCACCGGCTCGCGATACCTCCTCGAGGCCCACGGTGCGCGGCTCCTGATCGACGCCGGGCTCTTCCAGGGCAAGAAAGAGCTGCGGCTGCGAAACTGGGCCAAATTCCCGGTCTCACCAGGCTCGCTCTCGGCCGTGATCCTCACCCACGCGCACATCGATCACACAGGCTTTCTCCCTCGCCTGGTGCGGGACGGTTTCGGCGGGCCGGCGTTCGTGACCCCTCCCACCGGGCGTCTCCTGCACACGGTCCTCCCCGACGCCGCCAAACTGCAGGAGGAAGAGGCACGCTTCGCGAACAAGGTCGGGTCCACCAAACACACGCCGGCACTGCCGCTTTTCACGGTCCGCGACGCGCATGAAGCGCTCGGTACCCTCAAGACGCTCCCGTTCGGGCAGCGGGCTACGCTCCAGCCGGGCCTAGAATTCCGCTACCACAGGCAGGGCCACATCCTGGGCGCCGCGGCCGTGGAGCTCCGCATCAAGGTCGCGGGCGGCGAGCACATGACGCTCTACTTCTCCGGGGACGTGGGCCGCTACGATATCCCGATCCTGAAAGCCCCCGAGCCCTACCCGGGCTCCACCTACCTTGTGGTGGAGTCCACCTACGGCAACAGCTTCCACGACCCCGGGGACCCACGCGACCAGCTTGCAGAGGTCATCGCCGAAGCGGTGCAGCGCAAGGGCGTCATTCTCGTCCCCGCTTTCGCCATCGACCGCACCCAGGAGGTTCTCTACTTCCTGCGTGAGCTCATCGAGGATGGGGCCATCGACCCCCTGCCGATCTTCCTCGACTCTCCAATGGCTCGCGAGGCCACCGAGACCTACCGCTCCTGCGCGCTCGAGCACGACGCCGAGATGCGCGAGCTCGTCCGGGAGGGGGTTGAACCCCTGGTGCCGCCCAACCTGGTGACCGTCGGACGCGTGGACGAGTCGAAGCGCCTCAACAGCCTGACCGGGCCGGCGATCATCATCTCGGCATCGGGCATGGCCACCGGTGGGCGCATCCTTCACCACCTCCGCCACCGCCTGCCCGACCCGAGCAACACCGTGGTGTTCGTCGGCTACCAGGCGGACGGCACGAGGGGTCGCAGGATCCTCGATGGCGAAGGTGAGGTGAAGATCTTCGGCGAGATGGTCCCGGTGCGGGCTCAGGTGCGCAGCATCCAGTCGCTTTCGGCGCACGCCGACGCGGACGAGCTGACGATCTGGGCCGGTGAGGCCGCAGCCTCCCCGAGCACTGTGTTCGTCACTCACGGCGAGCCCGAGGCCAGCCAAGCGCTCGCCGAGCGCTTCGGGAAGCGCTTCGGCTGGCGGTGCGTTGTGCCGGCCTTGGAGGAGACCGTCACCCTGTGAGACGAGCCCTCCGGGCGCTGGCCCGCTTCCTCGGCGACCTGATGCGTGCGCAGCACCGCGATCAGCTCCTCGTGCGGGCAGGCGCGCTCGCTTACACCACGTTGCTGTCGATTGTCCCGCTGCTCACCGTCGCGCTGGTAATGGTGGGGCGCGTGCAGCCCGAGCGGGTCGCCGTGGTCGTGCAAGCCATCGCCACAGTGCTGCCTTTCTCCCCGGCCCGTGTGCAGGGCACCCTGGCGGCGTTCGCCGAGCGCACGGCGGCCCTGGGGTGGATCGCGGTTGCCATATCGGTGCTTCTGACCTTCAACGCCTTCTACCAGATCGAGGAGGTCATCAACGACATCTGGGGTGTGCCCCGTCGTCGCCGCTGGCAGTGGCGGCTGGTCTCCTTTGCGATGGTGTTGCTGTGGGGGCCTCTGCTCCTCGCGGCTCTGGGCTCGGGCCTTTACTGGCTGTCGTCCCGGCAGTGGTACCCCCTGGTGGCCCCCGTAGGCCGCCCCCTCCCGGCGATCCTCGGTGCGGTGGTGCTGGCAGCGCTCTACCGCTGGGTGCCCCACACCCGCGTGAGTTGGCGCGCAGCGATCACCGGCGCTGCGGTCGGGGCGCTCGCGCTGACGGTCCTCCACATCGCCTTCCGGACCTACTTCCTGCTCGCCGCAGATCTCAACGTGATCTACGGCTCGCTCTCCCTGTTGCTGTTCTTTCTCTTCTCGCTCTTCCTGTTCTGGCTCGCCGTGCTGCTGGGTGCGGAGGCCTCATGGGTGGTGGGCCACGCGGTTCCGCCCCCCAGGCCCAACGGCGTCGAGGCCCTGGTCAACCTGTTGCTGGCGGTGCATCGGGAGGGCAGCCTCTCCACCGACGCCGTGGTCAGGCTGCTGGGTCACAGCGGCCACGACGTGCTCGCGAGCCTGGCCGCCGCCCCTTCCATCCTCACCGCCGACGTCACGGGCTGGCGTCTGGCCCGCACCGCCGAGGCAATCACCCTGGGCGAGGTGCGCGAGCGCGCCGGGGTCGATGCTTCTGGCAGCCAGGACTCGTTGACGCTTGCCGCGCTTGCCAAGCAGGTCAACGGCCACTAGTCGGATGTGCCGCCCGTGACGGCCGGGCGCGTGTGTCCCGAGACCGCCTAGCGCTCCATCTTGCGGACGAAGAAGTTGCTGCGCTCGGGCTTGCGGGCGGGCCCCGGAGGCGTCGGGCGCGTGCCCGGCTTGTACCCCGTGTACTCGGAGAACAGCCCGATCACGAGGGCGCGGCGCACGTCCACGAAACCGGCTTCGTCCATCGCGGTGAGGATGCGCTCCGGGGGGACGCAGGTCTCGATCGTGTCCCAGAAGTACCTCATCAGCAGTTCGGCCTCGCGGTTGCGCGTCCGCAGCCTCGTGAACGTCGGCACGACGCGGCGGAGGTAGAAGCGCAGGGCCGCATAGCCGAGTCTGTTCCCAGGGCGCGTCAGCTCGAGCACGCACAGGGTGCCTCCGCGTTTCAGCACTCTCCGAAACTCGCGGAACGTGGCGGCCAGGTCGGAGAGGTGGCGCAGCGCGTAGCCCATGCTCAGGAAGTCGAAGCTGTCGTCGCTGAACGGCAACCGCTCTCCGATCCCGAGCACCCCGCGCACCCCGAGGTGCCGGCGCGCCTCGGCCAGCATGCCGGCGCTTGGGTCCAGACCAGTGATCCTGGACGTGCCCCCCGCCAGGCGCACCGCCTCGCGGGCCACCAACCCGGTCCCGATGGCCACGTCCAGCACCCGCATGCCTTCGAAGAGCCCCGCGCGGGCCAGTGCTTCCCGCCGGTACCACCGCCCCCACCCGAACGCCATGTACCCTTCGATCCGGTCGTAGTCGGGTGCGGCGCTGTCGAAGAGACCGCGCACGAAGTCGGGCCGGTCCTCGTCGCGACCGTAGTAACCCGAGAGCGTCGGGTGCGGCGGTAGCGCGCCGTCGGGTCGTCTCTTCTCAGGCATTCTCGGGAACAAAGTCTACCAGCGGTCCGACCAGCCACGATGGAAGTCGAGAGTCGAGGGCGAGAAATCAACTACCCGGGGGCTGGAGACCCGGGTCTCTGAATCCCAACTGCTAACTCGTGACCCTTGACCGCATCAAAACGTGGTGCCGATCGAGAACTGGAACAGCGAGCCCTGCTCGTCCCGGAACGGTTTGGGGTTGATTCCGTAGATGAACCGGAGCGGAGCCTGGAAGATGGGCAGGAAGATCCGCAACTCGGCCCCGTAGCTGTAGCGGACCCAGCCGATATCCCAGCCCTGGATCGCGTTCCAGGTATTCCCGGTGTCGCTGAACAGGATCAACTTGATCGGCCCGCCCACCCTGATCTGGTACTCCACGTTGAGCTGCACGTAGCGGTCGCCGCCGAGGGGAACTCCGCTGGCGTCGTAGAAGTAGAGACCTTTGTCCTGCGTTCGCGGAATGATCGAGTAGTACTGAAAACCGCGTATCGAGCGCTCACCGCCCAGACGGTAGAGGTCGTAGATGGGGATCTGCATGCCTCGCATGGGCTTGATGAAGCCGGCGTTGAAGTTGACCGCGAACGTGTAGCGGCGGCTGAGCGGGTGGTACCAGGTGATCCCCGCCTCGGGACGCCAGTAGTGGAAGGTTCCCCCCAGTATCCCGCCCGCGTAGCGCAAGCGGCCGAAGTACGTCGTGCCCGCGTTCGGGTCGAAGGGGTCATCGAGGGTGTTGTACGCGTAGGAGGGCGTCAGCGACGAGGTAACGCCGCTGTAGGTCTGGTAGAACTTGGTCTCCCCGGGCATGTCCTTGTACGGCGGCGGCAACGGTGGGCGGTGCGGGTATGTTGGCGGCACGCCCGGGAAGAGGGTTCGGACGGTGCTGTACTTCTGGTTCACGTTCTCGTAGCCGTACGAGAGCGCAAACTGGCCGAAGTCCCCCACCGAGACGCCCCACACCAGGGAGCCGCCCCTCGCCTTCCGGGCGTAGTCGCTCTGAGCGTACGAGTAGGCCGAATAGTCGGTCGACTGATTGTAGATTGAGCCGCCGATCAGCATCGCCTTGTCGAGAAAGTACGGTTCGGAGAAGGACAGCGAGTAGGTGCTCGCCGTCTTGCCCACCTGGGCGCTCACACCGACGATCTCGCCGCGACCCAGGAAGTTGCGGGTGCTGAACGCCCCCTGCAGGAAGAGGCCCTCGATCTCGGAGTACCCGGCGCCGAACTGGACATCGGTCCTGCCGACCTCCTCCCCCTTGATCGTCACGTTGACACGCTTGTTGGCCTCGTCGATCTTCAGGTCGACCGGGTCTTCCTTGAGCTTGAAGTAGCCGAGTTGGTTGACCTTGAACACCGACCGCTTGAAGAGGGACATGTTCATCCAGTCACCCTCGATCAGGCGTACCTCGCGGCGCAGCACCTTGTCCTGCGTCTTCGTGTTGCCGGCGAACTCCAGCCTCCCGAGCCGGAAGCGCTCACCCTCGTACACCAGCACCACCACGTCCACCGTGTCCGGCTTGTCCTTGCGCTCCACCAGCGACGGGTTGGTGTACGCGTAGATGTAGCCACGGGACTGGTAGAGGGTGCGCAGTGACTCATTGCCCTCTTCCACCTTGGAGTAGTTGTAGATCTTCCCCGCCTTGGCCTCGTAGAGCTTTTGAAGGCTCTCGGACTGCAAGACCGTGTTGCCCTTGACGCTCAGCGACCCCATGCGGAACTGCTTGCCCTCGTCCACCGGGATCACGACCACCATGCGGTAGTCCTTCCCCTTCTGGGTTGCTGCCTGCGGCTTGCGCGCGATCAGCTCGACCTTCGGCTCGCCCACGACGATGTCCTTGTAGCCGTGGTTCATGTAGTACTTCTTGAGGTTCTCCGAGTCTTCGCCCCAGACCTCCTTGTTCCAGATGATCTTCTTTCCCCACATGTGAAACAGCCCCTTCTGCTTGGTCTTCTTGAGTGCGCCCCTGAGGGTGCCGTCGGAGTACACCTTGTTCCCAACGAAGTCGATCTTGCCGATCTTGATCTTGGCACCCTCGTCGATCTGGAAAGTCACCTTGACCTGGTTGGGCCCGGTCCCGGTGGTCACCGGGTTGACCACTGCGCTGGCGTACCCGTCGGTGGCGTAGGCGTCGAGGATGGCCTGCCGCAACCGCTGGACTTCGGACGTGCGCAGCGGCACGTTGCGCTTCAGGCTGATGTTTGCGGTTTCGAGCTTCTCCCTGATCGTCGAGGTGGAGAGCTTCTTGTTGCCCTCGAACGCCCACTCGGTGACCTTCGGGCGTTCCTTCACGGTGATGATGAGCCTCACCTGGCCCGGCTCCATCTCCTCCGCCTCGACCGTGATGTCCTCCACGAGACCGGAGTCCCAGAAACGGTGGAAGTTCTTCGCAACGGCTGCGGCGTCGTAGGGATCACCCTTTGCCACGCCGAGGTAGTACTCGACGGTATCCTCGTTGATCGTGCTCGCCCCAACAATCTTGATCTCGCCGACGATCGGCTTGGGAGGGGCGGCGGCCAGCGCAGGCAGGGCGGCCAGGGTGAGAAGGGCTGCGAGGACTACTGCCCGCACACGCCCTCCTGGGTCGCAACAAAGAGGTGGTCCCCTTCGACGCCGGCGTGAAGCGGCCCATCGCTCCCCGGGCGGTGGGAGATGAGGTAATCGGAAACTGCGTCCTCCAGGTAACGCTGGACCGCACGGCGCAGCGGCCTCGCCCCTGCCGAGGCCTCACCGCCGGCGTGGCCGAGCAGCCACTCGAGGGTCTGCTCCGGCACCTCGAGCATGATGCCGCGGCCCGCGAGGTGTGTAACCACGTCACCGACCAGCAGCCGAGCAACCTCGCGCAGCTGCTCCTGCTGGAGCGGGTGGAAGACGACGATGTCGTCGAGGCGGTTGAGGAACTCGGGCGGGAACTGGCGCTTGAGCTCGCGCAGTACGGTCTCGCGGATCTCGTGCTGGGTCGGGACACCTCCCCGCTCGGCAAAACCTACCTGAGCGGCACCTGCCAGCAATTCGCGGGTGCCGAGGTTGGAGGTCATGATGATCAGCGTGTTCTTGAAGTCCACCTGGTCGCCGTACGCGTCGGTGAGGAGGCCATCCTCCAGGATCTGAAGCAGGAGGTTGGCGATGTCCGGGTGCGCCTTCTCGATCTCGTCGAGCAGGATCACCGAGTACGGCTGGCGCCGCACGCGCTCCGTGAGCTGCCCGCCCTCCTCGAAGCCCACGTACCCCGGGGGCGAGCCAATCAGCTTGGAGACGGTGTGCTTCTCCATGTATTCGGACATGTCGAACCGCACCAGGGCCCTGTCGGCGTGGAAGAGAAACCGCGCCAACTGCCGCGCCGCCTCGGTCTTTCCCACTCCCGAGGGTCCCAGGAAGAGGAACGATCCGATCGGGCGCAGCCCGCGCGTCACTCCGAGCCGCGAGCGCCGTATGGCGCGGGCGATCGCGGAGATCGCCTCCTGCTGCCCGACGACGCGCTGCCGCAGGATCTCCTCCATGCGGGCCAGGCGACCGGCCTCATCCTCTCGCAGCGTGGTGATCGGGATCCCGGTCCACGATGCAATGACCTCCTCCACGTCGCCGCGCTCCACATCGGCAGCGGGTTCACTGGCCGGTTGCGTCTGCGAAAGACGTTTGATCTCTCCGCGCAGCTCGAGCTCGCGCTCGCGCAGCTTCACGGCGCCCTCGAAGTCCTTGGCGGAGATCGCCCGCTTCATTTCCCGCACGACGCGGCCCGCCTCGCTCTGCATATGGCGCAACTGCTCGGTCGATGCCGCCCCTCGCAGCTTCACGCGCGCGCCCGCCTCGTCCAGGACGTCGATGGCCTTGTCGGGGAAGAAACGGTCGGTGATGTAGCGACCCGCCTGCTCGACCGCCGCACGCAACGCCTCGTCGGTGTAGCGGACGTTGTGGAACTTCTCGTAGCGCTCGCGGACACCCAGAAGGATGCCCAGCGTGGCGGCCTCGTCAGGCGGCTGCACCACCACCGGTTGGAAGCGGCGGGAGAGCGAGCGGTCCTTCTCCATGTACTTGCGGTACTCCTTGAGCGTGGTGGCCCCGATGCACGTGACCTCGCCGCGGGAGAGCGCCGGCTTGAGGATGTTGGCCGCATCGAGCGAGCCCTCTGCAGAACCCGCCCCGATGAGCACGTGCAGCTCGTCGATGAACACGATGATCTCGGGGTTCTCCTTGAGCTCCTTGAGGATTGCCTTGAGCCGCTCCTCGAACTGGCCGCGGTACTTGGTCCCCGCCACCACCAGCGAGAGGTCGAGGGCGAGAATCCTCCTGTCGGCGAGCTGCACGGGGACGCGGCCGGTCGCTATGCGCTGGGCCAGGCCCTCCACGATGGCCGTCTTTCCCACCCCTGGCTCGCCCAGCAGCACGGGGTTGTTCTTGGTGCGGCGAAGGAGGATCTGGACGATGCGATCGACCTCCTGCTCGCGCCCGACCAGCGGGTCGAAGCCACCAGAGGCGGCGAACTCCGTGAGGTCGCGAGCGAACTCGCCAAGAGCCGTGAGCTCCCGCTTGCCCTTCTTGACCTCCCGCTCGCGCCAGATCTCGCCCAACTCCTCGCGCACCGACAGAAGCGACATCCCGTGCGTGGCAAGCGCCCGAGCCGCCACGCACCCCTCGAGCCGAAGGATCCCCAGCAGCACGTGCTCGTTGCCCACCGCAGGCTGGCCGAGCGCCTCGGCCTCGTGGGCAGCGAGGAGGAGGATCCGCCGGCTGTCCTCGGCCAGCGGGAGCTCGGCTGGTGTCTGCGTCTCCGAGCCGCGGAAGGCGGGGCCAAGGTCGGCGCGAAGCTCGTCGCTCGAAAGCTGAAAGTGCTGGAGGAGCTGCTCGACGATCTCGTCGCTCTCCCGCAGCAGGCCGAGCAGTAGGTGCTCCGAGCCGATGGCAATGGCCCCTGCCTGCGCCGCTTCGTAGCGGGCGAAAAAGAGCGTCCGTCGCGCTCTCTCGGTCAGATTCTCGAGCATGCCTCCTCGACAGCGGCCCCGGTCAGCCGGAGCGTTCGACCGCACCGGCCGGCCAGGGCCTCGTTGTGCGTCACGATAACACTCGTGAGGGAACGACTCAAATGCAGCTGCTCCAACAGGCTGAACAGCCCCTCGGCGTTCGCCGCGTCCAGGTTTCCCGTGGGCTCGTCGGCGAGCAGGAGCTCCGGCTCTGCCACCAGCGCACGTGCGACTGCACCCCGCTGCTGCTCACCCCCGGAGAGCTCGTCCGGAAAGTGATCGCGCCTGTGATCGAGGCCTACCGTGGCAACCAACTCGCGCGCCGCGTCGAGCGCGGCGCGGCGCGGGCGGCCGGCGATCAGGAGCGGCATGGCAACGTTTTCCTCCAGCGAGAACTCCGCCAGCAGCGCGTGGAACTGGAAGATGAAACCTATGCGGCGGTTGCGCCAGCGGGCGCGCTCATCAACCGAGAGCGCGGACACATCGCTGCCGAACAGCACGAGCTGCCCGGCGTCGGGGCGGTCGAGCAACCCGATCAGGTGGAGCAGCGTGCTCTTGCCGACACCCGAGGGCCCGACGACGGCGAGCATCTCTCCCTTCGCCACCGCGAGGTTGAGGCCGCGGAGCACCTCCACGCGCCGATCCCCCGAGCCGTAGCCCTTGCGCAACCCCGCAGCGTGAACCATCTCACTCATACCGCAGCCCTTCCAGGGGGTCGCGCTTGGCGGCGGCGCGGGCCGGGGCGAGGGAAGCCAGCAACGCGGCGACGAGGGAGACGGCCAACACGACGAGGACCGCACCGGCTGTCACCCGGAACGGGACGTGAGAGACGATGAAGACCCCACGCGGCAGCGGGAGCGCATGGGTGCGTTCCAGGATCTCCGCGGCGAGCCCCCCGGCCACGGTGCCGAGCACACCGCCGAGCGCCCCGACCCCGAGGCCCAGCATCAGGAAGAGCCGCCGGACCCTCGCGGGGGGAAGCCCGAGGGCCGTCAGCAGTGCCACATCGGCACGCTTTTCCGCCGCCAGCAGTGTCAGATTGCACAGCAGGTTGAGAGCGGCGACAGCCATCACGAGCGCAACGCCGAAGCCGATCATCACGCGCTCGAGCGTCAGGGCGGCCAGCAGCGGACGGTTCAGCTCCCGAAACGAAACCACCTCCACTCCATCCGGCACTTCACCTTGCACAACCGATGCCACACTCCACGCTTGAGCAGGGTCCTGGGCCCGCAGCGCCACCGAGCGCGGGCCACCGAGGGGAATCAGCGTGGCGCCGACCTGGGCGGGGACACGAATGACCGCCCGCTCGTCACCGGGCTGCACCGGGCTGACCGCATCCACGACCACCTTGCGCCGGGTCGGCATCGGGCCCAGCGGCGTGAGGACCAGCTTCGGGCTCGCGACCACGAGCTCCGAACCGGCGCCGATGCCGAGCCGAGCCGCGAGCACCCGGTTGACCTCCACACGGGACAGTGTGTCCACCGCCTCCAGCTCCGCCGGGATCGCCCCGTCGAGCCCGAGACACCACACCGCCCCGCCGCTCACGGATCGGACCTGAAGCTCGGGGTGGCGGGCACGCAGCGAAACGAGCCAGTCGCCGGGGGGCAGGGTGCGCCCCGCGCGCGGGCGCAGCTCGGCGTGGATGCCGCTCTCCGCAAGCTGCGCACGTATCGTGGACTGAAAGCCCTCGAGCAGGGCCAGCGTCAGCACCAGGGCCGCCGCCCCCAAGGCCATCGCCCCGAAGCTGATCGCGCTGACCGCGGCAACGTGGGTGCGCCGGCGCAGACCCAGCAGGTAGCGACCGGCGATCTGCGTCAGCACCGACGCCACGGCTCACTCCCTGGGGCGCAGCAGCGGGAAGAGGATCACGTCGCGGATGGAGTGCGAGTCGGTCAGCAGCATGACCAGGCGGTCGAGGCCGATCCCCTCGCCGGCGGTCGGAGGCATCCCGTGCTCGAGCGCCAGCAGGTAGTCCTCGTCCACGACGCCGCCGCCGTGGCGGGCCTGCTCCTCGAAGCGGCGGCGCTGGTCGTCGGGGTCGTTGAGCTCCGTGAAGGCGTTGGCGAGCTCGATCCCGCCCAGGTACAGCTCGAAGCGCTCGGTGAGGTCGGGCTCGGCCGGCTTGCGCTTGGCGAGGGGCGAGATGTCCGCGGGGAAGTCGACGATGAACGTGGGATCTTCGAGGTGACGCTCCGCAGTTGCCTCGAACAGCTCAGCCAGAAGCTTGCCCGAGGAGAGGCGTGCCACGTCGGCGATGTCGAAGCGCCGTGCCGCGGCCTCCAGCTTCGCCCGCTCATGGAGATCTTCGGGACGGAGGTCCGAGTGCGCCAGCACCGCGTCGCGCATCGAGAGGCGGCGCCATGGGCGCTTCAGGCTGAGCGTGGCTTCGCCCCAGGGAACCGTGCTGCCACCGACGACCTTCTCGGCGATCGCACTCACCATCTCCTCGGTGAGCTCCATCAGGTCCTCGTAGCTGGAGTACGCCCAGTAGAACTCCAGCATCGTGAACTCGGGGTTGTGCCGCGTCGAGATTCCCTCGTTCCGGAAGTTCCGGTTGATCTCGTAAACCCGCTCGAAACCCCCGACCACCAGACGCTTGAGGTAGAGCTCCGGAGCGATGCGCAGGAAGAGGTCCATGTCCAGCGCGTTGTGGTGGGTCACGAACGGCCGCGCGACGGCCCCGCCCGGGATCGGCTGCATCATCGGCGTCTCCACCTCGATGAAGCCGCGGGCATCCAGGAACGCTCGGATCTCGCGAACGATCGCGACACGAGCCAGAAAGACCTTCCGCGAGTCCGGGTTGGTGGCGAGGTCGAGATAGCGCTGGCGCGCGCGCAACTCGTGATCGGCCAGCCCGTGCCACTTCTCCGGCCACGGCTGAAGCCCTTTCGCGAGCACCGTCACCCGCTCGGCGCGCACGGTCAGCTCGCCGGTGCGGGTGCGGAAGACCATCCCTTCGGCACCCCAGAAGTCCCCGAGGTCGAGGGTCTCGAGCAGCGAGAAAGCTTCGTCGCCCACGGTGTCGCGCTTGAGGTAGACCTGGATGCGTCCGTCGCCGTCCGAGAGGTCCACGAACGTCGCCTTGCCGTGGCTGCGGACCGCGGTGACGCGGCCGCCGACGCGCACCCGCGGGGGGTTGGCCTCGAGCGCCGCCGCATCGAGCGCGGCGAGGCGCGCTACGATCTCGCTGACCCTGCCATCGACTGGGAAGCGCGGCGGGTACGGGTCGAGGCCCCGGCGCCGGAGCTCGTCGAGCTTTCCGCGACGGTGAGCTCGCAACGTCTCCAAGGGTTCCACAGCACCTCCGCGTGTCTGCCGGTCGTGCGCTAAAACGGCGCATTCTAGCACGCGGGGCGCGCCCAACGTTGTCTCGACGACTCAACGCGACAAATGTTTGCGACGACCAGCTTGACCGCGCTGCAGCGGATGCTAGTATCGCCGCGAGGCAGAATCCACACATCCTTCGCGCTGCCGAGACTGGAGGGTGGCGACGTGGGCCCGACTCGAGGTGCAGCAACCGTGGCCCTGGCCGCGTTCGCCCTGGCCGGGGTGATCTTCTCCGCGGTCTCGACCTACGACTACGCGGCGTTCCTGGACCGGCAGGTGCACGCGATCACCTGCTCGTTCGTGCCCGGGATCGGAGCGCCGGACACGACCGGCTCTTCCGGGTGCCACGCGGTGCTGATGAGCCCCTACTCCGCCGTTCTCCGCACTTGGACCTGGGGCGGCATCCCGATAGCGCTGCCGGCCCTCGCGGTGTTCGTCTACCTGTTTTTCCGGGCCGCCGACCTCCATCTCCGCCGCCTCGCCGGCGACGTTAACGAGACCCGTTTCACGGTGGCAGCCACGCTCCTTCCTGTGGTCGTCTCCGTGGTCTATTTCCTGGTCTCCATCCTGCGCGTCGGCGCGGTGTGCAAGCTGTGCGTCGGGACGTACGTCGCCGCCATCGGGGCGTTCGTCGCGGCGATCGTGGCCTACAGGCAGGCCGCGCGAGGCACCGGCCCGCGACCGGTTCCCTGGGGAAAGTACGCCGCTTACTTCCTCGAAGGTGTTGCGTTCGTGTTCGTACCGGCGCTGCTCTACGTCGCCCTCAAGCCCGCCTATGCGGACACCGTGGCGCGGTGCGGGGAGCTGCTGCACCCCGAGGACCGCTACGGCGTGCGGGTGAAGCTGACGGGCCCTCCCGGCGGCGTCCCGGCGATCGAGGTATTGGATCCGCTGTGCCCTGCCTGCAAGGGGTTCTCCGAGCGGCTTTCGGCGAGCGGACCCGGCGGGCGGCTGTCGCGCGAGCTGGTGCTCTTCCCGCTCGACAAAGAGTGCAACTGGATGGTGAGCGAATCGCTCCACCCCGGGGCGTGCGCCGTATCCGAGGCGGTGCTGTGCGGAGGCGTGCAGGCCGACCGGGTCCTGGAGTGGGCGTTCGGCCACCAGGCCGAGCTGCGGGAGCTGGGGAAGGATCCCGACCGCCTGTACGCGCGGATCAGGCAGCAGTTCCCGCAGCTGGCCGACTGTCTGGGCAGGCCCGCGGTCAAGTCGAGGCTCAACCGGTCGCTGCGGTGGGCGGTGGCCAACTCGTTGCCCGTTGTGACGCCCCAGCTTTTCGTGCGCGGGCAGAAGGTGTGCGACGAGGACACCGACCTCGGGCTCGAGTACGTGCTCTCCCGGATGCTCGCCGCGCAGCAGCCGGGCGGGCCAGGCCGTGCGGCGAGGTGAGACCATGAGACCGACACGGGTTCACTTCATCCTCTTCGTCGTCGCGCTGGCGGTGTTGTCGGCGCTCGTAGGGGTGTGGGTGCGCTCCGCCGCGACCAGGCTCGCCGAGCTGCAGGCCGAAAAGGGCAAGGGCCCTAGCGCGGCCGTCGCGAGTGCGGCGGACGAGGGGTACTGCACCGGCGCTCTCAAACAGATCCTGCGCCGGGTCCTGACCTCCTGCGGCCTCCTCAAGGGCGGCTCCCAGCGTGGCTGTCAGCCGCTGCAGGCGCGCAGCGTGGCGGCGATGTCGGGCGACGACTTCAACGCGCTGTTCGTCCCGCTCGCCGACCGCGCAGCCATCATCCAGTTCGACCAGGATAGCGCCGACCTCGACCCGGCCGCGATCGCGCTCCTCGACAAGGCGTTCGCCGACCAGCGCGGCGCCTCGTACTTCCTGGTCGTCTCGCGCGCCTCTCCCGAGGGCCCTCTCGGCTACAACCGGGAGCTCTCCCGCAAGCGCGCGGACGCGGTGCTCGACCACATCAAATCCAAGTTCGCCGACCCCGACCTCGAGCAGGAGGTCGGGCTGCTCTGGCTGGGCGCCGAGTTCGCCCAGCTCGACCGGGACTTCTGCCAATGGAAACGCTCGCGGCCGGACCAACCGTGCAATACCGCCTACCTCAACCGCTCCGCGTTCATCGCATGGATCGACTGCCGCCTCTGAGCGCGACCGTTCTCGCGCTGGCGGCGGTTGCGGCGCTGGCGGCCGGCTGCGGAGGGGGCGAGCAGCCCCGGATCTCGCGCGTCGAGGGGGTCAAGGCGAGCGGCCAGACCCCTGCCCCCGAGCGCTGGTGCGACGTCTTCTACACCGGAGCCGATGCTCCCACCCTGGTCCTCCCGAAGGTTGTCCCTGCCCGAACCGGCGAGCGGCTCCCCGTGGTGCAGACCGACCGCTGGGTGTGGGTCAACCTCTGGGCGACCTGGTGCGGGCCGTGTCGGCGCGAGATGCCGCTGGTCCTGCGCTGGCACGAGCAGCTCGGCAAGGACGGGATCGGCGCCGACCTCTGGTTTCTCTCGGTGGATGCCAGGGAACAGGACCTCACCCGCTTCCTGCAGGAGAACCCGACCGTGGCGCCAGGCAACTCGGTGCGCCTCGCAGCGTCTTCCGACCTCGACCGGTGGCTCGCGGGGTTCCCCGGCGCGCCCACGGGCTCGATACCGCTGCAGGTCATCGCCGCCCCGGGCGGCAAGGTCCGCTGCATCCGCGCGGGCTCGCTGCGCGAGGGCGACTACCCGATTGTCAAGGCGCTTTTCGTGCGCTAGGAAGCGGCGCGGCCGGCTGCCTCACAGCGCCTTCGAAGGCGTGGTGTTCACCTCGAGAGGCACGACCACCGGCCCCCCGGACCCCTGCTCCACCCGGTAGCTCACGAGGCTCTTCCCCGAGGGGCAGCAAAGGGGATCCTTCTCCGCGTACCGGGCGAACTCGGCTGTCATGATCGAGGCCTGGTAGACGTGAACCTGGACCGCGGCCCCATCGGCCCGCGAGTTCATCGGCCCGGGCGACAGCGTGCCGGCGAAGCGCCCGCCCACGAACACGAAAACCTGGTAGCCCCACCACCGGCACATGCCGTCGAAGGCCGACGTCCCCGTGACCACCGCGGTGTCGCCGAGGATCTGCAGCGAACCCACCGGGGTCCACCCGGCTGCCGCGACGGTGCGGTCCCCCGCGCTCGCCGCCGGGCGGGCCTGGTCCCGGCAGCGCGGATCAGGGTTGCCCTCGACGGACGGCGCCTGCGGCAGTGCCGCTCCGGGCTTGTTCCAACCGGCGGGCGGAGCGTCGAGCCATCCACCGCCTGCCGCCGAGGGCGTCGCGGCAGCGAGCCAGGAGAGGACGATCGAGGCGAGAGCACGCGGCGCCTTCATCGCAGACGCTCCCGAAAACCCTCAGAACGATGCCACCAGCGAAAGCGTCGTGGCGGTGTCGGTCTTCAAGTAGCCCGGGGGTGGCTGGTTGGTGAAGCGGTAGAGGTACTCGGCCTTGACGGCGAGGCGGGTCGAGATCGCGGCCTTGAGGGCGGTCTCGGACGCGATGCGCCAGTTGCTGCCGTCGCTGAAGTCCGCGTAGTAGCGTACCTTCTCGGAGAAGACGGAGGTCGGGCTGATCTTCCACTCGTAGGCGAGGCCCAGCGCCGCACCCGTATAGCTGAGGCTCGGAAGGGAGACCGGCTCCTCCCTGGTCCAGGAGAGGCCGCCATCGAACGACAGGTCGTGGACCGGCCCGGTGAGAGCCTTGTAGGTGGCGCCGGCCTCCAGGATCGTGCGCAGGTCGAAGCCCGCGAAGGTGTTCCGCTCACCGCTCCCGCGGGCATAGAGCGCCCAGTGCTCGGAGAGGTTGCGGTTGCCGCGCAAACTCAAGAAGGTGTCCTCGGCGTCCTTGACACCGTTCTTGCTCGACCCGAGGAACCTCACGTTGAGCTCGAGGCCCCACGGGTCGGGAAAACGCTTGAGGCCGAACTCGGCGCCGAACGACCGGGTGTCCGAGTTGCCGGTGGTGGAGAGGAACGACAGCCCCAGCGAACCGCTCCACGGCGACTTGGGGGACTCCTCGGCACCGAGTACCGGCACGACGAGGAGCAAGGCGAGCAGGGAAACGAGCGCTGATCGCTTCATGACGAGTCCGACCTCCTTCACGTGAGCAGTAGGCGCTCTGTCGCGGCACACCCTCCGGCGCCCGCTGCTCCCACACCACGCTTGGTCCTACCCAAACGGGCCCGCCATCAGCGGCATTCCCGGGGCGCCGACCTCGCAAAGGGTACATCGTCGTGGTACAAGGCGTGGATGATCGAGTCCTCTGGCCGCTGCTTTGCGAGCCGCCTCGTCGTCGTGGCAGCCGCCGCGCTCATGTTCGTGGTCGTGCTGCCGGCATGCAAGAGGAAGGCACCCGCCGTTGACCCGGGCTATCTGGCCGATCTCGAGAAGTGGCGGGTCGAGCGGCTCGCCGAGCTCACCTCGGAGAATGGGTGGCTGTCGGTCGTCGGGCTGTCCTGGCTGCATCCGGGGGAGAATCGGTTCGGCTCCGACGCGGGCAACGAGGTGGTGCTGCCGGGCAAGGGCACGCCGGCCCTCGCCGGGACGATCGAGTTGCGGCAGGACGGCGCGGTGCTGCTTCACCCCCGCTCGGGGACCGGGGTCACGGTTGGTGGTTCGCCGGCGACCGAGCGTGTGCTCGCCTCGGACCGCACGGGCAAACCCGACGTCGTCGCGGTCGGCTCGGTCCGTTTCTACCTCATCGAGCGGGGCGGGAAGCTCGCGGTGCGGGTGAAGGACCCGCACAGCGTGCGGCGTGTCGGCTTTGGGGGGATCCGGTACTTCTCGGTGGACACCGCATACCGCGTCGAGGGAGCGCTCGAGCGCTACCCCTCCCCGCGGGAGGTGGCCGTGGCCACCGTCCAGGGGCCCGAGCAGAAGATGCTCGCCCCCGGCATCGTTCGCTTCCAGCTTGGCGGCAGGAGCCTCGCCCTCGAGCCGTTCGTCTCCTCGCCGGACGACACCAGCTTCTTCTTCGTCTTCCGCGACGCGACCAGCGGCAGCGAGACCTACGGTGCCGGAAGGTTCCTCGACGCCCCCGCCCCGGAGCCGGGCTCGACGAGGGTCGTGCTCGACTTCAACCGGGCGTACAGCCCCCCGTGCGCCTTCACCCCCTACGCGACGTGCCCGCTGCCGCCGAGGCAGAACGAGCTCCCCGTGCGTATCGAGGCGGGCGAGAAGTTCAGCGGGGCACACTGAGACGCCGGGCACCGCGCCCGAGCTTCCTGCGTTATGCTTCTTAATAGTGGATGGCTTGACCCCTCGTGCGCTGGAAGAGGCGGCTCGCGCTTTCGCGAGCGCCTACCCGACCGGCACGCTCGCCGCAGCGTTCGTCGCCGGCTCAGGGATCGCGCTCTCGGCTCCGGGCTGGGAGAAGGCCGCGGAGGCCGCGTACGCCGAGGTCTTTCCGTTCCCCGTCGCTGAGCTCCCGGGACATACGCCGACCGTCACGGTGTGGCGCAAGGGCGGAGCCGGCCTGCTCGTCTTCAACGGGCGCTTCCACCTCTATCAGGGCTACAGCGCACCGCAGGTCGCCGCGATCCCGCGCCTGGCAGGCTTGCTGGGCGCGCCGGTCTACGTCGCCACCAACGCCACCGGCGCCATCGACCCTGCGGTCCCGCCGGGCAGCCTCGTGGTGGTCAGGGACCATCTCAACTTCCAGGGGACGAGCCCGCTTCTCGGCGTATGGGGGCGGTGGCGGGCGCCGATGTTTCTCGACTTGACCGAGGCTTACGACACAAGGTTGCGGGCCATGGCGGTGCGCTGCGCCGAGGCCGCGGGCTTTGCGGTTTGCGAGGGTGTGTACGTCGCCACGCTCGGACCCAATTACGAGACGCCTGCGGAGGTCGAGGCCTTCCGCCGCATGGGCGGCACGGTGGTGGGCATGTCCACCGTGCAGGAGGTGATCGCTGCCCACCACCTGGGCATGCGGGTGCTGGTGCTCTCGCTCGCAACGAACCTGGCGGCGGGGATCGCCGGGCGCCCGCTCACCCACCAGGAGGTCATCGAGGCCGGACAAGCCGCTCGCGGTCGCCTCGAGGGCCTGCTGCAGGGGTTGATCGCCGAGCTCACGAGGGAGGGGGCGTGAAGGTCATCTCCCTCGAGCTGGGGCCGTTCTCCGCGCGCTGCCTGATCATGGCGTGCGAGGCCACCGGCGAGGCGATGGTGGTGGACCCGGGGTTCAGACCGGACGTCGTGATCGGCACAATCCGTCGCGAGCGCCTCCGTCCAACCGCCATCATGCTCACGCACGCCCACTTCGACCATGCCTGCGGCGTGGGCGCGCTCAAGGCCGCGTTCCCGTCGGCCCCCGTCATGCTGCACATGGACGATCTCCCCCTCTACAACGACCTGCCGGGTCAGGGCCAGCTCTTCGGCTTCCCGGCCCCCGAGCTGGTCCCCTGGGACGGGCTGGTGCGCGACGGCCAGATTGTCCCGGTCGGGGAGGAGAGCCTGCTGGTGCGCCACTGTCCAGGTCACTCCCCGGGGCACATCGTGCTGATCCGGGAACGCTCGGACGGACCTCTCGCGGCCGTGGGCGACGTCCTGTTCGCCGGTTCGGTCGGGAGAACCGATCTGTTCGGAGGGTCGTTCGTGCAGCTCGAGCGCTCGATCCGGGAGGTGCTCTACCGCCTGCCTGAGGCCACCCGCGTCATCCCCGGCCACGGTCCGGAGACCACGATCGGGGCCGAGAAGGCCGGCAATCCTTTCGTCAGCGCCTCCCTCCCGTAGCGACCACGTGGGGCGAGAACCTGCGGGGCCACCCGTGCGTTTAACGGGGTGGAGGGATGAGCCGTGAGACGCCTAGCCTTCTTCCTCGCAACCCTGCTGATCGCGGCGGTAGCCGCCGGCGAGACCCTGCGCACCCTCGAGCACACCCAGCCGGCCGGGGCGCTCAGCGGCATCATCGTCACCGCGGGAGTCGGCGACGTCGAGATCGTCGGCGACAACGGCACCGAGATTCGTGCCCGGGTCGAGATCAAGACAAAGCATATGGGGTTCTTCGGCTCCAGGCACTCGGATGCCGACATCGCGAGCCTGGCGATCGACCCCTCGGTTTCAGGCGGAAAGCTGACGTTGCGCATCAAGCCCGAGAGCCACGAGGACCGCAGCTTCGTCGAGAAGTGGAGGGTCTACGTCCCGGCCGCCTTCACAGCCGAAGTCAAGCTCGGGGTCGGGGACGCCACGGTGCTCGACGTCACCGGCGACGTGGAGGCCGAGTTGGGTGTGGGCGACGTGAAGGTCGAGGGGTTGCACGCCTCCTTCGGAAGCGTTCGAGCCGCCTGCGGCGTGGGTGATGCGTCGCTTCGCACCCCGGCCGGCCGCGAGGAGGGCAAGGGGTTCATCGCCCACAACCTCAGCGCCAAGGGGCCTGGCAAGGCCGAGATCCGCGCCGAGGTCGGGGTCGGCGACGTCACCATCCGCCT
>Ga0315281_10001157_pt1 | contig 38651 bp, 34 predicted proteins | sample YL17G07_0_MG_FD_204540 | JGI IMG/M metagenome (GOLD analysis project Ga0315281, IMG submission 204540) | Sediment microbial communities from Yellowstone Lake, YNP, Wyoming, USA - YL17G07_0 | ecosystem: Environmental > Aquatic > Freshwater > Lake > Sediment | place: USA: Wyoming | collected...
ATGAGCGTATTACTTTACCAGGTCACCGTATTCGCCGGGCTTGCGGTTCTTCAGGAACCCCCAGGTTTCCGTGGCAACAGCGCGCTCCTTGAGGTCGATCTCGGCGAGCACGATCGCTTCCTTGCCGCCGGCGAGTTCGGAGACCATCTCGCCCCAGGGATCGACGCAGAAACTCCTGCCGTAGAACGAGACGCCGTCCTCCTGCCCCACGCGGTTCACCCGGAAGATGAACATATTGTTGGCAAAGGCGTTCGCGGAGATGGCCCGCTCCCAGAGCTGGTGCGTATCGAGCGACGCGGCAGTGGGCGCGAACACCAGTTCGGCGCCCTTGAGCGCCAGAACGCGGCTGCCCTCGGGGAACAGGTTGTCCCAGCAGAGCTGGACGCCGATCCGGCCCTGCGACGTTTCGAACACGGGGATCCCGGCATCTCCGGGGGAAAAGTAAAATTGTTCGCGGTAGAGGGGAAGATCGGGGAGATGCAGTTTGCGGTACGTGCCGAGCAGTTTTCCGCAGTCAAAGACCGCGGCGCTGTTGAAATATTTGCCGCTTACGGATTCGAAGAACGGAACGATGAGCACGGTCCTGGTCTTGTCGGAAAGGCTTTGGAACCTGCCCAGGGTCTCGCCCAGCGAGCTTAACGCCTGCGAAAAAACCGACCTGGTTTCGTTTTTCAGGAACCAGGACGCGAGGAACAGTTCGGGATAGCAGATGACCCTGGCGTCCTTCTCCGCCGCCACCTCGGCCATCTCGATTGCGCGCTGGATGTTCCGCTCAACATCCGGACCAGCGCTTATCTGTATACCGGCTATTTTCATAGGCCCCTACTTCCCGTGGCACTTCTTATACTTCTTCCCGCTTCCGCAGGGGCAGGGGTCGTTCCGTCCGACCTTCGCGCCGGCGTGCACCGGCTCCGCGGGCTTGGCCGCCGCGTCTCCACCGCCGACAAAGCTGAGGTTCGCGAGCTGGCGCTTCTGCTTCCGTTCGATCTCCTCGCCCTGGTCCTTGGCCGCGACCTTGATCCTGAAAAGGTTCTCGACCGTGGATTCCACGATGCGGAGCTTCATCTCCTCGAACATGTCGAAGCCTTCTTTTTTATACTCAAGGAGCGGGTCCTTCTGCCCGTAGCCCCTGAGGCCGATGCCTTCCTTCAAATGGTCCATTGCCAGAAGATGGTCTTTCCACTGCTGGTCGACGGCCTGAAGCATGAACACCTTCTCCAGGTGTCGCATGAGCTCCGGACCGATCTCCTTTTCCTTGTCTTCGTAGCTCTGTTTCAGCGCTTCCCAGAGCTTCTCGCGGAACTCTTCGCGGGACAGGGCCTTCGGGTCGATGCCGGTCATGCGATAGGAAAACTTGGCAGCAAGCACATCGTTCAGCCCGGTGAGGTCCCAGGTCTCGGGATACGCGTCCTCGGGACAATAAAAGCCGGTCATCCCGTCGAGGATGTCCTCGGCCAGGCCGAGCACATCCTCCTTGAGGTCCGTGCCCGAAAGGAGCTGGCGGCGCTGCTCGTAGATCACCTTCCGCTGCTGGTTCATGACGTCGTCGTACTCGAGTACGTGTTTGCGCATCTCGAAGTTGTGGTTTTCAACCTTCTTCTGGGCGTTCTCGATGGCGCGGGACACCATGCGGTGCTCGATGGGCACGTCCTCTTCCATCCCGAGCTTGCTCATGAGGCCCGAAATGCGGTCGGACCCGAAGATCCTGAGAAGGTCGTCCTCAAGGGAAAGATAGAACCGCGAGGAACCGGGGTCTCCCTGGCGGCCCGAGCGGCCGCGCAGCTGGTTGTCGATCCGGCGCGATTCATGCCGTTCCGTGCCGAGGATGTGGAGCCCGCCGGCCGCGATGACCTTTTCCTTTTCTTCGGCGCAGAGCGTCTTGAACTGCGCGAGCGTTTTGTCCCATTCTTCCGGCGTGTATTCCTTGCCCTTGAGCGCCTGGCGCGTAAGGCCGTCGGGGTTGCCGCCGAGCACGATGTCGGTGCCGCGGCCCGCCATGTTGGTGGCGATCGTGACGGCGGCGTACCGTCCCGCCTGGGCAACGATTTCGGCTTCCATCTCGTGGTACTTCGCGTTCAGCACCGTGTGTTTGATGCCCTTCTTCTTGAGCAGCGAAGCCAGGAGCTCGGACTTGACGATGGAGATCGTGCCGACCAGGACGGGCTGACCGTTCTTGTGCCGTTCTTCGATCTCCTTGATGGCGGAGGAGAATTTCCCCTGCTCGGTCTTGTAGATGTAATCGGCATTGTCCAGGCGGACCATGGGCCGGTGCGTGGGGACCATGAGCACATCGAGGTTGTAGATCTTGGCGAACTCGGCGGACTCGGTCTCGGCCGTGCCGGTCATGCCCGCGAGCTTGTTGTAGAGGCGGAAATAGTTCTGAAAAGTAATCGAGGCGAGGGTCTGGTTCTCGTTCTCGATCTTGACGTTTTCCTTGGCCTCAATGGCCTGGTGCAGGCCGTCGCTCCAGCGCCTGCCCGGCATGAGCCTGCCCGTGAACTCGTCCACGATCATGACCTGGTCGTCCTTGACCACATAGTCCACATCGCGGTGGAACAGGGCATGGGCCTTAAGCGCCTGGTGCACATGATGGACGAGGTCCACGTTCGCGGGGTCGTAAAGGTTGCCCGCGCCGAGCATCTTCTCCACTTTGATGTTGCCGTCTTCGGTCAGGGCCGCGGTCTTGGTCTTTTCCTCGATCGTGTAGTCGGTTTCTTTTTTCAGGCTCGGGATGATGCGGTTGATTTTGTAGTATTTGTCCGTGGAATCCTCGGTGGGGCCCGAAATAATGAGCGGGGTCCTGGCCTCGTCGATCAGGATCGAGTCCACTTCGTCCACGATGGCAAAATTAAGCTCGCGCTGAACATAATCCGCGAGGTCGAACTTCATATTGTCGCGCAAATAGTCGAAACCGAACTCATTGTTCGTGCCGTAGGTAACATCGGCGTTGTAATTCTGCTGCCGCTGCTCGTCCGTGAGACCATGGACGATCACCCCCACGGTCAGGCCGAGGAAGGTATAGACGGGGCTCATCCACTGGGAATCGCGCCGGGCAAGGTAATCGTTCACCGTGACCACGTGGACACCCTTGCCCGTGAGGCTGTTGAGATAGACCGGAAGCGTGGCCACCAGGGTCTTGCCTTCACCGGTCTTCATCTCGGCGATCCTTCCCTGGTGCAGCACGATGCCGCCGATGAGCTGCGCGTCGAAGTGGCGCATGCCGAGCGTCCTCTTGGAAACCTCGCGCACCACGGCAAAGGCCTCGGGCAGGAGGTCGTCGAGCGTCTCTCCGTCTTCAAGCCGTTTTTTGAATTCCCCGGTCTTGGCGCGCAGGTCCCCATCAACAAGACGGGAAATGCCGTCCTCGAGGGCGTTGATCTTGTCCACCAGCACCTGGATGCGCTTCAGTTCCCGCTCATTCGCCGTGCCGAACACTTTTTTCAGAATTGATCCGATCATTTTTCACTCTCTCCGCATGCATCAAAATCTTCTTACAGCATCGCATAATATCATTTTTGGTGCGGAATTCAAGCAAATAATCTCCTTTACCACGGCAGGTTGGAACAACGCGGGCCGGAGAACAGCATGATGAGAATGCCGTGGCCGTGAGGAACTATTTACCCCTTGACAAAAAATGATGTAACGTGTAAAAATCATACATGAAAATTCTTCTGACCGACAAAGCATTATACGAAATGCAGGCGGAAATCTGCAAAACCCTGACCAATCCCAAAAGGATAGAGATCCTGAATACACTGAAAACCGAGGAAAAAACGGTTACCGAGCTTGTTGAAGCGCTCGGGGCGTCAAAAGCGAATGTATCCCAGCACCTTGCGGTAATGCGGCACAAGGGGATCCTGAGCACGAGGCGGGAAGGTGTTAACATCTACTATCGGGTATCAAATCCCAAGGTCATCGATGCATGCACGCTCATGAAGGAAGTGCTTTTTGAGCAGCACTCAGCGAAGAAAAAGATCGTTACCGGCCTCTAACAGTCGAACGGGCAACCGTTATCCACCTCACTCTTGAACGTCCGGTGCTCCGCTCTCCGGGCCTTACTTCACCGGGGGCGCTCTTGCCCTTTTCGCATTTTCAACCGACAGCCTCGCCTGTTCGCTCTTCCCCGCTCCCTGTCCCCCATGCGCCTGTTCAGATCATATTGTCTTGACACACCGGAGGCCGGAGGCTTACCATACTGGCAGCAAAGGAGTTGACCGGCCATGCGCTCGCTTCCTGTCATCCTGCTCTTCCTCTTTTCAGCCGCCGTGCATGCGCCTGCGGCAATGGCGATCGATACGGCACCCGCGCTCGGGAACTATGCTCCGTCCTTTGAGCTCCAGGACCTGTCCGGAAAAACAATCAGGCTTTCCGATTACAAGGGCAGGGTTGTGCTCCTCAATTTCTGGTCAACGCTCTGCGCTCCCTGCACGGCCGAACTGCCGTCTCTCAGCAGGCTTGCCGCTGTTTTCAGGAATGCCGATGTCGCGGTTCTCACCGTGTCTATTGATGCTTCTGACAAGCCGGTCAGGGATTTCCTTGCAAGGAATAAGCTCGTTCTCACGGTGTTGAGAGACGGCAGAAAGGAAGTTATCTTCGATCAGTATGCCGGTCCCATCCTGCCTGCAAGTTATCTCATCGACAGAAACGGCATTATCGTGGAAATAGTCACCAGCCCCCGGGAATGGGACTCACCGGGAGCGCAAGAGCTGATCATGAAGCTTCTGAAAAAACAATAAGGAGAACTCAGTATGAACATCAATCGGACAGGGGTCCTTCTGCTGCTTCTCGCAATCGCAAGTGCAAGCGCCTGCACTTCCTCCACCTTCTTCGTGAGCAAGGACGGAAAGGGCTATTATTGGGGAAACGATTCGAAGAACGCATACAAGATGTTCTGCGAAACAGGAGAGCTCAGGAGGATCCTCACCGACACGGAGTTGCCCCAGGCAACGAAGGATGACCTCTATCAGTACAATTGCGGCGCCGAACGGTCCAATGAAAAAGCCAGACAGCTCTATGCCTCCATGACGCCCGCGCAGCGAAAAGACCTCAGAAGCGCATTCAAGAAGCACGGCTACGAAATCAATTATCTTTCCTGTTGATAAGCTCCGGGAACCATCCGGTCGGATGGATATGCAATAAAAAAACCCGAAGAAGGGGGTCCTCCGGGTTCTTATTCTCAGTTTTCAGCACGGCCGCACTTCCGCAGCGTAAGGGTTTCAGGAAGCTTTCAGTACATTTGAGGCCTGAGGGCCTTTATCTCCCTGGACGATCTCGAACTCGACAGGCTGCCCCTCCGAGAGCGTCTTATACCCGTCGCCCTGGATCGCCGAGAAGTGAACGAACACGTCCCGGCCGCCTCCCTCGGGCTCGATAAAACCATACCCTTTTGACTCGTTAAACCACTTCACCTTCCCCGTAGACATAATGATTACTCCCCCCCTGCTTGTTTCCGCTGTTGCCTCCTGAACACCTCACAGCGGAACGCGGTTAACGTACAAAGGGAAAGAGCCTGAAACGATGCCCTTTCCCCGGCCAACCAAGGATTGTCTAATCATTGAAGTTGAAAATGAACAAGGATGGACGCTCGTGCTACAACGTCTTAATTCATGTATCTCACCGGATTCACCGGTAAACCGTTCATCCGCACCTCGTAATGAAGGTGCGGCCCCGTGCTGGTACCGGTATCTCCGACAAAGGATATTATTTCACCGCGCTTGACCCGCTGCCCTGCCTTGACATTGAGCCGTGAGTTATGCCCGTACACGGTTTTGATGCCGTATCCATGGCTCAGCTCCACCAAGTTGCCATACCCTGCGCTGAAACCCGCCTTGACCACCACGCCGTCCGCCGGCGCCATGACAGGCGTACCGGTCTGGGCCGCAATATCGATGCCTTCATGGAACTTCAGGATGCCGCTGAAGGGAGAGGTCCGGTTGCCGAAGGGCGAGGTGACCCAGCCGCGGACCGGCCAGAGGGAGGGCGTGGAAGCATAGAGGGACCGTTTGTCCTCAAAATACTCGATCAGCATCTGGAGACTGGTTTCCTGCCGTGATGCCGCACCCTTCAGCTGGCTCAATTCCTGATGCATTTCCTTGAGGGCTTCTTCCTGTTTTTTCTCACCCAGGGTTGTCAGGTTCTGAAGGCCGAGTTCGTCTGGACCGCCGATGCCGAGCACCTGCTGGGCCTTGTCCCGGGGACCAAGGCTCACCACGCGCCGCAGTCTGGTATCGAGGTCGCGAAGAAGGAACATCTGTCGTTTATAATCCAGAAGATTGAGCGCAAAACTCTGGACCTGCGCCTTCTGCTGCATCAGTTCTTCACGAACGGACTGCAGCTCCCAGACTTTATCTTTTACGTCGTTATATTCATACACCAGATAGAGAGAGAAGGCAAGCACCGCCATAAACGAAAGAAAAACGGTCTTCAGCGCGGACTTGGAGACACTCAGCGTCCGAACGCGTTCGTTCGGGCCGGGAAGGAACATAAAGGTAAAATATTCTTTTTTCTTGATATTTCGTGATTTACGTACCTTCATCAATCCTCCTTCCTCAGAAAAACGCGCACGCATACAATTAAATCTATCATAACGAGAGGGGAATTGTCAAGAATTTAATCGTTCTTTGATCAGCCGAAAACCACCGATTATCAATATGTTGCATATTTTTTTCTTCCGGGTTGTCCCTTGAGGCACAAGACAATTGCTCCTTGCGAGAGAAACGGGACATATGGTCCGCGGTCCGATAACCGAACTCCTTAATCCGCGATCACCTCATTCCTTCGTCGCATCCTGCACCCAGTCAAGATACTCCCGGGAACCCGCAACGATCGGGAGTGCTATCACTTCAGGGACGGTGTAGGAGTGGAGAGATTTTACGCGGGCAACAAGCTTCTCCATACGCGGCAGCCTGCTCTTGCAGATGAGCAATATCTCCCGCTCGTCCCGCGTCTTCCCCTCCCAGAAAAACAGGGAGCGCACCTCCGGGACGATATTCACACAGGCGGCAAGATGTTCGTCGACGAGCGCTGTCCCGATCTTCGCGGCTTCGTCCTTCGAAGAAGCTGTTATCAACACAATGATCTCATCGCCCATCGCTTCCTCCTTTTTATCCTATTGATTGCCGTGCCCCCGGCCCCCGAGACCCTTCAAGTCCACCATGACCAGGTACTGTGTCTCCCCGGGCCTGACCGTGTACGACAAACCAACGCCCCAGCACTGGGACCCGTAATGCAGTTTGTATTCCTCCTGGGTCGTGGTTTTTGCATGCATATCGCGCCACCACTGTGCGCTCAGGTCCCACATGCTGCCGAGTTTAAACGTAGTCCCTCCGATCAGGAATTCCGTCGCCGGTTCGCGCACAAACTGGTGAGCGAGGTTCATTGATGCCGCGCTCATCGCAAGGACTGCGCCCTCCGAATGGGAGGTCATCAAATGCGTATAGGTATTATAACTCTCACTCGCCGTGAGCGTGATCATTTTGGGCGACTTCACATATAACTCAGCGAGAAAATCGGAGCGGGGACGGAGGGTTGCCGTCGAAGTGCCTCGCTCCGCATTCAGATCATAGGACTGGGAAAGCCTGAGGACCATCAGATCGAAGCTTGTGAGCGCCGGGGACTCTTTTGATTCTTTGTAATGCGCCGTCACGCGATTGACCAGGGCGAAGCTTATCCGGTCCTCGGCTGAAATGGAATCCAGGGCATCAAACTGCGGTATGGTTCCCTGGTCGATATGGGGGATATAACTGTAGGACAGCGTCGGTTCTATCGAGTGCCTGATACGCCCGATCCCGGAATCGGCTTCAACGCCGTAGAGCCGGGATATGCGCGCGTTCACATCGGCGCCGGCATACACGAACTTTCGCTCCGTTGGCTCCGCAGTGTCGGCGCTCCGGTCATAGAACGTGGCCCGCGCACCGGCTTTTGGCGTAAAGCTCAGACCGCTGCCGCCGAACGTGGCGGACAACTGCGGGTTGAAATCCACGCGCCGTGCTCCGTCCTCGTCCTGTTTCGTAAAATTCGCCACCGATCCGTCAAAGCTCAGGTGCAGGGGACCGGCGAGTGTCTCGTTATAGATCGTGTAGCGCAGCTCCGGCAGTTTCTGGACCGTCTTTTCGTTCGTCCGGGTAAGGTCGATCGAGTACTGGCCGGCGAGATAGAGCGATGCATTGTTCCACCGCTCCACGTAAAAAGCGTTCGAGTCCAGGTAGGGCTTGGAGCGGAGCTCGATTTTTTTCTCAAGGTCGGAGAAGTAGCGCTCATCGCTCACCAGATTAATGTCCGCCCGGGCGGAGAGGTCATCGGCGAACTCCTCCTGGTGCTGGAACTGGAAATTCCATCGTGATTCGCTCGTATGGTACTGGTCCCAGAATTTATAAAAAAGCTGGCCCGATGATTCCCTCGAATTTTCATAGCGGTATTCAACCCCGGTCCCATGCCCGACCTTCTCGCGGTAGTCCGAATAGATGGTCATGTCCTTATAATCGGAAATGGCCCAGAAAAAAGCATCATTAGCGACGAACCCGTCTTTGCTGCTGTGCCCCGGCTCCGGGATCAGAAAGCCGCTCTGCCTGCGCACCGGGAAGAGCATGTAGGGAGTATAGAGCACGGGAACTCTGTTGATATCAAACGTCACGCCGCTCCCCGTGGCATAGCGGTCCATGTCGATGCTCATCTCATCCGCTTTGATCAGCCACTCATCGTCATTGCAGGAGGTGAATTCGCCGTGCTCGATGTGATACCGGGTTTCGGACTGCCGCTCGATCTTGTCCCCCTTCACATGGAAGTTGTCCTTCTTGATGAAGATATCGCCCTTCGTGATGACCCCCGCCCGGGTGTTGAGGTTGATCTGCATCTTGTCGGCGTGAACAACCTGCCCCTGGTCCTGCAGGTACACCGTTCCCTCCGCAACGGCCTCGCCGGTCTTGTTGTCCAGCACGACCTTGTCCGCCTCGAGTTTCACCCCTTCCTGATCGACCCTCACGTGTCCCGCGGCGACGTACACATCGGCGGTACGGTCGTAATCCAGTTTGTCCGCCGTCACCGTAACCGGGATTTTCGACGGAACAACCTGGGCCTGGGCGCAGCGGGGCGCGCCGGCCGGCAATCCGATGAACAGGACCACAGCACCTATGCAAAATATGCGGCCCATCATCCCCGCATACTCTTCAGTTTTTTGTCCGGCATTCCGCACTCCGCATTCCGCATTGCTGCGCCTCATCCCTTCAACCCTGCCAGCGCGCCGGTGTCGCCGGGTCCCGGACAGAAGACTGCGCGCGCATCGCCCACCACATAGAGCGAGCCGGTGATCAGCACCAGATCGCCGGGTGATGCCGCCTTCCTGGCCAGAGCGATGGCGTCTTCCACCGTTTCCGCGGTCTCGACGGGACCGTACCGCTTCCCTATTTCGGCGGCAAGCGCGCCGACCCCCATTGCCCGTGCATACCGCGGTTTCGTCGCCACCACATGATCGGCAAGCGGGACCAGCGCGGAGATGATCCCCTGGTAATCCTTGTCCCCGAGAATGCCGATGACAAGAACAAGCCGTTGGTACGCGGGTTTCATGTCCCGGACCGTTTTTGCAAGCGTGTGCGCCGACGCCGGGTTGTGCGCGCCGTCAAGATAGATGTCCGGTTTGCGCGCCACAAGTTCCAAACGCCCCGGCCAGCGTGCCTGAAGAAGGCCTTGCCGAGCGGCGGTTTCATCCACGGCGACCCCGGCGTTGCGCAAACATTCGATCGCGGCCAGGGCCAGGCAGGCATTGTCCACCTGGTGTTCGCCGAGCATGGCCAGGTTCACTTTTTTGTATGAGCTTTTGATGCCGCGGTAATCAAAGGCCTGCTCCTGGTTCGCGGTGATGCGGACCGGCATGAACTCCCTGGACAGCCGGTAGACCGCGGTTTTTTGAGCAGCGGCTTCCTGCTCGAAGACCCTGACGACCTCCTGCTGCAGTGCGCCCGTTACCACCGGAATTCCCGGTTTGATGATGCCCGCTTTTTCACGGGCGATCTGCGCGAGCGTGGTTCCCAGGAACTCGGTGTGTTCAAGCTCGATGTTCGTGATCACCGACACGAGCGGCGCGACCACGTTCGTGGAATCGAGCCTGCCGCCCATCCCGACCTCGATCACGGCGATGTCCACACCCGCTTCCGCGAAGTAGGTGAATGCCATGGCGGTCGCGACCTCAAAAAAGGTGGGATTGAGCGCGGCCGTGCGCGAGGCGTCGCGCACCCGGGCAGCGAGTTCCACCACCTTCGCCTCGGAGATCAGCTCGTTGCTGATCCTGGTCCGTTCGCAAAAGCTGACCAGGTGCGGCGACGTATAGAGGCCGACGCGATATCCCGCGGCCCGCAGCATCGCGGCGATAAACGACGACGTGGACCCCTTGCCGTTCGTACCCGCGACATGCACGGACCGGAACTTCCGGTGCGGGTCGCCCATGAGCTCCATCAGCGCAATGCTGTTGGACAGCGCAAGCTTGATCCCGTGCTTCTGGAGCGCATAAAGGTAGTCAACGGTTTGCTGGTATGCTCTGTCAGCGGGCATGGTCGGATGAACCCGTTTCTCCGGCGGCAATCATCTCCGCGGGACCGCCGTCTTGCTGTCGGGCGGTCGGGGGGGTGAGGGCGTGGGAGCGGAAACTGTCGCCCCGGTAGATGCGACCGTTGCCGTGCTGCGTGTCAGCGGTTGGGCCTTCACCTGGGTTTTAACGGTTTTCGGCGCCGCTTTCAGCGTCAGCACGAAGGGAACAGGCTGTGCTTCGGGGAATGATTCGAGGCGCTTATGATTGTAGTGCACCGTTGCCGCCTTCTCGATCCGCGTGAAAAACGCGAGAAGTCTTTTTGCCGTCAGCTTGCCGGAAAGCTCCCGTTCGGTGTTGCTGAACTTCAGCTTCCGCATCTGCTCAAACCCGCGCATGGCCTCGTTGATCCGCCGGACCGCCGCGGTCTCGTTGACCGGGGTAATGCTCACCGCAAGCGGTTCCACGGCCGGTGCGTCAACGGGTTGCGCCGCAGGGGCCTGAGCAACGGCCGCCGACGTCGTCATCGCAGCCGTCACCGCAGTCGTTGCCATGCCCGGAACCGTTTTCGGTTCCGCCGCCGGAACTGCGGCGGTGCTTACCGGAGCGCTCTTCACAAGACTTTCGAGCTCAAGATCGATCTGCCGCGGCCGCGTGGCGTAATGATAAAGAGCAACGGCAACAACGACGATCCCCGCAAGCCACAAAGGCCGGTACAATATCCTCCTGAGCTTCGCGAGCGCGGAAACGCCCTCCTTCACCTGGTGCGCCACCCCTTCGGGCAAATCGATGTATTTCAGGATCTGGCGGGTCTCCTCCGTGCGCTTGAGAGCGTCGAATCCCGATTTGCAGAGCGCGCAGGACTTTAAATGCCGGTTGATCCTGTTCCTCTGGAACTTGAACAAATGGCCGTGCAAATATTTTTCAAGCGACTTCCCGGTATAGGCGCACTCGTCTTTCATAAAACGCGCCGCATCAAGCTTCTGCCTGCTTTCACGGTGCACCGCATCCAGGTCTGTTCGTCGTGGCTCCATTATACTCCTCCCACCTTCACCTGCTCGGCGCGAAGCTGCGAATCGCCGAGAAACCGTTTACCGATCATCTCGAAACGCGCCGGCGTGTCGGTCACATAGAATTTCCTGGTCCCCTCGCCTGTTCCGCTGCTGCGCCACTTGAGTTTCTCGAGCACGTCCGCCACTTCCCTGGCCGTTTCGGTCGCTGAATCGATCAGCGTAATCCCCGGGCCGACGGCCTTGCCGATCACCGCTTTGAGCAGCGGATAATGCGTGCAGCCGAGCACCAGGGTATCGACGCCCGTCCCCCGGAACGGCGCGAGATATTTCTCCGCAACCAGCTCCGCCACGTCGTTGTCCGTCCACCCTTCCTCGGCCAGCGGCACAAAGAGCGGACAGGCCAGGCTCATGACCTCGGCATCGGGCGCAAGGCGCCGTATCGCTTTCTCATAGGCGTTGCTCCCGATCATGGCCTCGGTGCCGATGATGCCGATCTTCCGCGTTTTCGTAACGGCGACCGCCGCGCGGGCGCCGGGTTCGAGCACGCCGATGACGGGAAGCGGGAACTCTTTCTTCACCGCCTCGAGACTGATCGCCGTCGCCGTGTTGCAGGCGATCACGAGCATCTTGATCTCCTGCGCCAGGAGAAAGTGCGTGTTCTCGAAGCTGTAGCGCGTTACCGTCTCAGCCGAGCGGATGCCGTACGGGACCCGCGCCGTGTCTCCGAGATAGATGATGTTCTCGTCGGGGAGCTTGGCCAGGATCTCCTTGAGCACCGTTAAACCGCCGATGCCGGAATCGAATATGCCGATCGCTTTTTGCATAAGGGAATAAACCAGTTAACCTGAAATCACTGCTGTACCAGGTCCATTCTTTTCGTGAACGTCCGCGACAGGTCCATGTGCCCCGCCAGCGTCTGCGCTTCCCTGCCGTCAAGCAGCAGGACCACCTGTTTGATCTCGTCGAAATTATTCAGGACCGTGTTCACCATCCCGTAGATCGCCAGAAGTTCCTCCCACGCCGACGCGCGCTCGTCCTTCTGCGGACCAGGGGTGAGATCGAGGTATGCCGTACCAGCGGCATCAAGGTAAAACTCCCTCAATTTGAGGTCCCGGAGCACCGGCGCCGAGAGCGTCCGCTGGTCGGCAAACAAAGCGGAAATCACTTCCCGCGCCTGCGACTGCGTATCAGGTTGACGCCGCACGGCAGCGGACCCCGCCCTGAGCGTCCCTTCAGAGGGAATGTAGAGCAAGACCTGAAGCGGCGCGTCGAGACGGAACTGCACTCCGGCCCGCCCGTCCGGAAGCGCCGGTTGCCGGGGCGCGTCGATCGGGCGCTGCAGCGGCCACAACATGATCCCGCCTGCCGCGATGATGAAGACAAGAACCATCACCACGCCGAGCAGGAGCCGGTTGCCCGGTATTCTTCTATCGGTTCCCTCTGACATACAGCTCGATCCCTCCGGCAATGGTTTCCGCTGCGCGCGACCGGTCCATCTCCGCACCCGCCTCGATCAAGACCGCCGGCGCGTCCACGGCCTTGAGCAGCGCCAGCGGGGCCTGGACCGGCTCGGCATTTTCCCGCCCCGCAAGCCGTCGCGCCAGCTGCTGGCCGAGGGTGCCGCTTTCGCGCACGTGGGCCGCCTGCTGATTGCCCCACAGCAGCTCCTGCTGCTCGCTGCCGGACTCAAAGCCGAGAAAATCTCCGCTCGCGGGTTTGGCCGTCTGCGCTCCCGGCTCATCGACGAGGTCCAGGATAAAGACCCGCGCGTCAGCGCCCGCGGCTCCATGAAGACTGACGAGGAGCGCGGCGCCCGCGGCATTCGAAAGAGCGGCCCGTTCGTCAAGCAGGAGCGCCTGGTCCTTTTCCCGTGTCAGGACCACCTTCAGGTGCGGGTTCTTCTGCAGAATTTTTCTGATCCTGAGCGCAAGGTCCAGCGTGAAGTCCTTCTCCTGCCCCTGCGCCGAAATACTACCCGTGTCTTTTCCGCCATGGCCGGGATCAAGCACGATCACCACCGGCTTATCGCCCGGCGGAGCGGGGACCGGCGCCGCGCCCCTGGTGATATCGATTACGATCCGGTCGGGACCGCGAAGCACAAAGTCCTTCACTTCTCCGGCTGCTCCCTCGAGGCCGATCACGACAACCGTCCTGCCCGCCTCTTCCCGGGACTCCAGCCCCGTCACCACGCTGTCACGGACCTTCGGCAGCGGCGACTTGAGCAGGAGGGGGCCGTCATAGGCGGCGACCGTAATTCTGTGCCCGTCAGTCGAGCGCAGGAGTACATAGGGCGCCGCAGCCTCGATCTCGAAAACAACGCGGGTGAAGGCGGCATAGGAAAAAGAGCGCACCCCCTTCACCGTCAACCCCTTGTCAGCGGAAAATGCGGTCTGGGGAAACGCCAGGAGACACAGAAGCGCGACTTTCATTATCATATTCATACAAGTCGGCATAGTAGCATAAGAGTGCGATTTGTGCAACAAAAAGGGAGGAAAACCCCTAAAAAAACAGGCAGTCCCACGAGAAGTGTTCATGCGGATCGAAGCGGAAGGCTGGGTAAGACGATCGCCGGACCGTAAGGCCTTTGCGTTACTGCGGGGGCCGATACTTCCGCGACGCCTGGCGGATCAAGGCATCGTTCTGAAGCGCCATGTCCACATCAAGCCGCTGGTAGCGGGCGCTCCGTGCGGACCAGTCTACGAGACCGCGCATCCAGCGCTTCAGCACCTCGATATAGGCAGCGTAGGCCTTCCGGTCCTTTTCATAGGCCTCCCCCAGCAGCATCGGCAGCTGACGCTCCACCTCCAGGAATGCCTTGAGCTCTTCGTCGCACATCCGGCCCACCATTTTGGCTGCGGCCGCACGGGACAGCGCATGGTCTTTCTCGAGCGTAAAGATCACGTTGCCGAGGCTGCGCTTTATGTCGCGTCCCAGGCCCGCAAGGTCGTTGACCCAGATGCTGTAGTTGATCGCCAGGCGCTCGAGCCGGTTGATGAAGAAATTCTCCTGAAAGGGTCCCGGCGGGACCTGCAGAATGATCGCCATGAGGTCAAGACAGGGCGCGACGCCCACGGACATATGGCGGAGCTGCAGATAGAGCGGCGTGTTCGTATTCGAGGCGTTGGTGGGGCCGATATGACTCTCCCAGCACGCGCCGAGCACATACTCCCGCAGATGATGCTTCATGCGCTCATACCAGAAGGAGAACGCTTCGCCACCGAGCGCTTTGGCCTTCTGCAGATAATCGGAAAAGGCACGGATACAGCGCGGGTCGTCTGCATTCGCTTCTGCTCCGCCCAGGATGTCCAGATGCCGCTTGCATAATTTGTCCCGGTACTCCCTGATCCCCGGTTCGCTGCCATGGTCGATGTCCATGACATCGTCGAACACGAAGAACCAGGTCATGAGGTCGCTTGCAATGACGGCGGATTCCACGGGGAGGTCGTACAGCTGATAGGCGATCAAAAGATCGAAGCGGGTGTCGCAGAACCGCTGATAGCTCTCGCTGCCCGACAGAAGGTCGAAGCTGCGCGCCCACGCGCGGTGCTGCTCCAGGATCCTTTCCTGGTCAGCATGCAACCTGCTCGTCAGTGGGCAAACAATTTCAACCTCGAACGGTTCAACCTGCGGGAGGTCATACCGGAAAAGGACTCTGCCGTCATCATATACGGAATACTTATTCTTGTTCATGTTCGAGCGAACTCCACTGTTGTGCCGTTTGATTCAATCCTGACAGGCATTATTTGCCTGCCGAAGACTTCTTCTTTTTCTTCGAAACGCCTCCGGGCCAACAAACGGGACAAGCAGCAGAACCACGATATTTGTGCCCCCGGCTGCATGTTTTCCAGCCACCTCGATTTGCTTTTGGCATGATCAGCTCCAATTTAACGTGGAGTTCACACGCCGCGAAGCGGTCGGCGTGGAACGATTCATTAGCAGATCACTTTGCCTGGCGTATTTGAATATGTCTTCCAATCTTTACGGCAGCATTTTCCTAACGACAGATTGAAGAAGGAGGGTTACTGTTGCGCTAATTATGGCTGTCACAAATGCAACCATAATCTTATCTTTGTTCACTTTCCAGAAGTCAAGGTTATGCCTTGGTTCAAGGTATAACACGGAGCCTTTTTGTTTAATAGAATTAAGGATTATGAATATAACTGTGAGGACAAGCATTGCTAATAGAAAATATACGATAACGGGATAATTAGTAAGTTGCGTCTTAAATAAATAAACAGTCGGCGTCAATCCGATGACAGCGCCGATAAGATTCCACATATAACGATAATTAATTCTTGACACAAACAAACGTCGTTGCATCAGAAAGTCTTTTAATTCATAAAATAGGACTTTTGCTGCGGCCTCATCACTAAATGCAGTTAGGTATACCTCTCCGAACATATCACCGAAGTCAATTCGAATATTTGGATTCTTCCCTTGAATTGACAACTTTCTAATCTTCATTCCGAAATTATTCTTTATATCGTCGATATTTTCAAATTGATGTTTATCATCAAAGAGCTCAATCTCGCCGCATATTGAACGCATCTTTGATAGGATCTCGTCTAGGTCGTCTCTAAACAGTTTCACCGGAAGGATTCTGACATTTATTGATGAACTCTGAACAGTTTTCATAACTTTGCTGGACCTCCGAAATAACGATCGCGTGACGCGCGGCTTTCTGGCGCGTCGAAGTCGACGCGATAGTTGAAATTAGAGTATTGGATCTAGTTACTAGTCAGGCGGTGATACTTTAAGAACCACCTTCCGTGGAGGCAATAACAAAATGAGAAGTATAGCTACGGCATGCATTATGAGCAAGGAAGCGCACAAAGACCAGGCGACCTCTTTGGGACGGAATATCCAATTTGCCATAATTTCTGCCGAACAAAGACTAAAGGTCATAATTATTATCATCAACATTATGTCCTTGATGGTCGAAGTAGGTAGGCGTCTTTTCGAATAAGCAATGGTCATAACGGAGGCAAACAAACTCAAGGCAATAAAAACGAGCACAAATATTTCATAACCTGAGTAATATATCATCATATTAAAGGGGGAAGGCATGAGCTTCGATCTCGCCTTGAAGTCGTCTACAGCTAGCTTATTCAAACCCGTAATCCTTGCATTCCATTCAACGCCAACAGAAGCAGGATTTCTCGGCACGTATTCATAAGCAATGCAGACAATTACTTCATCTCCAGGATTCAGTAAATCCGGCACAAATGTTGCCACGCTTGAATTACCAGAAAGTTTCCAATGCTGCATTGGAATGTTTTTGCAATTGCAATTTACAGATTTTACTATTAAGAATTTGCTGCCAGCTTTTACAGAAACGGTAATTGGGTCGATAAAATCGGATGCTGTAAGAGGTCGGCGGCCAGTGTTCATAATCTTCCAGTATCCGATAACGGCATAATCATATGCTTTGCGATTTATGGTAATCCCAAATTCTTCGGGCACTCCTACTCGTGAAGACATTTCATCTTTGTCCGAAGATTTACTGCTTGATTTCTCAGAGCCCAAGGAATATTTATCCTGACGAAGTTCTTCAACCCTGACAGCGGTATTTGCCGTAGCACGATACTCAAAATACCATGGCAATATAATGCTAGCTATTAATGCAAACAAGGAGAGTCCGATGTTTAGAGCAGTAACGTTATCAACTTTGTTAAATAGTTTGCGCATATCCCCCCACCCTCAACAATATGATAGTTCCATTTAAACTAAGTCAGCATGTAAGGTGAATCTGAGCAGACTATTACATCGTCTGCCTGTAAGGCATTACAAGATATTATCGGTACGAAATACAGTAGCATAGATTACCAGAGTGGTCAATTATTATAAGATAAATATTGACGTATACATCTGAATTCATTAGGAAGAAGCAAGGTGCACGATGAAGGTCTTTCGCACGGCCTTGTCGCGGGTATCGTGACAACTCACATTTTGACTTTCTGATTAACGAATATTTGCATTCCCACCCCCTGCCATGTTAATCTGCTGGGCGATGAATGCATTGAAAATTTTCGGGGAAGCGGGAATGATCTCGCAGGCCATGAGCACGGCTTACGAGCACCGTCCCCAGCAGATAGCCATGGCCGCGGCAGTCGAAAAGGCGCTTGATGATAAAACGCACTTGATCGTCGAGGCGGGCACGGGCGTGGGCAAAAGCCTGGCGTACCTCGTGCCGCTGATCCTCCGGGCGCGCGAAGAGAATAAGCGCGCCGTGGTCGCGACGTATACCAAGGCGCTCCAGCAACAGCTCGTGGACAAGGACCTTCCTTTTCTCCGGAAGGTGCTCGGCGATTTCCGGTATGCCCTCTGCGTGGGCGGCGAAAACTACCTCTGCCTCCGGCGCTTCGACCACCTGCGCATGGGCGACCTGTACGAGCAGAACGAAGTGGCCGCCCTGAACCGCCTCTTCGAGTGGTCCACCAGAACGCGCACAGGCCTCAAAAGCGGACTCGATATCGAACCGCCCCCCGCCCTCTGGGCAAAGGCCTGCCGCCAGGCCGACCTCTGCTTTGGCAAGGAATGCTCGTTCCATAAAGATTGTTACTATATGAAGGCGAAGCTGGTGGAGCAGCAGTCGCACATTCTCGTGGCAAACCACCACCTCTTCTTTGCCGACATGGCAACAGGCGGCAACGTGCTGCCCTCGTTCAAAACCGTTGTCTTCGACGAAGCGCACCAGATCGAGGACGTGGCCACCGATTATCTCGGCGTCGAGGTCACGAACTTTTCGGTCCGCTTTCTCATGGACCAGCTCCTCTCCCATCGCACGCGCAAGGGCCTGCTCACGCGCCTCACGGTGCAGGACGGCGACGCGCAGGTCGTCCGCGGCATGGTAGACGGGCTCCGCGTCATTTCGGACAATTTTTTTCTGAACCTCCACCCTTTTCTCATAAAAGAACAGTCGCTCCGGATCAGACACCGGAACATCGTGCCCGACATCCTGAGCGAACCGCTCATGGAGCTCCGTGACGCGCTGCTCGAACTCAAGGCCGAGACCCTGGAGGAAGAGCTTGAGATCAAGGCCCTGGCCAACCGGTCGCAGTCCTTTGCGAACGCCGTCCGGACCAATCTCGACCAGAGCGCCGACGGCCTGGTGTACTGGGCCGAGCGGGACAACCTGCGCTACCGGCTTGTCGCTTCTCCCATTGACGTGGCGGAAACGCTCCGGGAGAACCTCTTCGGCAAGACCGAAACAGTGATACTCACCTCGGCCACGCTTTCCGCTGCCGGGTCGTTTACATACATTAAGAACCGCCTTGGCCTGGACGCGCCCGTGGAACTGCTGCTCGACTCCCCCTTTGACTTCGAGAACCAGGCCATGCTCTACATCGCCCCTGGCCTGGACGATCAGCAGGCAAGCGGGTATCAGGAACGATTCGACGCCGAGTTGAAAGCGGTCCTGGACGTTATGCAGGGCAGAACGCTCGTGCTCTTCACCAGCTACGGTCAGCTCAGGAAGAGCGCGGAGACCCTGCGGCGGGAGCTGCCCGGCCTCGGGTTCCTGTGCCAGGGAGAGATGCCGGCGTACCGGCTGATCGACCAGTTCAAGAATATTCCGAACGCCGTGCTCATGGGCACGGCCTCCTTCTGGCAGGGAATCGACGTGCCCGGCGACGCGCTCCAGTGCGTGGTGATCGCCAAGCTCCCCTTTGCCGTGCCGGACGAACCCATTGTCGAGGCGCGCATGGAGCGGCTGAAAAATCCTTTTTACGAATACCAGGTCCCGCAGGCGGCACTGCTCTTCCGGCAGGGCTTCGGCAGGCTCATCCGCACGAAGACCGACCGCGGAGCGGTCGCGGTCCTCGATTCGCGCATCATGACGAAAAATTATGGCAAAATGTTTTTGAGATCAATCCCGAAATGCCGGATCACCGATGAACGGGAGGAGTTTAAACGCTTTTTCGAGGGAGTGCGGGAGAATGCGGCCCAACCTGAAGAGAACAAAACATTCATGAAGCAAAAAAGAAACAGCTGAACAAAGGCATAATCCACCGCGGAGGCGCGGAGACACGGAGAAATGCATTTTAAAAAAGATCAAGGATTTCCTCTGCGCCTCAGCGTCTCGGCGGTAAAATTCGACGTTACGATTTCATCCTAAGTTGCATCACAGCCTTTTCTGTTAATCAGTCTTTATTATAACCCGCCCTTCTGCAGGCATTTCACGATCTCGCCGACGTACATCCGGTGATAATCTTTTTGCGGATACATATCCTCGATCTTCGGGTCTAAAAAACGGTCGGGGCTGATGTCCTGAAAATAGATCTTCCGGCACACCAGCACAAGCCGTGCCTCCTCAAAATATACGCCCCCCTCTTCCTTCACCGGCGTGAGGCCTGTTTCCTTGATCTTGTCCGTATCCCTGCCCGAGTGTGAACCGATGAAGCCCAGGGCTTTGCGATGACGTTCCTCAAAAAAGGACAGGGTGAAGTTCTGTGACCGTTCCACGAACTCGCGGGTATAGCGCGTGGGCCGGATAAAGCAGAACGCCACCTTCCGCTCCCACAGCACGCCCAACCCGCCCCAGCTCGCGGTCATGGTGTTGAACGACTCAGGCGTTCCCGCGGTAATAAGCATCCAGTCCTTTCCAATCAATTTGAACGCATTGTCGGTAAGCAGCTCCGGCCTTGTTTCCTTGAACCCCATGGTCACTTCCTCCTCTCGCTTTTACGAGCTTTTTATTCATGCCCTTTTGAATTTCGAGACTGTCAATAGCGATAGTGTACCACAACTGTTTCAACCGAGAAAGCGGCGTAAAATTTTCACAATAGTCAATGTTTTTAACATGTTAGAGAAAATACCCGGAAAAGGGAAGGCTAACTGGCCAAACAATGGTTGCTTTAATATGGAAAACGTGCGATAATACTTAATAAGATAGTTTTACCGTAGATTCAGAGGATTCCATGACGCAACGCCGTAAGGATGAACGTCTTTACGGCTTTTGCTTTGGAATTATGATCATCTGAAAGGAGCACCATGGCGCTCAAACAAAATTACAAGGAAAAGCTGGAGCTGAAGAAAAGCAGCATGCTCGCTGCCGGCCTGGTTTCCGAACGCTTCCCCGCTGTTGCGAGCATCATGTTTCGCATGACCTATTTTCAGAAAACAGCCGATCCCGTGCTGATGACGCGCACGATAAGCTTTTTCCCCACGAATTACGCCTGTTTTCACCTGGAATGCATGCGGGAAGAATGCACGGACGGCGGTTTTGACCTGGCGCCGGTGGTTGCCGGCCTGGTTAAACACAATAAGAAATCAGTATCGGGAAAGATCGTTTGTAACGGGAAAAGCGAGGACCTTCTTCGCGGCCATGCCAGTATCGCCTATGAGGTCAGCATCCAGTACAACAAAACGGCGAAATAGACGCTCGTCGCTCTCCTGAAGCGCCCAAACAACCAAGTAAATCCTTCCCTAAAAAGCTCTATGCACGTGCTGCCGCATCCCTGCGTCCGCTTCCTTACCGCTTGACATTCCGCCCGCCTTTGCATATTCTCTTTAACAATACCCTGAACAATGTTGATCAGAAAACACATAACCGTCTTTGTCCTGGCGCTCGTCCTTCTTCAGACAGCTGTTGCATGGGCTGAAGAAGAGAATTCGGGCGCCACCCCCCTGACGCCCGCGCCGGGGCAGGAAACGCAACAATCCCGGGAGCAGCCTTCCGAATCTGTAAAACAACAAACACCCTTTTTCACAAACTTTCCGCCATTGCCCTCAATTCCTATTCCGCTGCCGGAGGCGGCCGCGGAAATAACGGGTTTTGTTGACAGGCTGCACGGAGAAATTTCCCAGAGGCTGTTGACGACCGCCACCTGGCTCGATTCTTTTTTTGTCGATGAACGTGAAGCGGCGGAACAAAACCAGTCGTATATGCGGGCCCGCTATGATGCCTTTCAGGAAAGGCGAACGGGTGTGGCGTACGCGCCGACCGTCGATTTGCGGCTGGCGCTCCCTCAGCTGGAGAAGAAGGCGCACATCGTGATCTCGGCGGATCCCGCCGACAAGACCACAAGCGCTCCTGTGGCAGCAGCGGCCACGAGCGACCGGATTTCCTCGCCGGAAGAGCGAAACGTTACCACGGCGCTCTATTACTTTATCCGAAACACGGTACAGGAGAGCATTATCGTGAGGACCGGAGCGCTGTTCAGCCATGGAACGCCCGTGCTGTTTATCTCGCCGCGGTACCGGTGGTTTACTCCACTCACGATATGGGACTTCCGGTTCACCCAGGATGCTGTCTGGAGAACGGACACGCGGTGGCAGGCGGACACGCGCTTTGATCTCGAGCGGCGGCTCCCCCATGAGCTTTTTTTCCGTACGAGCGTCGGCGGAAGCTGGATCGAGATAAAGAGAGGATATTTCTACAACGCCGGCTGTTCGCTGCGCCAGCCCTTTGATTCGAAACACGCCATGGAGTACGAGTGGCTCAGCAGTTTCCAGACAAGGCCGGTGGGCGAATTGATGGAAGTCATGTTCAGGGTCCGGTACCGCCAGAGCTTCTGGCGCGACTGGCTTTTTTTCGAAGTGGCCCCCCAGTACCGGCTTCCCCGCGACAGGCAGTTCAACGGCACTCCCGGCATCCTGTTCAGGCTTGAGATGTTCTTCGGCAAAAAAGTGTAGCGGCTGAAGAAACAGTCACGACTTAGTGGGCGCAGCCGCCGTCGGCGCTGTGGCCGCCGCAGGAACCCTGGAGCGTCAGCACGGGAAGGCTCTTCTGTGCAAGAAGCGCCATATTCCCCCTGATCGTGTCGGCCTGCGAGCGGTGCACGTTGATGCCCATCTGGTTCAGCCGTGTCAGCGCGCCTGCCCCGATGCCGCCCACGACGATTGCGTCGACCTTCTGATTATCGAGCGCCTTCATCGGGTTGCATGCGCCGTGAGCATGGTGCTGGTCCTGATTGCTGATCGAAGCGATGCTGTTCGTGTCCGTATCGACCACCAGGAAGAGCGGGGCCGATCCGAAATGGTTGTATACCGCGCTCTCCATCCCGCTATCGTGCTGCACTGGAAAACAGATTTTCATGTCTTGTTCCTCCTTAAAATAGCCTTCTATTCAAATACGATGGCCTTCCCTTTGCTCAGGGCCGTCGCGACCTTCTTTCGCGCCACGGAGAGTATTCTCTGGATGGTCCCGCGCGATACGCCCATGCGCTCGCCCGCCTCCGCCTGCGTCAATCCGTCGAGATCGCAGAGCTTCAACGCCTCAAGCTCATCCCGGGACATGCAGATCCGCTCAACCTCGGACAGGGGGATGCCCGTGGGTTTGAACGCCTTCCCCGTGAACTTGCAGCGGCACTTCCTGGGCTTCTTACAGCGCGGTGACATATCGCCTCACTTCCGTTATGTGCATATGCACGTTATAATAACCGGCAGACAGCCTCTTGTCAAGCATTTTTCGGGAAAAAGCGGAGGAACAGGCGGGGATCCAGAAAAGTTTTGCAGCCTCAGCATAAACCAAAATAAAAATTGGAGATTACACTTTTTTCATCAACATCATACATCTTCTTCTCGATAGGAACATCCTTATATTGATCAAGTAGGTCGGCAAATAACTTCCTGTACAGTTCACGTTTTAATTCACAATCTCTTTTTCTTGATGCTATTTCTTCTTTTGAATAATATTCCAGATATTCCGGTTTTTTCTTTATAAATCCTTCGTAATACTCATCGCATGTTTTACCTTCAGCAGATTTCGAAAATTCAAATTGTCGTATGAAATTCTTATATGCCAAGCTCCATTCAATCGTCCATCGTTCTTTTGAATTGGGATATTTCCCCTTTATTACGTTTAACCAATAATAATTCGGCTCCCAGAGATTTTCCTCCCCTTTCCAGTTGTCGTGAATTTCCCTGAATCGGGAAATGTTGTCTCTTATGTACGATATACATTTATATTTTGAAGATGTTTTTGATATGTTAAGCTTAGTGAAGCTTGGCTCCGGCATATTTGGTGCATATCCAAATATATAATTGGAAAGACATTCTTCAGATTCGTATAGTAAATAAATATCTGAGGCTGTTTTGTCTTTTTTGCTGATTAGCTTTTTTGCTTTATTCAGGCAAATAACAGCGTTAAAATCACTAATATTTTTTACTTCAAATCTATGATAATGAAAAGGTTCGGCACCGGAAACCAATGCAGGAAAACTTAGAAATACGATAAAAGTAATTATCTTTAATGTCATAATACTGCCTCTCACTAGACAGGCCATATCAAAACGACTTTCGGGACATCCCATACTCTCACCGTCAGGTTATCCAAATCGTACGCCGAACGTAAATAACTTTGCCATTACTCACTTCGGCAAGTTGCTCATGATATACGCCGCATTGTATTTCAACAAAGCATATGCTTCGGAAGTGAGGTGCTTACCGGCTTGGGCCTCCACCTCATTGATGAAAGCACCTAAAATATTCCTTGCCGTGTTATTGTCGCCTTGACTTAATTTCTTCTTTGCGTTATCCAGTTTTACATCAAGACTGGTTACAATACCTGCATTATCGATCCAACCGAGAGAAGCGGCTTGATGTTTTAAATCTATTATGTAATCAAGAAATTCTACTGTCTTAAAAACAGCGGGCGGAGCAGTGGGGCCGATGGTCCTGCCATAAAAAGATACTCGCTCTTCGTCCTGATCCTGAACTTTTCTTAATTCATCCATGTCTACATCATATTCTTCAATACTTGGATAAACAGTCTCCACAATTAAAGGCAATACTTTAACATTTCTTATGCCGGGCAGACCATAGGATGTTAGAACCATTCCCGAAAGACTTTGGCCTGGCACAATATCATATGGATGGTCAGACGAACTCCAACCTGCCATTTGATGTGTCCCAACCCCACAGTCCCAATGTGGAGGTTTTTCCATCCCCACTGGTGTCACCGCTGCCATTATATCCTTAGGGATGTAACATTCTGTTTTTAATCCGTCGCTCTTCATAGTAGCATCCCCCACACCTCGCGGGATGCCTAAATAAACGTTCGTTATCCTCCCGTTATTGGCTCGGGGATTATATATCTCATAATTGTAAATAAAATATCCTTCGCTGCTCTGGCTTACTCTCGCGTTTACACCTATGCCCACGAGCGGATTCGGTAAAAGTGCAGGGTGATAATCAGGAAGTCGTGTCTGTGCAGGCAGCATACCAGGCAGTAGTACTTGAGCAAGCAGCAACAGTATTATTAATAAATATTTTCTCATTCCCAATTCCTCCTATTATGGAAATTCACAATGATAGGTATCTTCTCTATCCAATCTCGCACGTCCATTATCCCAGCATAATGTTTTAATCTTTCTTCTCGAAACACACACATAACCTTCATCACAATTATTTTCAACAGGATCGCCCAATATATTATAGCTGGTCACGCAGGTTTGTGAACTGGGAAAATTCGTTATCGTGCTTAATGCACATCTGTTGATGTCCACACCCGTCCCTTTGCGATGTGATTTATGGCCACCTGTGAGCTGATTTGGACAAGTATCGGCAGAATTCCATGTCCCGCAGATGTCAAATAATCCGCCCCGCTCAAGACTCATATCATTTATTCCGAGTAAGGCAAAGGTGCTAAGATAATAAGCATTCGTTAAATTACCGATATTTGTAAGTGTAGGAACTGTCCCATAGTGATTCAACTGATGGAGATCCGTTCCGCCTGCTAATTGATATTTTGGGAACATCGGCGGCGCGTAAAAAAAGAAAGTCTCCAAGGGTTGCAATTCCGGCACCCGCACATCTACTGTCGCTGATACCGTCGATATAATATTTCCGCCGCCATCCAGTATTTCCGCGATGATCTTCTCCTGCCCGCCGACTTCACCGCTTTTATACACGGCATTAAGAATTGATTCGCCCGGAACAAATACAGCCAAAGCAGGTTCCACCACACCCGCATGTCCCATCCTGTTCCCAACGTGGCTGTGACCTCCGGAGCCTTCCGCAGGTTCAATTCTTAATCTCACCACACACCCGGAAGAAGGCGCCGGATTGACAAGGTTTATACCTAGAGTAGCCCTGGTGAACAACCCTTCCGCAGTTCTTGCAGGCCATACCTCCGATGGAGAAATGGTTAAACTGCTTATACTGCACGGCGATTTCACCGTAACTTGCGTGCTTGCCGTTTTTACACAACTTCCACCCGCTGTCTTCGCCTCAAGCGTTGCGGCATAGGTCCCTTCATTCGCGATTGTACCGGATGAATCTTTTCCATCCCATTCAACCGACACGCTCTGGCCGCTTCCATTGAATGTCCTCCACGTGGCGCCGGCACTGTCTGTCAGATTTACCTGCCATGTTACGCCGCCATGTGCCCCGGTTATCTCACCGAAAAAACTTACACTCTCGCCAGCAGACGGATCGATGCTTGTTTTGTTGCCCGAGAAGCTGCTAATTTTGAGGTCGCACGTCTGAGAAATTAAGACGATGTTGCGAAGAACAAGAGAGCCATAACCAGTAGAAAACGAAGGCGTGACATCTATATTATCTCCGCATCTAACTGCTTCGGGAATGGGAATATCCCATGTTATAGCGCCATTCCAGTTGTATAAATTTGAGCATGAATCATAACGGCCATATCGTTTTACACTGCTTGTCGGAGCTATGCCGTTTATTTGAAATTCTTGCCACGAGGCTTCTGCCTGCTCTGTTATGGTTGCCTCCGCCTGTATCTGTAGAACTTTATTTGTTCTTTCTCCCTGACAGTCAAGTCTGACGGTTAATTCGCTATTGCCGATCATGGTTGTTTCATATGTAACAGGTCCGGAAGGAGGCGCTAACCCACAGTTACCATAACTTTCGATACAAGCCTCCGAACATGAAAAGCAACCTATCTGCACTACAGACCCAGCTAAAAGCAGCAAATCCGATTGATAATCAAAACAAATCGTGCCTGAATCGTAGTTTCCCGACTTCGTAACAAGGCAGCAAGATGACGAACCTTTCTCACCATAAAGTCTATTATTCCAGTCTTGTGCATATTTCCAGCAAAAGTGAACTTGACCCGTTGGACTGTACGTTCTCGTTTCTTGCTGGTCTTTGATATCGGTATATTCTGCAAGCCAGATCTGTTCTGAACAGAAGGGGAAATCCGCCTCCCCTCCTATAGGATCTGAATTGAAATGCCATGGACTCACAGTGTGAACTTTGTAATTACTTGATCCGCTTATGAGCGATACGCCATTCAAGTAGGTACCCATCGCGCTCTTTAATAGAATGGCACTCATTAGTAAATAACTACAGAAACTTATAAACAGAACTACCAATATGCGCCGGGAATTAATAAACTCAACCTTCGAAGAACGCTTCTCAGTCCATTTGTCCATAATTTCCACCCCCCTCCATCATATTATTCTCTGTTTCTTTCTGTGGTGCGCAATCTCGACAGGGACATCAGTTGCCGGACGCTACCCGCACAAACCCATGCAGAAGAATACTTTACAGGACTCCTACCCCGGATGATTAACGCAAAACCACGCGTAAACCAAGACCTTGCCGTTCAAAGTTTGCCCTGTCACTCCGTGCAGGTCTCAAACGACTTCTTTTCAGATGTATTTTTTTAAAATTGTTGCTCGATTGAATTTCTTTATTTTCCTGCTATGAAGGGCCTCACTGTATAATAGTCAGGTAAAAAAGTATATCGGGGAATCCCTGAATTTGGGCTTCGAAAAGCCTGAGCCCGACAATACGGCAAAGGGTCTTATTCACTCTGACAATTATTCACTCAGCATAATTTCAAATACTTAAGGGCATTTCAGCATTTGATTTTGCTACAGTGCGTGTTTTCAAACCATTGTTCACAAAAGAAAGAAATCAAGGCATTTCGAGGGGAGGGGAAGTAATTAACGTTGTGAGGTTAAGAGAATTGTGGGATTAGAAGTAAAATAGTTAACCTGACTAACTACGCCTGGTTGCGTTCATCTGGCCCGTTAGAGTTCGCGTCAAGCGAAATACCTCTAACGGGATACAGGTTTGCATGAAAACTGCCGTAACAGGATGGCCGTAAATCGTCCTCAATACGCCATCGGGCTTACCCACTGGTCCTTCTCCCTGCAAAACAGCTGGGTCCGCGTTACGCTGAAAAGCGTTGCCTCATCGCGCCCGATGCCGAATAATTGCGCGATCACGTCCTGGACCCTCGGCTTGAGCTGCTCATGGTCAGCAAGCACGATCCCGATCGTGTCCGATGATCCCACGGTTATCGACTCGATCCCCGGACGGATGTCCTTCTGCTTCCCTTCCTTGGTAACAATCACCGAGGTGCTGGCAAGAAGCTCCTTCACCCGCTCGTTGACTGACGCCCGATACTGCTCCGCGAGTCGTACCGTGTAAACATATCTGCTGATGCTGCCTGAGAGCGACGGCGCTTTCTTCGGCACCGCCTTTGCTTCGAGGATCCTCACCCCCTCGGGCAGGGTGTTGTTCAGGCCCTTCGTGACCTCAAGCAGATCCACGAACGGGTCGGTTTCCAGGTCGAGATATTCCGCTTCACTCTCCATTCCCACCGGGAGCGCAGGACCGAAAGCGAGCTTCGGATGGGGATTGAAGCCCTGGGAAAAGGCGATGGGCACCCTGGCGCGGACCACGGCGCGATGGAACAGGGTCATAAAGTCGAGATGGGAAAGGAACCGGATGCGTCCGGTTTTGGTGAATTTCATCCTGATGCGGGCGGTCATCTCCTGCGGTCCGGGAGAATGTTGGCCGGGCGCGCCGGGCCCTGCTTGTTCCGCCTGCGTCATGGTTGTTGTTGGTGCGGGTCTCCCGAGCGCAGCCGTTCCCCCGTCCGTGCAACCGATGCCGCAGTGCTCGCACTCCACCCGGCAGTTCTCCGTGACCTTCTCTTGAACGGCCCGTTGATATTCGCGCTTCAGGAATTCTTTCGTCACGCCGCTTTTGACCGGGTCCCAGGGAAGCTGATCGTCCAGCCCAAAGACCCGGCAGGCATAGGTCGAGGCATCGAGCCCGCATTTCTGAAAAGCTTCGGTCCATTTCTTGAAATCAAAACACTCCGTCCATCCGTCGAAACGGCAACCGAGGCGTACCGCCTCCTCGATGACCCTGCCGAGTTCCCGGTCGCCGCGCGCGAACGCTCCTTCGAGCAGGCTGGTCTCGGGGTTGTGGGCTTTCAGCGTGATGCCGCGCTTTTTCATCCCCTTGCCGAGATAGGCCTGCTTTCTTCGGACCTCCGCGATAGACGCCTGGCCGTGCCACTGAAAGGGCGTGTGCGGCTTAGGTACGTAGGTTGAGACGCTGATGTTGAGCTGCACCGCCCGCTTCGAGGCCCGCTTGCCCAGGGCAAAGAGCTCGTTCGCCAGCCTGATGATGCCGTCCAGGTCCTCATCGGTCTCCGTGGGAAGTCCGATCATGAAGTAGAGCTTGAGCGTGTTCCATCCGCTCCTGAAGATGGTCTCCGCCGCGTCCATGAGGTCCTTGTCGCTCACGGGCTTGTTGATGACCCTGCGCAGGCGTTCAGTGCCCGCCTCGGGCGCCAGGGTAAAGCCGGTCTTGCGCGTACCGGCAATGGCCCTGATCATCTCCGGCGTCAGCGTGCCCACGCGGAGCGACGGGAGGGAGACGGAAACGCGGCTGTCCCGGTACTGTTTCATCAAATCAATGATGAGCGGCTGAATGCCCGAGTAGTCGCCGGTACTTAAGGAGGCGAGGGAAAGCTCGTCATACCCCGTGCAGGAAAGCGACTCGGCGAGCAGCCCTTTCACCGTTTCCGCGCTCCGCTCCCGGTAAGGCCGGTAGATGATCCCGGCCTGGCAGAACCTGCAGCCGCGGATGCAGCCGCGCGCGACCTCGACGGTCACCCGGTCATGGATGGGTTTCATATGCGGCAGAAGGGGCTTGGCGGGCCAAGTTGCCGTCTCGATGCTTTTGAGAAACCGCCTGCGTACCGTTGAACGTCCCAACGCGGGCACGTAAAAGCCCTCAAGCTTCGAGACGGCTTCGAGGAATTCTTGCTTGACCGGATGCTTCTGCCGAAGTTCCACGATCTCGTGCACCGCTTCCTCGGCCTCGCCGATAAAAAAGACATCGATAAAATCCGAAAGCGGCTCCGGGTTCACGGAACACGGGCCGCCTGCAATGATGATCGGATGGTTTTCCTTCCGCTCCGAAGAGCGCCACGGAATTCCGCCGAGCTCCAGGCCCGTCAGGATATTGGAATAAGAGAGCTCATACTGGAGCGTGATGCCGATGATGTCGAATTCCGCAAGCGGCAGATTGGACTCCAGGCTCGTAAGCGGCCGCCCGCTTGCCCGGAGCCTGTCCTCATAATCCGTCCAGGGGGAGAAGACCCGTTCGCAGACCGTGTCCTCCCTGCTGTTTAAAATGTGGTACAGAATGCGCAGACCGAGGTGCGACATGCCGACCTCGTAGGTATCGGGAAAAAAGAGGCAGAATTTGGTCTTTACCTGCGCGAGGTTTTTATGGACCGCATTGATCTCGGTATTGATGTACCGGGCCGGCTTGGTGACCAGCGGGAGAAAGTCTTCGAGCATGGGACTCCTTGATTGATTTTTAGTAGAACAACATAAACCGGCGCGCCTGGATATTCAAGAGAATTCCGAGTGCGAGAAAGGTGGTGAGGATGGAGGTGCCCCCGTAGCTCACGAGGGGAAGCGGCACGCCGACGACCGGTACAAGACCCACGGCCATGCCGACGTTGATGATCACGTAGAGCGAGATCATGGAAACGATGCCGCCGGCCATGAGCACGCCGAGCCGGTCCTTGGCGTTCTTGGCCGTGTCCACGCCGATCAGCAGAAGGACCAGGTACAGCAGGAGCAGCACGCTGGCTCCGACGAGACCGGTCTCCTCGGAGATTACCGCGAAGATGAAGTCCGTGTGGCGCTCGGGCAGAAACGCCATCTGGCTCTGGGTGCCCTTCCGGTAACCCTTGCCCGTGATCTGGCCGGACCCCACGGCGATCTTGGACTGGTTCGCGTGGTAACCGCTTCCCAGGGGGTCTGAACCGGGATCGATGAACGCCTTGATCCGGTTCTGCTGGTACGGCTTGAGCGAGCCCCAGATCTTGTGCCGCACCGGAGGAACGGCGAAGACCAGCGAAGCGATCACGAGCCCCGCAACGAGCACGGTAATGACCGACCGCGGCTGCACCCCCGCGAGCATGATCATGAGCGACGACGTCATCAGCAGCATGATTGCCGTGCCGAGGTCCGGCTGTTTCAGGACAAGCAGGAGCGGAACGAGGACCATGATGCCCGGAATGGCCAGGTCCCGCAGCTCATAGTTCCCCTGCTTCGGGTCCTCGGCAAAGTACCGCGCCAGCGCGAGGGTGAGTGACAGCTTGGCGAATTCCGAGGGCTGGAACGCAAAGGGCCCGATGGCAAGCCAGCGCTGCGCGCCCATGCCGGTCTTGCCCATGACCATGACGAGGAACAGGAGCACGAGCGAGAGCGCATAGAGCACATAGGCGTAGCGGCCCACCGTGTGATAATCGGGAATGAGCGCGATGATCATCACGAGCGTGCCGATGCCGATCCAGACGAGCTGCTTGTAGTAAAGCGGCGACGGGCCTTTCGCCGTATAGGTCGCGCTGTAGACGGCGGAAAGTCCGATCAGCGCGATGGTGAACACCAGAGAGATCATGCCCCAGGGCAGGTTAGCGAACCGTCTTGGATTCATCATGCTTGGCTATATACTCCTCGATGACCTTTTTCGCGACCGGCGCGGCCGCAGCGCCCCCGTGTCCGCCGTGCTCCACGAGCACTGCCACGGCGATCACCGGCTTGTCCACGGGCGCATACGCTACGAACCAGGCGTGATCGGTCGTGTCCGCCGACAGTTTCCGTCCTGCCACTTTCTGGGCAATGACCTGGGCCGTACCGGTCTTTCCAGCCACGGTCGCGAGCGGTGTCGCGGCCCCATGGGCCGTGCCTCCGGGCTCCGCGACCACGCCCGCCAGCGCGCCTTGCACTTCCCGCAGCGCCTCGGCGCTCAGTCGGACCTTGTCGCGGTGTTCAGGGGGAAACGTTCTGATCTCGCCGGTCTCCCGGTTCCGTGTCTGTTTGAGCAGAATCGGCTGAAGAAGCGTGCCGCCGTTCGCCACCGCGCTGATCATCCGGCAGGCCTGGATCGGGCTCACGAGAACGAACCCCTGTCCGATGGAGTTGATGTACGTGTCTCCGCCATACCAGGCTTCACCCGTTCTCTTCTTCTTCCAGGCAGTTGTAGGGACCAGGCCCGGTTTCTCGTCCGGCAGGAGGATGCCGGTCACGCTCCCGTAGCCGAGCTTCCGCGCGTATTCGGCCACGCGGTCCCAGCCGATGCGCTCTCCCATGGTATAAAAGTAAACGTCACAGGACTCGACGATCGCACGGTGGAGCGATATTGCGCCGTGTCCTCCTCTTTTCCAGCACCGGAACGAGTGCCTGCCGCTTTTCAGCGAGCCGCTGCAGTTCACCGTATCATCAAGCTTGATCACGCCGGAATCCAGTCCGGCCAGCGCTACGATGATTTTGAATGTCGATCCGGGGGGGTACACGCTTTGGATGGCGCGGTTATAAAGCGGGTGCGTCGGATCGTTCATGAGCCGTTCCCAGTCCTTCGGAGAAATCCCCCGGGGGAACAGGTTCGGGTCGTAAGTAGGGTGGCTTGCGAGGGCGATGACCTCGCCCGTGTTCGGGTCCATGGCGACCACGGCGCCCGCCCGGGCGCCGAGCGCATCCTCCGCGGCCTTCTGCACGTCAAGATCGATGGTAAGATAGATGTCCGTACCGGGCCGGGGCTCATCGCTGCCGAGATCCTTGACCTTCCTGCCCGCGGCGTTCACCTGGATCATGCGCTTGCCCGCAATTCCCTTCAAAAGCCTGTCATAGATTTTTTCCAGGCCGCCCTGGCCGGTGAGGAGCCCGACATCGGTCTGCTCCTGCTTCCGCTGCGCCTGCGTTACCTTGCCGATGTAGCCGAGCTGATGCGAGGCGAGCCCGGCATAGGGATAATGCCTCTGGTGTTCGGGTTCAATGATCGCTCCGGGCAGCTCGTCCTGGTGTGCTTCGACCATGGCCACCTCGTTCCAGGGGGCCACTTCCTGAATTTTTATCGGTTCGTACGTACTCCTGGCCGAAGCCGCATTGTCCAGCAATGCGCTGATGGCCTCCGGCTTGAGTGCGACAATGCTCGCCAGCTTCTCGATCGTCTCGCCCAGGTCCGGAATGTCTTCGGGCACGAGCGAAATGTCGAAGGTAAGCACGTTCTCGACGAGCGGCCTGCCGTTGCGATCGTAGATAATGCCCCGCGGCGGCCTGAGTTTCACCGGGCGGATCCGGTTGCTTTCCGCCAGCCCATAGTAATACTCCCCTTTGACCGCCTGGAGGTACCACAGGCGCGCAAAGAGGACCAGAACGGCGATGATGATGAATGCCGCGAGCAACGGGAGCCTTCGCTGGATTTCGGCGGGGCTGTCCTGCTGGTACATCTAGAGCTCCTTTTGCACGTCTCGCCGTATCAGCGCCGGCATGACGTTTTTGCCGCCGAGCAGTTTCAGCAAAACAGCGCCCAGCACGCCCGTGTAGAGCGCTTGGGGAAAGATGCGGTCCATGGCCAGGGTGAAGAAGGGGACGGACCCGAAAAACAACTGCAGAAAGAGTGCGAGGCAAATCCCTTCGAGGAGGCTGAAGGCCGCCAGAAAAACGCTGTTCGACGGGCTGGTAAGATCGAGCACTCGTCTGCCGAGCTGTCCCGCGGAAAGACCGATCAGTCCCCTGGTCAGGGCCGATATCCCGATAAAGCTTGCGGAGCCGATGTCCTGGACCAGCCCGATGGCCATGCCCGCGAAAGCGGCCTCCGTGGGCCCGGTCAAGAGCCCGATGATGTAAACGAGGGCCAGGGCCAGGTCCGGCTTGATTCCGCCGAGCGACAGGAGGTCGAGCAGCCCTGCCTGAACAGGTATGATAAAAAGCAGAATGAAGAAATAAACGTGGGGTTTCATTTTCTGAGCACCAGCACCTCTTCCAGGCGGGAGAATCTGACGGCGGGTTCCGCCAGCACGGTCTGAAATGCGCTGGCCTCATGCTTCGCTACTTTGGAGACCCGTGCCACGGCAAGACCTTTGGGATAGACGCCGTCGAGGCCCGACGTAACGAGCAGGTCGCCTTCCTGGATGTCGGCGTAATAGGAGACGTATTTGAGCGCACAATTGACGAGTTTGCCCTCAAGCAGCCCTTCTTCACGGTTCCGCATGACGCGGACCGCGAGGGTGCTGCCGGGGTCGGTGATAAGAAGGACTTTCGACGTATGGGGAAGCACGGCATGGACTTTCCCGATCACCCCCTCGGGAGTGATCACGGCCATGTCCTTCATGAAACCGTCTTCCGCGCCCTTGCTCAGGGTGATGGTGCTGGAAAGAGGAGACGACTCCTTGCCGATCACCTGGGCCATCACCGCAGACAGAGGCTGCAGCCGTTTAAAGTCCAGGGAATCCCGAAGCCGCTCGTTCTCGATCAGCAGTTCATTCATGACCGAGTTGTCGAGCCGCAGCCGGCTGTTTTCCGTCCGGAGCATCTGGTTTTCGCGCTCAGTCCCCAGAAGAAAGAGGTACCCCTTGCCGATCGACACCACGGTGTTATAGGGCCAAATAATGATGCGCTCGATAAACCCCGATACGGCCAGAACGGGCCGTTCCATGAACGAAAACCGGCCCTCTTTTACCTGGATCGTAATCAGCCAGAACAGGCTGACAAAGAGGACGAGAAGGGAGAGCAGCTTTCTGTGCTTTGAAATAAACCCAGGCATCCGTGTCCGCCGCTTTCCGTTACATTATGACTTTTTGCAGAATTTCCTCGTCATCGAGCACCTTGCCGGCGCCGAGCACGACGCAGGTAAGAGGATCCTCGGCGATGATGATGGGAAGCGAGGTCTCCTCGCGCAGGAACACGTCGAGCCCTTTCAGGAGCGCTCCGCCGCCCGCCAGCACGATGCCCTTGTCCACGATGTCGGCCGAGAGTTCCGGCGGCGTGTTCTCGAGCGCCAGCTTGATGCCGTTCAGGATCTGGTTGACCGTTTCCGCGAGCGACTCGCGCACTTCGTCGTCGTCCAGGATGAGCGTTTTCGGGATGCCCGAGACCAGATCGCGGCCCTTGATCTCCATGGTGTGCCGCTCGCTGTCCGTCTTGTAGGCGGAGCCGAGCTCCATTTTAATCGACTCGGCCATCATTTCTCCGATGAGCAAGTTGTACTTGCGTTTGATGTAATTGATGATCGCCTCGTCCATCTTGTCGCCGCCCACGCGAATGGCCTTGCTGTAGACCACGCCGTCCATGGAGATGACGGCGATGTCCGTGGTGCCGCCGCCGATGTCCACGATCATATTGCCCGAAGGCTCGGAGATGGGCAGCCCCGTTCCGATGGCCGCGGCCACGGGCTCCTCGATGAGATACACGTCGCGGCCGCCCGACGTGATGGCCGCATCCTTCACCGCGCGCTGCTCCACCTGCGTAATGCCCGAGGGAACGCCGATGACGATGCGGGGCCGCATGAACGATTTGCGGTTGTGCACCTTGCGGATGAAGTATTTCAGCATCTCGCCGGTGATGTCGAAGTCGGAGATGACGCCGTCCTTGATCGGACGGATCGTCTTGATATCGCCGGGCGTGCGGCCGAGCATCCGCTTCGCCTCCACGCCGACGGCGAGCACTTTGCCGGATTTTACGGAAATCGCGACGACCGACGGCTCATTGCACACGATCCCTTTCCCTTTCACGTAGACCAGGGTGTTGGCCGTGCCCAGATCGATCGCCATGTCGTTGGAGAACCAGCCCATGATAGTGTTGATAAACATTGTATGCAAAAACTCCTTTCGATGAGAAAAACCCTTATATGAAAACGGCTTGAGAGTAGTACTCCCTTGCCCTGCATATTAAATTCTTATTGCTGCGTGTCGATCGGGTCCTTTGCTTCCGTCACCGGGGGACCGGCCTCCCGGGGCGGCCCCGTTTTTTCCTCCGCCCGGAAGGGGACGGCGAGAACGACCTGCGTCCTCGCCAGCAGGTCGCCTATGCGCATCCCCGCCCTGTCGCCGATGGCGGTCAGGCCCTCCGCGCCAAGTGCGGCAAGCCCGAGGACCCAGCCGGCATAGGGAATTAAAAAGAGTAAATACGCCAGAACGAGCGGAACATTTCTGACGATAGACTCACGGTAGGTCGCCGCGGCCCCGGAGTCTTCCAATGACGCCACCCGGAGCCCGATGAGCTTTTTCCCGATGCTTTGGCGGTCGAACAGCCCGTCCCTGATGAGGAGGTACCCTGCCGCGGACAAGACCCCGATCACATCGGGCAGCCGAGTCAGGCCGATGACAAGCAGGAGATCGACAAATCCCGCGACTGCTCTGGTTATGATGTCCGCCCTCTGCATGAGCCTCCTCAGCCGGATCATAGTATCAGAATAGTGAAGCTATTTCAAGACTAAAAGCGCAACCGAGAACAGAGGAAAATCACTTGACGGTCTTTGCCCTCCCTGTTATATTCAGCCCATGAAACAGACAATCACCTTCCTGCCGGACAACGTGACCGTGACGGTCGACGAGAACACCAATCTGTTCAAAGCCGTGAAGGCCGCCGGCATTTACGTGCTGTCGTCCTGCGGCGGCAAGGGCAACTGCGGCAAATGCAAGGTCGTGCTGCGGGAAGGCAACGTGGACAGCGGAAAATCAAGCTCCTATCTGTCGGCGGAAGAGCTCGGGCGCGGCTACGTCCTCGCCTGCCTTTCCCTGATCAAGAGCGACTGCATCGTAGAGATCCCCCAGGAATCGCGCATGCAGGCCAAGCACCAGATCGCCACAGGCGCCAGGACCGACGAACTGCTCACCTTCATGCGTCAGGCCGGCGGGTGCCTGGAGTCGCGCATCAGCAGGACCTACCTTGAGATCAATCCGCCGACGATCGATGACAACATCGCCGACTTCGAACGGGTCAAACGCGCCCTCGACCAGGCGGGGTTCAACGCGTCGCACCTTCATATGAACTACATGATGCTGAGCAAGCTGCCCCGCGTGCTCAGGGAGGGCCATTGGAAGGTCACGGCCTCGGTCTTTTCCGTCGGCGAAGTGCTCGAAGTGCTCGATATTCACCCCGGCGACGCCACGAAAACGCGGTACGGCGCGGCCGTGGACATCGGAACGACCACGGTGGTCGTGTACCTCGTGGACATGTCGGACGGACGCGTTCTCGGCACGGCCTCGACGTACAACAGCCAGGTAAAATGCGGCGACGATGTGATCACGCGCATTGTGTACGCCACGGAACGGAACGGGCTCCGGGAGCTCCAAAAACTGGCCGTGGGCAACATCAACACCATGCTCGCCGAGCTCGCCGAGAAGAATAAAGTGGCGACCGGCATGATCGACTATCTCGTGGTCGCCGGCAACACGACCATGATGCATCTGTTCTACGGCATCGACCCCCAGTACATCCGCGAGGAGCCGTACATCCCGGCAGCCACCTTCTTCCCGCTGGTCCGCGGCAAGAGCGTGGGCCTCCAGGTCTCCCCGCAGGCCATCATCTACTCCATGCCGAACGTGGCAAGCTACGTGGGCGGCGACATCTCCTCGGGCGTGCTCGTGTCGCAGATCCATAAAAAGGACGCGATCTCGCTCTTTATCGACATCGGCACCAACGGCGAGATCGTGCTCGGGAACAAGGAATGGCTCGTGACCGCGGCCTGCTCGGCAGGCCCCGCGTTCGAGGGGAGCGGCATCAAGTTCGGCATGCGCGCCATGGAAGGCGCCATCGAAGAGGTAGAGATCGATCCCGGGACCTACGAGGTGAACTACCGGGTCATCGGCGACGCCAAACCCATAGGCATCTGCGGCTCCGGCATGATCGACGCCCTTGCTGAAATGTATTTGTCCGGCGTCATCGATCAGAAGGGCAAGATCCGCGAGGAGATCGGCTCAAAGAGGGTCCGGCGCGGGGAAAGCGGCCTGGAGTACGTGCTGGCCTGGCGGGTCGAGAGTGCGATCAACAAGGAGATCGTGCTGACGGAAGTGGACCTGGACAACCTGATCCGCGCGAAGGGCGCCATTTACGCGGGCTTCGCCACGCTGCTCGCGCAGATGGGCATGGGCTTCGGCGACCTCGAAAAGCTCTACATTGCGGGGGGGTTCGGACGGTATATCGACATCAAGCGCGCCATCACCATCGGCATGCTGCCGGACCTGCCCGTGGAAAAGTTCCAGTTCCTCGGCAACACCTCGATCATGGGCGCCTATTACGGGCTGTTATGCGACCGCCTGCGCCATGAGGCCGAGGAGATCGCGCGCAAGATGACGTACATCGAACTGTCGGTGTCCCACCGCTTCATGGACGAGTACATGTCGGCGTTGTTCCTGCCCCACACGAATTTAAATGCCTTTCCGACGGTGAAGCAGGAGTTGGAGGAGAGGAGAAAAGGGTAGAATGAGCCAAAAGTATCAAGTACCCATCAAGTACTGCAAAGCGACCACAACCTATTGATATTATTAATCCCCTCATCCTTAAACTCGGCTAATCGATAAAAACACTCAAGTATCCATCAAGTACCGGTCTTGTCGGCATCAGCCCACCGTAAGCTTATAAACTTTTTTTTCGCAGAGAGTCGGATGGATGTAATATCAATAAGTTAAGCGCCTTTTATTCTGCAATTTTCCAAAGTGGCGACTTGCGGGAACCTGCGTTGATTATTTTTCCAAATCGTCGCATATTGATAATCAAATTGCTGATCTTTTTTAGTTTCTGTTCAACAAGTAATTGTAGTGCGCTCTGCTCCATTATTCTCCATCCACTCCATCCATCAAATGTGCTCAGCACAGTGCTATGGGATTACAACTGCTAGACCCTGCGCTGATTTATTGAAGGGGCCTAACTTGCGGCGTCATATTCCCCTGGTCGTCCTCAATAATGAATGTCAAAACATAGTAGGGATCAGCAAGGATTTTCATTTTGTACTTTTTGGGTCCAGTTGGGGTTATTACTGGTTGGAAAATAAAATCTGCTTCCAGCCCCTTACATATCATCACACCCGTCCAAGATAAAAATTGAGTAATTGCAGGGGAAGCCTCAATCGGATAAAGTAGGTTTGTCGAAGACCACTTACTCTGAAGGAGG